>Ga0126373_10005295_pt1 | contig 9987 bp, 7 predicted proteins | sample PanSoiMetPlot_11_FD_92545 | JGI IMG/M metagenome (GOLD analysis project Ga0126373, IMG submission 92545) | Tropical forest soil microbial communities from Panama - MetaG Plot_11 | ecosystem: Environmental > Terrestrial > Soil > Tropical forest > Bulk soil | place: Panama | collected 2016-02-17 | reverse complement strand
GAAGGAGCGTCCGTGCACGGTGAACCATAGTTCTTCGCCATCGTCTGTGCGCTTCAGTTCCGTGGAGTAGATTTCCCGTTCCATGTTGCGCTCCTTGTCGTCGTCTTCCGATCCGGTAGAAGCAGCGAACGAACTAAAGTCATGAACGCCGACGAACTTTGCGGCCGCTTCTTTCATGGCCTCTTCATCGAGCGGAAATGGATAGTGCAACACATAGCGCCAGAGCATCGGTGGAAGCACCTTTCCGCGATACAAGCGATAGCGGTACACCTTCCCTCTCGCAGACCATCGCGCACTGAAATCGGGTCCGGTCTCCTCCGCAGACACAATACGGATCGCCGGTGGCAGCAACGCGTTCAAAGCCCGCTGAAACTCGCCGGCAGAGAGTGACGATTGTGTGCGGAAGCTGCCTACCTGGCCGAGCGCGTGGACACCCGCATCCGTGCGGCCAGCACCCCGTAATTGCACGTTTTCCTGGGTAAGGCGACACAGCACGGCGACAAGTTCGCCCTGGACCGTCGGTTTATTCGCTTGAATTTGCCAGCCATGGAAGTCGGTGCCGTCGTAGGCAATCGTGAGCTTGAAATAACGCATGCAAAGAGTCTGACGAGCTTACAGTCACCAAGCGCAGCGGCCGCCACGTACTGACTTTTTTATGGGGCGGATCGCGCAAAACGGCTGCCGGGTTTGACCGCCACGCTGCCCTGGCGGCAAAGCGGGCAATCCTCGGGTTCGTAGCTTGCAATTAGCAATTCGACCAGAGCGTTGGACTCAACCGGAAATTCAATTTTACCACCGCTGCGGTCAATCAGGGCGCCGGCCGCCACCACGCGTCCTCCGGCCTCTTCCACCACGTGAATCGTTTCCTGCGTAGAGCCGCCCGTAGTCCATACGTCCTCGACTACGAGCACATGCTGGTCCGGGTGAAGAGTGTAGCCGCGCCGAAGCGTCATGGTTCCGCTGGCGTCGCGTTCCACAAAGAGCGCCGGCACACCGCCCCCGACGGTGTCCTTCGAAGAGGGCAGGGCCCGCGCGACCTCGTGCCCAATGATGAGCCCCCCCAGAGCGGGAGAAACCACGGCGTCGATCCTGGCGTCGGAAAACAAAGCCGCGAGGGCCTGGCCTAGTTTCTCCGCAAATCGCGGATATTGGAGCACGAGCGCGCACTGCACATAGGTGGCGCTGTGCAAGCCGCTCGATAGCTCAAAATGGCCGTGGCGGATCGCTCCGGCAACCTCAAACATCTTCAGCAATTCTTCCCGCGTCAACATGGACCTGCCGCTCGACCAAGCTAACCTTGACTCGCTTTTAAACGTCGAAACGTCAGCAGCCTAGCTGTCTCTGGGTTTCGTTGTCAAGGAATGACGCGCCTGCTAAACTCTCGATCTCCGGGTTGCGGTTTCTTGATTTGAACGTGGTCGTTTCCCCGTTGCCCTTTTCATGAAACAAATTGCGCGGCTTACACGTTATCCCTAGAGAAGCTTAAAAGGCGCGCATTGTACGCTGTACGTGTTTTCAAGTCCAAATGTGAGGATATTTATGAAGACGTTTCGCCTTAGACCCCTGCTTGCCGCCATGTTGGCAGTCATCACGGCAACAGCGCCGGTCTCCCCCACCTTCGCACAAGAGCCTACGCCCGCTCCGGCACCGCAAACCTCCGCGAAGGGGAGTGTGCCAATTTCTCTGGGAGTCTCCAAGTACGATTACACTCGCTCCCCAAAGGCGTTTCCCACCATCTTTGCTCCCTACCGAAGCACCTACGTTGAACCGGGTGTGTTGGCGAATTCGCCGCGCCTCGAGCAGTTGATCCACAACGGCAAGCTGGAACTGAGCCTGCAGGATGCGATCGCGCTCGCAATCGAAAACAGCATGGATATCGTTGTCCAGCGCTACCTTCCCTGGATGGGGGACGTAAGCCTGCTAAAGACCAGGGCCGGAGGATTCAGTTACCCGACGCCGGGCGTTTCCTTCCTTGAATCGACCGCCAACGTGCCTGAACTTTTCTATGACCCGGTTCTTAGCCAGACGCTTTCCTTCGCCGATGTTACCACGCCCATTAACAACCCGTTTATCTCGGGAACGGCGGGCACGGGCGTCAGCTCCGGGAAAACCCAGGCAGCGGCACTCACGTCGCACAGCGCGACCTACAATACGCAGTACCAGCAATGGTTTGATTTGGGAACCACTTTCAACGCCTCGTGGAACAACAATCGCGCCTCGTCGATTGCGGCAAACTTTTTCAATCCGTTCGTACAGTCTTCGCTGACGATCACACTTTCACAGCAATTATTGGCAGGCGCAGGCCGCTTCGTCAATCGTCGCAACATCCTCATCGCCGAAAATAACCGCAAAATCCTGGACCTGGCCTTTGCGCAACAAGCCATCACCCCCACCACCAATACCGTCAACGCCTACTGGGAACTAGCCTATGCCCGCGAAAACGTAAAGGTTCAGCAACAAGCGGTCACCGTCGCCGAGAAGCTCTACAACGACAACAAGAAGCAGTTGGAAATCGGCACCATGGCGCCGCTCGATGTGACCCGTGCCGAGTCCGAGCTCGCCAGCGACCGGACTAACTTGATTGTCGCCCAGACAACACAACTCCAGGATGAGCTGGTTCTCAAGAACTTCATCTCCAAAGATCCTATGGCATCCAATCTCATCAATGTCGAAGTAATTCCTACCGACAAACCAACTCCGCCCGGGGCGATTGAGGCAGCAAGCTTCGAGGATGCCGTCAAGGAAGCCTTTGAGAAGCGGCCCGATGTTACGGAGCAGGCCCTTAACTTGAAAAACGCGCAAGTGGATGTGCGCGCCACGAGGAATGCCCTTCTACCAACCGCCACCCTCGGCTTGGAATACTCGTCGGCAGGCCTGGCCGGAAATTCGTTCATCACTGGCCCTACCTCCTCGTTTACTAATACGGGCGTCCCGGTTGTCGACAACGCGGGCGTTCCGATTCCTGGTAATTTTGTCGGGTCAGCCGTGCCGAACGTCATCGGTACTTCGAAGCAGGGATTCGGAACTGCACAATCGCAGATCTTCCACAACACTTTTCCGGTGTACGCGGCGCAGCTCACCTTCAGCGTTCCCCTACGAAACCGGGCAAATCAGGCGGATAACATCCATGCGCAGTTGGTGGAGCGCCAGTTTGAGGCACAGGTACAACAGATCAAGAACAACGCTGTTCTGGATGTCCGCAACACAACCATTGCACTGGAACAAGGGCGGGCGCAGGTGCAATCGGCGAGTAAGGCACGCGAGCTTCAACAGCAGACCTTCGACGCCGAGCAGAAGAAATATCAGCTCGGCGCTTCGACGGTGTACAACGTCATTCTGACCCAGCGTGACCTGATTACCGCGCAGGGCACGGAACTGCGCGCGCTCGCCAATCTCGCCGAAGCCAAAGCCAACTACGAGCGCGCCCTTGGCCGCACGCTGGATGTGAACAACGTGACGATTGCGGGTGCGCGAAGGGGCGACATCGAGCCGGAGGACACGCTGATCCCGGGGACACTCAATGGCAAGGTCGTCGGCGTGGACGAACTGCTTAAGGCGCTCGATAAAGCTCAAGGAAGCGACAGCGGGCAGCGCTGAGTCGTCGAAAGCCAATCAAGCTTCCAACCTGGCCAACTTGCCCCTCGCCGTGCTTTCGCATAGCATTAGTTTTTGCGCGCCGGCTCGTACGCGACTGCGTATCTGAGAGCGGCCGCTCCAGGAGTGGGAACTCGCGTTTCGAGGACGCTTGTGAATGAATCAGCCGACTGACAGCAAAGCGAAGCCACCCGCGACTGCCGGCAATTCCAGTAAGGCTTCGTCGGCAGTAACCGATTGGGAGAAAAGAGTACTTGAGCCCACGCTGGCGAAAAGCCCAGAACGTCAGAAAGAATTCACGACCACTTCGCTATACCCTATCCGCCGCCTGTACACCGAAGCCGATCTTGCCGGATGGGATCCAGCTCACGATTTGAGCCTTCCTGGAGAACCTCCCTACACGCGCGGCATCCACGCCAGCATGTACCGTAGCCGGCTGTGGACCATGCGACAGTTCGCGGGCTTCGGCACCGCCGAGGACACCAACCAGCGCTTCCGTTATCTGCTCGCTCATGGCCAGACCGGGCTCTCTACCGCTTTCGACCTCCCCACATTGATGGGCTATGACTCTGATCATCCTCTGTCGGAGGGAGAGGTCGGCAAATGCGGTGTGGCTATCAGTTCGCTGGAAGACATGGAGGTCCTGTTCGACCGGATTCCGCTTATTGACGTCACAACGTCGATGACTATTAATTCGCCCGCGGCCGTGATCTGGGCGATGTACCTGGTAGTCGCAGAAAAGCAAGGTGCGGACTGGAAGAGGATTTCGGGCACACTGCAGAACGACATCTTGAAAGAATACATCGCTCAGAAGGAGTACATCTATCCGCCCGAGCCCTCCATGCGGATCGTGATCGATACGTTCGAATTCGGCATGAAACAAACGCCCAAGTTCAACGTGATTTCGATAAGCGGATATCACATTCGCGAAGCTGGCTCCACGGCGATTCAGGAGTTGGCATTTACGCTTCGCGACGGCATGGAGTATGTGGAATGGGCCTTGCGGCGCGGGCTGAAAGTCGATGAATTTGCACCGCAGCTTTCGTTCTTTTTCAATGCGCACAACGACTTTTTCGAAGAAATAGCAAAATACCGGGCCGCACGGCGTATCTGGTACAAGGCCATGACCGAGCGCTACAAGGCGCAGAACCAGCGCTCGTGGGCTCTACGGTTCCACACGCAAACAGCCGGCTGCTCGCTCACAGCGCAGCAGCCGATGAATAACGTGGTGCGCACCGCTATCCAGGCACTCGCCGGTGTGCTTGGCGGCACGCAATCGCTGCACACCAATTCGTTGGATGAAGCGTGGGCGTTGCCGACGGAATTCGCGGCCACCATCGCCTTGCGGACGCAGCAGATCATTGCGCACGAAACTGGCGTGACCAACACGGTGGACCCGCTAGGTGGGTCCTACTTTGTTGAAGCTCTGACAAATGAAGCCGAGCAGGCCGCGTGGGACTACGTGGGGCGCATTGATGCGATGGGCGGGATGGTGGGGGCGATCGAGAAGGGTTACCCGCAGCGGGAAATTGCCGAAGCCAGTTACCGGTATCAAATGGCGGTCGACAAGAAAGAAAAAATCATTGTGGGCGTGAATGACTATGTCACCGCGGAAAAACCTCTGGAGATTCTCCAGATCGACGAAACCGTGGCGCACCGCCAGGCAGCGCGACTGAATAAGCTCCGGGCCGAGCGTTCGTCTGCCGAGGTGGAACGCAGGTTAAATGCCCTTCGTCGCGCAGCCGAAGGCAGCGAGAACCTCATGCCGTTCATTTACGATGCCGTGAAGGCGTATGCCACTCTCGGCGAAGTTTGCGAAGCGATGCGCACCGTCTTCGGCGCCTACGAAGAAGTCGCCATCACGTAGACAAGAGAGAACGTGCATGCCCGAGAAACGGATTAGAGTACTGATCGCAAAGCCGGGACTGGATGGCCACGACCGCGGGGCTAAAGTGATTGCGCGTGCGCTGCGCGACGCCGGAATGGAAGTGATCTACACAGGCTTGCGCCAGACACCTGAGATGATTGCATCGGCAGCAGTGCAAGAAGACGTCGACGTGATCGGGCTTTCGATTCTCTCGGGCGCCCACAATACATTGTGCCCGCAGCTTATGAAACTGCTCCACGAAAAGGGCATGCAGGATGTCACCGTGCTTGTTGGCGGGATCATCCCTGAAGCCGACATTCCAGACCTCAAACGGGCCGGAATTGCGGAGATTTTCCTGCCGGGAACTTCGACGCAGGACATCATCGACTTCATTCATAAGCGCGTCGCACAACCGCGCTAGCTCGGGTGTGCGGCCGTCGGGCAGGCCCGCTCAAATTTCACCCGCGTGTAGAGCGTCTGAAAGCCTTGCCGGGTGATGTTTCGTTGCGAAATGCTTCCAGGCAAAGCCAAGCTGACCGCCAGTTCGCAGCCTACCTGCTCTGCACGCTCTAGTCGGGCGTGCAGAAGGGCTGTTTGCACGCCCCGCTTCCGGAATTCCGGGAGAGTGCTGGCGCCGAACAGCCCCGCAATCTTGCCCCGCAGTGCCAGCGTGGCGCCGCCGACCACACGGCCCTCAATTCGCGCAAGGTAGCACTCCGTGTCCTTCGCCATCGCGAACATCCTCATCACGTCCAAGATCTCCTGGTTGACGGGAAGATTCTCGAAAAACCCCTGAGCCACCGTGAACGTCCACAGCTCCAATTCGCCGCGGCTGGCCCTGCGAACTTCAATGCCGTTTGCCTTGATGCTCCGCTGCTTGATCACATCGCGTGCCATTACGTTGGAGAATTCCGTTACGCGATAGCCGCGCTGGCTATATTGTTCGAACAGGCTCGGGTCCGCCAGTGGGCAGGTTTCAACGCGCACGGGCTCTTCGCGGCTGAAGTAAAATCTCTCGAGGCGGTCAAACTGTTCGGCGCCGACATACCCGCTAAGTCCGAGTCCCACCGCCTGGGTTACGGGTGAATTCGCTCCGCAGTAAATTGCATAGCCGCCCGCGATGGGTTCGACCGCGCCGCTGGCCTCAGGCTTCAGTTCCTTCAGCTTCTCGACGCAAGCGACCGCCGCCTGGGCCTCCGCGAGTTCAATTTCCCGTGCCAAGCTCTGACCGAGCAACAGACATCCCATGTGGGGAGTCTACCCCAGTGGTGCGTTTTTTCGCGATTCGCGTTGCTCGCACCGGCCTCTTTGCGTCTTTCCCTCATTCCTCCGTATACTCAGTGGGCTGCGATTTCTAGATGCGAGGGCCGCGTGTCCGCTTCCGTTCTGAAAACGAGCGTAAATCCCAGGTCACCACAATTTGAGAAGAATGCCCGCCAGATGGCCGATCTTTTGACGACCATCAAAAACGAAGAGGAAACAATCCGCGAGGGCGGTGGAGTGAAGGCCATCGAGGCGCAGCATCAGAAGAACCGTTTGACGGCGCGCGAGCGAATTGCGGCTCTCGTAGATCCGGGGACACACTTCTTCGAACTTGGCATTTACGCCGCCTACGAAATGTACGAGGAATGGGGCGGCGCGCCTGCCGCCGGCACAATAACCGGCCTCGGGCGGGTGGCGGGACGGATGTTCATGATCATTGCCAACGACGCGACGGTAAAGGCCGGCGCGTTCTTCCCGATGACTGCAAAGAAGGTGATTCGCGCACAGAATATGGCGATCGATAACCATATCCCGACGATTTACCTGGTCGATTCCGCGGGCGTATTTCTGCCGTTGCAGGAAGACGTCTTTCCCGACACGGACGACTTTGGTCGCGTGTTTCGCAACAACGCGGTCATGAGCGCATTGGCCATCCCGCAGATTACCGCGATCATGGGGATGTGTGTTGCTGGCGGGGCTTACCTCCCGGTCATGTGCGATCACATCCTGATGACTGAAGGTTCCGGCTTGTTTCTCGCGGGCCCAGCGCTTGTGCAGGCGGCAATTGGCCAGAAGTCGACGGCCGAGGAACTTGGCGGGGCCAAAATGCACGCGCAGATCAGTGGCACCGTCGATTTCCGTGAGCCGGGCGACGAATCCTGTCTGAAGCGCATCCGTGCGATCGCCGACAAAATGGGCGCGCCGAATCCGCCGATTTTCAGCCACTCGCGGCCGGCCGAGCCGCTTTATGCCCCCGAGGAGATCTACGGAATTTTCTCTGGCGAGGCTTCGAAGCAATACGACATGCGCGAAATCATAGCGCGGCTCGTGGATGGGAGCGCCTTCGAAGAATATCGCGCCGAATATGGGGAAACACTGCTATGCGGCTACGCGCGGATTGGCGGGTGGGCGGTCGGCATCCTGGCCAACCAGAAAAAACATGTCCAGACGCATGCGCCGCATTCCGATCAGAAGCGCATCGAGTTTGGCGGCGTGATTTATACGGAATCGGCCGAAAAGGCTGCGCGCTTCATTCTCGATTGCAATCAGAACCGCATCCCGCTGGTCTTTTTGCATGACGTAAATGGCTTCATGGTAGGCAAGGACGCTGAATGGAGCGGCATCATTCGTGCCGGAGCTAAGATGGTGAATGCCGTGGCCAACAGCGTTGTACCAAAAATCTCAGTCATTCTCGGAGGGAGTTTCGGCGCGGGTAATTACGCGATGTGCGGAAAGGCCTATGATCCACGATTCATGTTCGCCTGGCCAACGGCGAAATTCGCAGTCATGAGCGGCGATGCAGCTGCCAACACTCTGGCTGAGATTAAGCTAAAACAACTCGAGCGCGAAGGTAAGAAACTCGACGAAAAGGCGAAAAAGGAGCTGCTCGACTCCATCAAGGCTACCTATGAGCACCAAACGGATCCGCGTTACGCCGCGGCGCGTCTCTGGCTCGACGCCATCATCGACCCCGCGCATACACGCGATACAATCATCTGGGCTCTCCAGGCGGCGGCCCTAAATACCCACATTCGCGAGTTCAAGACCGGAGTACTCCAAACCTGATGAGAAGACGTGAAATTCTCCGGCTTGTAGCGGGAATTTTCCTTTCCATAATTTTTTGTTCGTGCGCTCAAAGCGCTTTTGGAAGTCGGTTCGGGCAGGAGGTGCTTTCCGTGCCGGTTTTTTTGCAGGGCGTGGGTTTAAGCGCTTGGGGATGCCTGGCAATAGGGCTGTTTCTCGTGTCAGTTGCTTTTACCCGTTGGCGTCAAACAAAAAACCATGAGTGAAGCGATCAAGCTCATTGAGTGCCCGCGCGATGCCTGGCAAGGATTGCCGGAGCTTATTCCAACCGAGCACAAGGTGGAGTATCTGCGCGGGTTGATTCTCGCTGGTTTCGCGCACATCGATGCTGTCAGCTTCGTATCCCCAAAGCACGTGAAGCAAATGGCGGACAGCGAATCGGTCATGAGCAGTCTGCTTGCTTCCCTGCCCGACAGCAGTACGCTTCCGGAAATCATCGGCATCGTGGTCAATGAAAAAGGTCTTGCACGCGCATTGGCCGCGCCCGGCGTATCCACGATCGGCTACCCTTACTCGATCTCCGCTTATTTCCGCCGGGCCAACGCCAACATGACGCGCGACGAATCGCGGAGGCTGGTCGAAACTCTCAAACGCGAGACGAAAGCCGCCAACCGCGGACTCGTCGTTTACATCTCCATGGCTTTTGGCAATCCCTACGACGAACCCTGGGGGCCGGAGATTGTGCAGGACAACCTCGACTGGCTGAAGGACATCCGCGTAACCACCGTTTCGCTCGCGGACACCGTTGGAACCGCAACCCCGGAACTGGTCCGCGACGTCTACAGCCAAGTAAAGGAACATGTGGCCGGCATCGAGCTGGGCGTGCATCTCCACTCGCGCCCCGAAAATGCCGAAGCTAAGATTCTGGCTGCGTACGAAGCAGGGTGCCGGCGATTCGACTCCGCGCTCACTGGACTCGGCGGCTGCCCCTTTGCTGGCGACGTCCTGGTCGGCAATGTCTCGACGGAAAGCGTCCTTAGCGCGCTTGTCGCGGCGGGCGTGCATCCCGGTTTGGACGGGGATAAACTGGCTAAGGTCATCGAATCGACCAATGAGATCCGTGCCAAGTATGCTTATGGCGCAATGACCGGGTAAGGGGCGTTCATGAACTTTGAGACACTGCAGTACGAGACTACTGGTCAACTTTCCACCATAACTCTGAGCAGGCCAGAAAAACGAAACGCGATTTCTATCCATATGATCGCCGAACTGCAGGCGGCACTGGATGAAATTGAAAAAACGCACACGCGAGTGGTTATCCTTACCGGGTCGGGGAAGGCGTTTTGTGCCGGGATCGATTTGGACTACCTGCAAGCGATAGGCAGGCAAACCGCGGCAGAAAATCAGGAAGATTCCAAACGCATCGCCAAGATGTTTCGCAAGATCTGGAGTTACTCGCGGCCCACGATTGCCGCAGTAAACGGACACGCTCTTGCCGGGGGATTCGGAATCGCGACGCT
>Ga0126373_10005294_pt1 | contig 9990 bp, 6 predicted proteins | sample PanSoiMetPlot_11_FD_92545 | JGI IMG/M metagenome (GOLD analysis project Ga0126373, IMG submission 92545) | Tropical forest soil microbial communities from Panama - MetaG Plot_11 | ecosystem: Environmental > Terrestrial > Soil > Tropical forest > Bulk soil | place: Panama | collected 2016-02-17 | reverse complement strand
GAGGCGGACAACCCAAGGCCGATCAACCAGAGGCTGCGACACCGCGCCCAGCCGCACCGAAGCCCGAGTCCGCACGCGCAGAACCAGCCAAGGCCAGCGAGCCTCGCGCCGAGCCGTCGCGAGCAGCCGACCGGCCTACTGAAATACGAAACACGCCGCCAGCCCCAGCCACGAAACCGTCCGCTGAGACGCCGGCTGCCCGGGCCACGGCCGCCGGGTCCGCGCCTGCCACACCGCCTGTCACCCCGCCGACCACCCAAGCTGGGCCCAAATCGGCTGAGACGACGGTGCCAAAGGAAACGTCGGCCGGCTCGGCCAAGCCAGCCGCCACCGGCGGCGATCCCAGCACCACGTCGTCTGCCAGCGCGACTCCGGCGAGCACGAGCCCAGCCAGCACGAGCCCGGCCGGCACGGGCCCGGCCAAGGACGAGGGGCCCGCGTCTGGGGCGGCTGCGAGCGCCGGGACGATGACGGTACGCGTCGTACCGGGAATCGCCAGGTACCACGCGCAGGAGTGCATCCTGATCAGATTCCTCGCGCCCGAGGATCTCGAGCTGATGACGGTAGAGGCGGCCGCCGGCGAGGGATATGTCGCTTGCAAGGCGTGCAAGCCTGACCAAGCAGCATCGTGAGCGCGAACAGCAGCTAGGTTCCCACGCTGCGCCTCGGCGCGCCTCCGCCGTCGGCCGGACATGCGCCGCAGCCACCGCGGTCAGGCACGGGACCGCGCGAGCGGCCTGAGCCAGAAGGTCGCGCCGAGTTCAGGGCTCGTTTGCTCGATCACGCCAGCGCCAGGTCTGAACCCTGAGGGCAGCCGCTGGCAGTCGGTCGCACCCACCGCCCGACTGATCATCGGGCTGAACTCAGTCAGCGCCGCGCCGACTTCGTCGTCGATCGTGGTCCAGGCGAGCTCGACGAGGTCGCCGATGCGCAGCCCATTGCGCCTGCGCGCCTGTTTGATCAGGCGTATCGATCTGCTCGCGATGCCTTCAAGACGGAGCCGCGGGGTGATCACGACCTCGAGCGCGACGGTACCGGCCTGCTTGCTGACGACCAGCCAGCCTGGCGACCCAGCCGCATCGGGCACAGTCGCGACCGGCTCGACGTTCTCGACGTTCAGTTCCTCGGCAATCAGCATCAGCAACTCCGGCGTGAACGCAGCGCTGCCCTCGCAGGCGAGCCGCGCGGTCGTAAGCGGCTGCCAGGACCCGATCATCGAGGCCGCGCGCGCGGCCTTGCCGACCCCGACGATCCCGCGTACGCGCGACATCTGCTCGCTTAGCCGCTCGTCGACCAGCGCTGTCAGCGCCGTCGGCCAGGCGGCCAGATGCACGGACGACGGTGCGTCCTGGTGCCTGATCAGGTTCCACACGTGATCGCTCAGATGCGGCGCGATCGGCGCCATCAGCCTGGTCAGCACGTCGAGGCAGTCACGCAAGGTACGCAGCACGGTTGCGGCCTGGCCAGCGTCCGCCACGTCGGCCAGCCGTCGCCTGGACAGACGGAGATACCAGCCGGCCAGGTCGGCGATGAACCGTTCGATGCGCCGCGCCGCCACGTCCGAGCGGAACGCATCGAACCCCTCGCTCACCTCACCGACAGCCGAATGCAGCTCGCTGAGCAGCCAGCGATCAAGCACCGGCCGATCGTGCACCGGCCGATCGTGCACCGGCAGGACGGCTCCATTCAGCCAAGGCGGGTGCCCTCTGACTTGGTCAGCGCGCTCCGCGAAGATCAGTGCGGTGCTCAGATAGGCGCCGAGCACTCGCCGGCTGATCCGGCCGATGGCGGCGTCCGTTACCTTGGCGGCGGGCTGCTCCGGTGTCGCCACGGCGAAATGCCACCTGATCGCGTCCGCGCCGTGCCGCTCGATCAGCGCGGTCGGGTCGGCCTGGTTGCCTGGCCTGCCGCCCATCACGCGGCCCCGGTCGTCCAGCGCACTGCTAGGGCTGATCGCCTTGTGGAACGGAGCCCGGCGGTCACTCAGGGCAGCGATCACGGTCATCGCGTCGCACCAGTTGCGCGTGTGTCCTCCACCTTCAACGGCCAGGCTGGCCGGGTAGCCGGCCGCGAAGCCGCCAGATTCGCCCGGCGGCGCACCGCGGAGCGCGAACGGCATCGCGCCGGTGTCGTAGCTGGCATCAAGGGTCTCTGGTACCCGGTAGGCCGGGCCGCCGCAGGTTCGGCACCCGATCACGACGTCGTCGATGGCTGGCCGATGTGGGTCGAGACCGAGCAGGTCGCTGCCAGCCAGCTCAGATAGCTCGGCGAGCGAGCCGGCGCAGGTGAGGTGATCGCGCGAGCATTCCCAGATGGGCAGCGGCACGCCCCAGTACCTCGTGCGTCCCACGGCCCAGTCCGCTGCGTCGGCGCCGAGTCCGAGCCGCTGGCCCCGCGCGGTGACGACCCCGGCAAGCCCCGACGGGCGGTCGCGGATCGCCGAAGTCCTGATGTGCCAGGCCGCCAGGGCGCGGGTAAGGACCGGCGTGCCGCACCGCCAGCAGTGCGGCTGGCTCCTGCGGTTCGGCACGGCCGAGAACAGCAGCCCGCGATCGGCCAAGTCAGCTCCCACGGCGGCATCCGCGTTGGCGAAGAACAGCCCGGCCAGTGATGCCACGTCCGAGCCGAAGCGGCCGTCCGGGCCGATCGGGTCGACCGCATGGGCGGGGCTAAGGGGCAGTTCGCCGCCGCCGTAGGCGGCGGCCAGCTGAGCGATGCCCGTGCCGGCGTAAGCCCTGACCCCGCGGTCAGGCTCGACCAAGCCGATACCGTCGTCCTGCGCCCCGGCCAGCGCGAACGGTCGGCGATAGGCGACCCCGGCTAGCTCAGCCCCGGTGAGCTTGGCGACGATGTGCCAACCTTCGCCAAGCACGCGTGCGAAGCGCGCATCGGCGAGCACGACCTTGTCGCCGTGACCTGCTTTTCTGGCGACGACGTATGGCTCGCCTGGGTGCACAGCCGCGCCAGTATTGGCGGGGAGCATCCAGGGTGTCGCCGTCCAGGCGAGCAGGTCGGCACCCGATAGATACTCGCGGAGCGCGGCGCACTCGGGCGGCTTCTCTATCGGCAGCCGCACGATCACCGAGGTGCCGGTCACCTTCTTGAATACCTGCGGCCCGCGCACCTCGTGCTCGGCCAGCGGCGTCCGGCAGCGCGGGCAGTACCGGCCGATCCTGTAGTCCTTGACCAGCAGGCCGGCGTCGAAGATCTGCCTGAGCGACCACCAGACCGATTCGATATAGCTTCGGTCCATCGTGTAGAAAATCTTGCGCTGGTCCGTCAGGCAGCCCATCCGCTCGCCGACGGCAGCGAATGCGCTGGCGTGCCTGAGTGCCGACTCCCGGCACCGAGCGACGAATCGTCCGACGCCGTACCGTTCGATCTCCTCGATTTCCGACAGTCCGAGTTCGTGGGCGACGGCGATCTCGACACCGAGTCCGTGACAGTCCCAGCCATGACCGCGGGGAACCGCCATGCCCTGCATGGTCTTGAAGCGGGCGTACAGGTCAGCCGCTGTCCGAGTCCGCGCGTAGCCAATGCCGGGCACTCCTATCGCCGGGGAGGGCTGGGTGCAGCAGGACCAGAGCCGGCCGGACGCGTTCTGGGCGAGTGACTTGCCGAGGACGTCTGATTCCGCCCATCGGGCCGCGACCTCGCGCTCTATCGCTGGCAGGTCGAGATCACCGGGCTTGACTTCTTCGGCACGCTCGTGCGTCGCCCGCATCGATAGTCACCGCCCCCGCTGACTGTCGGCATCCGCCCCCGCGATGTGCCGTGCAGCGCTCACCATAACTCACGCGGCTGGGAGGACAGCCGGTCAGGCGCTTAGGCCGATCACTGACCGCCAACCCACGGCTTGACTTTGTTTGCGAATCGCCCCGGTCACCACTTATCCTCCGGTGACACCTGTCACCCAAGATCATTCGTCTGCTCAGCGCCGAGGGAGGCGGAGGATGACCGCAGCCGCACAGTCGGACGCCGCAGGCTTTCCGATCCGTGAAGGTGAGGATCGCTGGACTGAGGCCGAGATCACCGAGCTCAGGGATCAGCTAGCGACCGAAGCGGACGAGTTGCGAGCCGAGATCGAGCGGGCCGAGTCGGATATCGCGAGCCGGCTCGGCGACGCCGTCATCGACGCCGGCGATGACCAGGCGGATGTGGGCGCGAAGGCATACGAACGAGAGCACGAGCTCGCGCTTACGTACAACGCGCGTGAGCTCCTCGCACAGGCCGAGCGGGCGCTTGGCAGGATTGATGCGGGCACCTACGGATCCTGCGAATCGTGCGGCGAGCCGATCGGCAAGGCCAGGCTGCAAGCGTTCCCGCGGGCGACGCTGTGTGTGAGCTGCAAGCAGCGGGAGGAACGTCGCTGACCGGAGAGGAAGCCGCGACGGACATGCGGACGCAGGACGAGGGCCAACCGCCGACGGCCGATCCGGACACCGCCGTGGCGCGACCGGAGTTGACGGACACGCGCCGGGTCGGCGTGCTGCTCGCCGTCGCGGTCGCAATTCTGGCCGCCGACATCGTGAGCAAAGCGGTCGTGGTCGCGACGCTGTCCGATCGGCAGCCCATCAGGCTTCTCGGCGGCTTCCTCACGTTGATCGTGTCACGGAACCCAGGCGCGGCCTTCAGCATCGGGCCGTCACTGACCATCGTGTTCTCCGCGATCGCGGCCGGCGTGATCGCATTCATCTTGCGCACGTCGCGGCGCATTCGCAGCGCGCCGTGGGCGGTCTCGCTCGGGTTGTTGCTCGGCGGCGCTACCGGCAACCTCATCGACCGGCTGCTGCGATCTCCCGGGCCGCTGCGCGGCCACGTTGTCGACTGGATCATGCTGCCGCACTGGCCGGTGTTCAACCTGGCTGACTCGTCGATCGTCTGCGGCGGCGTGCTTGCCGTGCTGCTGGCGATGCGGGGCGTGCACATCGACGGCTCGAGGGCGAGCATCAAGGCGGACGGCGAACGCCGGTGAGCAGCCCAGGCGTACGCCGCGTGCCAGTGCCAGACGGGCTGGACGGCGAACGGCTGGACGCCGCGATCGCGCGGATGTTCGGCCTGTCGAGAACGAAGGCGGCCGAACTCATCGGCGAAGGCGCCGTGCTCGTCGACGGCCGCCCGGCGGGCAAGTCGGACCGGGTGCCAGCGGGCGAGTGGCTTGATGTCACTCTTCCGCCCGTCGCCGCGCCGCCGCCGGTCCCCGAGCCAGTACCAGGGCTCGTGGTGCGGTACGAGGACGCCGACCTCATCGTCGTCGACAAGCCAGTCGGCGTAGCCGCCCATCCGACTCCTGGCTGGACTGGGCCGACAGTCCTGCAGGGCTTGCTCGCCGGAGGACACCAGATCGCCACGAGCGGTGCTGCCGAGCGCCAGGGCATCGTGCACCGGCTCGATGCGAACACCACCGGGCTCATGGTCGTGGCGAAGAGCGAGCACGCCTACAGCGTGCTCAAGCAGGCGTTCAGGGATCGCGAGGTCGACAAGCGCTACCACGCGCTGGTGCAAGGGCACCCCGATCCGCTGCGCGGGACGATCGACGCGCCGATCGCCCGCCATCCGCCCGGGGACGGCAGGTTCGCCGTCGTTGCCGACGGCCGGCCGGCGATCACGCACTACGACACCGTCGAGGCCTTCCGCGCCGCCAGCCTCATCGAGATCAAGCTTGAAACCGGCCGCACCCACCAGATCAGGGTGCACATGGCGGCAGTCAGGCACCCGTGCGTCGGCGACCGGCTCTACGGCGCCGACCCGGTGCTCGCGGCCAGGCTCGGCATCGCCAGGCAGTGGCTGCACGCGCGGCAGCTCGGATTCGCGCACCCCGACGACGGCCGCTGGATCGAGTTCACCAGCGACTATCCGGCCGATCTTGTGGCAAGCCTGGAAATGCTCTCGGCCGAGTCTTAATCGGCTGGCGCGTCCGGAAGCCAGCATGGCCGTGTAGGGGTTATCTTCCTCTAGTGGCTGGCGGTGACAGGGGATTCGCGCATCTGCATGTTCACACCGAGTACTCGATGCTCGATGGTGCTGCCCGGCTAGACGACTTGTTCGAGCAAGTCGCGCAGATGGGCATGTCGGCGATCGCCATGACCGATCACGGCAACATGTACGGCGCGTACGACTTCTACAAGAAAGCCAACGCGGCCGGGATCAAGCCGATCATCGGTACCGAGGCCTACGTCGCTCCCGAGCACCGCAGCCACAAGCAGCCGGTGCGGTGGGGAACGCTGGCCCAGAAGGACGACGACGTCTCAGGCGCTGGCGCCTACACCCACATGACGCTGCTCGCCGAGAACTCCCGCGGCATGTACAACCTGTTCCGGCTGTCGTCGCTGGCCTCGCTCGAGGGCTATTTCCGCCAGCCCAGGATGGACCACGAGCTGCTGTCGACCTACTCCGATGGCCTGATCGCGACGACCGGCTGCCCGGGCGGGGAGGTCCAGACGCGGCTGCGGCTCGGGCAGTACGACCAGGCACTGGCCGCCGCGGCTCGCATGCGAGACATCTTCGGCAAGGACAATTTCTACGTCGAGTTGATGATTCACGGCCTTGACGTCGAGCAACGTTCGGCTGACGGGCTCCGCCGGATCGCCAGGGAACTGGCGATCCCGTTCCTGGCGACCAACGACCTGCACTACTCGCGCCCGGAGGACGCCAAGGCCCACGAGGTGCTGCTCTGCGTCCAGACCGGCACGAACATGGCCGATCCGACCAGGTTCAAGCTCGAGGGCAACGGCTACTACGTGAAGAGCCCAGCCGAGATGCGGGCTGTCAGCGACGACGAGGACTGGCAGGCAGGCTGCGACAACACGCTGCTCATCGCGGAGCGGGCAAATGTCGAGTTCACCAAGGTGAACCTGATGCCCGACTTCCCGCTGCCCGAGGGCGAGACCGAGGTCAGCTGGTTCCGCAAGGAAGTGCGGGCCGGAATGGACCGCCGGTTCCCCGGTGGCTACGACGAGGCGCGCAAGACCCGCGCCGAGTACGAGATGGGCGTCATCGAGCAGATGGGGTTCTGCGGCTACTTCCTCGTGGTCGCGGACTTCATCATGTGGGCCAAGCGCAACGGGATCAGGGTCGGGCCAGGGCGCGGCTCGGCGGCCGGGTCGATCGTCTCGTACGCGATGGGGATCACCGACCTGGACCCGATCGCCTTTGACCTGATGTTCGAGCGGTTCCTGAACCCCGAGCGGATCTCGATGCCGGACATCGACATCGACTTCGACGAACGCCGGCGCGGCGATGTGATCAGGTACGTCACCGAGAAGTACGGCGATGACCGGGTCGCCCAGATCATCACTTACGGCACGATCAAGGCCAAGGCCGCGGTCAAGGACGCGGCCCGGGTGCTCGGCTTCCCCTACGCGCTTGGCGACCGGATCACCAAGGCGTTCCCCCCGATGGTGCTCGGCCGCGACATGCCGCTGTCCGGCGTGTTCGATCCCGACAACCCCAGGTACGGCGAGGCCGGCGAGATCAGGGCGCTGTACGAGGCCGAACCCGAGGTCAAGCAGGTGCTTGACACCGCGCGCGGACTTGAGGGGCTGATCAGGCAGGCCGGCGTGCACGCGGCCGGGGTGATCATGAGCAGCGAGCCGCTGCTCGACCACATCCCGGTCTGGAAGCGCCAGGCCGACGGCGCGATCATTACCCAGTTCGACTACCCGAGCTGCGAAGAGCTCGGGCTGCTCAAGATGGACTTCCTTGGCCTGCGCAACCTGACGGTGCTCGACGACGCGCTGGCCGGCATCAAGGCGAATCGCGGCCAGACCTTCGAGCTGGAAACGCTTGAGCTAGACGACCAGCCGACCTACGACCTGCTTGCCCGCGGCGACACGCTCGGTGTGTTCCAGCTGGAAGGCGGGCCCATGCGGGCCTTGCTGCGGTCCATGCGGCCAGACCGGTTCGAGGACATCTCGGCCGTGAACGCGCTGTACCGCCCGGGCCCGATGGGCGCGAACGCGCACAACGACTACGCGGACCGCAAGACCGGCCGCAAGCCCGTGGTGCCGATCCACCCGGAGCTTGCCGAGCCACTGGCCGACATCCTCGATGACACCTACGGCCTGATCGTCTATCAGGAGCAGGTGCTGCTCATCGCGCAAAAACTGGCCGGGTACTCGGTCGGCAAGGCTGACCTGCTGCGCAAGGCTATGGGCAAGAAGAAGAAGGAGATCCTGGACAAGGAGTTCGAGCCGTTCGCGAGCGGTATGCGGGCGAACGGTTACTCCGATGGAGCGATCAAGTCCGTCTGGGACATTCTGGTCCCCTTCTCCGACTATGCGTTCAACCGCGCACACACCGCCAGCTACGGGATGGTCGGGTACTGGACCGCCTACCTCAAGGCCAACTTCCCCCCCGAGTACATGGCGGCGCTGCTGACCTCGGTCGCGGGCGACAAGGACAAGTCGGCGCTGTACCTGAGCGAGTGCCGGCGGATGGGAATCAAGGTGCTGCCGCCCGACGTCAACGCCTCGACGGCGCTGTTCACGCCGGTCGGCAGCGACATCAGGTTCGGCATGGCGGCGGTGCGCAACGTCGGCGCGGCCGTGGTCGAGTCGATCGTGGAGGCGAGGCTGACCAAGGGCAGGTTCGCCAACTTCTCAGATTTCCTGCGCAAGGTGCCGGTTAACGTCTGCAACAAGCGGGTCATCGAGTCGCTGATCAAGGCCGGCTCCTTCGATTCGCTCGGCCACCCGCGCCGCGGCCTGCTGATGATCCACGAGCAGGCGATCGACGCGGTGATCGGGGTCAAGCGCAACGAGGAGATGGGCCAGGACTCGCTGTTCGGCGACGACCCGCAGGACGACGTAGCCTTCGACATCCCGGTGCCAGAAGGTGAGTGGGAGAAGCAGACCCTGCTCGGCTTCGAACGCGAGATGCTCGGGCTGTACGTCTCCGACCACCCGCTGCTCGGGATCGAGCACGCGCTGGCCGCGGAAACCGACTGCTCGGTCGCCCAGCTGCTCAGCGCCAACGACGAGCCGGAGCGTAGCTCGCGCGGCGATCGCGGCGACGGCCAGGTGGTGACTCTCGGCGGCATCCTGTCCGGCGTGCAGCGCAAGGTCACCAGGCAGGGGGCCTCGTGGGCGGCGGCGACGCTTGAAGACCTCGAAGGCGCGATCGAGGTGCTGTTCTTCCCCGCGACCTACCAGACGTGCATGCACCTAGTCGTCGAGGACGCGATCGTCATCGTCAAGGGACGCCTTGACCGGCGCGAGGAAGTGCCGAAGCTGGTCGCGATGGAGGTGAAACCAGCCGAGCTGCCGACGGAGGGAACGGGCCCTTTCGTGGTGTCCATACTTGAGTCGCGCTGCGTGCCGCCGATCGTCGACCAGCTCAGGGAGGTGCTGCGCGCGCACGCCGGGACGTTGGAGGTGCACCTGCGGCTCCAGAGCGGGGCCCGCACCAAGGTGCTGCGCCTGGACGACAAGCTGCGGGTGCGGCCGTCGCCGTCCCTGGTCGCCGACCTGAAGCAGTTGCTCGGGCCAGCCTGCGTGGGTTAGCGCCCGGGCTGCACTCGCACGATCTTGGTAGAGTTGTCCCAGGTGAGCCGGGAAGCCTGGTCGGCGATGAACAATGCTGAGCGACCACAGGCGGCGGGAGGCGCACCATGCCGGCTTGGCGCAGGCTCGACTCCGAGTCTTTGCGCGAGGAACTGCGCACGAATCTGTGGCTCGTCCCGCTGATCGAGATTGTCGCCGCTGTGGTGCTGTTCGGCATCACCTTTGCGCTCGACCGCGCGGCGTTCGACGGGGCCTTCCGTGTGCCTTCGTGGGCGCTGAGCGGATCTCCTGACGCCGCCAGGCAGATACTGACGACGGTCGCGGCCGCGATCATCACCGTCGTCGGCGTCGTGTTCTCGATCGTGATCGTCGCGCTGACGCTGACCTCAACCCAGTTCGGGCCGAGGATGCTCCGCAACTTCATCCGCGATCCCGGCACTCAGATCACCCTCGGGACATTCGTCGGCACCTTCGTGTACTCGGTCCT
>Ga0126373_10005293_pt1 | contig 9993 bp, 8 predicted proteins | sample PanSoiMetPlot_11_FD_92545 | JGI IMG/M metagenome (GOLD analysis project Ga0126373, IMG submission 92545) | Tropical forest soil microbial communities from Panama - MetaG Plot_11 | ecosystem: Environmental > Terrestrial > Soil > Tropical forest > Bulk soil | place: Panama | collected 2016-02-17 | reverse complement strand
TGGCAGCGGGATGGGTCTTTCGACGGTGTACGGCATCGTGAAACAGAGCGGCGGCTGCGTCACCGTCACCAGCGAGCCGGGGCGCGGAACTGCGTTCGGAATTTATCTGCCGCGCGTGATGGAGCCGCCCGAAGCTCCTGTGCGAGCGCCCGAAATCAAGGAATCGCTGTTCGGCTCGGAAACGATTCTGCTAGTGGAAGACGAATCGGTTGTGCGTTCGCTCGCGCGCGAAGTGCTGCAGGCTAGCGGCTATCGCATTCTCTGCACGCCCGACGGCTCCGCCGCATTGAAAACCGCGCTCGAGTACCCGAACACGATTCACCTGATGATTTCAGACGTGGTGATGCCGGAAATGAGCGGCCCACAGCTGGCGTCGAAGCTGCGCGAGGTGCTGCCGCTGACGCGCGTACTGTATATGTCCGGTTATTCGAACGACGAAGTATTGTGCCGCAAGGGGTTGCCTGAAGGTTCCGCGTTTCTCGAGAAGCCGTTCACGCCCGAGCAGCTGATGCGCAAGGTGCGCCAGACGCTCGACGCAAAGCCACACCCGCACCGCCCATCTTAGCCGGCCAGTCGAAACAGCTTACTTTTTTTCTTCGGGAACGCCGAGGACTTGCACCTGCACGGAGCGGTCGCGCGGCCCATCCAGCTCCGCGAGAATAATCGACTGCCAGTAGCCCAGCGCGAGTTCGCCGTCGCGCACCGGAACCTGGAGCGTGTGCCCCAGCATCATCGCGCGGAGATGCGAGTCGGCATTTTTGCGATCGCATTCGGAAAGCTTGGGATCGTTGTGCCGCCAGTAGTCGAGGCGGCCGACAAGGCGCTCGAGGAACGACTTCATGTCGTCGATCAGGGCCTGCTGAAATTCATTAATGAAGACAGCGGTGGTGGTATGCAGCGACTGCACCAGCACGAAGCCGGCCTTCAGGCCGTGCTTGTGCACCACTTCGTTCAGGTCACGCGTGATGTTTATCAGCTCCAGGCGCTCGCGCGTCTTGTACACCAGAGTTTCCAGGTACATCTGCAGGGCTGCCGTGGGCCGGACTTCCGGCACGAGCTTAGCCTTGCTTGCCGTGGCTGTCTTCATTGTTCGATGCGCTCCTCAGTTGCGCGTGGGAACAGTACTGCCCGGTTGGATGCCTCGCGGCTCGCGAGGTTTGCTCATTTGTCTATTATAGAAACCAATTGGTAAAGACGTCCAGAAAATTTGCGCCGCGCGCGTGCGGGAAATCAAAAATCAAACCGGTAACCGAGAATCATTTTCACAATCAGATGATCTGTCGAGCGGGTAAGCCCCACGCCGAGGCCGAAATTGATTTCCCACCGGGGCGCCAGATTCAAATCAATCGCCGGAAAAACCTGGTGCTGCTGCTGCGAAATCGGGATGAAGCCGGTGATCGGTCCCACCGAGCCGTAATACTCGATTCCGCCGGCGATTTTTGGCGTGAAGTCGTAGCTCACCTTGAGATTCGGCGAGAACACCAGGCCTTGACGAACATCCGGGCCGTGCCAGGCGCGGTCGAGCGTGGGATTGAACGACAGGTACCAGCGGCCCAGTTTCTTGTCCACGATCGGGCGGATTTCCCAAGTCCACGTATCCACGGAAAACGGGCGGCGCTGGTAGCCGATTTCGTTTGACAAGCTGACGCCGACGGGCCAGTGCCAGCTCTCCGGCACACGAAAACGGGGGCGAATATGATCGCCCACCCACTGCCAGCCTTGTCCTGAATGCAGGGAAGTGAAGACGTAGAACCCCACCTCGAACCAGGGAGTGAAACCGTGCGTGATTTCGAGCGTTTCGTGTTCGGCATGATTCGTGGGGTAAAGCCCATCGATCTTCTGCTTCGAGCCATCGATCGTGAAGTTGCTGTGCACTTCGACCATCGTCTGGCCCGGCTCGACGGTATCGTAGGAATAGACTTGAATCTCATAGTTATCCTGAGCGGCAGCGGAAGGAGCCAGAAAAGTCACGAGGAATGCCGCCACACATCCGATACACCCGAAACGCAGCCTCACCGCAGGCGTCTCCACAACAGGAATCAAATTGTCTCACGAAAGCTAGGTGCCGGCCCGTCAGGCGTGCGGATGCGCTTTGTCGTAGATGGCCATGAGTTGCTGGATGTTCGAGTGCGTATAGCGCTGCGTGGTGGAAAGGGAGACGTGCCCGAGCAGCTCCTGAATCGCTCGCAGGTCGGCGCCGTCGTTCAGCAGGTGTGTAGCGAAGGCGTGCCGCAGTGAGTGCGGGTGCATGTAGCCCCAGTTGGCGTTTGCCAGCTTGGCGTATTTCTTCACCATCCTTCGGATCCACTCGGTGTTCAGGCGGACGCCGCGGAAATCGACAAACACGGCCTCCGGATCACCCTTGGGACTGTCCGCAAGAATTCCGGCGCGGATCGGCCAGTACGCCTCCAGAGCCGCCGCTGCTTTTTCACCGTAAGGCACGATGCGCTCCTTGCTGCCTTTGCCGAAGACGCGCAGGATTTTCGAGTACGGATCTATATTGCTCACGTCTAGCCCCACGAGTTCGCTAACGCGCAGGCCGGAGGCGTAGAGCATCTCCAGGATTGCGCGGTCGCGACGCGGAATCAGCAACGCATCCCGCTCGGGATGCTTCGACTTCCTCGCACGCTTGTGTCGTACGTGTGTTGTGGGCAGGTGATCGAGGAAATTGTTCATCTCCTCAGCGGTAGGCACGGGCGGAACACGCTTTGGCAGCTTCGGCGAGCTCACCAGCCGCGCCGGGTTCTGCTCGACCCACTTCTCCCGCATGCAGAAGCGGAAAAACGACCGCAGACACGCCAGCTTGCGCGCAATGGATGTACGCTCGCGTTTCTTGTCGTAAAGCCACGCAACAAACTCGCGGATCACCCGGTGGTCGATTTTTGCCAATGGCAGCGTCGGTTCCTTCGGCGGCGTCAGGAATTGACGAAATTGCTGGAGATCCAACCAGTACGCGCGTACGGTGTGAGGCGAAGCGTTGCGTTCAAACTTCTGGTAGCCGATAAAAAGTCCGATTTCGCGTTCCATGGCCCAATCCTTGAAACAGTGAAATTATAGGTGCCGGGCCGGGGCATCCCAAAGGACAAACGTTTCCGGTGCCTAGAATCAAACTCTTAGAACTCGGTTCGCGCCCCGAGCTGCAGTTTCGGCCCGAAAGGGGCTGAGACCATCCGCGCGGACGCAAGTCAAAGGCAGGTAGGAAGCCGCACGTCTTGGTCTTGGCCGGCTAGGAGCTCAAAACGGCCCATGTGGCGCCGGTGGTGGATTCGGTCGATCACCGCAATCGCCGGCTGGACGTGTGTCGCCCTGTTCTTCGCCAGCCAGACCTACCTGCTCTACAAGTATTCCGGCGGGCAGGCGCACTGGGGCATCGTCCTCAAAATCAACCTGGTGGAATGGTACGGCTGGGCCGTGCTCGCCCCGGGGATCATCTGGCTGGCGCGCCGCTTCCCCTTCGAGCGCAGTCGTTGGCCCGGCATCTTCGCCCTGCATATGGCGGCTTCTATCGGTGTGGCGTTTGTGAAATGGCAGCTAGACAACCTGCTCCGCAATTACCTACTGGGATTGCCACGGCCCACGACGCTGTTTTCCACCTTTCATCAAAGCCTGGTCACCTACTGGCTGCTGGCCGGCGCTACGCAGGCGTACCTTTATTACCGCCGCTACCGCCAAGGCGAATTGCGCGGCGCCCAATTGAGCACGCAGCTCGCGCAGGCGCAGTTGCAGGCCCTGCGCATGCAGCTTCATCCTCACTTCCTGTTCAACACGCTCAACGCGATTTCGACCCTCGTCCATCGTGATCCCGAAGCGGCGGACCGAATGATCGCGCGCCTCAGCGAACTTCTGCGTCTGACGCTCGAAAACGTCGGAGTGCAGGAGGTGCCGCTCGCGCAGGAACTCGAGTTTCTGGAGCGCTACCTTGAAATCGAGCGCGCCCGATTTGCCGATCGCCTCGTCGTCCGCATGGACATTGCTCCCGAAGCGCTCAGCGCACGCACCCCGTATTTGATCCTCCAGCCGCTCGTGGAAAACGCGATCCGTCACGGCATCGCCGCGCGGTCGTCGGCCGGTTGCGTCGTCGTAAGCGCGCATCGCGACGACGGGATGCTAGTGCTGCAAGTGGGCGACGACGGCCCGGGTCTGCCGGCAGCTGTGGCGGCAGGCGACGTCGCTGCCGTAGGGAAAGGCGTAGGAATTTCCAGCACGCGGGAGCGCCTTGAAAAGCTCTACGGTGCGAGGCAGCGCTTTGAACTGCGCAACGGCGAAAGCGGTGGTCTTCTCGTCACGCTGGCGTTTCCGTTTCAGCCAGCCTCGGCGAACGCGAACGCTACTAATTCCGCGATCGACTCGAGCGAAAGGGCCGCGACGTGACGATCCGCGCGCTCATCGTTGACGACGAGCCGCTCGGCCGCGAGCGCATCCGCACCTTGCTCGGCGCGCATGGCGACGTCGAAATAGTCGGCGAATGCCCGAACGGCAAAAGCGCAGTCACCGCCGTCACACGCCTAAAACCGGACTTGATGTTCCTCGACGTGCAGATGCCGGAAATGGATGGCTTCGCGGTTGTGGAGGCCATCGCGGACAAGCATTTGCCCGCAATCATCTTTGTCACGGCCTACGACCGCTATGCCCTCAAAGCCTTTGAAGTCCACGCGCTCGATTACTTGCTGAAGTCGTTTGACCCCGACCGCTTTCATCACGCCGTGGAACGAGCCCGCGGTGAAATCGCGCGTGCGCGCGAAGGCGCGCTCAGCGAGCGTCTCGCCGGCCTGGTGGAAGATCTCGAATCGCGCAAGCGCTGCCTGACTCGCGTCGTCATCAAGTCCGCCGGGCGCATCTTTTTCCTGTCGGTCGATGAAATCGACTGGATCGAGGCGGCGGACAACTACGCGCGTATTCACTCCGGCCGCGACACGCACCTTGTGCGCGAGACGCTGCAAGCGCTCGAAGCGCGCCTGAATCCCGAGCAGTTTCTGCGCATCCACCGCTCGACGATCGTGAACGTCAGCCGTATCCGCGAGCTTCAACCTCTGTTTCACGGCGACTATTCGGTGCGTCTGAAAGACGGCACCGAACTCACACTCAGCCGCAATTACCGCGAGAAGTTGACCGAGCCGCTCGGCCAGTTCCTATAGTTGTTTCTCTGGCCAAGTCCGTTCTGCCCCGCATTTCCACCGTTTCGCCCCAAGAACCTTGTGCGCCGCGCCAAAAGCACGCTACATGCGTGCGGGACCAAGCCGCTCTCCCACCGCCCGCACCGCTCGCGTGTGTGCCTTGCGGCAAAGGAGACATTGATGCTCATCCGAATCGTCCCTGGCATTGCGATCGTCAGTGCAGCGCTGGCGCTGATCGCAACCTCCTCTGCCGCGCCGCAGCAACAGCAATTCCAGTGGCCCGAAAAACCCGCGAACATCAAAGTCCTCGACAAGGAAATCGTCGGCCTCAGGCTGCGCCCCGTAATGGTCGGCTTTTCCAATTCGCTCGGAGTGCGGTGCAGCTATTGCCACAAAGGTGTCGAAGGCTCGCCGCTCACCACTTACGATTTTGCCTCCGACGAGAACCCTACCAAAGAAAAAGCGCGCGAAATGCTGCGCATGCTGAAGCACATCAATGAGGATCTGCAGAAAATCCAGCCCAGCGGCGACGAGCGCGTCAACATGTGGTGCTTCACGTGCCACCGCGGCCGGCCGCGCCCGATGACGCTCGAAGAGGAGCTCGGCGAGCAATATCGCAAGAACGGGGTGGAAGCGGCGCTCGAAACCTACGCCGACCTTAAGCAGCGCTACTACGGCAGGGGCGCGTACGATTTTAACGAACAGCCGCTGAACAATTTTGGCTACACGCTGCTCGAGAAAAACGACACCGCCGCCGCGATTCAAGCTTTCCGGCTGAACGCCTTCGAATATCCGCAGTCAAGCAACGTCTGGGACAGCCTCGCCGAGGGCTACATGAAATCCGGCGACATGAAGCACGCAGAGGAATATTACGAACGGGCGATCGCGCGCGATCCAAAAGCGGAAAATGCGAAGCAGATGCTAATGAAAATCCGCGAGCAGCAGGGCAAATAGCGCGCGGCGAAGCGTCGCCGGATTCTTCAACCCCCCAAAGCAAATGGACCGGGCTCGCGGAACCACAGGCCGCGGGCCTAGTCCGGATCTTTTCCTTCCTCCGTGCGCGATTTCGCGGCGATGCTGTTCACGGCTTCAAGCCCGCCGCGGCACGCCTTCGCGTACTGCCCGCCCGGATCAGCGGCAATGCAGCGCTGGTAGGCCCGGCGGGTGCCCCCGGGAATTGTATAGACAGTCTGGTCGCCTTCGCGCCGCGACGTGATGTGCGCCGCCAGCGCACTGCCGAGCACGTACCACGCCTGCGCATCGTCCGGATCCGCTTCCACGGCTTTACGCAGCGCCGGCACCGCTTGCTTGACCGAAAGCGACTTGTAATAAATGATGCCCAAGTTCTTCCAGCACGTCGCGCCCGCGGCCGGATCGATCGCAGCGGCGCGCTCGCAATTCAGATTAGCCCGCGCTGTCCGCTTCTGAATTGTCTCCGGGTCGTGCGTGGCAATGGCGCCGCGAGCCGTGTCTGCGCTTAGATGCGCGTAGTAGTTCGCCTGCGGCCTCAGTGCCGCTGCATGGTGGAACGCGACGACGGCATCCTCGTACCTCGACAGACACTCATACGCCAGTCCCAGATTCGCCCACACAATCGCGTGGTTGCTTGCCGCCACGGACATCACGTTGGCTGCATCCTCGCGCGGCGCGGCATGCTCGGCGTCCTGAAATCGCGCGGCCGCCACTCCGCACGACGCCACGCGCTTCGGGTACATTTCGGTGCGCTCTTCCGGCGGCAGCGTCTTGATCGTAGCGGAAATCTGCCTCGCGATGTTCATTGCCGCCATTCCCGCAGTGAAGGAAAGCTTCATCGCCTGAAATTCGGGACGTGTTGTAGTGGTCGCGACCGCCGTCGGCAGCTCCGTTGCCGGCGCGTTCACCGGTTCAGAGTCGGGCGCCGGGCCGGGTAGCGGCCCGGGCGAGCGCACGGCACCGGTTTCAGGCGCTGCGTCCGCGGGAGCAGGAGGCTCATCCACTGCGGGCGCGGCACGCGTCGACGCAGCGTCACCTTCCGCCTCGCGCTCAGCGGCCGGTTCCGGTTTTGCCGCTCGCCCTCCGCTTGGCGGAGGCGCTTTTGTACTCGCCACCGTCGTTTCCGGCGCGCGTGCCTGGCCGCTCCGAAGGAATACAAAATCTCCGGCGTTGTGCCCCGAGTTGCGGATCACGTTGTACTCGGGCGTCTGCTCGGACCGCCCGGACACCGTGAGGCGTATCGAATGCTCAAAAAGAATCTGCGCGGAGAAAGCGGGTTCGTCCTCTTTCGTGAGCGCGTCGATCAGCGCCGCCGCAAACACGGAATGGCCATGCCCGCCCTGGTCTGCCACAGGCTCGAGTCCGCCGCTCGCCATCAGCGTCCGCGATTTTCCCTCTACCATCTTCGTGAGATACCGCTGCGAGTCCTGCGAGATGAACTCCGCGTTCAGCCCGCGCGTGATTCCGCCTGAGTAGCAGCTGTCCGAAACGATCAGCACGTGGCGCGCCGGCATCACTTTGGCGTCCGTCGTGATTTCGTCCGCGATGATCCAGTTCGTGGTGTCGCCGCGCTCAGCGTCCGCCGGCAGCCAGTAAGCCTTGTCGGCTTCCTTGTCGTAAAAGCCGTGGCCGGCGTAATAAATCAAAAGGTTCGAGTCGTGCTCGAGTTCGCGGCGGTACACGTTGAGCGCGCGCTTCACCTGGTCGCGCGTGGGATTGCGCAGGATGTTGGTCTCGAAGCCGTACCGGTCGTGGAGCAGCGCGGCCATGCTTTCGGCGTCGTGCACGGCCGTTTTCAGTTTTGGCAGGTGCTCGTAGTCATTGATGCCGATCAGCAGCGCGAAATATGGGCCGGTTTGTTCTGAAGTCAGTGTAGCCGCATGTTCCGTGCCTTGTAGAACGCCGAATTCGGCGGTTCCGTTGTTTCCGGCCCACCCAAGAACACCAAGACTCGCAATCACCACGGCAGTGCAGCAAGCGAAGGAACGCAGATTCATCGCGCGCTAGAGGCCAATTCGCAGCGTCTCTGAGGAATCCCTATACCAACGGCCGATAGGATAACACCGTTGCACGCCCTCAGCGGAGAATTCACCTTGAGAATGCGCTGTCGGACAAGGTCCGGAAACTGAAGAACGCGAGCCGTCAGGGCCGTTTCAGCTTTTTCAACATCTCGATTCCGTTCTGGTTCTTGGGGTTCAGCTCGATGGATTTCTCGTAGTTTTGAATGGCCAGCTCTTTTTGCCCTGCTCGCATGTACGCCTCCCCGAGGCTGTCATAGGGATTCCAGGATTGCGGGTACTCCGCTACGTTATGCCGGAACACGACAATCGCGTCCGTGATCTGATCGGCCGAGAGAAACGCGTAGCCGAGACCGTTCAATGTGTTCTCATGGATCTCGCCTGGCTGGGATTTCTTCAGCTCGTCGTATTTCGCCACGGCCGCGTCCGCCCCTTTGGCATTCGCCACCACCAGCAGCAGGTCGTCGGCCGACGGCTTGAACGGCACGGTTTTCCAGGCGTATTCCTTCGCCACAGATTCCATCAAGAAGTTTCCCAAACGGATCCCGTTGTCGGAATCGGCCATGATCGCAACTCCCTGGCCACCGTCCAAAAACATCACGAGTTGCGCTTGGAACCCTTCGTCCGAACCGCCGTGGCCAAACCACACGGGATTCTTCGCATCGTTCAGAAAAAATCCAAGCCCCACCGTATCGAATTGCGGCGTCAGCATCTGCTTCGCCATAGATTCCGAAAGGACGTGATTGGCCTTGCCTTGTCGCGAGAGCGCGATCTCAATGGCGAACTTCGCCAGGTCCGTCGGCGTGGTCCACAAGCCGGCCGCGGCCATTTCGGGGTACACGTGCCGCTTCCCGGGCACCACCTTTCCGCTGGCATACGTCCCGCTGGCCGCAAAGCCCACGCGTTGGCCTGGCAGCGGCTGCTCAAACGTGCTCTCGTTCATCCCAACCGGGCCCAGCACAAGCTCCTGCATCAGCGCGGGAAACGCTTTTCTAGTCACGTCTTGCATCAGCAGCTGCTCGATCGTGATTCCCCCACCGGAGTACTCCGACTTCGTGCCGGGTACGAAAAACACGCGTACCGGATTTGTATTCGCCGGCTTCTCGCCATTCAGCACCTGCACCACACTCGGCACCGGCTCGCCGGCCGCATAGCCGGGAAACCCGTGCACCGTAAGCCCGCCGCTATGCGACATCAACCGCCGCAGCGTCACCTTCTGGTCCTTGGTGAATTCGTTCTCCGGCACTTTCCACGAGACGAGCTTCTTGTTCACATCCTCGTCAAGCGACAGCTTCCCCTGCTCCACCAGCTTCAGCGCGCCGCTGGCGCTCACTGGCTTGCTGATCGAGCCCGCCTGGAACAATGTGTGCGTGGTCACAGATTCGGTGCCACCTGCTTCGGTCACGCCGTAGCCTTTCGCCCAGGCAATCTCGTAGTTGTCGATCACCGCGATGCTCACGGCAGGCACGCGGTATAGCTGCATCAGCTTCGGCAGGTCGAGCGCGAGCGGTGGCTCGTGGGCGCCGAGTGTCACGGGCCGAAGACTCGTCTCCACTCGCCGGATGCGCACATCAGTCGCTGCGGCCTGCGGCCCGGCCTCCGCCGAACGATGCCTCGTCAACGCGAGCGATAGGACGGCGATCGAGCCAATCATCGCCACAAATCCGATGCGCGACCATTTCATGTCCCTGAAGGTCTCCCTCGGTCGGCAAAAGGTGGGGGCGCAACTGCGCGCTGCAAACTCGCAGCACCGCCGAACGCCCCTGCCGTTGTTCGACGCGCGCCGATGCATAACGTCAACGTGTGATTCCTAACCGGCGTGAACGACTGGAAATGAAGCCTACGATTTTGAAGAGCCTGGGGCGCCGGCGCCTACAGGTTGTGGCTCG
>Ga0126373_10005292_pt1 | contig 9995 bp, 7 predicted proteins | sample PanSoiMetPlot_11_FD_92545 | JGI IMG/M metagenome (GOLD analysis project Ga0126373, IMG submission 92545) | Tropical forest soil microbial communities from Panama - MetaG Plot_11 | ecosystem: Environmental > Terrestrial > Soil > Tropical forest > Bulk soil | place: Panama | collected 2016-02-17 | reverse complement strand
ATGAGACCGTCTGCTCTCGAGAAGAGCGCGGCGGGACGTTTCCGGGGTTAGTGGCCAACACGGCGGGGATATACTTGTCGTCCTTGGGGCGCGTTCAATCAAGGGGCATCAGGAGCCTCGGCATTGCCGTTGCATGGCTCCGGATAGCTCTGCGGCGCGATGCCAAGCTTTCTTTCAAGGCGCTGTTTCCGACCGATCAGGTACGCCTTCGCCTCGCCAAGTTTGCTCGGTGCAACGGAAAGGCCAGACAGCCATACGATCTTCCGGAGAGTCTCTATGGCAAGGGTAATCTGCGCTAGCAATTCGCGATCCAGTTCCTCACCTTCCCATTTCCGTTGATAGAAGTCATCCATCGGGGCTCTCCTAGAAAGGGCCTGTGCGTGCCTGTCATTGCGACCGAAGGGGGAATGAGCATCATAACCGTTTGACGATCGCCTATATATCGGCGTTGCCCGTGTCGGCGGCAGACGGCAGAGTTGGGCCTCCCCGGCCTGCTCGTTAAGGCGGTCACGCGTAGAACTTCGCACCTCACTCGCGAGTATAAGGAGATCACGGGACGCCGAATTGGTTCGTTTGCTCATCGGCCAAATCCGGCAAACAAGAAACACGGGCGCTTGTTGTCGACCGTTTAAAGACCCGCTTCGTCGGTTTCCTCGGTGTCATAAATTTTTCCCCACGCCGCTTGTCGCGGCCACGTTGCGTAGCCCTTCAAGAGCGAGATTGATAAGTTCATCGTCGCCCTGCGCCGAGCAGACCGCATAGATTGGATAGAAGAAACTGGGCGCGCCGGTGACAACATGCAGCTTTCCGGCAGCGATGTGCGGCGCCACGAGGCGCTGGCTGAAATATCCCGACCCTCCCGCCCCAAGGAGGTAAGTCAACGCCAGAGGTCCGAGGCCGACGAACAGGCCGGGATTGGTTTGCTCCGGAAAGCTAAGCTCGTGGTGGTGAGCGAAATCCGGGCCCCAATCGACGTAGACGTAGCTGTTCGGCTCAACCGTCTTGGCTTCCGTCTCCGTCGTGACCAAGACCAACTTCTCCTCCAGGAGCAACTCGACACGCGCGCCTGGCCGATATTGCGGCGCATACATGACCGCGATATCGAGTGCGCCCGAGGCGACCTGGTCGGTCAGGCTTTCGGGCACTCCGACCTCGACACGCAGCGCTATGTCAGGGGCGGATCGGCGCATCCAGTGCAGCCATTCCAGGAGCCACGGATGCGAGAGGCTGAGCTCGCCGCCGATCGACAGGATGGCTCGCCGACCCGGCGGCACGGCGACCTGATGACGGGCCCTTTGCCACAACTGCACGAACATGGGCGCGTAGCGCAGGAACTGCTCGCCGGCTGGAGTGAGCGACGCTCCATTCTTGTTACGGACAAAAAGAGGTCGACCCAGTTGCTCCTCCAGCGCCCGGACGCGGGCACTGACCGCCGTCTGGCTCAAGTTGAGCTGTTCGGCCGCGCGCACAAAGCTGCGTGTTCCGACGATCTCCAGAAAGGTTCGTGCGAGTTCGATATCCAGGGGGTAGCCTCCTGCGCTCTACGTAGCACTTTTATTGCACTAAAGAAGCTATTAAATCCATTTGGGTGCTGCAACTGTCGAACCAAAACGGATGGCGACCGGAGCGGTTCTCCGGCTCGACCCCTACACGTGGGCGAGCCCCTGAGGGCGGTGGCGATGCGCCGGAACAGTCCGGATTTTCACGGTGACCAAAGCTTTGAGCGTTGCCGCGGCTGTCCCGGTGCCCCGAAGGGCATCGGCGTCCGGCGCCAGACCGGCGGATATCGTTATGATCGTTGGGGGTCTTCCTGGTCGGATCCGCGACCTGCCAATTCACGCTTCAGCCGCCGCAGCTCCTCGAAACGAGCGGTCACATCGCGCAGGATTGCGGCCATGCCGGAGACGCGCTGCTCAGAATCCTGGAGCAAGATGATCGTGAACTCGACCGATATTTGCCGTCCCCCTTTGGCGATGGCCGGAACCGCGAGCACATCGCCTGCGCCGAAACGGGTTTCGCCCGTCGCCATGACGCGCTCGTAGCCATCCCAATGGCGTTTCCGAAGCCGCTCGGGGATGATCAGATCGAGCGAGGCGCCGATCGCCTGCTCCGCCGTGAAGCCAAAGATGCGGGCCGCGCCCCGATTCCAGAAGCGGATGACGCCCTCCCGATCCGTCGCGATGATGGCGTCCGATGTCGTGTTGAGGATCGTATCGCCAAGTCGGGAGGTAATATTTTCGAGATCGCGATCCATCTCACGGAGCTCCCGGTTTCGAAGGCGCCTCGACGGCCGCAAGACCCCTCTTCAGGTCGCCGATCAGGTCGGTCACCGCCTCGAGGCCGATCGACAACCGGATCAAGCTGTCGCTGAGACCGGCCGCCGACCTTGCCTCCACACCCATGCCGGCATGGGTCATTGTCGCCGGATGAGCGACCAAGCTCTGCACGCCACCTAGCGATTCGGCGAGCGTAAACACCTCGACGGCCTCAACGAAGCGGCGCACCGACTCAACGCCCCCACTCAATTCGAAGCTCAGCATCGCACCGAAGCCGTCCTGCTGGGCGACCGCAATAGCATGTCCGGGATGAGATTGGAGGCCCGGATAGTGCACCGCGGCAACAAGCCGATGCCGGGCCAGAAAGGCGGCCACAGCCATCGCATTTATTTGCTGGCATTCCATGCGCGCAAACAGAGTCCGCAGTCCGCGAAGGGTCAGATGGGCATCGAACGGCGCACCGGTCGTCCCGATGATGTTGGCCCAGGCGGACAGTACCTCCACGTCGGAGGGATCGGCAGCGATGACGGCACCGCCGATCACATCGGAATGTCCGTTGAGATACTTGGTGGTCGAGTGAATGACGAAGTCCGCGCCGTGGGCGATAGGACGCTGCAGCGCGGGAGACAGAAAGGTGTTGTCTACCGCGACCTTGGCGCCGACGGCCTTTGCGCGTTCGGCGATCGCCCGGATACCGACCACGCGCATGAGCGGATTGCTCGGGGTCTCGACGAGCACGAGCCGAGGTGACCGGGCGAAAGCAGCGGTCAACGCGGTTTCATCGCCCTGATCGACAAAGGCGACATCGAAATGTTCTCGCTCCATGCGGGCGCAGAGCAGGCGATAGGTGCCGCCATAGCAATCATGCGGCGCGAGCACGAGATCGCCGCGCGTTAACAACGACAGCACGAGATCGACTGCCGCCATGCCAGACGAGGTCACGACCGCACCTGCACCTCCTTCGAGCTTGGCGAGGGTTTCGGCCAGCAGGTCGCGAGTCGGGTTCGAGGTCCGGGTATATTCGTGTCCAAGGCTGCGCTCGTATCCTGCGAACGCGAACGTGCTTGTCAGATAGATCGGCGGGGCGACGGCCTGGAACGTCCTATCGGCGGCGACGCCATTTGACGCCGCCACGGTCCGTGGATCCCTTGTCTTTCCCATCGTCGGCGTCCTCCATGTTGCACGCGCCGCGCCCTGAGGCCGATCGCCGATGCGAAAAGAGGACTCAAGCCCTTTGCAACCCTCTTGTGTTCCAACGGTGATGGCCGTCGGGTGGATCCACACCGAGGGCCTGGACGTTGTACGTGTCCGTCCCGGCTTGAGGCGTGTGATCAGCTTTCGTCACGCAAACGGGCGGGACACTCTTCGCATGGCTGAAAAAGATCCCCCAGGAGCGGCCGAGCCATTCATGGAAATGCATCGGGCCGGTGCTTTCTGGCGAGAATTCGGGCGCGGCCTAGCCGAGCGGGAAAGACTTCCTTCTCCTTCACCATCGTCGGGTTGTTCAATCGTTGAAGTGGCGTCCTTCGGTGACCTCCGCGACGTAGCCGGCGCGGATAGCGAAGTCGCCGAAATGCTCGCCCTCCTTTCGGTCGCGGGCATAATGTCCCAGCACCTTGTCGAGAGCGGAGAGGATCGCGGCCTCGCCGACATTTTCCAGATACATCTTGTTGAGGCGCTGCCCGTGGAATCCCCCACCGAAATACAGATTGTATTTGCCGGGCGCCCGTCCGGTGAGGCCGATCTCGGCGATGTAGGGTCGCGCGCAACCATTGGGACAGCCGGTCATGCGCAGCGTGATCGGCTCGTCGAAGAGCCCATGGGTCTTCACAATGGTGTCGATCTTGGTAATCAGACCCGGCAGATACCGTTCGCTGTCAGCCATCGCGAGGCCGCAGGTTGGCAGCGCCACGCAGGCCATCGAATTCAACCGAAGTCCGCTGCCGCGATTCAATGCGGCCAAACCGTACTCCTCCATCAGCTTTTCGATGATGGGGCGCGCGGCGGGCGCGATGTCGGCGATGATCAGGCTCTGGTTCGGCGTGACGCGAAACATGCCCTGGTGGATTCGCGCGATCTCGCGCAGGCCGTCCATGATCGGCCGGCCCGCGGCATTGATGACACGGCCGTTCTCGATGAACAGCGTGCAATGCTCGTGGCCGTCTTCCCCACGCGACCATCCGAGCAGATCGCCGTTGGATGTGAAATGGTAGGGGCGGGTCGGCTGCAGCGCAAAGCCGAGGCGGGCTTCGATTTCCGCCTTGATCCAATCCAGCCCCTTGTCGTCGATCGTATATTTGAATCGCGCGTGGCTGCGATCGACGCGGTCTCCATAGTCCCGCTGCACCGCCATCACGGCGTCGAGCGTGGCCATCAACTGCCCGGCGTCGACGAAGCCGATGACGTCCGCAAGTCGTGGATAGGTTTGCGGCGCTTGATCAGTGCGGCCCATGCCGCCGCCGATCGCGACGTTGAAGCCCTTGAGCTCGCTGCGCTCAGCAATGGCGATGAAACCCAGGTCCTGGGCATAGACGTCGATGTCGTTGACCGGCGGGATCACAAAGCCGATCTTGAACTTGCGCGGCATATAGGTGCGGCCGTAGAACGGCTCTTCGGGGCCGTTGGTTTCCTCCCGCTCTTCCTCATACCAGATTTCCCGGTAGGCGCCTGTTTTCGGAATCGCGTGATCGCTCGCGCGTTTCGCCAGCGCCGATACATTGGCGTGCAGGGCAGAGAGCTGCGGGTTGACCGAGCACATCACGCCGCGGGCATCGTCGCCGCACGCGCCTCTGGTATCGAGCAGGACCTCCCTGAGGCCGCGGATCGCCGGCCGCAAATTGTGCTTGAGCACGCGATGAAGCTGGAACGTCTGGCGCGTGGTCAGCCGCAGCGTTTCGCCCCCATAGGCCCGCGCCAGCTCGTCAAGTTTGAGCCACTGAGCCGGGTTGCAGACGCCGCCGGGGAGGCGGACGCGCACCATGAACGAAAAGGCCGGCTCCAGCTTCTGCCGGCGCCGCTCGTCCTGCAGGTCGCGGTCGTCCTGCTGATAGAGGCCGTGAAACTTCATCAGCTTGGGGGCCGACCCGGGAACGGCGCGGGTGGTCTCCTCGAGAAGGCCGGTCGCGATGGTACCGCGCAGCTGATCGCTCGTCGCCTTCAGCGTCTCTTCCGGACTGAGCTTTTCGAGCGGCTGCGAAATGTCATGGCTGCGATCGGGCCGCGGGTTAGCAGGGGACATTGCGGGCCTCATCAATACACGTCGATCTGATAGCGGTGATCGCGCTGTAATGCACCCAGATAGGCCGCGGCCTCCTCGCGGTCGCAGCCGCCCTGCTGCTGCACGATGGTCGAGAGCGCCGCATGGACACCCGGCGCGAGGTGCGTCCCGCCGCAGACATACAAGTGCGCGCCCTCCTCCAGCCAGGCGTAGATGTCGCGCGCGTGACCGAGCAGACGGTGCTGGACATAGATCTTCTCGGCCTGGTCGCGCGAGAATGAGACATTGAGCCGGCTAAGCACGCCTTCTTTCAGCCATCCCTGCCATTCGGTTTGATAGAGGAAATCGGTGTGGAAGTTGCGGTCCCCGAACAGCAGCCACGAACGCCCCGCCGCGCCTCGCGCCTCGCGCTCCTGCAAGAATGCCCGATAGGGCGCAACGCCGGTGCCTGCGCCGACCATGATGATCGGCGTGTCGTCGGCCGGCAGGCGAAAATGCGGATTGGACTGCACGTAGACGGGAAGCGTCGTTTCAGGATCAGCCCGACCTGCAAGCTGTCCCGACGCGACCCCGGTGCGCGGCTCGCCATGCAGCTCGTAGCGCACCGTACACACCGTGAGATGCGCCTCCTCCGGCACGAGCAAAGGACTTGAGGCGATCGAATAGAGCCGCGGCTGGAGCGGCCGCAACCCTACCAGAAACGTCTGCGCATCGATGCCGGTGACCGGAAAGCGACGTATGATATCGATGACATGATGAGCACGCAGGAAGGCGGCACGTCGCTCCGTCACGTCATCACCGCGCAGGGCCGACAAATCGTCCGCGCCAGTGATCTTGGCCCACTGCTCGATAAAACGCGGCGTGGCCACCGTAATTTCGTAGGCGGAGGACAGCGCTTCACGCAATGTAAGCTGGCGGGTCTTCATCGTTACCGGCGTATCCCCAGCGAGTGACAGCTGCCCAAGCAGTGCGTCAACGAGCGCGGGATCGTTGCGCGGCAGGATGCCCAGCGCATCGCCGGGTTCAAAAGTAATGCTTGAACCCGCCAGCGACAGCTCGATATGGCGCGTCTCCTTGCTGGATCCGCGTCCCGACAGCACGAAATTGTCGACGACCGCGGCCGAAAAAGGATTGTGTTTGTCAACACTAAGAGCCGGAGAGGCCGGCGAAAGGGGAGCAGCGGCGACGCGGGCCGTGGGTTGGTCCGCGGCGAGCTTGCGGGTTAGCGAATCGATCCATGCCGCGGCGGCGTCTTCGTAGTCGACGTCGCAATCCAGGCGCGGCGTCATGCACGTCGCACCGAGTTCTCCGAGCCGCCGATCGAGACGCTTCCCAGCGCCACAGAATTGCTCGTAGGTGGAATCGCCAAGCGCCAGAATGGCATAGCGTAACCCCGGGACACGGGGTGCCTTGCGGCTTTCGATGAACTCGAAGAATGGCTTGGCCGAAAGTGGCGGGTCGCCTTCGCCATGCGTGCTGGTGACTATAAGCAGATCGCGTTCATCGCGAAATTTGCGCGCCTTGTAGTCCGCCATGTCGGTCGCAGTCGCGGCAAGCCCGACGCCGCGGAGCGACTCAAGGAGCGATTTCGCGAGCCTCGCGCTGTTGCCGGTCTCGCTGCCGAAGAGAATCGTCAGCGAACGCGATGCGGCCGAGCCCGTCTGTTCGACGGGCGCAGCGGCAGACGGCGCAATGGGCTGGCCCAGCACGGCACCCACCCGCGCCTGATGACCGACGCCGGCGAAATAGCCACTGATCCACAGTGCCTGATCGGGCCTCAGCGACGTCGCGAGCGCGTTGATCTGCTGCCATTGCTCAGCGGTCAGCGTCGGTGGGGAGAATTCAATTGCTGTCATCGTGTCTGCCTGCACGCACTGACGGCGCAAGATACGTCACCCCTCCGCCGCGCCGCGGGCGGTCGAATAGAACGTCAGAACCCTTGTTCCGTACGGAATGAATTGATCTCTGCCGCGGCTCTCCAAGGAGGGCAAACGAATGATCTTGCAGCGATAGTGCAATTATTTTGCACCATGTGTGCAATTAGATGAAATCATTCACCGCGAGCGGATGGGCGTGCAATTCGTTCTGCGCCGCCAGGGTCCGGTGGAATGCGTCGTCTCTTTCCGAATCCGGGGCTCCCTCATGCGGCAAACGCAAAAGAGCGTGGGGGCCTCCTGCGGGCGATCTTGACCGGGTCCTTTCAGGCCGTCACCCGTCGTATCGAGCGCCACTGGGCGGTCCGCACCCGCTAGAGAACGACGAGCCGACGGTCGGCACAAAGCGACGCAGGCGATGGCATGAGCGATATCGCCTTGCGGGCCAGCGCTTCACCAAAGACATCGTGTTGAGGCATCGGCACCCCGCTGGGCCGAAGAGGGGCCAGGCATTTCGAGCAAAGCCTGTTTGCGCCCAAAGCGGCCCGGTGCTGCCGTTATTGGCCGCCGACGACCTGCCGCGCCCGGTAGCACGGGCTGGCTTCGTTTTTCTCATACTCCCGGCAGGGCGTTGTCATCAATTCGCCGTCCCACGAACCGGTGAAGTACCACAACGCGTCTGGCCCGCCGCCACGGTAGTTGCCACGTGCCACGCCGCCGACTTGATTTTCATTCCTGGCGTCGCACACGACGACTTGATCGGTGGTGATACGTGTCGTCATCAGCGACTTGACCCTCTGGCAGTAGTCGCCGGTGGTCACATAGTGGGCATTGTTCCACTCGCGTTCTTTGGCAAGCGCGGTGTCGAAGTCCTTTCTATTATCGGCCCTGTATGCATCGCATTTGTTGGCGAGTGCGACGCCGCCATTGGCAACATCTCGACGGCGGAGATCTTCGGCGGTGCAAGGGCCATTACAGGACAGATTGTTTGGGTTGGCCCAAAGATCCAAGCATTTCTCCTTCGTGACCCGATCCCATTTTTGGGGATTGGTACACTGGCCGGTCTGGGCGCAATAATCGCCGCCGCCACCGGCGGCGCGGAACATTGCTTCCCATGCATCGTTGGCTTTGCCTGCTTGTGCGCCCGTTAGGCTCAGCACGATTGCGATAAACAATTTTTTCATGGTCTCCTCCCACGAGGGTACGCACAGTGGCGGGTGACGTCTATATAACTTAGCTTAACAAAAGTCGCCAATTGCCCCGTGCCCCTCATTTTCGATCATGATCGTCCGCAACACCGAGAACGCCCATTAATGGCATAGTCAACCACACGGCGGTCGCTTCGGTTTCGAAATTTTGCTTGCCCAGGGAGGCCGAGGTCGTCCATCGCGCGCCACTATACTGTTGGGGCCAGGGAACTCTTGGCGTCAGCCTCAGAAGTTCAAACCACATCCCGGCGCGACTGCGCATCAAGCGGACAGAATGCCAACTCTAACGGGCCCCGCCCCCGGTTGCCAACGAACGCCTGGTCATGCGTCCGCCGCGATGACGATGTTCTGCGCGGGCACGAGGCTTGCGAAGTAGGCAAGCTCGAAAGATGGCGACGGCGCTAAATTAGTTTCGTATCCGAAACGCTTTAGAAGCACCACATGGGTGATTTCTGTTCATCTCAAACCGCTGCAATTGCTAATCTTTTACGCGACCGAACCGCAGCAGGAGCATTCGTGGGTCGGGAGTCGTGGGGCGAAAACCGCTCGAGGTTTGACGCGCGTTATCCACACTTGACGATTTTCGTGGCGTTCTCGAACGGCCCCATCACTTCGCACCTTTGAAAGGTCAGTGCTGCGCGGTCGCGGCGGACCCTCTCGATTGTCCGCTCGCCAAGCGTGTCAGGGATCGTCCGCTCGTCAAATCCGCATTCGCGGCGCTCTGCTCCGATCTCAGCATGACCTGATCGCGACGAGCCAGCTGAAAATGCCATATCGCCGTGATCGGCCGATCTCGACGGCCTTGGATTGATGCCGTCCCACGTGGCGCGGCCGCGCCGCTCATTGGCGGCCGCGACGTTTACTCGTGGTGGTGATGGTGCTGCATGGCCGGGTCTGGCGCGTCCTGCGCGTGGTTGAGCCGGTCCGTTTCCGCCTGCAAATAAGTAATCAGGTCGCTGGCATCGACCTCGGCAAGGCCGAGCCCCGGCATGCGCGCGCCCGGAAACTTGGCAACGAGCGCAAGGGCGTCAGGATCCCGCTCGGCTCGCATTGTGTCGGGATGGCGAATGAAATTTTCCAACCAGGCATGCTCGCGACGCTCCGTGACGCCACGCAGGTCGGGCCCGACCCGATCTCCCACCCCGATCGTATGGCAAGGGGCGCAAAGTTTCTTGAACAGCGACTGGCCCGGCGCGAGGCTAAGCGCATAGCCCGTGTTGCTGGCTTCGTCGTATTTCGGCGCGCGCGCCTGGTTCCGCCATTTCGGATCCATGGCATGGATGTCCATGATCAGGCGGTCGAGGTCGCCGAACACCGTGTTCCGTTGCCATTCGCCGGTCGCATCGTTGCCGAGGATGATCTCGTTGCGATGCTCGCTCAGCCTCGTGCTCCTGTTGCCGAGCTTGGCGTTGATCGATCT
>Ga0126373_10005291_pt1 | contig 9995 bp, 5 predicted proteins | sample PanSoiMetPlot_11_FD_92545 | JGI IMG/M metagenome (GOLD analysis project Ga0126373, IMG submission 92545) | Tropical forest soil microbial communities from Panama - MetaG Plot_11 | ecosystem: Environmental > Terrestrial > Soil > Tropical forest > Bulk soil | place: Panama | collected 2016-02-17 | reverse complement strand
GACGCGGTCGAGCACATAAAAGAACGCGTTGCGATTCGCCTGCACGAGCAGTTTTCGTTGACGCCCTCGAAACTGGGTGTCGATGAGCATCGGCGTTTCCGTGGCGTCCCAGTCATGCAGGTCGTGCGGGCTGAATTGGAAATACCATCGCAGCTTCCCGGTTTCGGGTTCCAGCGCTAGTACGGAACTGGAATAGAGATTGTCCCCCTTACGCTCATCTCCATTGAAATCGGGGCAGGGATTGCCCGTAGGCCAATAAATCAGGTTCGTACTAGGATCGTACGTGCCGGTCAGCCAGGAGTCGACGCAGCCGTGCTCGATTGCTTTCCCAACCCAGGTCTCCGACAACGGTTCGCCCGGCGCAGGCATGGTCCAAAAACGCCAAGCGTGTTCACCGGTGGACGCCTTGTAGGCGTCGATGAAGCCGCGGGCTCCTTCGTCCCCCCCCGAAGTCCCCGAGATAACCAAATCGTTGACCACTAGCGGAGCCGATGTAGCGCCGTAGTGTTTACGGAAATCGGCCATCTCGCTGTCCCACAGCAACTGGCCAGTGAACCGATTCAGCGCAATCAAATGCGCGTGGTCGGTAACCATGAACACCCGGTCGCGCAACACCGCGACACCACGGTTGATGGCCGTCCCGGCATCACCGATTACGCCCTTGGTTAGTGGCCGCGAGTAATGCCAGATCTGCCGACCGCTGGCCGCGTCCAGCGAATACGCTTCGTTGGCCATGGTCACGTACATTATGCCGTCGACGACGACCGGCGTTACTTCGAGCCGCCGACTGCCAGGAATATTGAACATCCACCGCGCACCCAGTTGGGATGCGTTGCCAGCATTGATCTGGCTCAGCCCGCTGTGACGATTCCCACTGAGGTGTCCGTTATAGGTCGGCCAGTCTCCAGGCTTGGGGTTCGAGATTGCTGAAAACGCGGGCTTCCCTCGAGGCGCTTCTCGGCCAGCCAGAACCGCATCTGGCGATTTGAGTGTCGAGAGCCGGCTCAAGTACGCCAGTAGATCACGTCTTTCCTCGTCTGTTGCTTTCATCGGCGGCATCAGTGGCTTCGTCTCGGTTGTCTCCTCAGAAATCTCACCTCGCGATAGAAAACGCAGTGTTCCATCCAAGTTCAACAATTGCAGTTCATAATTGCTCTCGTTTTTGATGAGTCCGCGAATGGTTTGGCCGGAACGGAGACGAACTGAAACGAATTTATACCCGGGAACAGGCAGCGTGTTGGGCTCGCGCAACGCTGTTTCAATTTGAGCCAGCCGCGCCTCCCGGCCGAGATTCGAGAGGTCCGGTCCAAGAATTCCTCCTCGGCCGGCCACCATGTGGCACGTCACGCAGTTTCCTTTGCCAAAGAAATAGGTTTCGCCGGCGTGCGCGTCGCCGTCTGCCGGGTGAGCAGCGGCGGGTGCGCGCAAAGCTTCTACATAGGCCACCAATGGATCGAGCTCTTCCGCCGAGAGGGAAAACGGCGGCATGCCAGATTCGGGAACGCCTGCCATAACAATGTCGCGGATGCTGCGGCTCGCAGCAGGGCTTGTACGCCGGACATCCAGAATGCTGGGGCCGAATTCGCCGCCCGCGCCGTCCGCACCGTGGCAACTAGCGCAGCGAGCGGCGAACTGTCTTTTCCCCACGTCTATTTTTTGACCGATTGCTGACGGCGCGTACAACAGCACAGCAACACTTACGAAGAAGAGCCGCTCCATGCAGGTGCTTTGGCTTATCGGGAGGCGGCGCCGCTGCGGCCCATGATCGGCCACACATCGACGATTCGATCATCCTGCGCAACGTAGTAGCGGTCGTAGTAACTCGTGCTGTCGTCCAGCACGGTACAGAAGATCTCCACGCGATCCCCAAGCTTCAAATCCTTGTCGCCATCTTTCCACTTCAGACCGCCGTACTCAGCGCCCTGCGGGGTGACCTCGATCCAGGGCATTCCCTTGACCGTGTCTGTCTTCCTTATGCCGGCTTTGTTTCCGTAGTCGATGCCGACTTGATTGGGATGAAGCTTCTCATCAACGGTCGTAAGCACGGACATAGCGAATGCGAAATCCGTATAGGTTTGGTCGCCAGTTTTGCTGCCGATGGGGGCATACCTCATGTCCATAAAAACGTATGATCCGACCTCAAGCTCAGTAAGGCCGACCTCGTGATCGATATTGTAGGTTCCGGTGGAGCCGCCGGTAAAGACATTACCCGGCAAACCCGATTTTTTGCACAACTCAACTGTCTCACGCGGGCCGGCCATATCCTGACGCGAACGCCCGCGACGTGCCTCAAAACCACGTGTATGCGCGGCAGCGCCGGCATAGGCCATGACGCCCTCAAACTGCATGTGTTTAGAAGATGCAATCTTTTGAGCCAAGTTCAGAGCGGGCTGGCCGTTGTCAATTCCTTGCCGGGCGAGCGCGGCATCCACTGAAACTAAGAGTCTGAGCTTCGCGTTCTCGGCTTCCGCAGCCTGTTCCAGCCAATCAAACACAATTGGAGAATCGATCACAAAGCTGAACGTCGGGTCCTTCTTTGATAACGCCACCGCCCGCTCGATATTGTTGCGGCTGGCCGGTTGTTTCGTCCAAAGCACATTTTTAAGACCGGCGTTGGACATCAACTCCGCCTCGGCGATAGTTGCGGTTGTTAATCCAACCGCGCCATGACTCATCTGGATCCGCGCAACATCGACGCTCTTATGAACCTTCACGTGCGGGCGAATCGCGATGCTATTGGCTTTAGTAGTGTCGGCCATAAGCTTCACGTTCTTGTCGAAAAGGTCTCTATCAACCACCATACACGGCGTGGGCAGAACGTCCTTGGTGATATCGCGGAAATCCCGTCGAGCGATACGAGATTCAAAGTCAGTGTAAGGCATTCGAGACGAACTCGTTCTTGCAGCTCGCCCTTTAACCGCCCCGAACGCACCGATTGCAGCGCCGGCCAGGAAACCACGTCGTGATGTCATAAAATCCTCCTAGGAAAGGTTGTTCACGTAGGGAGCGGCTGCCACATTCCCAGGGAATAGCCGATTCTCCCTAAAAAACCGCTAACGGATTTATTGGCGCACCAGTGCCACCTCGTACCACCAAAGGAGCTGCGGTAAACAGAAACACCCAGCGCTTGCGCTCAGCCGCTTCTTTGCTGACCGCCTCCAAATCACATTCATCAAGAAGCGGCATGCCCATGGCCACCAAAGTTAGCAGATGAATCGGGACCGGTATGCCTTCGATTTGCGACGGTGCCACTTCCGGATCCGCGTCTCCACCCAATATTGCTACTCCCCGGTCGTGAAGCCACTTCGCGCATGAGGCGTGCAAACCGGCGAAACTGGTCCCGGGGCCTTTGGCCGCGCGCATCGCCCACCGCCCGGAGCGCACAAAAACAGCGTCACCTACCGTGACTTGGATCCCCGTTTGCTTCTCCCACTCTGCCAAATCTTCCGGATAAATCGGCGTGCCCGGTTCAAGATAGTCCACTCCTTTCATGCGGGCGATGTCAATCAGGACGCCACGCGTTACGATTCCCTCTTTGAGCACGAACACAGAATCTTGAGGACAGCCCTGCGCGTTGATACTATCCGACGAAAACCCGTTGTAAAGTTTTCCCTGGTAACTAGCGTGGCACAAAGCATCCAGGTGCGTAAGTCCCATTCCGTGAAAGGACATACTGTAATTGTCTATGTAAAACACGCCGTGGCTCGGTAACATTTCATGAACGAGCGGGTTGGAATTGTCGACTGCTCTCTCAGTTAACATCTCATGCGCCATCGAGACGACAACACCATGCTTAACGAGCGCTGACGCCTCCCGTCGCTTGGCGGGCGAGATGAGATTCAACGTGCCTAGCTGATCATCTTTACCCCAGCGTCCCCAGTTAGATAGTTCCGTCATCCATCTATCCACGTCCGCCTTCGTCATTTTGTGTGTGGATTGCGCAGACAACAAAGACGCCCCTAGAAGCATTCCGGCGATAGACATTAGAACCCAGGAACGCGGCATAATCTTATTGCCCCAAGCTAAACGCAATCAAACTACTGCCGGCGGAAACGACGATGTACTGCTTACCCTCGCTCATGTAACTGATCGGGTTTGCCCAAATGGCACCGCCGGTCTGAATGCGCCATAGCAGTTGGCCGCTGACAGCGTCAAGAGCGAAGAAATCGCCTTCCATCGTGCCGGAAAAAACGAGATTGCCGGCTGTTGAAAGCACACCGCACCACGGCGGTGTGTGTACCCGAAATTCCCAACGGGTTTCTCCGGTTTTCCAGTCGAGTGCCCGTAGGGCTCCCCAAGGCTCTTCGCCGGGAATCGGCAAGCGATGGCCCCCCATGAACAACCTGCCCGGAGTGTATGTGGGCTTTTCGCGAGTTAGGCGCTGAATGGCGCCCTTTTCGCGAACGTTTTGATAAAAGAGACCAGTCTTCAGATTCAGTGAAGGACTGAACCAGTTGGCTGTGCCGTCGTCATCCGGATATACCAGTGCTCCTGCTGTGGTCGGCACGGCTTCCGGATTCCAAGTTGGTCGTCCCTTGTCATCTAGCCCTTTCGCCCAAGTCTGGCGCGCGAATTGCTTCCCAACCAGGAACTCGCCGGTGAGTCGGTCCAGCATATAGTAAAAGCCGTTCCGGTTCGCGAATAATACTAACTTGCGGGGCCGCCCGCGAAACTCGGCATCCAGCAGAACCGGGACTTGATTGGCATCCATGTCCAGTACATCATGCGGAGTGAATTGAAAATGCCACTTCAGTGTCCCAGTGTCCGCGTCCAGTGCAACAATCGCGTCTGAATACAGATTGTCACCAAGACGATCATCGCCTACATAATCGGGGCTCGGGTTTCCAGTGCCCCAGTAAACCAAGTTCGCCTGCGGATCATAAGATCCAGTAACCCAAGTCGTCGCACCTCCTATTTTCCAACTGTCGCCCGACCAGGTCTCGTTACCCGCCTCGCCCGGTCCCGGCACCGTCCAGAAACGCCAGGCCCTCTTGCCTGTTTTTGCATCGTACGCATCTAGGAAACCTCGCACGCCATATTCAGCCCCGGCAACTCCGACGATAATCTTGTCCTTGACCGTCAGCGGAGCGGCGGTGATCGAATAGGCCTCCTTGTAGTCAGCGACCCGAACGTCCCAGCGCACCCGCCCAGTTTGCATATCCAGCGCGACTAGATGCCCGTCCACGGTTCCCACGAAGAGCTGATCATCGAGCGCTGCTAATCCGCGGTTCACTTGGCCGCAGCAAACGATGATGTCTTTCGGCAGAGATCGCCGGTAGGTCCAAATCGGCCGCCCGGTGCGAATATCCAGAGCCGTCACATCGCTCGGGGGCTCCGTGATGTACATGACCCCATCGAAAACTAACGGTTCCGTTTCGAAGTGGTGAGACACCTTAATCTGATACATCCAGCCAATCTTCAGGCCTGAAATGTTGGATGTATTTATCTGGTCCAACTGCGAATAACTATGTGCCTGATAGCCGCCAGCGAAAGTCAGCCAGTTACTAGGCTCGGAGTCCGCAGCAAGGATGCGCTTGTAAGGCACTTGGCCAAACAATAGTGCTGGATAAGCCAACAAAAGCCACAGCTTCATAAATTACTCTTCAAGGATTCCAAATACGCGATGAGATTATCCAATTCGTCCGGAGTCAACGTCTGCCTATAACTTGGCATGGGCGAGCGATTTGGTTCTTTCACCAGCTCTGTCAGTTCGGATTTCCAGAAGGAGTGAAAGCGGTTCGAAAGATCGCGGATTTGGATCGAGAAACTGTCCTCGTTCACTCGCACTCCCGTGAGGCGTTTGCCGTCCTTAGTAACCAAGCGGACTTGCATGAAATCGCGAGGAATCGAGGCCTCCGGCATGAGAAGGGCAGTTCGAAGATTATCTTTGTCAAGCCGGGAACCTACATCAGTCAGATCAGGCCCAATTGCGCCACCGTGCCCGGAGAGGGCGTGACACTGGATGCAACCTCCCTTTCCAGCATAGATTTGCTCACCGCGGTTCGGATCGCCTGTCGAATTCGATTGCTGCACATGCCCGAGCGAGCGCACGTAAGCCACCAACTGCCAGATCTGGGCTGCTGGAAGTCCGCTCGCGGGCATTTGCGTTCCAGGTATACCTTCGCGAATGACCTGAAAGAGTGCTTGATCAGTTTGCGCACGGCGAATACGCGGCGCCGCGAGAACAGGACCAATCGCACCTACCCCTTGGGGTCCGTGACAATATGAACACTCGGTTCCGTAGGTCCGCTCACCCTGCTCTACATCCGCCGTCGTCGCATTCGGTTGCCGCACAGGTTCTGTAGTCTGGCCCAGCAGCAACGCGCACGCCACGATAACGCTCGCCAGCGATTTGATGCTGCGCTTCATCCTGTTGAGTCCACGATGTACGCTTTGCGAGACGCCGCCCGAAATATGTATTGTGCCGTCGGCAGTCTTGAGAGAAGCGCTTTCATACCTGGAAACTCAAACGGGTCAGAAATCCAATCGGAGAGAAAGTTGGCCCACTCGGTTTCCACCGTTCTCGGAGGACTGCACGGTTTGGGTCACACCGAATGTGCTGGGCGATGAAACATTTAGTGTAGGCTGCAGAAAGTTCGGATGGTTCAGAACATTCGTAAAAGTAGCCTCGAAGCGCATCCTAAGACGCTCATATATGCCGAAATTTTTCGACAGTCCGGCCGATAACGTGTTCGTCGGCGGGCCGATGCAATTCCCCACTCCCTCGCTGCCAGTGCGCCCCGCACCCTGTGGGGTTGGAACGAACGCTTTGATGTTGTTCCAGGCGTTGGGAGTTGGATTGGAAAGGTTGCAATCACCTATTTGGTCGGGCCTGACAGTTGCAGACCGGGCAACTTCATTGAGATTGGATGCGCTCAAAGCTCGATTACTCAAATAGGCAGTTGTGAAAGGCCCTGTCTGGTCCATAAGGATCGCACTGAGCTGCCATCCGCCGAGGACTCCATTAACGAAACGATTGGCGTTCGAAAGGAACGGCCGGCCGTGCCCGAGCGGGAGCTGATAGAGCCCTGTGAAGAGGAAGCGCTGGCGCCGGGGCCCTGGGTCATTTCCCCGATCGTTCCTGAGGTTGAATCTATTGTCGATACGGCCATTGCCCGATTCGGTTCCGAATGTTGATGGCATGTCCCCGGCATCGGACAGGTCCTTCGCCATATCATAAGTGCCCTGCAGATAGAAACCTTGACCCATGCGATGGGAGATTTGAAGTTCCAGGCCTTGATAGTTCGAGAATGCGCCATTTACGAATGAACCAATCTTTCCAAACTGAGGGAAGGGTTTAATGCATGGTCCGCTGACGCTCGCATGGCATTGATTCAAATCTACACCAACCGGCAGTCGATAGCTGTTTTCGCCGATATAGCTGCCGCGCGCGGTCCAAGAGTTAAAGAATTCCCGCTCGATGGTTACATTCCACTGGGCAGACTGCGGATCCCGATAGTATCGATCCTGCCCCTCGTTGAAGTAAAACGTGCCAACCACGGAAGGGCTCGGGCCGCCGTTACCGAAGCCAACCTGGGGGAGCCTGAAAAGCGGTTGCCCGTTAGAGAACCCATTCACATAGAAAGGCGAATTGACATAGGCGGTTCCCGTCATCATATAGGCTTCCCAACCGAGACTCGGAACCGTGAATATGCCCCATCCAGCGCGGAACACAGTCTTGTCATTACCAAACGGCCGCCAAGCGACGCCAACGCGTGGATCAAAATCTTTCCAGTAGGTTTCGCGCAGCCATTCGGGATAATGCGCTTGACTGGCAGTCAACACTGGAGTGCACGGGAGCGCGGGGTTGGGTAGCGGGTTAAGAGAGCATGCGTTGATCGTATAGAGATAAGGGGCTGGAGGAGGAAGCTTTGTGGCCGCGATATCGGGGATGATCACGCTCCCTGTGGTCGGATCGAAATTCCCAATGTTTCCATTTGCCTCCGAGAAGGGCGGCATTAACTCCCAGCGCAAGCCTAGGCTCAACGTGACGCTTCGTGAGAGGTGCCATTCGTCCTGCGCAAAGGCTGCGAAGTGCCTTGATTTTTGTTCCAGAAATGGTCCAGTTACGAAAATCTGATCGCTGGTCGGCAAACCGAGTAATAAGTCCGCGAAAGCGTTACCACTGAAACTACCTAGGAAGGTGAATGAGCCAAACCCGTCCGATGCACCGAAATCGTCGACCCGATCGTATTGGACCGTTCTAAAGTCGAAGCCGAACTTCATCGTGTGCTTTCCCTTGATCCATGATAGATTATCTCCGAATTGCAGCACTTTTGAATTCACAGGGCCAAGTGTGTCGTGACCGATGTTCGTAAATCCCGTCCCGCTGCTGAAATCGAATCCCGGGAAAGCGCCTGCCGTCCCCTGGCGTGACAAATATGCCTGATCAAGTCCCGTGAGACCAAGATCGTTGACGACTTGCACGCCCTGGTAGGGAAATGACTGGTCTGAGTTCAGGAGGCTAAGTCCAAACCGAAACTCGTTTACCAAATTGCCACTGATTGTATAACTGTCGGAAATAACGAGGTTCTTGTCGGTCTCGTTATTGTCGGTCGGAGGCAACAACTGTTCGGTTGCAGGGCCGCCAAATCCACTGCCCGTCAGCGTCTCAGTGGGAAGATTCTTCCAAGTCCACCGTCCGTAGAGCAGATTCTTAGTTCCGATGTATTGATCGATCCGGATATCATATCCATTAGTTAGATTTTGTAGCGGTAGCAGAAATCGCTGATTGCCGGTGATTGATCCCGAATTGAAATTGGGCAAACCAATGTATTTAGAGAATAACTTCTGCGCGACGGGATTAAGGCAGTCGACCTGAGCTGCGTTGGCGCAAGGCGGAATGGTGTTGTTCGGATACGGCGCGCCAGTATATGGATCAATTACCTTGGGACCGGGCACACCATTTAGATTGCCCGCAATCATAGCAGCAGTTGGAACTGTATTGATAACCAACTGCGACGCGGGCCTGCGGTTCTCTTCAGAGTCGATGAAAAAAAACGTTTTGTTATGTCCGTTATAGAGTTTCGGGATTACCACCGGGCCGCTCAAACTACCGCCAAAGGTATTCCAAACCTTGTGCTGCTTATTGGGCGAACCATAAGTAGTTGCATCAAGAGCTGCGTTCTGTAGGTATTCGAAGGCGCTCCCGTGGAGAACGTTCGAGCCACTTTTCGTCGTGACCGTGACGTCGCCGGTAGTCGCAAATTCGGCATTATTGTTGATGGCCGATACTTTAAACTCGCTGAGCATTTCCGTTGACGGGAACATATTGCTGGCGGGCGCATTCAAAGCAATGTTCACGCTCGAAGTTCCATCCACGCTATAGTCAACTTGATAAGGTTGAGAGCCCGTGAGGGCGATATTTCCGTTCTTGTCTTGTTGGACGTTGGCGGAAGCCACGATAGCCCCCAGCGGACTAGTTGAAGCACCTCGATAATTCGCTGGCAGTTCTGTCACTTCCTGATTGCCCATTGTATTAACAATCGTCGCATTTTCGGTGTTAACTGCTGCCGCCACGGCGTTTACCTCCACCGTTTGCTGGACCGAAGCGAGCGCCATGGTCAGGTCGATGCGCCGCTCCTGGCGCGCGTCCAAACTAACTTGATTCACCTTGGCGTCGGCGAATCCAGACTTGACGACCAGCAGTGAATAGCGGCCCGACGGCACGTTCAGCAATTGATACTGTCCGCTATTATTTGTGGTCGTGTTGCGGCCAGCGTTGGAGTCTAGATTCGTGATCGTGATCAGGGCGCCGGCGACCACGCTGCCGGATTGATCCTGAACGGTGCCAACAAAGGAGCCGAATGTAGACTGCGCAATCGTCGACGCTGCGGCTATCAGAATCAAGAAAACAACAGATAGGATTCTTCCTTGGCGTAGTTCTCGCGTGATTGACATGTAATCTCCATTACTGTCCAAAGGCACAGGAACCTATTCTTCGTTCGGCGAACAGACCTGAGCATCTCCTCGAAATCCACTGGCGAAACATGAGG
>Ga0126373_10005290_pt1 | contig 9999 bp, 7 predicted proteins | sample PanSoiMetPlot_11_FD_92545 | JGI IMG/M metagenome (GOLD analysis project Ga0126373, IMG submission 92545) | Tropical forest soil microbial communities from Panama - MetaG Plot_11 | ecosystem: Environmental > Terrestrial > Soil > Tropical forest > Bulk soil | place: Panama | collected 2016-02-17 | reverse complement strand
CATGTCGATGCGGATCATGGCGTTCTCATCGTCGAACAAAAATTCGGCGAGCGCTCGTGCCAACTCCGTTTTGCCGACACCGGTAGGTCCGAGAAAAATGAATGAGCCAAGTGGGCGATTTGGGTCCTGCAGGCCGGCACGGGCGCGGCGTACGGCGTTGGCAACAGCTTTGATCGCCTCGTCCTGTCCAACAACGCGCAGGTGCAAATGCTCCTCCAATTTCACCAGTTTTTCCCGCTCGCCCTCCTGCAATCGCGAGACCGGAATGTGCGTCCAATTGGAAACAACTTCGGCGATGTCTTCCTCTGTCACTTCCTCGCGGAGCAGAGACTTTTTGCTCTTGGCACTTTTTGCTGTGGCGTCGGCCAATTTCTTTTCGAGTTCGGGAATTCGTCCGTACTGAATCTCACTCGCCCTGGCGAGTTCACCACGCCGCTGCGCGCGTTCGAGCTCCGTGCGAAGTCTGTCAAGTTCCTCCTTCCATTTTCGCTGCTCTTCAAGAATGGCTTTCTCCTTTTGCCACTCGGCCTTGAGCGCACCCGACTTTTCCTTCAGCTCTGCCAATTCTCTTTCAAGCTTCTTCAAACGTTCCTTGCTCGCCGGATCTTTCTCTTTCTTGAGCGCCTGTCGTTCCATTTCATGTTGCATGATCTGGCGCTCGATCACATCGATCTCTGTCGGCATCGAATCGATCTCGATCTTCAAACGCGATGCCGCTTCATCGACCAGATCGATTGCTTTATCCGGCAAAAATCTGTCAGTGATGTATCGATGCGACAGGATCGCGGCAGCGACCAGCGCGCCGTCGGTAATGCGCACGCCGTGGTGCACTTCGTAGCGTTCCTTTAATCCGCGCAGAATTGCGATGGTATCTTCCACGGTTGGTTCGTTCACCAGCACGGGCTGGAAGCGTCGCTCCAGCGCAGCGTCTTTCTCGATATACTTTCGATATTCATCGATCGTAGTTGCGCCGATCGTGCGTAACTCGCCGCGCGCGAGCATCGGTTTGAGCATGTTTGACGCATCGACAGAACCTTCTGCTGCACCTGCGCCGACGATGGTGTGCAGCTCATCGATGAAGAGGATGATCTGCCCCTGTGCATCGGTCACCTCTTTCAAAAACGCTTTAAGTCGATCTTCGAATTCACCGCGAAACTTTGCGCCTGCGACCATCGCGCCAATGTCCATGGCGATGACCCGTTTTTGCTTTAACGAATCAGGGACGTCGCCGCTGATGATTCGCCGCGCCAAACCTTCCACGATCGCTGTTTTACCGACACCCGGATCGCCGATGAGCACTGGATTATTTTTTGTCCGGCGTGACAAAACTTGCATGATCCGCCGGATTTCATTGTCGCGACCGATTACAGGATCGATCTTTCCGCGTCGTGCCAGCTCGGTGAGATCGCGGCCATATTTCTCCAGCGTCTGATACTTACCTTCGGGATTTTGGTCGGTCACCTGCTGGGAGCCGCGCACCTGCTGAAGCCCTTGCATTAGCTTGTCGCGCGTGACGCCGAGATCCTTCAATGATTTTGCCGCAGGAACGTTGCTGCCACTCAACGCCAGCAAGTAATGCTCAGCACTGGTGAATTCATCCTTCAGCTTCGACATCTCCTTCTCTGCGTTGTCCAGGACGCTGCGAAGCTCGTTCGACAGGCGCAGGTCAGTAGCAGCGCCGTGGATTTTCGGCCGGCGATCCAGTTCTGAGCGCAGTTGTTCACGCAGCTGATCTACATTGGCTCCAATCTTCTCAAGGAGCGGCCGCGTTATGCCATCACCCTGGTCCAGAAGCGCGGAAAGAAAATGCTCATTTGTGATTTCGGGATGACTGGCCTGCGAAGCCAGGTCCTGCGCGCCTTGCAGCGCTTCCTGCATCTTCTGCGTGTATTTGTCGATGCGCATGCCTCAAGATATGAGCGCGAGCGGCAGAGGCAATTGCCAACGGCTAATCCGCAGCCGGGCGTTTGACACAAACGCCTCTACACGGCTGAGTGTTTGCGATGAGCAGCGAAGTGAAATTGAGCACTCGCCATGCATTGCGCGTTCTGCGCCCGGGTCCGTTTCGCCGTTATATCGTCGGCAGTGTGATCTCGGACACAGGGACATGGATGCAGGTGATGGCACAGGGTTACGTAATGAGCACGCTCACGAATAAAGCGCTCCTGCTCGGAATGGCCAATCTCGCAGCCGGTCTGCCTATGCTCCTTTTGACGATGGTCGGCGGGTCGGTGGCCGATCGTTTCGATAAACGAAAAATTCTTCTCGCGACTCAGTACGTCCAGATCGCGCTCGCAATCTCCATCGGGTTCCTGATCATGAACGGCAAAATCCAGATTTGGCACATCCTTACATTTGCGGCCGTCCTTGGTATTTCGAACTCGTTTGAGATGCCGACGCTCAACGCGCTGGTTCCCGAACTGGTGACACGGGATGAAATTCAAAACGCGATCGCTATCGATCGCGCGGTGTTTCACGGGTCGCGCGTCGTGGGTCCGTCGCTCGCGGGCATTTTCATCAGCGCGTGGGGCGCAGCTTCGGCTTTTTTTGGCAACGCAGTTTCGTTCGTCGCGCTGATCATCGCCTTGCTCACGATCCCGCCACGCCGGCGCGGCACCGCCGAGGAGGAACACAAACGCGCCAGTGGAATCAAGGATGGTTTTCGTTATGTCGCGAAGGACAAGCCAAGTCTTGCAATGACCGGCCTTATAGCCGCGACGACCGTTTTCATTTTCCCGATCATTACCGTGATGATGCCGTTATATGTGCGGCTGGTGCTTGGCCTCGGCGCAGACCGGCTGGGTTTTTTAATGGGTGCTTCAGCAGTTGGCTCCGTCGCCGGCGCAATTTTCCTGATCAGCATTCCGCGCGGTAAACGCGTGCCAATTATGATGGTGAACGTTTGCATCGTCACGTGCGCGATTTTTACCTTGTCACGCGCGCCGGGTTTTTATCTGGCAACAGGTGTACTCATCTTCAACTCGCTTGGACTGGCAATGAACTTCGGTCTGGCGAACACGATCGTACAGGAACGCGCGCCAGATTATCTGCGCGGACGTGTGTCGGCCGTGTTCATGCTGAGCTTCGTCGGTTTGATGCCGATCGCTGGCCTGGGAATCACAAGCCTTTCGGATTTAATTGGAATGCGCAACGCTCTGGCGATCGCTGCCGCGTGCTACGCCGTTATTGCGCTGATTGTCCTTGCGCGAGTGCGTCGCCAGTGCTCCGAACCGGGAATCTGCGAGGTGAAGAGCGACAAGGCTCCGGCGCCACCGGTTGCTGCGACCGTCTAGCGTGATCGCGTTTTCCACCTGCTGGAACTCCGGACGCCATACCGCCGGAGACGCAATGCTGCTCGAAATCAAGGCGGAACTTGGATTTGATTTGATCGAGCTGGGCCATGGTACTCGGCTGTCGCTGATGCCGGGAATACAAAAAATGTTTGATGGCGGACAAGTTCGCTTCAGCAGTTTGCATAATTTCTGCCCATTGCCCGTCGAAGTGATGGTGGCTTCGCCGGACTGCTACCAATTTTCCGCCGTTTCTCCCGAGGAGCGTGACCGTGCCGTGAAGCAGACGATTCAGACAATTGATTTCGCAGCACGATTAGACGCGCCGTTTGTCGTGCTGCATTTGGGGCAAGTGAATATGACGCCTGTCACCGATCACTTGATCAAGCTGGCGACAAACGGGGCATATCTGTCACGCAAATATGTGAGATTAAAGGTAGGGGCAGTGCAAAAACGGGAAAGAATCGCACCGGCTTATTTGCAACGCGTGAAAGATTGCCTGTGCCGCATCATCGAGCACGCCGCTTCGAAAAAGATCAGGTTAGCTTTGGAAAGCCGGCGTGGTTACGAAGAAATTCCAACTGAGCGCGAGTTACCGACGTTACTGGAGGAACTTAATTCACAGCAGCTTGGGTACTGGCACGATTTCGGTCACTCCCAAATCAAAGAGAATCTGGGGTTCATTGATCACGGCGAATGGCTGCGCACAATCGGCCCCCGCGCGTTTGGCTGTCACGTGCAGGACTGCGTTTGGCCTGCGAAAGATCACGAAACACCGTTTAGCGGCGATGTGAATTTCGAGAAACTTATTCCGCTTCTCCCCACAAACTGCTTATTTGTCTGGGAGATGAGTCCGAACAAACCTGCCGATGCGATTCGCAAATCGGTCGAAATCTGGAAGGAACGCTTTGGTGGATGAAAAAAATCCTGGTCACACTTTTCCAGCTTAGCGTCACGATTGGAGTGCTTTACTGGGTCTATCACGATCCCAACAGGCGCGCCCAAATGGCTGAGGCGATCCGCCACGCGGACTATCGCTGGGTTGGGATGGGTATTCTGGCATATGCCGTGGTGGAAATCGCCGCTGCCTTTCGCTGGAACGTTTTACTGAAGGTCCAAAAGATTCAGCTGACTCTGGCGCGTCTTACAGGATTGTTTTTTATCGGGATGTTTTACAACCAGTTTCTTCCCGGCGGCACCGGCGGCGACATTATCAAAAGCTATTACCTGCTGAAAGAAACCCCGGACAAGAAAGCGGGCGCCCTGCTTGCTGTAGTCTTCGACCGCTTCATTGGTCTTGTCGCGTTGGTAGCCATTACTGCGACACTCATCGGTTTGCGTTATGATTTCCTTTCGCAGAAGCCCGAGACGCGAAATTTGCTTTGGCTCTTGCTATTTCTTCTTGGCACATCAGTTGTCTTTTTACTTGCCACTTTCGTCATTAGCGGATTCAAACTGTTGCATTCGTTACCCGCGCGGTTTCCAGGCCGCGACAGATTAATCGAGATCTCCGCTGCGTATCATCTGTACGCGCATCATTGGCGGGCGACACTCGTCGCGTTTGGGGCATCGCTGGTGGCACACCTTGCCACGTTCGCGACTTTTCTGTGCGCGGCGTACGCGTTGGGTGCCCCTGTGCCCCTGGTGAATTTCTTTGCGGTGATGCCTGTCGAACGCACGATCTCGGCGCTACCGATCAGTTTCGCGGGAATCGGTCTTCGCGAAAAAGTTTTGCAGATCATGTTGAATGGTCTGTGCGGCGTGCCAGAAGCAAAAGCCATTCTGATCGGCTCGCTGAGTTTCCTGATCATTCTCTTTTGCTGTCTTCCAGGAGCTGTCGTTTATCTCTTTTACCGGCCCAGTGGCCTGACCGGCCGCGTGAAATTGAGCGAGATGGAACAGGAAGTAGTCACGCTGGAACATGAACTCGGCGAAGCGGAATAAAATGTGGTAGGGACCTTAGTGTCCCGATTGGTGTGATAACAAGAAAATCGCGGCGCAAAGGCCGCTCCCACATTTCCAAGCGTCCATTCGTCTTCGCCACTTTTGCCATGACTGCCGATGGCAAAGTGACCACGAAAAACTTCGGGCCGGTTGATTTCACTTCACGGGAAGACAAGCTGCATTTGTTTCGCCAACGCGCCCTAGCCGATGCGGTTCTGATTGGGCACACCAGTTTGAAGCGCGACAATGTCCGGCTCGGTATTCCGGGGGATCTGCAGCGAGACAGAATTAGACTAAAGCAAACTCCTGCTCCGTTGCGCGTGATCATTTCCAACAGAGGCAGGATCGACACCCGATTGAAGATCTTCCAATCCACCATTTCGCCGATCCTCATTTTCTCCACCACGCGAATGCCAAAGAAGACTCAAGCTGCCCTCAAACATAAAGCCACTCTCCATCTCACTGAATCCGCGGCGATTGATCTTGCCGCTATGTTGGAAACTTTGCGCACTAAATACAACGTCCGCAGGCTTGAGTGCGAAGGCGGCCCAACACTTTTTCACGCCTTGTTGGAACGAGGTTTAATTGATCAGCTCAATCTCACGATTGCGCCGTACCTGTTCGGCGGAGCCAAAGCGCCCACTCTGACGGGCCTGAGCAAGGAATTCTTGCCGGCCAGCATCCATTGTTCGTTGATCGGCATGCGCACAATCGGCGACGAGTGTTTTCTCACCTATCGAGTCAAGCACCAGCGACGGCGCAACTAGCCGACTCGACGCTGGCGCAATTCGGCTTGACTCACTAGGACCCACTAATCACGATGCCGCCGAACTCAATAAGGACAAACATATGAAAAACTACATTCGGCTAATCGCGCTGGCTTTATGCTTCGGCACGCTTGTGCTGCTGGCACCCGCATCATCCGCTCAAGATAAAGGTGCGAAGCTTCAAGCTATATCCCAACAGCTTAATCTCACGCCGCAACAAAAGGCTAAAATTCTGCCGATTCTTGCCGACGAAGCGCCCAAGGTCGAAGCGATCAAGAATAACAGTTCACTTTCGGGCTTTCAGAAAATGCAACAGATTAGAGCTATTCATCAACAGACCGATCCTCAAATGAAGGCGATTCTTTCACCAGCTCAGTACGAAAAGCTGCAGGCGATTCGCCAACAGGCAATTCGTGATGCCATGCAGAAACGAGGCGGCGGGTGATCGATTAATTGCGCACTGCGCTCGCAAAACGCTCCAGATATATCCGCCGTAGATCCTCGGCGCTAATCTTGGCCGGTCCAAGGTCGAACTCTACCTTTTCGATCGTCCCACTAAAGTACTTCGGCAGCAGTTTGGCGTATCCAAGTTTTGGGACGACTGGGAGACCGTTGTCGGTGCCGATGTCCATGCCGGCGTAAGCAGTAAATCGTAGCGGAACGGTGTGCTCGATTCTGCCTTCAGCTTCCTGTTTGCCGTTGATGAAAAGCCGGCTTGTGCCGCTGGTAGCAAACTCGCCGGGTTTATCGGCGGTGAACTCATAACGGACGTTGACTTTTCCTTTGGGCACCTGATCGCGCGACGTGATGGTGTCCAGCTTCAGACCAAGAAAACTGTAAGTATGCTTTAGTCGGCCGCCTTCGACGTAGAGTGAGAAGCCTCCAAGGAAACTGCCTTCGGCAACAATAACGCCCGCTATTCCAGGACGCACCCCAAGGCCTGATCGGCCCGGATTATCCAAATCCGCACTGATATTATATGAACGATTGTAGATCGGAGGAATTATGCCGGGCGAGATGTTTTCCGTTCCGCTGTAATAAGTGAACTTCGTCTGGTCGGTGGAGTATTTGGGAAAGCCCCACAAAAATGCAATTTCGCCGAACAGCGGCGTCACCTGATATTTCTCGGCCTCGGCCCAGAACAGCGCGGTGAGCTCGCGTACCTTATCCGGATACTTGTCCGCGACATCATCAGCCTGCGAGAAATCCTCGTCGAGATTGTACAACTCGCACTTGTCGTTGTCCGGGTTCCACTTGTCTGGTGCAAACCGCGCAAGCGTCGAAGGATCAAGTTTCCATGGAATTCGGTCCGGTCGCCAGCATGCAATCCAGCCGTCCTTGTACATGGCGCGATTTCCCAGAATCTCGAAATATTGTTGCGTATGACGCGATGGAGCTTTGGCGTCATCGAATGTTGAAAGAAAACTCACGCCATACATCGGCATCTGTGCGACGCCGTTGACTTCCTTTGGTTGTGGCAGGCCTGCGGCTTCCAGGATAGTTGGAGCGACGTCAGTGCAGTGAGTGAATTGGCTGCGCAATCCGCCTTTGTCCTTAATGCGCTTTTGCCAGCTAACGACCATCGGGTCACGAATACCGCCGAGGTGCGAGGCCACCTGCTTTCCCCACTTAAATGGCGTGTTCCCCGCCCACGCCCATGCTGCGGCGTAATGCGGATCCATGTCCGGTCCGCCCCATTTTTCGAGACCACCATAAGCTTTGATCGCTTTTAGTTGCTGGTCAGCGGTCAGTGGGATGCCGTTCAAGGTTATAATCTCGTTGAACGTCCCGTTCTCCGTTCCCTCCATGCTCGCGCCGTTGTCCCCGAAGATGTAAATGATGAGCGTATTGTCGGCTAGACCCATCTCCTCAATCGCGTGGACGACAAGGCCGACAGCGTGGTCGGTGTTTTCCTGGTAACCGGCATAGACTTCCATCTGACGGGCATAAACCTTCCTTAATTCCGACGGTACGCTGTCCCACGCGGGGAACGCTGGATCACGAAGTGTCAGTTTGGCGTTAGCCGGAATGACGCCAAGCTGTTTCTGTCGTGCGAATGTCTCCTCGCGCAACTTGTCCCACCCTTGATCGAATTTGCCCTTGTATTTGTTGCTCCATTCCTTCGGCACTTGGTGTGGCGCGTGGGTTGCTCCAGTTGCGAAATAGAGAAAGAAAGGTTTGTCCGGCGCCTGCGCTTTCTGATTACGAATCCAACTAATCGACTGTTCGGCCATCGCGTCATTCAGATAAAAGTTCTTCTCCTTCGGCACGCCGATGATCGTGTTGTTTTCGACAAGGACCGGATCGAACTGACTGGTTTCGCCACCGAGAAATCCCCAGAAATAATCAAAGCCCAAAGCGTTCGGCCAGCGATCGAAAGGCCCCGCTGGCCCCTGCTGCGCGTCGGGTGTGAGGTGCCACTTGCCGATCGCAGCGGTATTGTAGCCGTTGAGCTGAAGAATCTGAGCAATGGAAGCAGCGCTCGTTGGCCAGTTCGTGCTGTAGCCGGGCCAACCGCCGATTAATTCCGAGATCGAGCCGAATCCTACCGCGTGATGGTTCCGGCCCGAGAGCAACGCCGCGCGCGTGGGAGAACAGAGCGCGGTCACGTGAAATCGATTGTAGCGAAGTCCCTCCGCCGCGAGCTTGTCGAGCGTCGGCGTGGCAACGGGACCGCCGAACGTGGACGGATTACCGAATCCTGCATCGTCAATCAGCACGAGAAGAACGTTCGGTGCATCCGGTGGAGCTTTCACAGGATGAGTAAAAGCCGCTTTGGATCCTTCCAGCGTAGGTTTCGTGACACCTTCGAAAGGTTGAGCTGGACGCGGCAGCACCGTCCTATCCCACTCCGTATCCGCTGCGACAACTGCAGACATCTGTATTGCGGCCGCAAACGCAGTCATCGTCAAGCAGGACATTGGAGTTGGCATAAGGTTTGGCGTGACGGTCTATCCGCAGCCGCAAGCCCAGGTCAAGACAGGAATCCTTCCGGTCGGTTGGCCTAGCAAACTGTGGAACTGGCGATCATTGCGAACTCATGGATCGCTGCAGATCAAGCAGGGCCTGCTGGCTCACTCGAAGGACTCCTTGCTGAGGTCGGTCCAGATCGGCAATTAGCTCTATGACCACAGAAAATGCGAGGGCTACGGCGAAGACTTCGAGGGATCTGCGCGTTCCGGTCAGCCCAGCCTGGTAGCCCATTCCAGCGAGTGAAAAAGCAGCGACTGCGAATAGCGCTACCCAGATTGCACCGGGAATGCGACTTCGCGTGCCCGCTTGCACCCGCTTCGCGTGGACGTCGATCATCTCGTTGAGTGACTGCACGAATAAACCGACGACAATTGAATCGGGGTTTTGCTTTCCAACAGCCTCTGCCTCCGCCCACACTTTGTTCTGAATGTCTTCCGACTGGCCTATTCCCTCTGCAATGTTGCCCGTTCGAACAGCTTCCAAGCGAGTGTCCACATAATTTTTGAGAAGCGCGCGAATTTCCTGGCCGCGCTCGGGAAGGATGCCTGCACGCAAGTAGGTCGTCCCAATCGCGTTCGCTTCGTCTAGCAATACTTGTCGCCTGGTATCAAAGCGGGCAGCTGCCAAGCCAAAGGTGAACGCAAGAATGAAGGCAAGCAGACCAAGTGTGGCCCCAACCATGGTACCAACCGGCGCCTCCTTCTCCTGCTCCGATCGGCTGCGTCGGTATTTCCCCAAGCGGTACCCAAACTCCACAGAAAGCAAGACCACTAGCAGAATGACTACAAAAAGTCCCCACAGCGGGAGAGAGTCCAGGATTCCGTTATTTTGCATTATCAGTTCCCTTCATCGCAATCATCGAGCGAGAATCGATATCTTCGAGCGATTGGCAAGGTCTACGATCGCGTCGCGATCGAGGAGTAATGTCTTTCCGGCTTCAACAGCGACAACTCGCAGCTTTGCTTCGGCAGCGATGCGAATTGTTTCAACGCCGACTACCGGAACATCGAACCGCATGTCCTGAT
>Ga0126373_10005289_pt1 | contig 10000 bp, 7 predicted proteins | sample PanSoiMetPlot_11_FD_92545 | JGI IMG/M metagenome (GOLD analysis project Ga0126373, IMG submission 92545) | Tropical forest soil microbial communities from Panama - MetaG Plot_11 | ecosystem: Environmental > Terrestrial > Soil > Tropical forest > Bulk soil | place: Panama | collected 2016-02-17 | reverse complement strand
TGTGCGCCCCGACACCTTTCCTTTAGCGATCCGTGTGCTCATACCGGGTGAAACAATACCCGAAGGCGTGAAAATTCCCAGCAAGACGATGGGCGAGCAATGGATCGTGTGCCAGTCGATAGGGGTTGCTCGGCGCTACGGGTGGGCCATCGCGGTGGGCAAAGAGGATGTTATCTGCCCGTTAGCGGCCATCGCCTTTGGGTTTCGGAAACCCAACGACGAGTATCTGAGAGGATTTGTATCCGTGGGCATGTACTGCAAGGATGAGCAGGCAGCCGCCAACCTGGAAGCGAGCACCTGGAGATTCGAGCCCGGTACATACGACTACGTTTGTATCGCGCCGCTGAACCGAACCACTTTTGAACCACACGTCGTCGCGGTGTACGCCAACAGCGCGCAGGTGCTACGACTGGTTCATGCATCCCTTTACGCGCGAGGCGGGCGCGTAGTCTCGACCAGCGGCGGGCGCTTGGACTGTGCGGAGATCGTCATCCAAACGCTGACCACCAACGAGCCCAAGGTTATCCTGCCGTGCACTGGCGATCGCGTTTTTGGGATGGCCCAGGATAATGAAATGGCTTTTGCCTTCCCGTGGGGGTATGCACACGAGGTCATCGAAGGCCTGGAAGGCACTCATAGGGGTGGGACCCGCTATCCCATAACCGTCGCCATGCGCGATACGGTGACCATGCCCCAGTCCTACCAGGAGCTGATGAAGATGTTAGCGGATCGCGGGCCCTCCGACACAACTGAATGAGTGTCGATATTCGGTCGTTTAACGAGCTTCTCCCGCTTTCAAATCCATCCCCGGCAAACAGCTGCAATGTTACACCCCACCGGCTTGGCGACTGCCAACCGTTAAGCCGTTTTCATTTGGAGGCCGGTTTGAATTTAGGTGGGCTGAAGATTGCGCTCGCCTTCGCGATGGGTGAAGCCCTCTAGACGAAGAGTGATAGCGTGACAGCGTGATGTTGCTATTGGCCGCAGCGAGATATTCACAGAATCGTTGCAGGCTTGCAGAGTGACCTGCGGCACACACTAGTAGTCGGAACCTCCGTTTTCCGGTTCTTCGACGGCGATAGATCCGGAGACAATTCTTTTGCAAAATGTTGACATTTGAGAGACAAACGAACTTCGCCCCGATGCTACTCATGATCCCCGTGACGGCGACGCGTTGCGAAGCCACCTTCGCATGGAAGTGGACTCGACCCCACCCTCATCCGAGCGTCTCCGTAGCAAGGAGATCGGAAAATGAGGGTAACCTGTCTGTGGGTTCTCTTGAAGGGTAGTATCGTGGTGTCCTTTGCTGCTTTGGGCCTAGCTTCGAGTGTCAAAAGCCAGGGCATTGGCTCTCCGATTCTTCCTCAATTGACACCCTCACCTACATTTTCTGATTCCACCATGCCGGGAAATGGAGATGTAAACCCCTATGGCGTGGCGTTTGTGCCTCAGGGCTTTCTTCCGGTTGGCAGCCCGCTCAGTTCTGGGGACATTATCGTTTCGAACTTCAACAACTCAGCCAATCTGCAGGGCACCGGAACTACGATTGTGCGCGTCAACCACAATGTCGCGCCTAGGTTGTTCTTTCAAGGACAAGAACCTTTAGGTTTAACCACCGCTCTTGGAGTCCTCAAAGACGGTTTCGTTCTCGTCGGGGACTTGCCGAGCCTCGATGGTTCGGGAACCTGCACTGCCGAGAGCGGACCAAACCAAAACGTCGGCCAAGGCGGACTGCTGGTGCTCGACCAAAATGGAACCCTGATGACAACATTCACTGATGCGATTTTCCTAAACGGGCCGTGGGATCTGACCGTCGTGGATGCGGGAGAGAGTGCGCAGGTTTTCGTCGCCAATGCTTTAAGTGGCACCGTCACTCGCTTGGACCTGACCATCACTCCGGGCACTCCAGGCAGCGTTGCTATAAAAAAATCTACCCAAATCGCCTCCGGCTACGTTCACCGGTGCGATCCTGCGGCGTTCGTTGTTGGGCCAACAGGCGTGGCATTTGACAACGAGCATGACGTGCTTTACGTGTCGTCCACCGGTGATAACGAGATTTTCGCGATTGCTGGCGCAAGCACTCGAACGACCGATGCAGGCATGGGGGAATTATTCATTCACGACCCCGCGCATCTGCATGGTCCTTTGGGGCTTGTGCTGGCGCCAAACGGAGACTTGATTTCGACGCAGGGAGACGCCATAGGTCCCCGCAAGAACCGGCCGAGCGAAGTGGTTGAGTTCTCGTCGACAGGAAAATTTGTGACCCAGTTTTCAGTGGATCTGGCTTTAGGTTCCGCTTTCGGAATTGCGCTCCGTACGCTCGACGATGGTTTTGTCCTCTCGACTGTGGATGACAATACAGCCGTGCTCGACACTTGGGTTGTTCAGTGAATGGCCGCCCTTACTTCGAAAGCCGAGACGGACAACTTTACCTACTCCCTTAGGTCCCGGTAAACGGGAGACCCGGCCATCCGTTCGCTGGTTACAGTAGGGTTGAAGACCGCCTCGAACCCGTTGGCCCTTCAGTTGGCGAGCGGACCACAACCGAGGGATGCGCCTTCTTGTGCCGGACGGTATGCCAACAACATCGACTACTTCCTTCCAGAGAAAAACAGTGATGATGAAAACACAACAAGCAACCAAAGCAGGACAATAAGCAGACGCATGACGGTGTCCCACATCTACACTTACCTGCCCGTGGACATTTGAGGAGAAGATTCTACTCGATCCTAAACCGCTCTGAACAGCTTAGGACCGCCCGGCTCTGCCAGCCAACCAGGAACGCTCACGGTCTCGGCCCGCGGCAGTTGCGAAGCAATCTTTTTGGTCAGTGCTTGACGTTTCCGGCTGGGCCATGATCCAACGGTTGATGGAAGGAGAGAGCAATCCTCACAAGTGCACCTCTGCTTAGCCTCATGGCCGAGCGGGGGAAGTCGTGAGGGGAGCGCCGGTTTCCATGTAGGCGCGGATCATTTTCTGCTGCTCCGGCGTGAGAATCGCTTTCGCCGCCAGCATCGCATCAAGGTAGCGACTTATGAGCAGCGACGTGGATTTGGAGATTTGGTCGCCTTTGCTCATCACGGCAGTCCTGTCCGGCTTGTCGGCGCGAAGCAGCTCCCGTAACTCAATGGAATTCACGGCAATGTCCGCCCCCGTCTTGATCGTGAGCGTTTCCGTGTCGACGATGATTCTCCGAAGACTCTCGTTCTGTTGGTCGGTGAGACCAAGCATGGTCCGGACCCGGGAGTCGTCGAGCGCCGCCAGTAATCTAGAAACCCGCCACAGCGGTCCGCGCAGTGCGTGCCCAGGGCGTTGTGAGTCCTGGAACATCGGTCCCATTATTTCTGTCATGTCCGGACTCATCATGTCCGCGCCGGTGCTGCCAGGGCCCATGGGTCGCCGACCGGCAACCGCGGCGTTGGGGGGCTGTTGCTGCTCCTGCGCGGGCGGAGGTTGGGCGGGGCGTTGAGCAGCACCAGCGCCCGCCAATACTGAAAGACTGGTCACAAGAATCAGGCTAGAAGTCATCCTGGATCGCATCAAGAGTTCCTCCTGCCAACACTCTTCGATGACAAGTATACCGCTCCGATTCCGCGCAAGACGCGAGTATAACGTCAACCAATCTTTGGAAAATGAGAGTACGGCTGGCGGCGGCAAAACAGCTCGCAAGGACGTCTTCCCGTTCAAAGGCGAGGATCGCCGGTACCTTAGTTGTGAACCATCTGTCTCCTTACGGTGTGGCGACTGGTTTCTGAAGGGGAGAAAAGCGCTGATGTTCTAATCCCTCGTGCTCGCGTGAGTGTCTCTTATCGGCAAGAGAGCTGAAGGCTTCGGGATCTGCTTCTCGCGGTCCTCGTTAACGGGCTACCGTCTATCTTCAATCGGCAAGGACAACCGCTTAATGAGCCTCGGCGAGGACACGCGGCCGTTAACAGCTGCGAGCGTGTACACAGTTGGCTATTGCGATGGCAGTAACGACGTTCCCACGACGAGATACTCGTACTTCTTTCCGTTCGCTTTGAGTTTCATCTTGTGCTTGTCGAGTGTGAACTGAATGCGGGTGTTGGCCGGCAGAATGTCCTGCTCCTCGGGTTTCTGCTGGCGAATTTGGTACTCGGTCGACGTCGTGTGAACTACGTACTGCTGACACAGGAGGGCCGTCGATTTCTTCTTCCCCTCGTGCTTCTGGCCGCACTCCACCGATTGCATGGACACAATCGTGCCCTGCGTCAGCGGCGGACCAGCGACACATACGCAAGCACATAGAAACACGATAGCTGCGGCGATTAAGGCTGACTTCATGTTGCTCCTCGCTGTCGTGAGTTACATCATCCCTGCTGGGCTAACTTCCCGTCGGCTCCAAGGACCGTGTCGATCGCAGGTAGTAGAGTCCTACCGCTGAATGATTGGCTGACATACTGTCAGAAGGAACAGTCTATCAGAGGGGGCAAGGAAGCCATGATAAGGTGGGGAAGTCGTACCCACGGATTCAGTAGGAAACGTCACAGGCCGTCCGTTCTTCCCCGTGTGCTTTGATTCTTCCGGGCAGTGAATCGCGCTCCGTATGTATACTCTCCCGCAGGTTTTGGCGGAGGAGCTATGGGCTTGTCACCGAAGGTCGCGCTCATCACGGGCGCCGGCAGCGGCATTGGAAAGAGCGTTGCCATCGCACTGGCGCAGAGTAGCTATGCACTTGTACTTGCCGGTCGGCGCAAGGAAAGACTTGAGGCCACGGCGCAAGAACTGACCGAGGCTAGTCCCCAGCCGCTGGTCGTGCCTGCGGACGTTACTGATCCTGCTGCCGTGCGCGAGTTATTTGCGAAAACAAAGGAAACCTTCGGACGGCTCGATCTCCTCTTCAATAACGCGGGCGTCTCCGGGCGCGCGGTTCCGCTCGAGGACTTGAGCTATGAGCAATGGAAGGCGATTGTCGACACAAATCTTACTGGCGCATTCCTCTGCACGCAGGAGGCCTTCAAAATCATGAAGAGCCAGGAGCCCCGCGGCGGCCGCATCATCAACAACGGTTCTATTTCGGCTCACAGCCCGCGTCCCAATTCAGCTCCTTATACTGCGTCCAAACATGGAATCACTGGGCTCACTAAGGTGACTTCTCTTGATGGGCGCAAATACGACATCGCTTGCGGTCAAATCGATATTGGAAACGCAGCGACCGAGTTGACAGAGAGAATGAAGAAAGGTGTTCCTCAGGCGAACGGCACGATCGCCGTTGAGCCTCGAATGGATCTCGCAGACGTTGCGCGCGCCGTATTGTACATGGCTTCGCTGCCACTCGAGGCGAACGTTCAATTCATGACGGTGATGGCTACGAAGATGCCGCTCATCGGCCGCGGCTAGACGCTCCGCCAGTGAAGAGCGCAAGGTCGAAGTCGCCCATTGTTTTTCCGGCAGTCACCGGCCGCGCGCTGCGCCTTTCGGCATGCATTGTACGATCGCGTCCTGCAAGCTGACGACTCACCATGCGCCTATTGATTTGCGATGGAGCTGTAAGTGACACGATGCACATAGAGTGATGAGCTTCTCTTCGGCGTCGTCTCCAAGCAAACTGTGCTGCCGAATATGATGGACGTGGAGACTACTCATGGAGCCGGTTTACCGGTTTGGCGGCACAAATTCGCTCGCGTTTCATCGCGATCAGGTTATCAACCACTATGCCGACCCGCAGCATATGGTGCCGCGCGGGTCTTCGGTGGCGGGTTTGTTGTTGGCGGTTGGTTCTGAACCGATTCCGGAAAAATTCCGGCGTGGCGCAACGATTCCGGCATCTGTTGCGATCATCGATCAATTCGGGCATAAGTATCGGTCGCCGGTTTCCTTGTACTCTTATCGCCCCGCACGGGCGTCGTCGCGTCGTTTCGAAGAGGGGGCCCCTACTTGGCACGGGACCCTGTATCTCGGTAACAGGGAATCGAGATCACCAGGAGGGGATCGAGCTTCGGCTACGCCAGTTGGAGCCAAAATAGGGGAGTGTGTGCAATTTCTGGAGGGCTGGAAGACCAACAAAAGGAGAGCGGTCCTAGAAAGCCCGAGGCGCGAAGAGCGAGGATGCCCTTCGCGCCTCAAGCCCCGGGGTGGTGCCGGCGTAATGCCTTCCTTTTCTAACCCTTTCTAACCTCTTCTATCCTCCAACCTCCCCCATCTAGAAGAAGAAATGCAACCCGAACTGAATCAGCCTTGGGTTGACGGTTGTGGCGGTTATGGCATTGCCGGTGGGCGTTCCAAAGTTCCCGACGTTCTCAAACCCGACAGTTCCAAAGGTTCCGCCCTGCGGGGGCGCGAACTGCGGGTGATTGAACGCGTTGTAGAAATCGGACCGGAACTGCATCCGCACGCGCTCCGTGATCTGGGTATTCTTTACGATCGATATATCCCAGTTCCACTGACCCGGTCCGGTTGCAATGCCGACTGCGGAATTACCGTAGTCCGTCGCTCCGGGACCGCCAAATGGCACCAGAGGCGCCGGGCAACCGAAGGTCGTGGCTTGAAAATAATTGTTGAGATTCGATCTTGCGCTGCCTGGGGTTTTTATGTTGCCGTTCCCTTTTCCGGGGCAAAACTCCGCCGTCGTGACTCCTTGGAAGATGAGTTGTTGGTTTGTCCCGTAGGCCCCGCCAGTGCCTCCACCAATGAACGTCAGCGGGTTGCCGGATTGCGCGATCGTCACACCAGAAACATTCCAGCCGTTGATCAGCCTCTTTTTAAAGCCTTCGGAATTGTTCCCAAACGGCAGGTCGTAACTGTAGTTCACCACCAGGCGCTGTGTTCGGTCATAACTCACCGGACCCCACTGCCCGCTCTTTGGGCCGTTTACTCCCGGCGTCCCTCTGAGGACGAGGGCATCGTTGATATTCGCCGAATTGCCGAAGAACACGTCAGAGAGGTCCCTGCCAAATGTGTAGGCTCCCTGCAAGCTAAGCCCGTGGCTGAACTGATGCCGTACCGTCACCTGCAGGCTGTTATAGCTTGAATTCCCGTTCCAATCGGAAGCTTGCAAACCAACCGGCTCGTAGCCCACAATCGGAGTACGGAAGGGAATATTTGCCACCGTATTGCAGATCCCCCCAGAACACAAGTGATACGCCTGATCGGCGCCGTCGCCGGGCGTCACGATCTGGGCGCCGTTGTGGTTGTGGTTGTAATCCGTTATGTGTATTCCGATCGATCCGACATAGCCAACCTCAAGCACCCACCCTGGCGTAAATTCATACTGCACTCCAAGGCTGAACTCCTGCACGAGGGGCACCTCCTGCTTGGAGGGAAGGTAGGGCGTGTTCAAGCCGGAGGTAAGAGGAGCAGGGCCGTTGGCCGTCGTAGGGTCCGCCCACCGGGCCGCAAAACCAAGCCCGTTGTTAACTTGGCCGGGGGGTGGGTTGCAGCCTGGATCCGAGGGCAGGCAGACCAGCGCGATCGGGAAGAAAGGAACCGCCAAAGATGAGCGGAACCATCGCGGACTGAAGGCCCCAAAGTCATACGTGCCGGCATAAGGATAGCCCTGCTCAAATGCATGGACCACGCGGTCCAACCCGATGCGGTCGTAGAAGATTCCAGCTCCGCCCCGCACTACCAGCTTTCCGCCGCTTAGTGGCTGCCAGGCAAAACCGAGCCGAGGCGCAAAAAGATCATATGGGGTGTGCCCTGAAACGGAGTGCCGATTGTCCGAAACAAACACACCGGCAGGCGGCTGCCCGAAGGTTCTGATGAAATTACTCGGCACCGTGTACTGCTGAACTCCGTTTGGATTAGAAGGAAGCGCCGATATGCCGCCCGGAGGGCAAGGATTAATGGCACCGGGACCCGAGTCCCCTAGACAGGTCGGTACTATGGAATTGGGTGCCATGTGCTCAATCGTCACCTGTGTGAGATGGCCGTACTTGTCGCTCATCAGCCCAAAGTATTCCCAGCGCAGGCCCATATTGATGGTCAGGCGCGAATTCACCTTCCAGTCGTCCAGCACATACGTGTTCTGGTTGTTGAGCTGGTAGAAGTGGAGAACCCCCGAAGTGTTAGGCGCACCGGAAGTGGATTTCACGCAGAAGAGGCATCCGAGGTTCCAGACATTAAGACCCGGGCCAAGTGGGCAGCCGGGGCCGAACTGCACTCCACTCAGATAGGAGCAGTAGCCGCCCATGATGATAAGTCCCTGTTGTAGGCCCGGATCCGAGAGAGGCCAATTCGTCCACTCGAATTCATATCCGGCGCGGATGCTGTGCTTTCCGTGGGACCACGAGATCTGGTCCGCGGCCTGAAGCTGGTTCGTCGGACCTTTGTCGGGCAGGAGGCCCCCAAACATGCTATATCCGGTGAACACGTTCAGCATCGACGGCGGCTCATAGAACCCGGGCACCAGCGACTGCATGCCCAATTGTTGCGGAGATCCGCATCCGTATGGTTTGGGGAGGTTATCCGCGTTGGGGCAACCGCCCGGCGGCACTGCCACGGCGGCTGCGTTTACGTTCTGTTGAAACGACACACGTGCCTCATTGATGAACGTGTTCGTCACCAGCGTCGTCAGCTTTGCAACGGCGGCGTGGTTGCCGAAAAGAATGTTCTCGGGAGTGCCGGGCAAATTCCCCCCAGCCTGCCCCAGAAACGTCGTGTAAGGGTTGTGTGTGTAGAAGTACTTCCCGCTGAAAGTGTTTTTACTGTTGAAGACATAATCGCCGTTCGCTACGTACTGGTTCTCGGTGTAAATCGCCGGAATGTTGAAATTGCAAATACCAAATCGGGGGTCGGCAGGATTGTTGTCGCAGAACTGTGGATAGGACGCTGGCGCGGGGATGTAGTAATTGTTCGGCACTCCTCCAGCGGTCGGATTCTTTGGGCTACCCGTTGTGAGTTGCATGATCCTGAGGCCTTGGACGCTTGAAATCCCCATCGCGCTGGCAAATGCCTGCGCCGTTGCGTCGCAGTTACTCACCGCCAACGTGTCGGGTCCATTAGGATTGCCGGCAGGAGGCACGGGAGTTGGACAAGTCCCGCGCGACCCCAGCGCTGCATAGTTTTGTAGCGCGGGATTGCCGAACGGAGGGGCGAGTAACGAAGCACCAAAATCCATGCCCTGAGGAGCGGCGGCATTCTTCGAGCGCGTTCCGCGGTAGCTGAAAAAGAAGAAGAACTTATCCTTGATGATCGGGCCGCCTATGGTTGCTCCAAACTGGTTTTGGTCGAACGGCGCGCGTGTATTAGGACTACCGCTTGCTAACTGGCCCTCCTTCAAGAAGAACTCGTTGGCATTGAGCACAGTGTTGCGGAAAAACTCGAACGCTGAACCATGAAACTGGTTCGTGCCCGATTTCGTAGTCACGTTCACGTTCGCACCCGGGTTGCGCCCGTAGCTTGCGTCGTACGTCGACGTTTGGACCTTGAACTCGCCGATCGCGTCAGGGCTCGGAATCGGAATGCCGGTGTAGATCGTTCCGTCATTCGAGCTGCCCGAGTTGGCAATGTTGTTGACGGCCACGCCGTCCATCTGGAAGTTGTTCGATCCGGGATCGACGCCATTCGCACTGATGTCCTGTGTGCCCTTGCCGAGCGCGGTCGCGTTATCGACAGTAGCGTTAGTTCCGGCCGAAAGGCTCAGAATTTCCGTGTAGTTTCCGTTCGCCATAGGCAATGCGTTGATTTGACCGCCAGTTACCGTCGTGCCTAGCGTTGAGCTTTCAGTCTGCAGCGTCTCTACCGTGCCTTCCACCGTTACGCTCTCGGTGACGGCTCCGACTTCGAGAACCATGTTTGAAGTCTGCGTCTCCGTGACGTTCACAGTGACCGAGGCGACCTCGGAGGACTTGAATCCTTGAGCGGTAAACTTCAGCCGGTAGTTGCCGGGGTTCAAAAGGGTGAACTTATACACGCCGTCGCCGCCGGTCTTCGTGTCGCGCGACTGGTTCGTCCCTATGTTCGTAGCTGTTACCGTTGCTCCGGTCACAGCGCCGCCCGAAGGGTCGGTCACGGTGCCGGTGAGAGCACCAGTACCCGCCGA
>Ga0126373_10005288_pt1 | contig 10000 bp, 8 predicted proteins | sample PanSoiMetPlot_11_FD_92545 | JGI IMG/M metagenome (GOLD analysis project Ga0126373, IMG submission 92545) | Tropical forest soil microbial communities from Panama - MetaG Plot_11 | ecosystem: Environmental > Terrestrial > Soil > Tropical forest > Bulk soil | place: Panama | collected 2016-02-17 | reverse complement strand
TTCGCGTCGATCAGCGTATCGATGTCGAGCTCCGGCGTCGCGATCGAGGCGATCTGGCCGCCGGGCCGCAGGGCAGCAACGGCGGCCATCGCGTGCGGCCCGCCGATCAGGTCAGCAATCGCGTCCACCTGCCCGCCTGCAATCGCGGTCGTCTGCCCGGCGACGTCGCCGATCGCGTAATCCGCGCAGCCGACCGCACCGACCGCGCGCATCTTGGCGTGCATCGCCCGCCGGCCGACGCCAATCGCCGCGAGGCCGCGGCGCGCCGCGAGCTGGAGCAGGAACAGCCCGACTCCCCCGCTTCCGCCGAGTACCAGCAGCGTGCTTCCGCTCGGCAAGGCAAGCCGGTCAAGCAGTATCGCCGCTGTGCCCCCAGCCAGCGGCGTCGCGGCCGCGTCGGTGAACGATGTACTTGCGGCGATCGGCGCGACGAGATCGGCCGCGACCACCGCAAGCTCGGCGTAGCCGCCGGCACCATCTGGGAAGTGCGTCATGGCCATGACCCTGTCTCCGGTCGCCAGCCCGCGCACGTCTGTGGCCGCGCTGTCGACCACGCCGGCGACGTCGTAGCCGAGGACGCAGGGGACGGAAAGCCCGGCCCAGCTCCCATCAACCCGGTTGCCGACGTCGACCGGGTTGACGCCCGCGGCACGCACCGAGATGCGAACCTGCCCGGGCCCAGGCACGGGGTCGTCGACTTCCTCGAGTCGCAGTTCCTCGGGGCCGCCAAACGAGCGGAGGGTGACCGCCTGCACCCGAGCAGGCTAGGGCACGCTGGCCCGGTCTACGGCAGCAGGTGACATCATGAGCCCATGGCGAGCGAGCGGATCGAAGTGCAGCGCATGATCGAGGCAGAGCCGACCGCGGTTTTCAGCGTGCTGTGCGACCCGCATGGCCACGTGGCGATCGACAGCTCAGGGATGCTGATGGACGCCGAAGGCGAGCGGGTGCGCGCCGTCGGCGACAGCTTCGTAGTGCACATGGACCGCGAGGCACTCAATGACTATCCGCTTGGCCGCTACGACGTGACGGTCACGATCGCGACGTTCGTCCAGGACCGCGAGATCGCGTGGACGATACTTGGCGCGATCCGCCCGCCAATCGGGCACGTCTACGGCTACCGGCTTGAGCCGGCCGACGGCGGCACGCTCGTCACGTCCTACTACGACTGGTCCGCGATCGATCAGGCCTGGCGGGACGCAGGAATCTTCCCAGTGATCTCCGAAGCAGCGCTTCGGGCAACGCTTGGAATCCTGGCCAGGACTACCGTGCGGGGCTATCCGAGATCGGACGGAGTGGCACGCGCCTGACTGCGGCGCCAGGGAGAACGAAGCTGCAGCTCGGCGGGGACTTCATTCCCGGCGCGACCAACGATTTCGGCGGCAACTCGACGGCCGAATATGGGCAGCTGCTTTCGCTCGCCTACCCGGGAGGTCACAACCAGCCCACATTCCGGTACAACAACTTCAGGAACATCCTGCCGAACAACCCTTGCCCGGCCTGACAGACAGGTAGACCCGAAGGGGGCGCGCTGGCGTGCGCCCCCTTCGCGCTGCCCGCACGGGCCACGGTCGGCCGGACCCTGGTCTCGCGCTGACGCGAGCCAATTCACTGCAACCAGCGGCTACCAATCGGCGTCACCAAGTTCGTCATCAATATCGCGAGAGATGGGACGCTGATGCTTGCACGGGATGCCCGGCCGCGGGCAGCGAGGCACGTGCTGTTCACCGCGGCTGTTGCGTGCGCGGCGGTAGTCGCGGCCACCGCCGTCACGCCAGTGGCCACAGCGCGAGCCCAGGTCACTACGGCGCGGGCGCGCTGCAATGCCGCGCCAGCGCAGCAGGGCGTGGCTCGCCGGCTGGCCCGTGCGATCAATACCGCTATCCGCAGCAGATTCACCAGTACTGACCCCGCCTACAACCCATTTAAGAATGTCAGCCTTGCCGTATCAGACGATTCGCGCGGGCTCACATGCTGGTACCGCAGCGCCAAGCAGAACTACTCCGCCAGCGCCGTCAAGGCGACGATACTCGCGGCTTTGCTGCTGATGGCACAGGACCAGAACCGCTGGCTGACTTCGTGGGAGAGAAACAAGGCGTGGCTGATGATCACGCAGTCGGACAATGCCGCGGCCAGCGCGCTGTGGGACCACGTTGGGCTGACCCGCCTGCAGCACTTCCTCAACGCGGCCAAGATGAAGCACACGCAGCTCAATACATTTGGGGCGTGGGGCCTGACCCTCATCACACCGCACGACGAGACCCTGCTGCTCAGGCTGCTCATGTCGCCTGGCAAGGTGCTGACGAAGCGGTCACGCGACTACGAGCTGTTCTTGATGAACCATGTCATTAGCTCGCAGGCGTGGGGCGTGCGGGCAGGCGCGCCGAAGTACTTCAGCTGGCATATCAAGAACGGCTGGGCGCCACTCCCCAACCTGAACAGAAGTCCATGGGTCGTCAATAGCATCGGCTGCTTCCTGCATAAGCGGTTCGGGTACACGATTGTCGTGCTGACACGCCACAATCCCGCCCCTGGCCTGAGCTTTGGCATCGCGACAATCGAGAAGATCGCGTGGGTCATCAACCGCGCCCTCGTACCGGGTGCGAAGTCGGTCTGGCCGAAGTCGACCAGCGCTCAGCTGGCGCGGTTGCGGCCTGTGCCCGACGAGATGCTGCCTGCCCGTCCGCATAGCCGGCCGTCACGGCATCACTGACGACGGGGCTGCCGACCACGGGCCTGCCGACCACGGGCCTCTGAGCGCGGGCTACCGTATGGCTGGCGGCAAGGGGGTGGCGGTGACAACGGCGTTCGTGCTGGGCGGCGGCGGATTGCTCGGAGCGCACGAGGTCGGCATGCTGCGCGCGCTCTCCGAGGCGGGCATCAGACCCGACCTGGTAGTGGGTACCTCGATTGGCGCGATCAATGGAGCGTTCGTCGCGGCCGATCCCGCCCGCGCGGCCGAGCGGCTCGGTGAGCTCTGGCGTAGCGAGGCCATCAGGACGGCATTCAGTGAGAACCTGTGGGGCCGGGCCGTCAGGCTGGTCCGCTCGGGGACGCACCTGCACTCGATCGAACCGCTCAGGCACCTGCTCGAGTCGCTACTGACCGCGGGCGACTTCGCCGACCTTGAGTTGCCGTTCCAGTGCGTCGCGGCAAGCATCGAGCGTGCGAGCGCGCTCTGGTTCAGCTCGGGCCCGCTCGTCCCGGCGATTCTCGCTTCGTGTGCCGTGCCTGGCCTGCTGCCGCCGGTGACGGTCGAGGGGGAGCACTGTTTCGACGGCGGCCTCGTCGACTCAATCCCCGTGGGCCGAGCGCTGGCACTTGGCGCGACAACCGTGTACGTCCTGCAAGTCGGGCGGATCGAAAGCCCGCTGCCCGTGCCGAAGCGTCCGTGGGAGGTTGGTCTCGTGGCGTTTGAGATCGCCCGCCGACACCGGTTCAACGAAGAAATGTCGGACCTGCCTAAGGGCGTCGACGTGCACCTGCTGCCGACAGGCGGAGCTCCGCGCGCTCCTGATCTGTCGCAGCTGCGCTACCGCGACAAGACTATGGTCGTAGCCAGCATCGAGCGCGCGTACGCTGCTTCCGAACGCTACCTCGCGACGATGCCCGGGTCCTGAGGACAGGAGTTGCCCATGCTCCCGCCCCGGCTGATCCGCCGGCTGGTCCTGGCGCCGCTCGCGATGGTGATCGCGGTGGCCGTTGCCGTACTGTTCCCGCTGCTCGCGGTGGCCAGCTGGATATTCGGCCTAGTCGGCCGGTCGAAGCCCGGCACGCACCGCGCCCTTCGGCTGCTGTTCTTCGCGCTGGTCTGGCTGTTCGCAGACACCGCGGCAGTGTTCATGTGCCTCGGCCTGTGGATGGCGAGCGGCTTCGGCGGCCGCCTGAGGACCGAGCCGTACCAGGCGCGCCACTACGCGGTCATGCGATGGTTCCTCGACCGCGTGTACACCGGCGCAACGCGGGCCTTCGGCCTGCGGGTAGAGGTTACCGAGCCCGCGCTCACTCAATCCGAACTTGCCGTCCGGCTCACCCGCCCCGTGATCGTGCTGAGCCGGCACGCGGGCCCTGGGGATTCTTTCCTTCTGGTTCGGCACCTCCTGAGCGTGTACGGACGACGGCCACGCGTCGTCATGAAAGCGACGCTCCAGCTAGACCCCGGTGTCGACGTCGTCGCGAATCGCGTGCCGAACGTGTTCATCAATCATGCCAAGACCGGCGAGCGGCTTTTCGTTGATCAAATTGAACGTCTGGCCGGCGGCCTGGACGAGGCAGGGGCGCTTGTCATCTTCCCCGAGGGTGGCAACTGGACACCGAACCGGTGGCAGCGCGGCATCGCGCGCCTCGAGCAGCTGGGACGGCGTGATCTCGCGGCCCGTGCGCGGCAGATGCCGAACTTGCTCGCACCGCGCAGCGGCGGCGCTTTCACCGCCATAGCCGCCTGCCCGGCGGCCGACGTGATCTTCGTAGCGCACGCTGGCCTCGATCGGCTGGTCACGGTCGCAGATGTCTGGCGAAAGCTGCAGGTCGGCCAGACGATCCGAGCGAGGTGGTGGCGGGTGCCGGCCGACGAAGTACCGAGAACCGCCGATCACGAGGCGCAGCTGCTCTGGCTGTATGACTGGTGGCAGCAGATCGACGCGTGGATCTCGGCGAACAGGCCAGAAACCGGCGAGCCGCTGGCCGTAGCCGACGATCTTTAAGGTGGCCTGCGGGAGCCGGTCCTAGCCAGTCGCGTGCAGCCAGCGGACAGGGGCGCCAGCCGAGGCGTGCCTGAACGGCTCGAGCTCGGCGTCCCACGCCTCGCCAAGCAGCAGGGACAGCTCTGCCTCGAGGGACCCGCCGAGCGCCGGATGCCGGGGTCCGTGCAGCTCGCGGATCGCTCCGAGTTCGTCGCTATCGCTGCCTGACTGGGCGAGCGTCAGGACAGCGCGCAATCGGTTCTCGCTGATCATGATGTCCCCGTTGGCGCCGACGCTGGCAGAGAACATACCGAGGGTCGGAGTGCAGCTGTAGCGGACAGCGTCGCAGCCCGGGCTGGCCTCCTCTGTCACCTCGAAGCGCAGCATGTTCCATGCGGCGAGCGCCGAGGCGATCTCCCCCGACGCGCCTGGACGGCCCTGCCAGTCAAGCTCTGTCCTGACCGAGCCTGGCGCAGCTGGCTGCTCGATCCAGTGCAGCTTGACGGGTACACCGAAAATCCCGGCCACCGCCCACTCGATATGCGGGCTCAGCGCCGGGGGCGCAGAGTGAATCTGCAGCACGCCGCGTACGGTCACCAAACCTCCCTGCCTGCCGACGAGGTGCGTCTTCCCCAACGAACCTCTGGCAGCGAGGGCGGACGTGGCCGTTGCGTGCCGACGTTGCCGCTGATACTCCAGAGACATTGTGCAGCAAGCCTCGGCTTGGCACCAGCACCGGCCCCCGTGTCGCGGGCCGGGCGCCGCTGGCAAGTCAGGCGAGCGGAATCTGGGACGCGCGCCTTTGGCGTGGTGTGATAGAGGTGTGGCGTTGGCTGGCGGCGCGGTGCCGTCGCCTCCCGCCGGCTATGCGGATCGGACGCAGCGGGCCGATCGCGAGCGGGCGGGCCTGATTTTCGTGGGCGAGATGTACGGGGTGCAGATCGACCAGCTTGCGCTCGTGCTCGACGTGACGCCGCGGCGCGCGGCCGCGGTGGTGGCCCGCTGGCGAGGCGCGGGCACCGCCGAGGCCGCGGTCCTGAGCGGGGGGCCGCGCTGGGTCTGGCTGACCAGGGCTGGGCTGGCCACATGCGGTCTCCGATACTCACCGGGCACTCCAGGCTTATCGAGGCTGGCTCACTTGCGGGCGGCGACGGCCGCCAGGCTCGCGCTCGCGGTCGCGCCGCAGTTCACTGCGGGCGGTGCGTACTGGCGCAGCGAACGCCGGCTGCGGGCCAGGATGGGCGGCAAGATCGGGCAGTGCGAGCACGTGCCCGACGGAGAAGTGCACTGGCCCGATGCGACCGCGCTGCCGTGGGCAGGCGAGTGCTGGGCCATCGAGGCAGAGCTGACCCCGAAGACCGCGGCCAGGACCGTGACGATCATGCGCGAGCTGCTGACCAGGACCGGAGACTACGGCTGCCCTGCCGCCGACGTCCACGTACCTGGCCATCCCGCGAGGCACGCCCGCGCTGTCTACCTCTGCAGCCCGGCAGCTTTGCCCGTAGTGAGCAGGGCGAGGGCCTTTCTTGGCGCGCTCGGCGCTCGGGTCGAGATCCGGACGCTGCCCGCGGGGGCGGCACTGCCTGGGGCTCGCGCGGCTGATCGCGAGGAACACTGTCGATGATCGGCCGCTGGTTTGCGCTGCTGGCCGCGCGGGCGATCGTGCGCGCAGGTGCCCGCGTGCTGACCTGGCTGACCCTCGCGGCGGTCGCCGTCGCGGCGGCGCCAGTCTCCTTCGTCTGCGCGGGCGCCGTCGCTGTGGCCTGGTCGTTCGGCTGGCCGCCGCGCCGCTTGCTCGCCGCGGCGGCTTGGTGCAGCCCGATAATGGCAGTCTGGCTCGCCTGGACCGCGAGCAGCGCCGGCTGGATGGCCGCGGTCTCCGCGCCATATCGCGCGTGGGCGGACTTCTGGCGCCTCGCGGGCCACGGCGACCTGGCAAGAGCCGCGGCCGCCGTCGCGCCAGCGGCTATCCCGCTCGGACTCGCTGCAGGGGCACTTGTCTGGGCCTACTTGACAGGCGCGCTGGCCGCTGGCGTGGGAGGGCTCTCTCCCGCATCGGCGGTCGCCTTCGACCAGCGGCAGTGGCGGCACCAGGCGCTTTGGGCGCGGGCCAGGATCGCTGTGCCCGGCGCGGTGCCGCTGACCAAGCGCGGCGACATCGTGGTGGCAGGAGCCGTGATCAGGAGCGTCGGTCGCAGCGCAGGGACCCTCGCGACTATCGGCTACCAGCGGATGCGATCGCACCAGGTCGTAGTGGGCACGACCGGAACAGGAAAGACGACCTTACTGCTGCGGCTGTGCGCCGGATTCATGGCGACCGGCCTGCGCAGGCACGCCAAGGGCCTGGGCGCTCCGCCGCTGGTTGTCGTGCTTGACTGCAAAGGTGGCTCAGACGCCCGCCGGATCGCTGACCAGTTCGGGCAAGTGCTCAGGCAGGCAGGAGCGAGTTCGACCGCTGTCTGGCCCGACAAGGCCAGCTTGTCCGTGTGGACCCTGCCGCCACGTCAGCTGACGACGACACTCGTCGACCTGATTGAGCACGGGACGGGTTCTGCCGCTTACTACGCCGATGTCATGGATGCGTTGGTGGCGCTCGCCGTCGAGGCGCCGTGCGGGCCGCCAGGCAGCGCCACGGATCTGCTCGCCAGATTCGAGCCCGGGTGGCTGGCGGCAGCGTACGCTGGTGCCGGGACCGCCGCCGATCACGTCCTGATCAGGTCAGCGTCCAGGCACCTGACCGACGTCTCGCTGCGACTGCGCACCTTGTTCCGCCGGCTCGGAACCGGGTTGGACGGGCCTGGCACGTTCGGCGACGCCGACGCCTGGTATTGCATGCTCGAGGGCACCGATCAGATCCCGGTAGCCGAAGTGCAAGCCAGGGCGCTGGTTGACCTGCTCGCTCATTTCGCGGCCGGCGGGCCGAGCCAGCGCGAGATCTTGCTCGCGGTGGACGAGTTCTCGGCCGTGTCCCGGCGGCTACCCATCTGGCAGCTCTACGAGCGGGCCAGGTCGCTCGGCCTGGCCGTCCAGGTATCGGCGCAGTCCTGGCAGGGCCTTGCTGCCACCGAGGACGAGCGGTACAGGATCGCGGCATCCGCCGAGGGTGGCATCTGGCTGCTGCGGACGCCGCACCCCGAGCCGCTCGCCGCGCTGGCTGGCACGCGCAAGGTGATCGACACGACTCGGCGATTGGGCCGGTTCCCGGTTTGGCGCCGGCACGGGTCGTCCAGGCTCATCGACGCGCCGGTCGTCGATCTAACGCTAATCCGGGCGCTCGACGTCGGGCAGGCCGCCGACATTTATCGCGGCGGAGTGACGTACGTGCAGGTCAAGCAGCTGGACGCGGGGCGCGCCGCACTGCGTGCCGACACGGAGACCCGACCAGCCGATCTCCGGGCCGGCGCGAACCACGCGTCCGCCGGCAAGACGGCTCCGCAGGCCCAGTGGCCGACAGACTTGCCCGACGTGGCCCCGGTGCTGGATGCAGCGTTCGGCCCGGAGCCGCGGCCGTGAGCGGGCGTCGGATCGAGGCCGCCCCGGTCCGTCATCAGCCAGGGTCAGGGCCGGTCGCGACGGGGCGGTCAGGGTCAGCTGTCCACGCTGACCAAGATCCGACGTAAAGCGCGGCGGGCAGGCCGGCAAGTTCGAGCGCCAGTACCTCCTGAGCGGCGTTGACCCCAGACCCGCAGTAAACGCCGATCCTCGGCGCGTCGCCCCCTTTAACAGCGCCAGCCTCGGACACCGGCAGGCCAAGCTCGGCGAACCGGTGGCGGAGGTCGTCCCGGCCCAAGAACAGCAGGTCCGCGCCGAGGTTCCCGAGCGCTGGGGCGCTAATCGCACCAGGAATGTGGCCGGCCACTGGATCGACGGGTTCCACCTCACCGCGATACCTGGCGGGCGCCCGTGCGTCGAGCAGGATGCCGGATTTGGCCATCCGCGCTGCCGCGTCGTCATCGAGCACCGGCATGTCGCCGCCTGCGCCTGCGGTGAAGTCGCCGGGAGCCGGGCTCGGCACTTGCGTTGTCACCGGCAGGCCGGCAGCGGACCAGGCACGCAGGCCTCCGTCGAGCACGGCCGTCTGGTTGTGACCGAAATACCGAAGCAGCCACCAAAGCCGTCCCGAAATCAACGAGTCGCCGTCGTCATATGCAACGGCCAACTGGCCGGACCGCAGCCCGGTCCGGCGCATCGCGGACTCAAAGACGGCGGCCGAAGGCAGCGGATGCCTTCCGCCCGCACCCGAGCCAGCCGGGTCTGCCAAGTCGGCGTCCAGATCGACGAAGCAGGCGCCGGGCAGGTGGCCGGCCAGGTAGATCTCGCGGCCTGGCGACCCGCCAAGCTTCCATCGAACGTCCAGAAGAGCGGGCGGCGAGGATGAGCTGAGCATTTCGGTCAGCGCGACGGCGTCAACCAGGGGCCCCAGGCTGCTGACTCCGCCGCCCGCCGTCGATCTAGCATGAGCCACTGTGGATAACCTCCTCAATCCTGTGCAAAACCAGGCCAGAGCGGTGCAGTTCCCGCCTTTACCTGTGAACAAGCACGCCTGTCCGCGCGCTCACGGTGTCGCCAGCGTGAGCAGAGGAACGAGCTGATCTGACGGAGTCAGAGAGCCGTGCATTCCGATCAGCGCAGACTCGCGCGGCTCCGCCTTCGTGGCGACTATCGCGGTAGGACCGCTTGGAGCTGCGACCACGTCGCCGATCCGAGCGGAGAACTCGGCGTCGACCGGGCCAAACCACCCATCCGCGACCGCCTGGTCCCGGCTGACGACCCAGGCGCGGTCGCCGAGTTGCTCGCTCCACGCTGCGAGCACGTCGCGCGCCGCACCCGGCTTGCAATACACGTGCCTGGCTCGCGGCTCGCCGCCGAGCAGCGCCACCCCCTCGCGCAACTGCGGCAGCGCATCGAAGTCGATGCGCTCGCTCGGCGGCACGTCAGTCATCCCGTGGTCCGCCGTCACGTGCAGGGCGGTGCCGTGCGGCAGTGCCGCTGAAAGTTGCTCGGCAAGCTTGTCGACATGCGCGAGCTCGTACTGCCATGCGTCGGAGCCGCTCCCGAGCGCGTGACCGGTCGAGTCAAGGTCCCCGTAGTACACGCTCACCAGCGCGGGCGCGGCATCGGCAAGTCCGCTGACTGTCCGTGAGATCAGCGCGCCGTTGGTGTCGGCGGCCGCATAGTCGGCGCCGCGCATGGCGGCGGCAGACAAGCCCGACTTGCGCAGCGCGGCAGGCGCGACCCGCAGCGCCCTGACCCCAGCGCTTGCGGCGCGCTCGAAAATCGTCGATCCCGGCTGCCACCTGACAGGGTCGACCGCGTCA
>Ga0126373_10005286_pt1 | contig 10001 bp, 8 predicted proteins | sample PanSoiMetPlot_11_FD_92545 | JGI IMG/M metagenome (GOLD analysis project Ga0126373, IMG submission 92545) | Tropical forest soil microbial communities from Panama - MetaG Plot_11 | ecosystem: Environmental > Terrestrial > Soil > Tropical forest > Bulk soil | place: Panama | collected 2016-02-17 | reverse complement strand
GTCGGCGGCAGCGGTGGCCTGGTCACAGCTTGATGGCCCCTTCGGTGAGTCCGGATATGAAGTAGCGCATCGTGAAGCCGACGAGCACGAACATCGGCAAGGTCGCGATCACGAAAGCGGCGAACACCGAGCCGCCGTAGTGCAGGTTGAGGCCCAAGCCGCCGACGTACTGCTGGACGCCTGCCGAGATGGTTGTCCGTGACGGGTCCTGGATGACAATCGTGGGCCACAGGTAGTCGCCCCAGACGTTGATCGTCACCAGGATGGCGCCGGTGAGTAGCACAGGTCTGGTGAGCGGCATGACGACGCGCCACAACACTCGCAATTCCGAGCAGCCGTCAACTCGTGCGCTCTCCAGCAGCTCAGATGGGATCTGATCGAAGAACCCGCGGAAGATCAGCACCAGCAACGGCTGAGCTGACGCCGCGTACGGCAGCACCAGTGCCCACCAGGTGTTGAACAAGTGCAGACGCTGGATAGTCAGGAACAACGGGATGAGCGTGAGGGTCCAGGGGATCAGCAAGAGCGCGACGTAGGCGAGGAAGAGCAGTCCCTTGCCACGGAACTTAAGCTGCGAGAACGCATAAGCGCCGAGCATTGCCGCCGTCACGCCGATGACGATGGTCAGCGCCGCGACGATGATCGTGTTGAGCAACTGACCGGCTATCCCGGACCAGGCCTTGATGTAGTTGTCGGTGTCGAACTGCGTGAATAGGGAGAAGACGCCGCTGGTGAAGATGTTGTTTCCGGTCTTGAGCGAGTTGGAGACGACGAAGATGATCGGGAAGTAAGTCATGATCACGATCAGCAGTCCGGCCAGGACGGCTATCCAGCGGTTGCGGTAGCGCAGCCGCCCGGATGGCCCGCGCCCGGCTGTCGGTTCGGGTCGCGCTCCCGGCCACAGCCATCGGGGCCGGCGCCGCCCGGCCAGTGCCGGGCGGCCGCCAGTCCTGTTGTCGACCTCGGTGGTCGAACTCACTCGTGCTCCTTAGGCGATCGTGGCTTGCTTAGTACTTGCTGAGATCGACGCTGTTCTGCGTCGCCCAGGATTGGGCGGAGCTGTTCAGCAACGACTGCCACTGACTCGCGAAGGCCGAATAGGACATCGATCCGTCGACGTAGTCCTGCACGAGCCGCAGGCCGGAGTTGGTAGCTGCGGTGGAAAGGACGTCATCGAGGACGACGTCGACCACAGTAGGAACCTTCGCCGACGGGACCAGGTTCTTCAGGCCCGGCAGGTTGACCGTCGGTGCGGCTGGCTCGGTCGGGATATCCGCCCCGGACTGGTTGATCTTGATCCAGTAACCGAGGTGCGGCGGAGTGAACAGCCAGGCCAGGAAGTTCATGACGACTCCGGTCTTCTGTGGAGTCATCGTGTGGTCGGCCTGCTGGGAGGTGACTCCCCATTGCCCGTTGCCATTAGGCCCGCCGATGACGCCGACAGTTGAGGTGCCTGCTGCCAAGGACGTGGATGTCGACGTAATTGGCGGCTCAGGGAAGACTCCGAACTTGCTGGTTGAGAAGCCAGCCGAACTGAGCTGCGGGATGTACCAGCTGCCGCCCCACAAGATGCCAACTTTCCCCTGGGCCAGCAGGGACTGCGTGCTCAGCGGCGGACTCGTGGCGTTGGGAGCCGAGCAGGCGTCATAGCCGCTCTGGCCTTTAGCCGAGTACTTGACCAGCTGCCCCAGCAGCTTCCAGACCTCCGCGTACCGGGGGTTGCTCATGCTGATGATGCCCTTCTTGATGCCTACTGCGACATCAAGGCCGTTGGTCACCTGAGCATGATTGACGTCGAACTGACTCACCTGGCTTGACAGCAGTGACGAGGTCGCTAGCCGCTCGAACCAGGAGGGGTTACAGAGTCCTCCGTCAGCGAAGATGAAGGGCGTGACCCCGGCAGACTTCAGTTTCCCGAGGTCGGTTATGAAGTCGGCCCAGCTCGTCGGCGTCGAACTGATGCCCGCTTTGGCGAAAGCTGCCTTGCTATAGAACATGCCGGTCTCAACGTTCGATCCCAGGATGATGTCGATATCGCCATTGGGTGAAGTCATGTACGGGACCGTCGATGGCGAGAACAGCGACAGCCAGCTGCTGTTGCCGGGAACGTAGGGGTTCGGCTTGTCCAGGAAGGGCTTGATGTTCTGCAGCAGGCCCTTGGGCAGTGCTCCCGATGTCACCGGTCCGTATTGCTCCCAGACCAGGTCCGGGGCGCTGCCGCCCGAAGCCTGGGTTTCCACTGTGGCGTTTGCCGCAGTGATGCTGGCTGTGTTGTTCGGCAGCCATTGGACTGTGACGTTCTTGTGCGCTGACTGATACTCGTCCGTCAGCTTCTTGAGCCCAGCGTTGTCGGATGCGGTAATGGCACCGGTGTTGGGCGGCAGGACGGCCTTAATCACGACCTTGCCGCTGCTTGATGATCCGCCCGATGAGCATGCTGCGACCATGCCACCTGCGACGAGCAGGGCGGCCGCGGCCGCGAGAGGCGTTCTGATGGGAATCCTGGACACAGGTCCCACCTCCTATGGGTTTCTGACTCGTCTGGATGTAGTTGAGGTGCCGTGCTGTATCGGAGTAGCTATGCCGTCCGCGATCGCAAGGTCCGCATAGCAGTGATCGTGAAGGCGAGCATGACTACGAAGAGCAGGGTGCCGATGGCCATGCCGTAGCCGTACTGGTCGTTCTGGAAAGCGGACTGGTACATATCCAGGCCGGGAACGAGGGTGGCGGTTCCTGGCCCGCCATTGGTAAGGAGCAGGATCGGCACGAAGTTCTGCACCGCGTAAATCCCGGACAAGATCACAACGGTGCGGAACTGGGGGAGCAGCAATGGCATGTCGATGGAGAAGACTCGGCGGATAGGCCCGACACCGTCGAGTTGGCTTGCATCGAGGACTTCCCGCGGCAGGTTCTGCAGACCGCCGAGGAAGATCAGGAAACCGAGATTGGATATCCACGGGAACCCAATGAGCAGGATCCCGACGAGTGCCAGATGCGGGTCGCTCAGCCAGGTTGGCTGCGGGAGACCGACGGCCCCAAGGACGCGGTCGATGAGCCCGGAGCTTGGCTGCAGCAGATAGTCCCACACCTCGATGAGCACGAGCGGCGGGAGAACTATCGGCAGGACGAGCACGTACCTCGCGATCGTCCCGGCCCGTTTTGGCATGTGCGTGACGACCTCTGCCGCGGTGAACTGCGACACCAGCGTGATCAAAATGCTGCCGCCGGTGAGGATCGCCACGTTCCGCAACTCCATGCCGAAGTTCGGCGATTGGACATATTCCTTGAACTGAGCAGTGCCCGTGAACGTAGGCGGCGAGAAGCCGTTCCACTGATAGAAGCCACCGATCAGGCTGCGGACCGCCGGATAGTAGCTGAAGGTCCCGATCAGCAGCATGCTCGGCAGCAGCAGCGCAGCCATGACAGACCGCGATGGCAACCGCAGCCGAGAGCCGATCATCAATCTGCCTCACGCGTCATCGGGGGTATAACGCTGTGCGCTTGCAGGTGATCATTCGCCGTTGTTGCTGGCCAAGCTAGGCTGCAATGAACGGCTACTAGCACAAAATGAACTTCTGCGGTCGTGCAGCGGTATGGTGCGTGCGTGATCGACTACGACATGCCGCTCGATACCAGCCGGGACTTGTTCCACTTCACCGAAGGCGCGCTCGCCTACGCCGGCCGTCATTTTCACGACGAGCCGAACCCGCTGCACTCGCACAGCTTCGTGGAGATCGCGTTCGTACTCGCGGGCAGCGCCACGCATCAATCGCTCGGCGGACCGCAGTCGATTACGGTCGGCGACGTTGTCGTGCTCCGGCCGGGAGCATGGCATGGCTATGACGACTGCGCCAGCCTTGTGCTCTACAACTGCTGCTTCAGTGGCGAACTGCTGCGCCGGGAACTGGCCTGGACCCGGCAAGATCAGCTGCTCGGATACCTGTTGTGGACTGGCCCGTACTCGGCTAACGGCCGCGGCATGCTGTCGACCTGGCTCGACGATGCTGCGCTCGCCCAGTGCACTGTGCACCTGGAAGCCCTGGACGCGCTGCGGCGCAGGCCGGTGACAAGCTACCGAGGTGACATCGTGGGCCGGCTGTCGCTGATCTTCAGCACGTTGGGGCGGGCAGTCGAGCAAAGCCACGGGTCGAAGCTCGGCCAAGTGGGTCCGGCGCACCCAGCGGTTGGGCACGCCATGAGACTGCTCGAAGGACGACTCGCGCACCGGTGGACGCTTACCGAGCTAGCCGAAGAAATGCACCTCGCACCTGGCTATCTAGTGCGCCTGTTTAAGTCGGCTACGGGGCTACCACCGATGGCGTACCTGGCGCGATTGCGCGCGGAGCACGCAGCGACGCTATTGCTGCACTCGGATCAGCCCGTTACCTGCATCGGGCAAGCTGTTGGCTGGCCGGACCAGAACTATTTCGCGCGCCGCTTCAAAGCGCACTACGGCCTCAGTGCCACGACCTATCGTGCGCGGTTTGCCTCTCAGGCGATGCGGCTTCAACCGGCCCACAGCGGGGACAGTGGTCAGGATCGGCAGCCGGCCGCATGACGACGCATGGTCGCGAGGTCCTTTCCGGCAGGGCAGGGCTGCTTATAGCGAAGGTGGGCCCAGCCTTGACGCTGATCGGAGGCGGTCTCACGATGGACGCGTGTCCTTGCCAGCCGGCTACAAGTGCCCGACGCCTTGCGATACTGACTGCCTTTCGTCGTGCCACGAACGGCACAAGCCGCATTACAACCGCAACCACGATCCAAGCGAATGCGATCAGCTGCAACTCGGCCGCGACGTGACGCCGTTGGCACCGCCCGCCTTCTCGCCGTGGCACACACAGCCGCCACCGGTGAAGATGTCGCGCATCTTGTACGCAAGAGCGCTGAGTGCTGACCGAGTGCCATGGTGGCGGAGGGTCCTGCTGCTTGTACGTGGTCCGCGGTCTTAGGCGCGCCCCCGCATCCGGTCGGTTGTGTCATGCGCCAGCGAGGGCTAGGCGGTCATGTGCTTCGGTCTCGCCGAGGCTTCTGACCGCCCCGTTGGCCGACTCCTCCTTAGCGTCGACCGCGCGGGTCCATACGCTCGCGGCCCAGAATGCCTGAACATCGTCCTGAGTCCAGGTCCCGGACTTAGCGCGAAGGTACGCATCGAGAAACATTTCACTTTCGGCGACGGTGGCAGCCTTCGAGCCGCTGTCCGAGGCAGGAAAGATCGCGGCGGCTATCCCGGCGACGACGGCTTCGGGCTGGTAGACCACGCCGTCCCAGTCGTGTACGACCAGCAGCTTGTTCTGCGACCACAGAACGTTGTCCGAATGCCAGTCACCGTGGCCTACCACCCGCGGAGCGTGGTAGCGGCCTAGCCGCTGCCGGGCCCTCAGGCCGGCGTCGTCTAGCCAGCTGGGACCATCGACCGAGTTGAGGTCTTCGGCCCCACCGACAGGAGCCGGCCACAGTCCGGGCCCACCGTGATCCCATTCGACCCATGGCGGATCGGGCGAAAGGTCGCCGACATCGGTTATCGCCGGAGCGATCCTGTGCAGCCACGCCAGGGCTTCAGCAGATCGTCTAGCGGCATCGCGGCCTCTGCCGCCGGGCTCACCGCCGCTAACGAATCGCTCGGCGCTTGCGCAGGTCGCTGGGTCGATTGACACTGGCGCCACCAGCGGCTCTGGAGCGGGATAGCCGCGACGCCATACATGTTGCTGCACGCGATATGCAGCGTTCAGGCGAGGCTCGCATCGGCGCAGCTTGACGACGACCTCCCTGCCATCAGCGAGCCGGACGCCAGTAACCACTGACAGGAATCCCGTCTCGAACAAGACGTCAGATACGGCCGACCCGAGCCACCGCTCACACCATTCGCCTACCGCCTCATGCATCGCAGACCTTGGCCAGATTCACAGGATTGAGGTGCCCTCCTTGGGCAAGGTGCCATGATCTCGCCGGGGAAAGATCGCTGTCCAGGGACCCAGATGGGTCATGGCAGCGGAATGGACTGACTGAACCGGAACGTGTTGCCGGGGTCGTACTCCTGCTTGATGCTTCGCAGGCGGTGCAGGTTGCTCGCGTAATAGCACTCGGCGGCTTCTTGGAGGCCGCGGTCTGCGAAGTTGGGAAATACGCGGCCTGTGCCCCACGGGTGGACGCTGTTCCACGAGCGGTCTACCCACGTGCGTGCGCTGCCTCGCGCTTCGTCCGCGAATGCCGGCTCTACTACGGCTGAGTGCTTGAGCTGGAACAGGCCGTCGCGATGGACGAAGGCGGTGTCGCTTGGGTTCGGTCGGCAGTAGGCGCCACCCCAGGGCATGAAGTCAAGTTCGCGGGACACACCGGGTTCTTGACCGGCTGTAAAGGCGTCTAGAAGAGTTCCGATGGCTTCACTGGGCAGTGGCTCGGTAAAGAATTCGGACCTGCAGAGCAGCCACGGCTGTGCCGGCACCGGCGAATGCGCAGGACTTCGCTGCGTCCCGTCGGTGCCTAGGTCGGCCCAGAAGCGCCGGGCAATCGCAAACGGCCCGTCCGGCCCGGTGGTTGCTGTCGGCGGAATCTTGATCTCGCTGATCAGGCCGGCTGTGACCTGGGCACTCGTCTGTGTTCCGACGCCGGTCGCGTAAACATCGACCGACGCTGACGCGCCGGAAATGCCTGTGGCGGTTATCTTCAGGCTCGCAGCAACCTCGCCCGGAGCCGCGGGCGCCCAGCGCTGCCAGCCGTCGATCACTTCCGCCGCGGCAGAGGCCGGCCATCTGAGATTGCGGGTCCACGTCTGAGCAGGCGCCTGCACTGTCCGCAGCGACAGCGAAGTCACCACCCCGAAGTTGCCGGCGCCAGCACCGCGGAGCGCCCAGAACAAATCAGCGTCCCGGCTTTCGTCGCAGTCAAGGATCTCACCGCTGGCCAGGACCACGCGCGCGGCGATGAGCGAGTCGCAGGTGACGCCACGCTGTCGGCCAAGGATGCCCAGGCCGCCGCCCAGCGTCAGCCCGGCGATGCCGACCTGCGGGCAGCTGCCGCCGGGGATCGTGCGGCCCAGGCCATCAAGGACGGCGTACACATCGCCGAGCGTGGCACCTGCGCCGATGACCGCGACATCTCGAGAGACATCAACTGACCTCATGCCAGAGACATCGATAACTACGCCGGTAGTGGTGGAGTGGCCTGCAAAACAGTGACCGCCACTGCGAACTGCCAGATCGAATCTGTTGTCCTTAGCAAAAGCGAGGGCGCAGGCGACTTCCTCCGGTGTGGTGCAGCGGACTATGGCTCGCGGCCGAATGTTGTGGAAGCGAGCGTTGAAGCCGCGGTGTGCTGCGCCGTACGCGGCCGAATCGGGAGTGAGAATTTCTCCTCGATCGAGCTCGCGCAGCAGCGCGTCCCATGGCGGGCTCATGGCTCCTTGACCTTCATCGGCACGTGCTACAGGTTTCCACGTTGCCGTGCTGGTTGGTCGACCCGGCCCAGATCGACATGGCTCGGGCCGGGTCGCCGTTTGCCAGGCGATCAGTTCGTCATGCTGGCGAACATGCCGGCCTCGTAGGAGCCGCCTTTCTGGCGGACGATTACGCCGAGCCGGTTCGCCGCGTTGATCATGGCGATCAGGCATACCAAGGCGGCGATCTGGTCGTCGTCATAGTGCTTGCGCACATGTGTCCAGGTCTCGTCGGACACACCGTGGTGGTCGTCGGCGAGGCGGGTGCCTTCCTCGGCGAGTGCGAACGCGGCCTGCTCGGCCTCGGTGAATACGGCCGCCTCGCGCCAGGCCGCGACCAGATTGATCCGGACCGCGGATTCACCGGCGGCTGCGGCTTCCTTCGTGTGCATGTCTATGCACCAGCCGCAACCGTTGATCTGGCTGGCGCGCAGTGCCACCAGTTCTTGCGTGGATTTCGGCAGCGGCGACTGCGCGATCACCATGCTGGTAGTGGCGAACCGCTTAGCGAACTTGGCGCCGATCTCGTTGTCGAACATGTTCAATCGGGGTTCCATGACTCTTCCTTACTCCGTGCTGGTGGACCGAACGAACATGAGATGCCGCCGACGCGACTTCTGTGACAACGTCCGCTGCCTGGCCCGCCGTTCGAGCGCCGATACCGTCTCGGTGTCACAAAACGGTGAGGTCCGGCGTCTGGTGGGTAACGCAGTCGACAGAGCGAACAGGAGCTACCCATGGCCAGCACGCCAAATGCTGCGCCCGGCGATAACAGCGGAAGCCCGGGCCGAGACGGCCTCGCGGATCCTGCCACCGAGGCGTTCCTCGCCCACCGCAACCTGTTGTTCACTGTGGCCTACGAGATGCTCGGCTCTGCGGCCGACGCTGAAGACGTCCTGCAGGAGACCTGGCTGAGGTGGGCGGGCGTTGACCTCGAGACCATTCGGGATCAGCGTGCGTATCTAGTCAGGATCACGACCCGCCAGGCGCTCGGATGGCTGCGCACGCTCGGCCGTCGCAAGGAGTCCTACGTCGGGCCATGGCTGCCCGAACCGTTGCTGACCGCGCCTGACGTGGCCGACGACATTGAGCTGGCCGACAGTGTCTCAATGGCGATGCTTCTGGTGCTCGAGACGCTCACTCCGACTGAGCGGGCGGTGTTCGTGCTGCATGACGTATTCGACTTCGACTATGACGAGATCGCCGAATCTGTTGACAAGAGTCAGGCCGCGGTCCGGCAGATTGCACATCGGGCTCGGGCACACGTCGCAGCACGGCGACCGCGCGGTGTCGTTTCCCCGGCGGAGAGCCGCGCTGCACTGGAAGCGTTCCAGTTGGCCGCCGAGACGGGCGATATGCAACGCTTGCTCGACATCCTCGCTCCAGACGTCGTGTTCCTGGGCGACGGTGGCGGCGTCGTGCAGGCCGTCCACGTCCCGATCATGGGGGCGGGCAAGGTAGCCCACTTGCTGACCTCCGGGCTGCGCAGGGTCGCGGCCACGGCCTCGCTGCAGCCGGCAGAGGTCAACGGCTACCCGTCTCTGGTTCTGCGACTCAACGGCGAGATCGACACAGTCATCGCGGTGCGCTTCGACGATGGCCTCATCTCCGGGCTGTACGCCGTCCGCAATCCCGCGAAGCTGTCGCACATGGAGCAGGAGGCAACTCTGCGCCGCTGATGGCGACGCGCATGTCGTCGAGCGCCTGGCTGGTGGTCACTTCGCGGCTTTCCTAGCCCATATCGCGAACGCGTTCGGCAGTTGCGCCACTGTCGGCTCCAATGCCGGACAGTGCCGGACTAGCACCGAGCCCAGCGTGTTGTCCGAAATCCACTTCATGCCCTCGGGTGTGTAGACCTCGTCGGTGAAGAAGTCGGTGAAGAAGCGGTCGCTGTTGAGTCGCCGGGATGCCATCAAGATAAATATTCGGAACGCGGTGTCGCTGAACGCGAAGCCCTCCGGAAAGTCCTCGGCCATGATGCCCGGGAGGAGGTCCAGATCCTCAATCTTGTCGTCGTACACCTCTTGCAGTTCTGTTGCCCACACCTTGTTGCTCGTAACTTCCGTAAATGATTTGGGAACGGGCAGGTGCAGCAGGCGGCGGAACTCGCAGTAACGCGGCACGCCGAGCTCGCGGCAACGCACAATGTCCAGCGCCGCCATGTCCATGTACGCGCCGTTATCGGGCCGCTTGAACAGCTGCAGACCCCTCGGGAAGTTGTGCAGCGTGACGAGACCAGGGTTGGTCGTGCCGAATGTGTAGAAAATGTCGGCCAGGTTCTGACCTCTCAGTATCGGTACCGCTTGCGGCCCGGTCAGCTCGCTGAAGGACTGTGGCCCGAGCGTCTGCGTGTCGTCGCGCGCTGACCGGAAGTCGAAGTTGTCTGGCACGAGAGGGTGCATTCGGTAGACGGCAACGAATTCCTCGGTCAGTGCGTACGGCACGCCGTAGTCCTCGGTGTCTGTGCCGGGGATGCCGCGCAGTGCCTCATTATTTGAGACTGTCGCGAAGAAGTTGTGCAGCTTCGGGCCGACGAGGCCCCACCAATTCGCGTACAGCCCTTCGACGG
>Ga0126373_10005285_pt1 | contig 10001 bp, 11 predicted proteins | sample PanSoiMetPlot_11_FD_92545 | JGI IMG/M metagenome (GOLD analysis project Ga0126373, IMG submission 92545) | Tropical forest soil microbial communities from Panama - MetaG Plot_11 | ecosystem: Environmental > Terrestrial > Soil > Tropical forest > Bulk soil | place: Panama | collected 2016-02-17 | reverse complement strand
CCCTCTCGGGATCTGTTGGCTCCATTCCGTCCCTCCTTTGTGTGACTGTCCAAGGCTGGTAATCGATATCGGATCTCTTCAGCCCCTTCATGCTTCTGACCCACAGCTCAGCTCTAAGCTAAATGGATCAAGATCAGCTTCCAGTTCCTTAGCACAGGCTCGGCACACGGGAATATCATCGATCTTCCAAATCGTGTGCATTCCGCAGTGGATACACTTCTCGCACAACCGTTCGAACTCATCGTATGGCACCCGCACCTCCCGGGTAGATTTTACAAAACACGGAAGATGCTGACGGTGAGCTGACGGATTTATTGTTTTCTAAATTTTTTTAAGAATCTTGCTTTCTGATTTTGCTGCCGTTCGGACATATGCTGAGGTAGCACTTGGAACCCACCAGGCTCAACCTTGCTATGAACGCACCCATCCCTTGTTAGGTGCCGAAGAGCCTCCTGGTGCCCGGAGTCCCGAAGAGTTCACTACCAAGAGCCGCGTCGGGCATGATGCCGAGAACAAGAGTTTCCATGACTCTCGTCGAGTCCACATCACAGGCGATGCAGGCATAGCACTAAAACATAAAATACCGCCGATTTACTATAGACACGCAGCATTTTACTCGATAATCAGCGGGAACGTAAAAGGATGCAACCTTCCACGCTCCCTAAACAACGCGAAAGGCTAGTTCACGATGTCTACCATCGACTCTACCTCAACCTCTCAACGCGGCGTTTACCGCAAGGTGACGGACGGACACAATCATCAACGCATAGAGCAGGTGTCGGCAACTGGCAGATGCCGTGGCATACCAGCACAGTTCGCCTTCTCGCCGATCAAACGTAACGAGCCGCAAACCTATACCGAGGCATCAATACGCTCTGCTTATGGTCGGCGGCTCAAGCCAAAGGCTATGACTTCGCAGAATGGGCTACGTACCAGCAATGGCAGGAACGCGGAGCACAGGTCCGCAAGGGAGAGAAGTCCACGACGGTCGTGTTCTGCAAGTTTGCCAGCGACGCTAAAGAGACCGAGGACCGCGAAACACTCACCAGTTCTCGGCTGTTGTTCACTCGTGGTTACTCTGTGTTCAACGCTGCTCAAGTGGACGGATACACTCCAAAGCCGGAGATCACTCGTCCGATGCCTGAGCGGATCTAGTGTGCGGACGCGTTCTTCAAAGCTATCGGTGCTGATGTTTCTCACGATGGCAACCGAGCTTACTACGCCCCCGCAACGGATCACATTCAGATGCCGCCGTTGGCTGCATTCGATGAGAATGTGGCCTACTACTCGACCCTCGCCCACGAACACACGCATTGGACTTCCCACACGTCGCGCTGTGATCGGCAGTATAGCGTATGCGGCTGAGGAACTCATCGCAGAGCTGGGTGCGGCGTTCACGTGCGCTCATCTCGGCCTGAGTACCGAGCCGAGGGACGGTCATGCTCAGTACATCAACTCATCGCTGAAGGTTCTGAAGGCCGATTCAAAGGCCATGAGGTTTACCGAGTCGGAGTTCCAGCAATTCTGCAATGTGCTTCGGGCGTTCGGAGGTATACCCAATGGTGGCGTGATTATACGTCGGAATGCATCAAGGTTGTGCCGGAAAGGAATGGCAACGAAATAATCCAGCCCACCTATCCGATTGCCACAAATCAAGCGGCACATGTGAAAGAGTTCCCTTACATAGTTGCTGTGGGTCGGGTTTATAAGGGCGTGCGCCACACAGGATCGACGTCGGGTATGCCGACCCCAATGACGTGCTCTACTGAAGCCGATGAGTTCTCCACCGTACCACTGCACAGTTTGGTTCGCCATGAGGTCCAGCGCAACCCTTCCCCCTCAGTTGCCTCAGGCTGAACCCCATGACCCGCTCTCCGAAGCTGAGAGCTATGGCGTCTATCGGTGCCATCCTGTCGGAGCTAGATCGGGCAAATGGAGTACGCTATCCTCCGGCGGAATCCCCTGAAACCTTAGTTCCCGCCCGTTTTTTTCCAAGTGCCTGGGACCATAAAAGGGGATAAGTAGCCCGGGACTCCTGGAACATATCCCTTCGGCTTCCCTTACTTTGACCTGGATAGATATCACTCATCCCACCTGCGCCAATGAGCGTAAGATCTCATACGTCCCTAATCGGGTTCCGGCCGAGAGAGGCATGGGGGTTTGAGTGATTCTATCGAATTTAAGAAGTGTGTGGCTAGGCGGGGACAAAGCCCTGCTGTGCCACTGTCCCGAGGATTGACGCCTAACTCGGAACGAGCGATTGCACTTGAGACACTAGTTCCTGGCGAGCCTGACCAGCCTCTGCACTGTGAAAATCGGGTGGAAGCTGGAGGATCTGATAGCGCCCGCTCTGCCGGAATCTTTCGATCAATGGGGGGCCGGTCGGCACCTCGAGCATCCCAGGGCCACAGATCACCAGTTGGGGTCCGATCGCGCGCACTAGTATCGAAGCCTCCCCGACATATCGCGTGGTGAACACTCCGTAACCCGAACGGGTGAGCAGCGCTTTTAGGCCCGCTAACAGATTGATCGAAATATCGATGCACACGATTCTCGTCTTCGATAAACCCAATTCCTCGCCCGCATGCCTAGACCGGTGCGAAAACGCACCGATAGCTTGTGTTTCCGTCGCATAAAGCGGAAATAAGGTCTGCAGATTGGTGACTTGGATCACCTTTGCGACGCTCTCGCACAACTGACACAACTTCAAACTTCCCCCGGCTGCTCTCATGACGCCGAGGAGGCGAATCAACGTTCCCAGCCCGGAACTGTCGATAAACTCCGTTTCTGCCCAGTTGGAGCACTATATCCTTGATTACGAAGACACCGCCGATTTGCGTACGTTTGTAAACCTCGGCTTCAAGTGCTTCGATCTCCGCACCAAACGCTATGCGGCCTTGAGCGGATAACCAGTATCTTGTCGAATTTCTGGCTATCCACTGTTAAGAGCAAAAGATTAAACTGGCCAAGTATAGCTAGTAAGGGAATCTGCCGACAAGGCCCTTGACCTTATCAATGTGACCGGGCTGTCCCGCGCACATGCAAATAAAAACTGACCGTTTTGCGTCCAACCGTTGTGAGCTCTATCCGCTTGAGGTCGATCCCGTACTATCTGTATGCAGGCGAAAGGCATCGATCTTCTCAGCACTCACTAACGAAAGGACAAGGAGATGCACAGAGCTATTGGCATCGTGATGCTAGCCAATGCGGCGCTCTTTGTGTTCGGCGCGGTTCAGCACGCAGGCCTCTCTCTAGGTCCGTTTCACGAGCCGCTGATAGTACCTGCGAGCATCGTCGAGTCGCTTTGCGCGCTGGCCTTGATCTGGGGCGCGGTGTCAGTTCTTGGCGACTCTCGCATAGCGTTCGTCGCCGCCGTCAGCGCGAACTTGATTCCAATTGCCGGCGTCATCGTTGGAATGGTGGCTCTGGGGTTGGGCAGGGGACCTCGTACTTGGACAAATGATATGTATCATCGCGTGATGCTGGCACTCTCCGGGGCAGCGCTGGTGCTCATTATCATTGGACGCAAAGCATTCTCACACTGATAGTGCTCGTCTGATCAGTCGGCTGGGATCGAGTGCGTATTCTGTACGCCACGATTTCCTGCGTACCGACCATCGGTTTGATCTCCGACAGCTCGCGAAGGTGCTCTCGTGGCTCGACGGGCGTCGGATACAGTTCACGCGAAACAGGTCAAGAAGAATCAGTTCCAAGAACGGTTCGAGAGGTGAGGCTGTCCGCGATCAAACAATGCAGCATTGGGAAGAAACCGCATAAGCATGCGCTGAAGAATCTCTTTCGCAAGAATAGACGTGCTCAACTCCTCAGCAGGTCACATGGAGGATCGCATTGGTTTCGTCGTCGTTCGCTTTCAGTATCTTGATTGCTTCTGTCGTGGGCAGCACGATCAATTTGATCTTGCGGCGCTTGGCTTCTTGCTCGACGTCGTTCATCACCGCAGCGCACCAGTCCCGGTGCCGATCACGAGCCTGCTGCATTTCCAGGGGATCTTCTCTTTTATGGAGATCGGTGTATGGGCCGAAAGCGGCTCGAAACTTCTTAGATCGTTTCTTTTTGCGCTTTGCTACCCTGCCGCGGTCGATCACCAAATCGTGTTCGTACGTCACGCCGTCGATGCGGATTGAGCCGAACATGAACCTTTCGAAATCCATGTTCGCCTCCGCTGAAGACGGTAGCACACACTGTGTCGAATCAAGCCCGCGCAGTGCGATCTGGTTTGTAGCCCGACGTCCCGGCTTTCTTCATTGCGGCGATAGCTTCGGCTGTACTCAGCGACGGCGTGGTTTTGATACTTCGGATTGCTTCTCCAGCGGAAGCGGCTAACGAAAAGGCTGCAGCCTCGACGTTGCTTGGCATCTCGACGATTGACACAAGGTCGTAGTCACCAAATGCAAATCAGGCTTGTACGATCTTGCCTCCTAACTTCTCGACTACCGGCTGAACATCACCAACGCGATCGTGAGGATTTGAAATAAGATTGGCCCACGCCTCAGCAGTGTAGGCGACTTGGAGTAGAAAGCTTGGCATAGGGCTCTCCTTTCTTGTGGGCGATCATAGTCCGCGGCAAGGGCGAGCGCAAGGATTCCGGTCACGCTAGTTTGCCATGAGGCACGTCAGCGTTTTGTATCAGGCGGTTCCCGTCTGGTCCGCACCCAATCGATTCTCCAGCATCCACCCGCCATCGGCAGCCAGAAGAGTTTCTTCTTCGGCGTTCCACGAGCGTGCTGGTATAGAACCGCTGACCGTTCGTAGAAGCCACGTGTGTGCGGTGAGCCGTGGAATCCATACTGCTTCAAATCGAGATGATGGCAAAACTCATGGCAGAGGGTGCTTAAAAACGTGCCATACGAAGTGGGGCGTTTCTGAACGGCTGTTCGCATCCACACGCGGATCACCGCCGTCTCGATGTTGTAATCTCCGAATAACTCGCTTTGGACGCGCCCACTTTCCCAAACGCGAATCGGCCGGGCTGAACGGACTCGGATGTCCGGCACCGATACATAGTAGAAGTTCGCTGCGATAGCCAGGAACTCAGCGGAGGCTAAGCGGAGGGCCTTAGAATCCTCGGAGGCTAACGCGTGTTCGATGCCTGCGGCGGGGTTCTTGAGACGGTCATCTTTCGGGACTGCGAGCGTCCGCAGTGCATCGCGTTTCTCAAATTCCGGCAGGAACGTCTTTCTACGAGGGGGTCGGTCAGTTGTCATTGGTGATCTCTCCGATCCTCGTCATTTTTGCTCGTCCACATGAAGGGACTGGCCGCGAGACGGTCGCGATGAGATACGATAGCCGCCTTTAACAAACAGATTCTGCCTAGTCTCGACTTGACACGATCGCATCAATGATATTCAAACTGCCCATCGAGATGGAGCGCAGCGCTTACGATCTAGCTGGCGTCTTATGGCCGCCACGGCGCCAGTAACTTTGAGTGTCAACTAGCTGTTGTCTGCTTGGAGGTACCCGGCCGCCGCCCTCAGCCGATCCACATCATCCCGGAACGTGCTGAGGCCGACCTTGCAGCGTGGTCAAGATAGACAGCGGGCGGCGCCGTCCGCGACGGTCGATATGAGCCGGAATATCCTCGTCGTCCGGCGTGCAGCGTGGGTCGATTCTGACCCTTCAGTTTGCGCCAGTTCTCACGCCGCTATCCGCCGACGGAGACGCTCGAACCTGCTTTTGGCACGGTTGGCACAATCCAAAAGGAAGGTTCGCTCCGAGCTGGTGAGAATGCCTCTTGCAGCTCTGACGTACCGAATGATGCGGTTGTACTCCGCTGCGGCTAGCTGCTGGTTCCGCAGGGCGGTACCTGGATTTCGGACCATAGGTGCAACACTATTGATGTCGTGGAGGCGGCATTGTTTCAGCGCCGCGGTACTGCATCAAATGGGAATTTTCTGCTGGAAAATGAACCAATAGGGAAGCGACTCAGTGGTCCGTATGTTACTGATGTCGCGATACTTAGACCCGAAACAGCTGTTCCATCCGCGTACAGTTTCGACTGCGTTTTCGGGGTTTATTTTGGAACTGGATCAGGCTGATTCCATGTTTTCACTTACAAATTTCCGAGGAGATCCGGATACGCGCGTGAGACCCGCAGCTAGCCCTGGTGAGAGTTTGTGAGTTTGGTTAGTTTAGTTCGGTCCCAACCGAGTTGCGCGAAGTGAGGGTTCTGACCCTCGCAATTTTCTACGGTTGAAAAACAAACTCACCAAACTCACAAACTAACAGTCCTCGGGTGGCGTTGTCGTTACGTCGTCTCAGTCACCACCCTGCATTGAATGGCTCCCCTTGCCTCGCCGGTTCGCTCAACTCGGCGCTGCTCCGGTCCCTACCGGCGCTTCTCTCTGGTTCGGAAGGCATTTGCTATACCATCGCGAGCCTCAATGGCCAGTACGCGATTACTGGCACTTATGGCGCAAACGTCGCCGTAGCGTTGGCAATGAGGTACTTTGACTATAAAGGCAACCTCACAGGCACTTTTGTCGTGGACGAGCCCACCCCCGGATCAAGCACCGGAGCGAGGACAATCGTAACCGGAACGCAGGTAGGAACTTACACCGTGAACTGCGACGTACCGGCCTGATTACCCGTACCGTCACCGCGTCCAATGGTCTCACAACTACTCAGATGGATGACTTCATCATTACTGGCGCTGTTGCTAAGTACGATGCTTCGTTCAACCCGATTCTTCTTGCTACGGCCTTGTCAGACGCAACGAGAGTACCGAGCGCCGTTGTCTCAGGCGGTGTGCCTTTGACGCGCGCATCTACACTCGTTTACCTGACCGGCCGCCACAACAATAGATGGCGGTTCCGGTATGGTGGCGCGAGGTCGCAAAGAGCGCCTACCACCAGAAGCTGCAGTCAAGTTCATCGTCGATCTTCAGACGATCCGTGGGAGGGTCGATCGGAAAATGGCGAAGATGCCCAGAACTTGACTGCCCTCTTCAAATCGCTCGGGGCCGAGCTTCGTAAACAATATTGAACGGTGTCTCAGTAGCCCGCCTGAAGCGACTGAACCCAGCCGAGGTCACTACGTCTCGCATTGTCAGCCGACGGTTCCAGCTTCGGCGTCACCTGGAACAGTACAAGGCCTTGATTGCATAGCTGGGACAACCAAGTCCAAAGTCTGGGGCTACGGTTCGGATTGAGCTCCGACGATACGCCATCGTGGGCATTTTCACCGCAGGAGCGATTGGAGGTAGCTGAGAGCTCCATTAATCGCGGTATGCTGATTGGGAGATTTGCCACTATATCTCCTGCCGAAAGGAGGCTCCCCATGGTCTCAGCCTCGCTTAACTTGCTTGGACAGAGGGTAACAATCGTATCACTCTACTTCACGCTTGCTTCGGTCGCGACCGCGCAGGGCTTGGATGTTACGAAAAAACTCGAAGGCTTCGATGCGTACATGGCCAAGACCCTCAAAGACTGGAACGCACCAGGAGTTGGGGTTGGGATCGTTGTCAATGACAAACTCGTTTTCGCGAAGGGGTACGGCTTCCGAGACTACGAGAAGAAGCTTCCCTTTACTCCCGCCAGTATGAGCCCGATTGCTTCCAACACGAAACTCTTCACCGCGGTTGCGGCTGGCATGCTGGTTCAACAGGGGAAGTTGACGTGGGATAAACCGGTCCGGGAATCAGTCCCATCAATCCGCTTCTTCAATGACCAGCTTAATAACACCGTGACTCTGCGCGACATGCTATCGCACCGTACAGGCATCACACGCCACGACACTATTTGGTACAAGTCTGACTTCGCTCGCAAACAACTCTTTGAGAAGCTGGTTTATTTAGAACCTCAGGAACCGATTCGGGAGACCTTCCTGTACAACAATCTGATGTTCGCGGCTGTCGGGTACCTAATCGAACTGCAATCCGGAAAGACCTGGGAACAGTTTGTCAAAGAGAGAATCTTAGATCCGCTTCAGATGAACTCCACAAGCTATAGCATCGCCGAGATGTTGAAACAGCCTGAGTTTGGCGTTGGGTTTACAGAAAGGCGCGATTCCTTCGAGCTGTACAAAATTCCGTACTACGAGGACATCGCGGGCGTGGCACCTTGCGGAGCCATCGTTTCCAACATTGAGAATATGTCCCATTGGTTAATCGCGCTGATGAACGATGGCAAGTACAACGGCAAGCAAGTGCTCCCGGGACAGGTCCTGAAGGAGACGCTTCAGCCCGCCATCGCATTGCCCAACACGGCTCTGGAAACTCGCGGCTGGTCTGAAATTCTGAACGCGGCTTACGGGATGGGCCGGCAAACGGCGTCTTATCGGGGGCACCTCCTCACCTTGCACGGTGGCGATCTACCTGGCTTTCACACCCAAGTCTCGTTCATGCCACAGGATCATATAGGCGTGATCGTTTTCGAAATCGGCAATCATAGTCAGCCGCTCTATAACATCGTCAGCTACAACGTGTACGAACGATTGCTCGGAATGGACCTGACGCCGTGGAGTGACCGGCAGCTTGAAATCCGCCTTAAGAACAAAAAGGCAAACACGGAAGCGCGAACAAAAGCGAACGAGGGACGCGTTACGAATACTGAGCCCTCTCATCCGTTGGTGGCATACACAGGCACATACGAAAATGCCGCTTACGGCGTAATGAGCATAGGAACGAAAGACAATCAGCTTCAGTTCGAGTTCCACAAGATGAAGTACCCGATGACGCGCTTCCACTACGACCGGTTCGACACGCCGGATGACGAGCAAGACGGGAAGTGGTCGGTGAACTTCCGCACAAACCCGCAAGGTGATATCGATCAAGCAGTGATGTCCCTCGATGAAGCGGAAGCTGTATTCACCCGAAAGCCTGACGTTATTGATGCCAAGTTGCTGGCTCAATTGGCAGGAGCTTACGAAACGCCGAGTGGTGTGAAGGTCCAAGTCACCTTAGCTTCGGACTCTAAACTCTCGCTCAATTTGCCTGGTCAGCCGGTGATTCCGTTGAATCAGTTGAAGGGATTAGTATTCCGCACGCCGCAGTTCTCGGACTTGACTTATGAGTTTGTGTTGCAGGACGGCCGCGTAACAGGACTCAAGCAAAAGAGCCCGGAGGGAGAGCTTACATTGCCGAAAAAGTAGCGCGACCCACCTACACAGATGTAATATTCAGATCTCATCCGCGAATAGCGACAGATTTCGAAGCGCTGCGGGTAGCGTTTGATTTTCCACACTGGAGTTTACGATTCGTTCGGTTTCAGGCGTTCCGTCCTTGCGCCGGCTCGTTGTTCAGCATCGAGGAAGTTCTGGGAATCCTTTTTGATTTCGCGGCAAGCCTGGCTAGCGACTATCTGACGTCTCTGTAAAATAGTGGCTCAGTTTTTTTTAAGGATGACGCGACGGTGTTTCGCTTGGCCTCCGGCAGCAGCGGTTGCCGGTTCGCATCAACTGTAGTAGCTTGAACTCGACCCTACGGACAATCTTCGCAAGGCTTCGCCTATCGGACACAAACTGGCAGCCGATGGGGAATTGTGAGTGTAATGGCGATGTTACGCCAACGATCAGCTGAGACTGTGATCAACCTCCCGGCTTTCATTGACTTGCCTATCTCTGGCAAGTAAGATTTCGCGCCAGTGAATGACCAGACAATCTCTCACTACCCTGTCCTCAGCAAGCTGGGCGACTGCGGTATGGGCCGACATTTAGCAGCCGTGATCGGCTAGTTAGGCATCGAAGTTGGCTTTAAGCATGTTGCAGAAGAGTTGTCCTTGCTCGATGGCATCGTCGAGCGCCACATGCGTATGAGGCACGGGATCGAACCACTCCGGGGGCATCGACTGCTTGCCGCACGCTCGATATGGTTTGCGCAGCAATGCCATCGCATAGGTCTTGATATCAATTGCCGAATAGCCGAATGGGTTCTCGCCCGCGAACTCGGTGAGATACCAATAGACGAAGGAAAAATCGAAAGCGGCCGGGTACCCGACAAACACTGGCCGTCCGCCAAACGCCTTGAGCCAGGCAACGTAGCGTCT
>Ga0126373_10005284_pt1 | contig 10001 bp, 10 predicted proteins | sample PanSoiMetPlot_11_FD_92545 | JGI IMG/M metagenome (GOLD analysis project Ga0126373, IMG submission 92545) | Tropical forest soil microbial communities from Panama - MetaG Plot_11 | ecosystem: Environmental > Terrestrial > Soil > Tropical forest > Bulk soil | place: Panama | collected 2016-02-17 | reverse complement strand
GTCTTGATCGTGTTCACGGAAACGCATAGCTCGTCGGCGATTTCCGCCGTGGACATGCTCGTCGCGAGGAAGCGAAGCACCGCCAGTTCTCGGTCAGTGAGCGGTTCGGGGAACGGAGTCGGGGAGAAACGTCTGATGTCGGTCGCAGCCACCGGCGGCTCGGTCGCCGCAGCCGCCACCGGCCACCGCGCCCCCACAGTGGGATGCCGTTGAATCAGCGTGGCGAACACGTCGGTCGTGCGCACGAACGGAAGCGCGATGTCGCCGTCGGCGATCTCGACGGCGCGCACGAGTAGTTCGAGCGCCCGCCTGGGGTCGTCGCGGATCTGGGCGATCTCGGCGTCGCAGAGGATTGCGTCGATCAGCAGATATCGCCCGAGCTGCACGGTCTCCCCGGTGATCGCACGACGCACGCAATTCTCCGCGTTGCGTAGGTCGCCGAGTGCCAGGTAAGCCCGGGCGCACGCGACGGCAACCGGCGCCGCGAAGCGCGTGCTCCGGTGCCGGCGCAGCAGCCGCAGCGCCCCGTGCGGCCGCCCCAGCCCGGTCTCGATGGCGGCCAGGATCATGTCGCGGTGGATGGCGAGTAAAGCCGGGTCGCCCCGGTCGAACTTCGGCATGCCGGAAAGCGCGATCCACGCGTCGCTGTACTGTCCGCACCCGACCAATAGCTCGGCCTGGGTGAGCGTGAGCAGCATGGCTAGGGCCGAATCCCATTCGGCCGCGTTGCTGCTCCGCGCGTTTTGCACGGCACGCGCCGCGACCGCGAAGTCGCCCGCGACGAAAGTACGGAACGCGACCGCGAGCTCAAGGGTCAGCGGTGCGCTTAGATCGCTGTCGAGCCGCAGCAACTCGGCGGCTTGCTGCATTGCGCCGTCGGCCTTCCGGGGCCGCGACTGGTAGGCATTGAGGAGCGCAGTCGTCCCGAGTGCCTCGAGTTCGACGGCCCGACTGTGGTCCGACTCGGCAGCCTGCCGTGCGTCGAGGAGCAGTGCGTCGACGTTCTCGTACCGGCCGTCCCAGAACTGGGACCGAGCACGCGCGAGCAGGATGCAAGTGCGAAGCCCCGGAACGAGACCGAGGCGCGAACTTGCCTCGACGTCCAAGAGCCGGGCCGCCGCCGCCTCGGTGAGCGGGGCGTCCCCCGCCTTCTCGGCGAGTACCAACTCGGCCAGGCTCGCGGTGACCCGCAGCTGGGGATCGTCGAGGTCCGCGGGCACGGCGCCCGGGTCGGCGAGCCGCCGAGCGGCCGTTTCGGTGTCGGCCGTAATCGCCGCGAGCGCCAGCCGGGCCGTGCGCACCTCCGCTGCGCGTAGCTCGTCGCCGTTGACTGGAACCTGATCCACCAGATCGAGGACGGTCGCCGCATCGGAGAGGTCTTGCCGCTGCACATAACTGCGCGCCAACCCGCCCCGTGCCAGCAACGACGCGATACCGGAACCGTCGCCGGCGCGCGCCGCCCACTTCACCGCGTTGCGCACATCGCCCTGCCCCTCATACCACCGTGCCGCGCGTCGGTAGAGCGTCGGCACGAGCCGGGGCGCTTGCTGGCGCATCAGATGCTGGAGAATCTCGGCGAACAGCTGGTGGTAGCGGAACCGGGTCTGCGCGGGGTCCAGCGAGGTGACGAACGAGTTGGCATGTGCCAGCTCTGCGAGAATCGTGGCCGACCCGTCGGATCCGGTGATCGCATCGGCCAGCGGGCCGCTCACCTCGTCCAGGAAACCGGTCTGTACGAGCAGCTTGCGCACTCGTCGCGGCTGACGGAGAAGCACCTCGTTCATGAGGTATTCGCCGATGCTGCCTTGGTCGACGGCGAACTCGGCGACGAAGTCGGCCGGCCGAGCGGTACCGGACATCCGCATCGCGGAAAGGCGGATGCCGGCGGTCCACCCCCCGGTTCGTGTGGCGAGCACGTCGAACGCCGGATCCGGCAACGTCACCCCGTGCGCTGCCAGCAGGGCGCGCGCCTCGGACGGGGTCATTGCAAGATCGCTGGCGCGCAGCTCGCGCATCCGCCCTTCCAGCCGATAGCGGTAGAGCGGCAAGAGCGGGTCGCTGCGGGCAGCCAGGATGAGCCGCAGGCGCGGGTGCCACGATCGCACCAGGTCGTCCAGACCCTCGAGCAGGCTCGGATGCGACAGCAGGTGCGCGTCATCGATGACGAGGGGGAGTGGGGTTCGCGGTGCGGGGCGGCGTGAGAACAGCGACTCGAACAGCACCGTGGCATCGCCGCCCCGGACGGACCGGGGCAGGTTATCCCAGGCGTTGGCGGCGCGGACCGCGGACAAGAACAGTCGCCAGAACCGGGGTGGCTCGTTTTCTGCCGGCGTGACGGTGATCCACGCGACCGGATAGTCCTGAGAGTGTGCCCACTCGCTCAGCAGCACGGTCTTGCCCGCACCCGGCCCGGCTGCCACCAGAGTAAGGGGCGAATCGCGCGCTTCGTTCAGTGCATCGATCAACCGCTGCCGCGGGACGTGCAGCGGCGGCAATCCGGGCAGCAGCAACCGAGGATCGGCGAGCCTGCTCGTCATCGGCTGCCTCCCCCAGGCCAACGAGGACTAGCACGACAAATCGACGCTCGGTAATCGCACCTCACCCTAGCGTCATTACGGCGACGATCTCTAGAGTCTTCGGATCCGTGCGCGGTCTCGCCGTGTTCAGCTACCTCATCCGTGAAGGGTGAGTGAGGGCGAGCCCGCCTGGGCAAGACTCGGATTGTGTTGGCCCGGCTCGCCATCCGACTGATCGTGCTTGCGGTCATCATCGGAGTTGTCGCCGCGATCGTGCCAGGCATTCACGTCCACGGTGGGTTTGTCTGGTTGCTCTGGATTGCGGTGATCTTCTCGCTGGTCAACCTGATACTCGGAACGCTGCTGCGACTGCTCAGCCTGCCCCTGATCATCATCACTTTCGGGCTCATGCTTCTGGTCATCAATACAGCCCTGCTGGCGATCACCGCAGGGCTGACCAAACACCTGGATATCGACAACTTCGGCGCCGCGTTCTTCGGCGCACTCCTGATCTCGGTGTTCAGCTGGCTGGCGGAGTTGCTGGTGCCGATCCGCCCGAGGAGAAAGAGCCGAGCGAAGACCTAATGCTCAGCTGCTCAGTGCGGCGATCCCCTTGCCGATCAGTACCACCCCGATGACGAGCAGTAGCACGGACATGACCGTCGCGTTGTTCGTGGCCAGCCACTCGCGCATCCGCTTCAAGGGCCCCGCCATCGAGTCCGGCGCTATCAGGTAGGCGATCACGGGAGTGGGCAGGTTCTTCGGGTTGACGCCCGAGAGCAGGACGCCCAGGCCGAGCGCCTTACCGAATGTGAAGGTGTCGATCGCGCCCATCCAGTTCGGCATCGCCGGGGTCTCGCCGGGCTTCGGGTTCTGCCGCCATTCGTTGGCACCTAAGAGCAGTAGCAGCACACCGAAAACCAGCTTCAGGACCGAGGACAGAGTCGACGGCTGCCCTTGCGAGGTGTTCTTCGCCTGGCCGACGAGCAGCAGGACCACCGTCGTGACGACGACGATGCCGGCCACCCAGCCGATCAGAAAACCGACGCTCGTGCGGCTGGCCTCCCGGGACATCAGCATCAGGATGACCGCGATGATCGGAATGGGGCTGATGGCGACGCCGACGGCCAGCGGCAGCAGATCGCCGATCACGGCTCCCACGGCGCCACGCCTTCGTCGTGTTGCGTCAACCTGCACGACCACAGATCGGGACGAGCATCGCGTCGTCGCACTCCTGGTCGGTCACCCGACAGGGGTGAGCCGCCCCGACTAGCGCGGTGGGACGCTCCCCGCATGACTGAGCAGACTTCGGCGGAAGACCAGATCGGCGCGCTCGCACAGGGCGATGCACCGGTGCTCGAGACGCTGGCGCAAATGACGCTGAACACGATGGAGCGATCCGGCCTGGACGTGGAGACGTACATGGTCGCGCGGATCGCGGCGCTCGTCGCGTTGGATGCGGCGCCCGCGTCCTACTTGCTGAATCTCGGTGCCGCGAACGAACTGGGCGTGTCTCCCGAGACCGTGCGGGGCGTGCTGGTCGCGATCGCCCCCGTTGTGGGCAGCGCGCGAACCGTCTCGGCGGCGAGCAAGCTGGTCCGTGCTCTCGGACTGGCCCAAGCGATCGCTTCCGACGACTGATTCACGCCGAATCAGCCCCGTGAAGGTTCCAGGCAAGGCGACCGGCTCGACGTCTAGCGGGGCATCAACCCATGTCTGAGTCAACAGAGCATCCCGACTCCGAAGCGCTGCAGCGCGAAGTGGACGAGCTGCGTGGGCGAAACGCTGAGTTGGAAGCGATTCAGCAGGCATCGCCCGCGCAACGCGCGGGCCGCATCGCCCGCTCGACGGCGGCGGTGATCCTGATCGTGGTCGGCGTGCTGTGCTTCACTATCGCGCCGCTCGCGATCTGGGGCCGCAACCTGGTGCTCAACACGGACCGCTACGTCGCAACGCTCAAGCCGGTCGCCAGCGATCCTGGCGTGCAGGACGTGGTCATCCGCGCTGTCGACAACCAGGTCAACACCCACATCGACATCAAGTCGTACATCAGCGAGGTGCTGCCGCCGAGAGCGGCGCAGGCGCTCGGGCCCCCGTTGCAGAGCGCGGTCAGCGGCCTCGTCAACACGGTCACGACAAAGTTCGTCCAGAGCGACGCGTTCCAGACACTGTGGGAACAGGTCAACCGCCTCGCACATCAACAGATCAATTACCTGCTCACCGGCTCGCACCCCGCCAATTCGGCGGTGAGCACCAACCAGGGCAAGGTCTACCTCGATCTGTCTGTGCTCGTCGACAAGGTCAAGGCTCAGCTGGTCGCCGCCGGGCTGACGGTCGCCAGCAAGGTGCCCACCGTCGGCGCCACCATCGAGATCGCCCAGCTCAAGGGCCTCGACAAGGCGCGCAAGGCCACCCGGACGCTGAACACGATCGCGAACTGGCTGCCGTGGATCGGCCTGGTGCTGGTCGCCGGCGGCATCGCAACCGCGCGCAAGCGGCGACGCGCGCTGATCAGTACCGCGCTCGGCGTCGGCGTCGGGATGCTCGTGATCGGGATCGGACTGCTGATCGCCAGACACATCTTCCTCGACGCGGTTCCTACTGATCAGATACCCCGTAGCACTGCGCAGTTCCTGTTCGACACGCTCGTGCGATTCCTGCGCTTGGGCATCCGGTTGGTGTTGCTGGTCGCCCTGCTCGTCGCAATCGGCGCGTGGGTCTCCGGCCCGTCGCGCGCCGCGGTCGCAACCCGCCGCTGGGTGAGTTCGATCCCGCAAGCTCTCGGCCGCAGAGTCCGCACCGGACCAGTAGGCCCGTTCGTCGCGCGTTACGCGATGGCGTTGCGGATAGGGGTGATCGCGCTTGGCTTCCTGATCCTGGTGCTGCTCGACAACGTTTCTGTGGCGACGGTCATCACCCTCGCCGTGATCGTCCTCGTGCTACTCCTCCTGATCGAACTGCTGCGTGCCTCGGCGCGCCAGGCCGCCCCGGCAAGCCCGGCCAGTCAGTAGCCGAACCCACAATCACCCGCGGCGCATGAGATAGGGCAGGCGGGGTGGTCCGCATGCTGAGACACTATGGACCCCCCACCGCCCGCCGATGTCGACATGCCCGCGGTCGACCTGGTCATCGGCCTGGCGGCGGGCGCCTTACGTGGAGCCGGCGCGCTGCTGTACGTGACCCGTCCGGTTGCCGTTCTGGTGCTCCGGCCTCCGCTGGTGCCCGCCCCGCTCCAGCCACAGACATGGCTTCGTGCCATCGCGCGGCAGGGGAAGGCGTTGCGTGAGCGCACCACGCCGCAAGCGGAGGCCTTCGTATCGCAGGTGGTCGAGGGGGTCGTGGCGAGAATTGACTTCGAGGCCGTCGTCGACCGCATAGACGTCGCGACGATCGCCCGCCAAGTCGTCGACGACATGGACCTGCCAGACCTCATCCGCGACTCCACCGGCACGATGGCCTCCGAGGGTGTGGTCGGCCTGCGGATGCAGGGCATCGAGGCGGACGAGCGGGTGAGCAAGATCGTCGACAAGGTCTTGCTGCGGCGGAATGCGCGCAAGACGCAGGTGCGGCCGCAGGCCCATGAACCCGTCCAGTGACCCCGCGCCGAACTCGTCGGCGGTTCCGAACGCCGCCCGCTCGTATCAGGGCCGGCGGGCAGGTGTCGTTTCGCGCGTGATCGCCAGCCTGGTCGACCTGCTGGTGGTCGTCGGCATTATCGTCGCTGTCTACGCGATCTGGACCGGACTGGCATTCCTGCTGCATCCGAGGTCCTTCCATTTCCCGGAAGGGCTGGGCTGGAGCATCCCGGCCGTGGGATTCGTCGTCGCCGTGCCGTACCTGACGCTCACCTGGAACGCGACGGGCCGTTCCTACGGTGCTGCGCTCCTCGGCCTGCGCGTGGTCGGCCGCAACGGAGGCCGGCTGCCGTTCATCATTGCGCTGCCGCGCGCGTTTCTCTGCGCGTTGTTCCCGATCGGCTTGCTGTGGGTGGCCGTCAGCCCCGCAAATCGCTCTCTGCAGGACATTCTGCTGCGAACCTCGGTCGTCTACGACTGGACGCCGAGCGCGGATGCCGCGCCGCGTGAAACCATCACCCCGGTGGGGTGATCTCGGCTGTGGCGGCCGAGGTCACGCTGGACACTGCCGTCGATATGAGCCGGGGAGTTCTCTTGACCGCAGACCGGACGCCGGCCGAGGGTCGTGGGACGAGCAACATACTGGAACTTGATGCCCGCCGGCTGTGGGCCGGCGGCGTCGCCACCGCTGTCGTCGCGGGGCTGATCGCTATCGTCGGCATTGTCATCGCGCGCGGCATCTTCCACGTCGCTGTGCTCGCGCCGAAGGGGTCAGGCACCTGGGGCAACGCGAATACCGCGACGTATGCCGCCGCCGCGTTCGGCGTGGGCCTGGTCGCTACTGCCCTGATCCACCTCCTGCTGCTGTCGACGCCGGCGCCGTTCACGTTCTTCGGCTGGATCATGGGCCTGTGCACACTCGCAGCGGTCGTGGCTCCGTTCGCCACCGACGCCGACCTTGCACCGAAAATTAGCACCGCGATCATCAATGCGATCATCGGCATCGCCATCTGGAACCTGACAGCCAGCTCCGGTCACCGATCGCTGAGCCCGCCTCCCGAAGGTGCCGACTAGGGCGTTCAGACGCCACGGGCCGCTCATCCGGCAGGAACGTGATCGAGCGGCGCTCCCATCGGTATCAGCGGTTCGCAGCGGGTACTGGCCTCGAACTCGGCGATGATGCGGTTGAGATGAGTCGCCGCCCACGTATGCAGGTGGGGCAGCGGAACGCGTTCGCGTTCCTGCGGGTCCGTGTTGAGATTGATCAGGCGCGGCGTAGGTAACGCGTCGGCGCTGTCTTGCATGTATTTCTGGGCCACCAGGACGAGTTTGAAGTTGTGCCATTTCACGCCGTACATCTGGCGGCCCATCCAGTAGATGTAACCCTCGCGCGCCGAGGCGTCGCGGCTACCGGTGAGCCAGTCGAGCTGGTTGACCCCGTCGATGACGCGATGGCCGGTTCGCTGAGCCCCGCCGCATGCAGCAAGGTGGTGAATGCGATTCCGGGCAGTAGTTCGTCAAGCGGATGCGCTCGCCGGCGAACGCGTCGATCCGAGACGTCGTCGCACCGCGGAACGGGCCGCCGCTGTAGCAGCTCAGCTCCCCGAAACCGAGCTTGTCTACATGGAAGAACAGCACGTTCGGCCGATCAGTCACCCCATCACCCCATCACTGCCGCGCACTACTCACGTATGACGCAGCGAAAGCCCAGGTGGCTGGTGCTGCTGCGCACCTGCTGGCCCTGGCGGGCAGGCGGCCGATACCGCAGGCAGTACGACGGCGCGCAGAGGTGAGAACCCCCTTTCATGACACGGCGATCCTCTTCGTGGAGCGGTCGTTCCGCCGTGGCACTCGGGGCGCAGCACGCATGATCGACATGTGAGTCCGACCGGTGGGCGTGGTCGTGGCTCCAGGGCGAGCAGGTCCACTCCCACACGTTGCCCATCATGTCGACCAGTCCCCAGCCGTTCGGCGGGTACCGGCCGACCGGGCTGGTGCGTTCGACGCCGTGGGGATCGGCGTTTTCCCACGGGAACCGCCCGTGCCAGGTGTTGGCCATGACCTTGCCCCTGGGCATGAACTGCTCACCCCAGGCATAGGTAGTAGGGGCCCGTCCCGCGCGTGCTGCGAATTCCCACTCGACCTCGTCGGCAAGTTGCTTGCCGGACCAGTCCGCGTAGGCCAGCGCATCCTCGTACGACACGTGGACTACCGGGTGCCGCTCCAGCCCGTGGAGGTTGCTGCCCGGACCCGTCGGCGTTCGCCAGTTCGCGCCGGGTGTCCACCGCCACCAGCGCTGCCAGTCATCCAGAGGCACCGGGCCCGACGTGGCACGGAAGACCAACGATCCCGGTATGAGGTCGGCCGGATCAGCGTCCGGGAAGTCCGCCGGATCCGGTCGCTGCTCGGCAGTCGTCTGGTACCCGGTGTCCTTCACGAAACGGCGGAACTCCGCGTTGGTGACCGGGTGCTCGTCCATGAGAAAGCCGCCGACCGCCACTTCGTGCGCCGGACGTTCTTCGGCATAGAAATCGTCGCTGCCCATCACGAACGTCCCTGGCGGAATCCGCACCATGTTCTTCGGCACAGCCGAGAGCCTCGCGGCGGGTCCGGTCGGCAATGCGTCACCCCCTGAATCGCCTGGGGTCATCGTCGCCACCGTAGCGATCCCAAGGGTCACCCTCCTCGGGTGACCGGACGAAGCGGTGCGCCCCGGCGTCAGCTCCGTCGCGAAGTGCTCGACATTCGGCGCAGCTTGTCCAGCGGCTGGGACAGCGAGCGCGCGTGCCGGGCCAGGTCCGTCCAGGGGTCGCCGCGATCCGCCACCCGCTTGGCGACGTCCCGGATGGTGAACAGGTCCGCACGCATTGACGCCCCATCAAGCTCAGACCACTCGATCGGGGTGGCGACCGGTGCGCCCGGCCGCGCGCGCACGGCGTACGGGGCGACCGCCGTCTGCGCATAGGCGTTGCGCATCACGTCGATGTACACGCGATCACCGCGCCGCGCCTTCCGCGCCTCCAGGGTCCGCTGCCCGGGGTCATCAGCGATCACGACGTCGGCCACGTCGCGGGCGAACTGGCGCACCGTAGCGAAGTCGGCGTCGGCGTCGAGCGGCACCACCACGTGCGCGCCGCGCGAGCCGGTGACCTGCAAGTACGCCACCAGGCCGAGCCCGTCCAGCACCTCGGCCAGGGTGTAGGCGGTCGCGCGCACCGCGGTGAAGTCCGCGCTGCCGGACGGGTCGAGGTCGAAGATCAACCGATCGGGGTGGGCCAGCCGGCCCCGCTGCGACAGCCACATGTGCGGCGTGATGCAGTCCTGGTTCGCCAGCCAGACAATCGCCTCCGGGCGATCAGCCACCGGATGCATCAGGGTCCCGCCCTGCTTCTCGACCTCGATCCAGCTCACCCAGTCCGGCAGTGCGCCGTCGAAGTCCTGCTGCACGAAGCCCTGCTCGCCGATACCGCGTGGGAAGCGCTGCACCATCAGCGGCCTGCCCTTGAGATGCGGCAGCATTCTGGAAGCGATCTCGTTGTAGTAACCGACGAGGTCGCCCTTGGTGATGCCGTCGGCGGGAAACAGCACCCGGTCCGGATGGGTGATCTCGACCTCGATGCGGGGCATCAGTGTCTCCCTCACCACGTCCTAGACATCTTTTTGCATTACTACCCGGCCACGCGCCCGTCCAAACCTCGCGTCCGCACACCGTCGTACTCGCCGACCGGTTCAGCGCGTAGACCACGGACTCGGACGCGCTTAGAAGCGGGCGCGCATGGGTAGATAGTTTGGATGTGAGGTTCGCGGTAAGCCTGTTTGTGATCGCCCTCGGCGCGATCCTGACGTTCGGCGTCAGCAGCAGCCCGAGCGGCGTGAACATCCATGTCATCGGCGTCGTGCTGTTGCTCGT
>Ga0126373_10005283_pt1 | contig 10001 bp, 10 predicted proteins | sample PanSoiMetPlot_11_FD_92545 | JGI IMG/M metagenome (GOLD analysis project Ga0126373, IMG submission 92545) | Tropical forest soil microbial communities from Panama - MetaG Plot_11 | ecosystem: Environmental > Terrestrial > Soil > Tropical forest > Bulk soil | place: Panama | collected 2016-02-17 | reverse complement strand
CGCAATCATCGTTGAGCAGCGCTGTTACCCGTCATCGGCGACGATCGCATCAGGGGATGCGCCAGCCGACCTCTCGCGCAAGACTCTCAAAAAAGTCGACATCATAGGCGCGGTCTGGCGCCTGGCGGACCAATTCGTCGATCCGCACGGCGTCGGGTCCGACGATAATTCGCCACCGGTCGGCTTTGACTCCTTCGAGGATGGTCGTTGCGGCCTGCGCCGCGGTTGTCGGCGCGCCCTCGCTGAAGCGGCGTTCGCGCTCAGCGACCATGTTCCGAACGTCATCGTCCGATAAATTTGAAACATCTCGGCCCATCGAGGCGATGCGCGCCCGTCCCTGAGCAATCTGCGTCGCCTCCATTTCGTCCGACTGATTGCCGCTCTGGATCTTGCGCGAATTGACAAGAATCGAAGTTCCAATGTGGCAAGGGCATGATGACCGAGCACTTGATATGTGGTGCGTTGATCCGGAGGTCAGTGATCAGCGCCTCGGTGAAGCCCTTCACCGCGAATTTTGCCGCGCTGTAGGCGGTGTGCGGAATGCGCGGCCCTACTGACGCCCAGAAGCCATTGACACTGCTGGTGTTGACGATGTGCCCCGCGTCGGCCTTCGGCAGCATTGGCAGAAAGGCACGGGTGCAGTTGTACACGCCGCCCCAGAGACGGCTTGTCTGGAAGTGGCAGTGGCGCAGGCCCCATTGCGGTGCCAGGCGATGCTTTATCGCGATCCGGTAGACGCGAACAGGCCGGGTAATGTTTTTGAGCTGCTGCTCGCCAATGTCCTCGAAGGTAAGATCAAGCTTCCCGGCCGCATCTTCCTGTACTCGGCCCGACACGCAGATGTCGCCGGGCTCAGCCAGTCCTTCGAGCCGGGCGGCGATGTTGACGCCATCCCCAAAGATGTCGCCGTCCTCGACAACGATATCGCCCTGGTGAATGCCGATCCGGTACTCAATGCGTCTGTCCGGCGGCACGGTTGCGTTGCGCTTACCCTTATCCCGCTGCAGTTCGCTGCCGCACCGCAGTGCATCCACAACGCTACCAAACTCGACGAGCAGTCCGTCGCCGGTGGTCTTGACGAGCCGCCCATGATGGGTGGCGATCATGGGATCAATCAGCTCCGCCCGGATTGCTCTGAGGCTGTCGAGAGTGCCGCCTTCGTCCGCCCCAATCAGCCGCGAATAACCCGCCACATCGGCGGCGAGGATAGCGGTGAGACGGCGGGTCGCGGTCATTCTTCAGGCATTCCGGCCTTGCGCAGGCCGGCGAAATAGGTGCCTTCGAACAAAGCGCGGATCTTCGGCACCCCGAAGTAACCGACGGCCTTTAAACGGGAGAGGCTCGAGAAACGATCGTTGGCACTTAGCCTGCGGGCCTCGGCCAGTTCGGTCGCCGCGCGTTCAGTCTCGTCGTTGAGAGCATACGCGGACGCGAGTTCGGCGCGAATGGTCGCATGCCCGGGAGTGTGGTTGCACGCCTTTTCGAGCCACATGATCGCCTCGTCCGTCCGCGATTGCAGCAAATGCACGCGCCCCATCTGTAGATACCAGATACCGAGCTGAGAATCACGGGGGCTGAGCCGGATGGCTCGCTCCGTGAGCGGGATCGTCTCTTCTATCGACCCGGCGAAGAGCTTGCACTTGCCGAGACAGTGTAATGCGGCTACCCAATTGCGATTGTACGCGAGCACCGACCCGTATTCGAGAATGGTCTCTTCCCATCGGCGCTGCGCGCAATACCTGGGCTTTCGCGAAATGTGCCGCCGGGCTGCGTGGCGATGCAGCCAAGGCTTTCCCGACCAACTCTTCCGCACGAGTAATGTCGGCAGCGGGCGTGTCGCTCATAAAATCAACCACGCGGGCCATCAACGCGGTCGCTAACAAGCTGTGTGCGTCGACAGACCACGGATCGAGTGCTAAGGCCTGCTCATACAAGTCAATTGGTTCCGTGTATTTCTCTGGCGACGGTGGCTTGTTAAACGCTGCACGGCCTCGCAGGATGCAGTCCAGTGCGTCTGCATGCCGAGTCGGCCGCACGGCCTCCGCGCCGATTAGCTCGAGGTTGAGCGCAATAGCGATCCGGCTCGTGATCTCGTCTTGCAACGCAAAGAGGTCCCCCGTGTCCCCATCGAACCGCTCGGCCCACAGATGCGTATCGGTGTCGGCGTCGATCAGCTGGGCGTTGACACGAATTTGGTTGCCCGACCGCCGGACGCTTCCTTCGAGCACATAGCGCACACCTAGCTCGCGGCCGATTTGCTTGGTGTCGACCCGCTTACCCTGATAGGAGAAGGCGGTATTGCGCGAGATCACAAGCAGGCCCGCGATCCGCGACAGGTCGGTGGTCAGATCCTCGGTGATACCGTCGGCAAAGTATTGCTGCTCGGGATCATTGCCGAGATTGGCGAAAGGCAGCACGACGATCGACAGGCGCGGCGCAACGTTGGGCGTGATTGGCGCAGCGGGCAGAGCGCTCGGTGCCGGCAGGGCGGAAACGCCCGAGCGCAACGCATAGACCCGCACCGGCCGGGTAATGTTCTTGACCTGTTGCTCGCCCATGTCCTCGAATGAAAAATCGAGCTTGTCGCGGACCTGATCACGCACCACCCGGTTGACGCAAATTCCGCCGGGCTCGGCCAGGGCTTCTAATCGCGCCGCCACATTCACGCCATCGCCATAGATGTCGCGCCCGTCCTTGATGATGTCGCCGAGATTGATCCCCATGCGGAACTCGATACGACGATCGGCCGGCACATCGGCGTTTCGGTCCGCCATCTCGCGCTGTACCTCGACGGCGCAGCGGACTGCATCTACAACGCTGGCGAACTCAATGAACAGGCCGTCGCCCGTCGTTTTGACGATGCGACCGTGATGTTCCTTAATCTTGGGATCAGACAACTCGCGCCTGAGCGCCTTCAACTGCGCTAGCGTCCCTTCCTCGTCGGCACCCATCAGCCGGCTGTAACCAGCGACATCCGCGGCAAGAATGGCCGCCAGCTTGCGTTCGACGCGACCCGTGGCCAAAAGCGGTGCTCCCAAACCGCAACGGCCGATTAGATCATCGGCTCTCGGGGGCTCATTTTAACGGTAAACGCGAGCGGCAGCATTCCCTTTCGGTGGAGCCGCTCTGGCCCTCTCGACGAGGCTGTCGCTTTCGCTCGCATCGCGCGTTATACCCGTCTCCGGCTCGAACAAATGCCCGGATCGATTGATGCCGCTCTTGCCGAGCACCAATAAACGCCAATTTTACGGAGAAGGAGGGCGGCACATGGCTATTCAAATTCCGACGCACATCATTGAGACGATCAACAAAGTCATGCGCACCTCGCGCCAGTTGTTCTTGGAGATCGGCCGCGAGCCGACGTCGGAGGAGCTAGCCGAAAAGCTGGCGATGCCGATCGAGAAAGTGCGCAAGTTGTTGGAGATCGCCAGGGTGCCGATCAGATCCCGAGGATAGCGGACACGCCGGACTCGGCGGCGTTTCATCATTCATTTTCTTCTCCCAATATCCATTCGACGGTTGCGAGCTGGCCGACCACACGACTAATCGTCCGCAGGCAGTCCGTATCAGCGCGGCCGTCGTTGTGCTCGATCTCGATCAGGGCGCGATCGAGATTCTGCCGCGCATCTTGCTTTCGGGTTTCATCGGTCAGCCCGAGGGCCTTTTTGATGCGCTCAATTCGCGCGTCGGTCATCAGGCCCTCCATTGTGAGCCGCAGGAATGGGCAACTCGCCCTGTAGACCTGCGCCAAGACAGATGGGGCGCGCCAGGTCTCGAATCCGATCTCGACGAAATTCTTTCCAAATGTGAGACACCTCACAGGTGGCCGTCCGGTTCCTGAACTATCGTGACCCTTGCGGATCGGCTGTCGTGCCACTGAGAGGACGCGGCCAAGGGCACGAAGACTGGCTAAGAAAAAGCCGGCGCCGAACCGATTTGCCCGAAACATGTGTTTCAGAGGCGCCGAATTATTTCGTAGTTCGGCTTGGCAAAGTCTCCCTGTCGCGGGTTTGCCACCCGCGTTCCTTGCCGGTGTCGGCTATGGCGAGTTTGCACGACTCGCTGATGGCACGGCTGGACCGTCTGGCCTCGGTGCGACTTGTGGCGCAGATAGGCGCTGCAATTGGACGCCAGTTTTCCTACGTACTGCTGCGCGCTGTGTCACGCTTACCCGAGGAGGAGCTGCAAACCGCTCTCGCCCGCCTTGTCGCCTCCGAGCTGGTCTTCCAGCGCGGCACGCCTGCCCAACGCGGTCTATAGTTTCAAGCACGCGTTGGTCCAGGACGCGGCTCATAGCAGCATGCTGCGCAGCTTTCGCGAGCGACTGCATGCGCAAATTGCCGAAGCGTTCGAAGCCCATTTCCCAGATACAATGGAGGATCAGCCCGAGATACTTGCGCGGCATTGTGCCGAAGCCGGGCTTATCGAAAAATCTGTCGCTTATTGGGGCAAGGCCGGTCATAGGTCCGCGACACGCTCGGCGATGGCGGAAGCGGCTGCGCAGTTTCAGAAGGCGCTGGACCAGTTAGCGCTGCTGCCGGACAACCCAGAACTGCAGCGACATGAGCTTCGATTTCGCAGTGCTTTGGGTGTAGCGTTGCGGTCCGTCAAAGGTAATGCGGCGCAGGAGACGGGCCATGCGTATGCTCGCGCACGGGAGTTGTGGGAACAGCTGGGTTCACCCTCGGAATTCCTTCACAATCCGCATGGGCAGTCTCGATATTACATGTACCACGGCGAAATAGATCTGGCGCTGGGGGTAGACGAGGACATGCTGCGTCTAAGCCTTCAACGCAACGATTCTGCGGGCCTTGTTCTCGGTCATCATTCCGCTGGTCGAGACCTGATGGTCGCAGGCCGGTTTGCTTTGTCCCGGTCGCATCCCGAAGCGGTGCTTGCACTTTATGATCCAATCTCCCATCGCTCGACTATCGACCAGGCGGGCGGCCACCCGGTACTCGCATCGCAGGCAATTCTCGGCATCGTGCAATTTTGCCTTGGCTATCCGGACCAGGCAATGGAACGGAATAAAGCGGCTATCGCTGCGGCTCGACAGCTTGCTAATCCGACATCCTTGGCTACAAACTTGGAGTTCAGCTGCAGGCTGCTGTCACTCGAAGGAGATAGTGCAGCCCTGGACGAGCAGTCGAGTCAGCTAATCGCGGTGGCGACCGAACAAGGTTTCCCCTACTGGCGGGCGCTGGGGATGGTCTATCGCGCCTGGGCTACGGTCAGAAACGGCGACGTGGACGAAGGAATATCGCTCCTGCGCCGCGGTTCGATAGCTTACCGCGCCACCGGAGCGGAGGTATATTTGTCCTATTTCATCGCCCTCCGTGCCAAGGCATCCGAGATCGCTGGGAAAATCGAAGACGCCGCAAGCCTGTTGGAGGATGCCTTGCAGATCGTCGAAAGAACGGGCGAGCGCTGGTTTGCAGCGGAGCTGAACAGCACAAGGGCGAGCTGCTGCGGCGGCAGGGTCATTCCGATGCCGCCGAGGAACTGTATCGTAAAGCTCTTAGCATTGCCCAGGAGCAAGATGCCAAGCTCTGGGAATTGCGCGCCGCCGCGAGCCCTGCCAGGTTTTGGCGCGAGCAGGGTAAGCGCGCCGAGGCGCGCGATCTGCTTGCGCCGATCTACGGCTGGTTCACCGAAGGATTCGATACGTCCGGCCTCAAAGAGGCAAGGGCGCTGCTCGAAGACTTGGTATGAAGGTGCTTGGTTTTGCTATTGGTCATCGCTACACGGGATCGCCGTTCGCGCTGTCATGTGGCGGCAATTGGTTATTGGATTGACCGCGCGGTTCGAAGCCCGCAGGCGCGGCAAAATAGCCCTGTCAGGGGCGGCCTTGCAGTTGGAACCGGACGGAAAGGGTCCGCCCGGTCCCAACCGGCAGAACGGAGGTTTTAACGGCCTGTTGACGAACCAGTCCCAAGCCTGCCGCCTTGTGCCGGCGAAGTCGATGTGCCTGCTCCGGTATTCCGGTTGGTGAGGTCGTAATTCGCCATCTGCTTCAATTGCTCTTTCGTCCGGTCGAGCGTCAGCCGGTTGTTGTCGGTCTTCAGCTCGTTTGGTTCAACGGCGACACTCTTGCCGCCCATTCCGAGGAAGGAGCCGACGTCGATTACCACCGCATTGACTTTGCCGTCCTTGTTCAGGATGACGTCGTCCACACTACCAATTTTCTGGTTTTGCATATCATACACCGCGCTGCCAATCATCTTGCTGGCGCGGATCTCGTCCGGTTGGACGCTGTGCGGCAACGCCTCATTCTTCTGAACCGCGTGCGTATCACGGTTTGCGGCGGTTCGTGCATTAGCTGCAGGAACAGCGGCGGCCAGGGCCATTACGATGGCTGTTGTCACAAAAATCTTCGACATTCTGTAGTCCCTCTACTGTTGACCGGCTACAGTGACAACAGCCCTACTTCTGCGCAGGTTCCGGGCGACAGCGAGTCCAGTAAGGTTGGAGCGGTGCTGCTCGCGTCAACCAGGTTGCTGACGGTCGCTGACGGTCATGCCTTTCTGCGCCGCTTCGGTGCGCTGGCAGATGACTTGCTCGCGGCTTCGGTTTTCCTTTTTTGACCGGCGGTCAAGGGCAGCAGCAATGCACCCTGACGCCGATCGGGCGTCGCTTTGGTGGATTTCGCTTTGGGCCGTCGCGCACTTTGCGGTGGGTGTTTCCTGCGCCAAGCTGCGTTTGAGGGCGGCCATCAAATCGATCACCGGCGTCGGCGTCGAAACCGCGCGCGGTTTGATGGTGAGCCCTTTCATCTTGGCCTCTACCAACTGCCGCAACGCGTCTTGATAGCGGTCGCGAAACGTGCTCGGGTCAAACTTGCCGGTCCGTTGTCCGATGATCGCGCTCGCGACCGCTACCATCTCGGGATCGACATCGCCCTCGGCGCTGCCGAACTGCGGTGTTCGAACCTCGTCTGTGGCCCGCAATGTGAAGAGCGCCATCCGGGCGCCGCGTGGCTCCACCATCACCATGCGCTCGCGCCGGGTGAGCGTAAGGCGTCCGAGTCCGGCGACACCAACTTCTGCCATAGCCGGGCCGATCACCCGCAGGGTTTCAACCGCGATCGGGCCATCGGGATAGAGGTAGTACGGCGCATCGAAATAGACGGGATCGACGTCGCCGCGCGGGGCGAACGCTTCCAGATCGATGATCTTCGAGCTTTCGACGTCGAGCGCCTTCAGCTCCTCCGGTGTGAGCGTGACGAATTGGCCGCGGCTATATTCGTATCCTTTGACGACCTCGTTCTTCTCGATCTCTTCGCCGGTTGTGGGGTCATGCGGCCGGAGCGTAACGCGCGTCGCAACGCCGGTCTGATCGGCATCTTCTTCGCCGGCCGCATCGCGCTGCAAGGTCGGCTGCTCACTGACCTGTTCTTCTCGACCGCGATCCAGCACCGCGGCTTCCGGTTCCTCTACCGGCGGCGCCGGTCGCCACACCTGATGCAGGCGGATTGGCTTCGCGCGGCTCGTCGCTGGCGACAAGTAGACCGGGCAGGAGACTAGAGAAAGGCGCAAAAAGCCGCGCCAACTCGCCCGCGGCATAATCAGCACTCCCGTGGCAACTCATTATGTCAACGAAGGATGTGCAATATTGATCCTATTCGACGGCTTTCGCCAAATGGTCTTTAGCATAGGCAGTCGGTTCGTGAGTCAACCGCACAGCTTGATCTTGCGCGTTAACTTGATTCTTGCTGCGAGGCTATTGGCTTACCGCCGTCACGTAATCGCTGGATAGATCGGTGCCATATCCCTCGGGCGCACTCGGCACGGCAACAGCTGCCCTGCCAACCGCATCGACGGTGCAGCTTTTCCATCTCGCTCAGATTGTCGGGGGCAGATGTCGTCCCAAATATCGTGCGATTCGATGTTCCAACGCATGCCCTTCGGCGGCATCCAATTATGCGCATCGGCGTGAATGACCGTCGGCCGACTGTCAGAAATGTGCGGTGGTACGAGCCCTTTGACGTCTTCCGGTATCTCGATGACGGCGACGCTCGATACCTCCGGGTTCGCCAATGCAATTTGGACAGCGATGCTCAGTCCTAGCCCGTTAATCAACAGGTGTCATCTGTTGCACGCCAACAGAATTCGTGGAGTTCGCACAGTTCGGACGGCGTGGTTGACATGATCAGTTTGTTGTCGCGCATCCGGCTCATGTAACGGCCGGGCGGAATGTATCGCGCGACGCGGGCGATGCTCTGCAGCAGATCAAACGGCGACTGCTCCTCAGATACCGCGAAGTGCGCGGCCGTCCAATTCTCGCGACTGGCGGCTGGTATCAGTGCAACAGTTGCGGAAGTGTTGGTCACTCTCATATTGTGCCTGGCGTTAGACTTAATCGCTTTTCCTGCAGAGGCAGCTCGATTGGCTCTATCGACTGTTCCGCATCATACTATAGATCCATTGCCCTTACCGAAGCCGCCCGCACCAGCACGACGCATCCAGGATTACGAGCAAGGTGGCGCCAAACACAACGACGCCAACCGCGAAAGCACAAATGGCACGTCCCTTTGGGAGCGTATCACCGACGATGCAGTCGCCTTCACGACTCTCTGCCTGGTGGGCGTTACTGCGGTGCTGGCCGTCTCCACCATAGGACTGTGGATCGTGACGGCCAAAGGCAGCAAGAAGCAATCCAAGGACATGCAGAGGTCGATCAGAGTTGCCGAACGCGCCCTGGTATCTGTGGAGCGAGCCTTTGTTTTCGTTAAGGGTTATGCACAAATCCCTCAAACTGGCCACGATGTGCGAGTGAGAGAGTGGGCAGTCATGCCGATATTGCACAACAGCGGATCTACCCCAACGAGACATATGCTGACCCATGTGAGTATTGAAACTCGCGATGATGAGCTGCCTGACGATTTTGATTTTCCTGACAAAGGGCCACCTGACGCGGTGGAAGAACCTAAGAATCCGTTGGCCTTCGTTGGTCCGAAAGCCGATTTGTGGATGCCAGCCCTAGCTATTAACGTCGTGGACCTTGATAAAATTAACCCTGGCAGAAAGAAGATATACATTTATGGATGGATAGACTACGACGACGTTTTCCCACATGCCGAACGGCATCGAACGGAGTTCTGCCTGGAAATAATCGGCGTGTCTCCCGATTACATGACTCCGGCTGGCGCGCCCATCGCAATGAGACATTATAAGAAACATAATGGTGCCGATGACGAATGTTTTCGTCGCCCTCGCGCGTATTCAGCTCGACATAGCGGACAGTTGGCAATGAAGAGACGCCTGTGCCGGCATAGCAACCGCAGCGTGCTGCTCGCTTGGCGGAATCGGTAACCGACCAGCTGCGCTCGCCTCCAAATCCCGTGCCGAGGTGGATCAAACCGCAGCTGACGAAGCTGGTTGATGCACCGCCCGACGGACCGGGTTGGCTACACGAAATCAAGTTTGACGGGTATCGCCTGCATGCCCGGCTGAATCGCGGCGACGTCCGACTGCTGACCCGCACGGGCCTCGATTGGACGCGCAAATATCCAGCGATTGCGTCGGCCGTCTCATCGCTTCGGGCGAAGGAGGCATATCTCGACGGCGAGCTTTGCAGCGTTCGCGCGGACGGAACCGCGTCATTCAGCGCGATCCAAGCGGCATCGGACGCAGGCAAGTCGGACGCGCTCGTCTTCTTCCTCTTCGACCTATTGTATCTCGACGGAGAGACGATCAACTCGGCGCCGTTCATTGACCGGAAGGCGCGCCTCCAAAAGTTGCTGACGATTGCGCCGCCAACCCTGCAATTCAGCGACCATCAAATCGGACGCGGTCCGGAGTTCTATGCGAAGGCGTGCGAATTGTCGGTCGAAGGGATCGTCTCAAAGCGCGTTGATGCTCCTTACACGCCCGGCAATCGCGGATTGTGGGTCAAGACCAAATGCCTGAACCGGGAAGAGTTTGTTGTCGTCGGCTGGACGGACCCGGAAGGCTCGCGACCGTTTCTAGGTGCGCTCCTGCTGGCGTACTACACTCCAGAGG
>Ga0126373_10005282_pt1 | contig 10002 bp, 9 predicted proteins | sample PanSoiMetPlot_11_FD_92545 | JGI IMG/M metagenome (GOLD analysis project Ga0126373, IMG submission 92545) | Tropical forest soil microbial communities from Panama - MetaG Plot_11 | ecosystem: Environmental > Terrestrial > Soil > Tropical forest > Bulk soil | place: Panama | collected 2016-02-17 | reverse complement strand
GTAGACGGTCATAAGAACATCGCCAGGGCTAACCCTGTCTCCATCGGCGATTCTGTGCACGACTGAGATCGGCTGAAAACCAGGCGGGGTTCGGTCGAATACGGCCTCAGCCACGTAAAGACCAGCAATGACGCCGGGAGCGCGCGCCACCACGTTCGCTTCCCCCAGCATTTCCTCCGGGATCGTCGCCAGTGTGGTCACGTCGGGCCCGAGGTGGAGGTCTTCAGCTAGTGCCGTCCGGATTACTCGCTCCACATCAGCCGGGTCTAGCCCCGACGACATCAGCTTTTTATTTATCTCCGCCGACAGCCCAGTCATAGCTGCTCCTGCCGTTGCGGGTTCTTGTCGGGAACGAACCTGACCGTGAGTCCGTCGACCGTTCGAGGCGGATGGGGGCCGATCGGAGCCGATGCGTTCAGCAACGGCTCCGATTGTGTCCCCGTCCGCCCCTCCACCCCCGCAAGGTTTATAAGCAGATGCCCGAGCCAAGAGTCTGAAGAACTCGGATAATCCAAACGCCAGTGACTTCCTCGGGTCTCCTCGCGCATAGTCGCCGACGCCACGAGAGCCGTGGCTAGAAGGTGGAGATTGGTCGCCTCCCAGGCCGTTAGCTCTGGCTTGTCAGACTGCTGGTCGCCAATTTTCCGCAACTCATCGGCGGCCGCTGCCAGGCCTGCACCGCCGCGCAGGACACCGGCTCGGTCTGTCATTAGCTGCTGGATCTTGTCAATGGCCGAAGGGTCTAGCAGGCCAGGGTCGCGGGCGTCGGGGGCTGGGTCGACCGCCTCGGGGAGGCCGCGGGCCAGGTCGTCGGCTATCCGTTCGGCGAAGACCAGGCCCTCAAGGAGCGAGTTCGAAGCCAGCCTGTTCGCGCCGTGGACACCCGTGCAGGCCGTCTCGCCGCAGGCGTAGAGGCCGGGGATGTTGGTGCGGCCGCGCAGGTCGGTCTTGACGCCGCCGCTGGCGTAGTGGGCGGCTGGGACCACGGGGATCGGCTGGGTGACGGGGTCGATGCCGTGGTCAAGGCAGTTGGCGCGGATGGTGGGGAATCTGTGCTCCCATACTTCCTCGCCTAGCTCGGTGCCGTCCAGGTAGACGTGGTCCGTGCCGGTGGTCATCATCACGTTCATGATCGCCTTGGCGACTACGTCCCGCGGGGCCAGGTCGGCTAGCGGGTGCCGGCCGACCATGAACCTGTTGCCCGCGGAATCTCTCAGGAACGCGCCTTCGCCGCGAACCGCTTCTGAGATCAGCGGCTGGCGTCCCCTCGCCCCGGCGCCGAGCCACAAGACGGTCGGGTGGAACTGTACGAACTCAAGGTCGGCGGCTTCCGCGCCGCCGCGCAGTGCGAGCGCGACGCCGTCGCCGGTCGAGACGTGCGGATTGGTGGTGGCCGAATAGATCTGGCCGATACCGCCGGTCGCCAGGATGACGGCCGGCGCGTACACGGCACCGACGCCGTCCTGTTGCCCCTCGCCGATTACGTGCAACGTCAACCCGGCGGCGCGGCCGTCTGGCGTCAGCAGCAGGTCGAGCGACATCGCGTGGTCGATCACGTCCAGGCCACCGCCGTCTGGCCCGGCGCCAGCCTCCTTCAGCGCGAACAGCAACGCACGTGAAATCTCGGCACCGGTGGCGTCGCCGCCCGCGTGCGCGATCCTGCGACGCAGGTGGCCGCCTTCCCTCGTCAGCGCGAGCGGACCACCGGGTTCGGAGTCAAAACGCGCGCCAAGCGCGATCAGCCGCCTCACCGCGTCTGGCCCGTCGGTGACCAGCGTCCGCACCGCGTCAATGTCGCAGAGGCCTGCCCCTGCGACCAGCGTGTCGGCTAGGTGCTGCTCAGGCGAGTCGCCTGGGCCGAGCGCCGCCGCGATCCCGCCTTGCGCCCACCTGGTCGACCCGTCGTCGAGCATGGACTTGGTGACCAGCAGCACCTTGCGGTGGGGCAGCGAAGCGTGCACGGACAGTGCCGCCGTCACCCCGGCGATGCCAGATCCGACGACCACCACGTCGGCACGCCTGATCCAGCCGGGCGGCGGCGCGAGCAACCGCCGCGCGATCATGGCGTGCTCGCCACGGTCAGCAAGGCGTTGTCGATCAGCCTGGTCTTGCCCACGGTGCCGGCGACCAGCAGCTGGGCCGGCCCGACGTGGCCGGCCTGCACAGGCGCGAAGGTGGCCGGATCGACCAACTCCAGGTAGTCGGTCAGCAGGGGCGGGTCGGCCTCTGCCGCTGCGGCAAGTTCGGCCCGGGCGGCAGCGAGCACGGATTCCTGGCCATCCGCGCCAGCCGCGGCACCTGCGCGCAATGCCCTGCTCAGCGCGAGAGCCGTGAGCCGCTCGGCCGGCGATAGGTAGCTGTTTCTGCTCGACCCGGCGAGGCCGTCGGGCTCGCGCACCGTCGCGACCGATGCGATGTCAACCTTCAAGTTCAAATCCGCCACCATCCGCCGCACGAGGAACAGCTGCTGAGCGTCCTTCTGCCCGAAAACCGCTGCATCCGGCCTGACCAGGTTGAAGATCTTCAGTACCACAGTCAAGACGCCAGTGAAGAATCCCGGCCTGAACGCTCCTTCGAGCACCTCACCCGCCGCACCCGGATTTACCGTGACTTCCTGCTCGATCGGATACATCTGCTCGGCTAGGGGGGCGAACACCACCGCCACGCCTTCTTCGGCACAGACGGCCAGGTCGCTGGTGAGCATGCGTGGATACCTGTCAAGGTCGGTTCCCGCACCGAACTGCAGCGGATTCACGAAGACCGATACCACGACGGACCCGTCCTTGCCAGCCATCCGCTTGGCGTACCTGAGCAGCGCGCGGTGCCCGCCGTGCAGCGCCCCCATAGTCGGCACAAGTACGACAGGAGACGGCATGGTCGCCCTGGCCGCGGCGATCCCCGCCGTGGTCCTCGCCACCATCGGGATCATGCTGTGCCGGTTCATGATGGGCCGCTTCATGATGGGCTGGTTCATGACGGCGGCCCCGAGAGCACGCCGAGCAGTCGTTGCGCGTCGTCCGCGGTCAGCGTGCGGGCCGCAAGCGCACGGTCGGCGGTGAGCCTGGCGAGTGCCAGGTAGGCGGCCAGCGCCTCGGGCGTCGCAGACTTGATCGCCGCGATGTGGGCAGCCACGGTCTCGGCGTCCCCCCTGGCGACAGGCCCGGTTAGCGCCGCCGATCCAAGCGCCAGCGAGTTCTCGAGCGAGGCGGCAAGCAACGGGCCGAGCATTCTCGCCGGGTTGGTCACGCCGGCCGCGCTCAGCATGTCACTTGCCTGCACGACGAGCGTGACCAGGTAGTTGGACGCGCTCGCCAGCGCGGCGTGGTAGATGCCGCGCTTGTCCTCGTCGATGAACACGGGCTCGCCGCCCATTTCGACCACGAGCACCTCGGCCACTGGCCGCAGCGCCGCCGGCGCGGTCACGCCGAATGAGATTCCGGCCATTTTGGCGACGTCCTCGCGCCGGCCGGTGAATGTCATCACCGGGTGCAGCGCGAGCGGCAGGGCGCCTCTGGCCGCCACCGGGTCGAGAACCGCCAGCCCGTGCCTGCCGCTGGCGTGGGCCACGAGCCTGCCTTCCATCGGCACCTCGGTCGCCGCGAGGCCGGCAACCAGGCCGGCCAGCGCGTCATCGGGCACGGTAAGCAGGACCAGATCAGCCCGTTCGACGACCTGCTCGGGCTGCAGTACGGGCACGCCAGGCAGGCTGGCCGCGAGGCGGTCGAGTGACGCCTGCGACACCGCCGAGGCGGCCACTACCTGGTGACCGGCCCTAGCGAGCGCCGCCGCCATCGCCGTACCCGCCCGGCCGGCGCCGACGACGCCGACCGCTAGCTGCGCCGGATGCGGCGCCTCGGCGAAGCCGTCGCCGGAGGGCACGTCGTCACCTCGCATCATGATCTCACCGGCGCCCGTGCTGCCCGTCCGGATAGGGCGTGTCGTCATCGGCGTCTTCGGGTGGCTTGGTAGCCCGGCAGCAGCGCTCGAGGTACAGCGCCGCCGCAAGCAGTGCGATCGCCGCCGCCACGGTAAACGCGGAGACGAGCGCGTCGTGCCTGGGCACCGGCTTTGCCAGCGACGCCAGCGTGTAGATGCAGAATCCGGCGGCGAGGCCGCCGAACACCGCGGCCGCCATCGAACTGGCCTTCGCGAGCGCGACGACCCTCGGCACTGCCAGCGGGTCGACCGGCCGAATACCAGGCCGGGCCGATCCAGGCATTCTCGCGCGCAGGTTCCTGGCGAACAGAAATTCGCCGAAGGCTAGCAGCGCGAGCGCGGGCACCGCCGTCCACGGCAGAGGCGGCAGGTTCGCGAAGGTGATCAGCGCGACCAGCCAGGCGATCGCGGCGCTGATGATCGCCACTACCACGAGCGACCACGACTTGGTCGGCTGCATAGTCTTGCGTCACTCCTGAGATGCGATAACGTCTAGCGCCAGGTCGAACCGCCGGGTGACCCCGGTCATGTCGGCCATCGCCAGCAGGTCGGCGACCGGCCCGAATCCGACCAGATGAGCCGCCGGGTCGACGTCAATCCACGGAGCGAGCACAAACGCACGCTCGTGCGCACGCGGATGCGGCAACGTCAGCACAGGGTCGCTGCTCACCTCGTCGTCACAGGCGATCAGATCGACGTCAAGCGTACGCGGCCCCCAGTGCTCCTTGCGTACCCGGCCGAGTGCTCGCTCGGCCGCCTGGCAGTGGTCAAGTACGGCGCGCGCGGGAAGGTCGCTGTCGGCGAGCAGCACTGCGTTCAGGTAGTCAGGCTGCGCTGGTCCTCCTACCGGGGACGTTTCGAATATCGCCGAGACCCCACTGAGGCGCAGGCCAGGCGCCGCAGCTAGATGATCAACGCCACCTTGCAGATTGGCCAGCCGGTCGCCGATGTTGCTGCCGAGCGCCAGGACCACCTGGCGCGAGGCGCTCACTCCCTGCCCCGCCTGATCGCAACGCAGACGTCTTCAAGTAGGACCGTGACCGGCGCGTGCGGCTTGTGCACGACGATCTCTACCTCGCATATCCGCTCGTCAAGCAGGCACTCGGCAGCCAGACGCTCAGCCAGCGTCTCGATCAGCGCCACAGGATCACCGCCGATGATCTCGGCGAGCCGGCTCGACAGCGCGCCGTAGTCCACGGTGAGCGACAGGTCATCGGCAGCGGCCGCCGGCCTGGTGTCGAGCCAGAGCACCGCGTCGACGACAAACTCCTGGCCGATCGCCCGCTCGTGCGGCAATGCCCCGTGGCGTCCGAACGCACGCAGCCCCGTGAGTTTGATCCGGTCGGTTGCGGTCATTGAGACAACTCCTGTTGCCAGCGTGCGGCGATCCTTACCGCGTCGGCGTTACCGGGTACGGCGTGCACCCTAACGCACCACGCACCGGCGACGGCCGCGAGCGCGGTCAGGGCGACCGTCGCGTCGTCGCACTCATCGAAAGGCCGCGGGTCATCGGCTGACTGGCCGAGCAATCTGCCTATAAAGCGCTTGCGCGACGCTCCAACCAGCAGGGGAAAAGGGGCACCGGGACACGGCAAGCGGGAGATCTCGCCCAATTTCGCCAGCAATGCCCAGTTGTGAGCTGGGAGCTTGGCGAAGCCGAGACCTGGATCCACGATCAGCAACTCCGGGTCCACTCCAGCGGCCATCAAGGCACGCACCCGGTCGGCGAGCTCCGTCACCACCTCGCCGACCACATCGGCGTAGACGGCCCTGCTCTGCATGTCGGCGCTCTGGCCCCGCCAGTGCATGACGACGTAAGGCACCTTGGCGCTCGCGATCAGCGCGGCCATGTCCTCGTCGGCCAGTCCGCCGCTCACATCGTTGACCAGCTTGGCGCCGGCGCCGATCGCGAAGTCGGCCACCGGCGCGCGCATGGTGTCGATGCTGACGACCAGGCCAGCCTGGGCGAGCGCCGTCACGACCGGCATGACTCGGCGAAGCTCCTCGGCCTGGCTGATCCGAACCGCACCTGGCCTGGTTGACTCGCCGCCGACGTCGATGATGTCGGCGCCGGCTCGGGCCATCTCGATGCCGTGCTCGATCGCGGCGTCGGCGCTGAACCAGAGGCCGCCGTCGGAGAACGAGTCAGGGGTGACGTTGATCACGCCCATCACCAGGCACCTGTCCGCTACCGGCAAGCCAGGCGGGCGAGCAGCTTGACCAGCCATGGGCGGCACTGTAACAAGCGGCGGGCGGCGCTGGTCCGACGACCTACTCGGCCTGGCCAGCCGAAGCCGCTGGCGCGGGCTTACGTGCCCGCGCCGCGGCACGGATCTTGCGCCGCAGCCTGCCGACCTCGACGGTCGGCCAGACCAGCAACGCTTCGGCCTCGAGCGCCGCGAGCCCGACCCTGATCGTGTCGCGCGTGCCAGTGAACACCATGAATCGAGGCACCCATTCAGGCGCGAACTTGGCATTGAACTTGTAGAGCGACTCGATCTGGAACCAGCGCGACAGGAAGAGCAGGCACCGCCGCCAGGCCCTGGTGACCGGTCCAGCCCCGATCCGCTCGCCACGCTCGAGAGCGGCTCTGAACGCGGCGAAGTTCAGCGAGATCTGCTTGACGCCAAGATCCTGAGCAGCCTTGATCATCTCCACGATCATGAAGTCGTTCAGCCCTGGCTGCGCGGATCTGTCCCTTCGCATCACGTCGAGCGAGAGACCGTCGCTGCCCCATGGGACGAAATGCAGCAGCGCTTTCAGCACGCCATCCTGAGTCGCGGTCGCGACCATGCACCGCTCGTCGCCCGGGCCGCCGATCCGGCCTAGCGCCATGGAAAAGCCGCGCTCGGTCGGCGTGCCCCGCCAGGAGTCTGCCTGCCTGATGATCCGCGCCAGTTCGTCGGCAGGCACGTCGCCGACCCATCTGATCTGCGCCTTGTAGCCGGCCCGGCAGACCCTGGTGACCATCTGCCTGACGTTGCGCATCGGCCGGCCCTGCAGCGAGAAGTCGGCGACCCGCACGACAGCCTCATCCCCGAGCTCAAGAGCGCTCAGGCCGCCTGTCCTGCACCAGATCTCGGCGCCGAGCTCGCTGCAGCCGAGCACGGCTGGCACCCAGGCGTGCCGCGCGGCCATGTCGAGAAACGCGTTGATCGCTCCCGGCCAGGCCTCAGGGTCACCGAGCGGATCACCGCCGGCGAGCATCACCCCGGACTGCACCCGGTAGCAGATGCAGGACTTGCCCGTTGGGGACCAGATCACGCTCTTGTCGTTTCGCAGTGCGAAGTACCCGAGCGAGTCGGAGTCGCCGTAGCGGTCGAGTAGCCCTCTGATGCGTTCGGCGTCCGCCTTGCCTAGCCGCCCTTGCGGCTCGGCCGGGCGCAGGAACAGGTAGGCCGTCATCGCGACGGTGATCAGGCCGAGCGCCCCGGTCAGCACCTGGAAGAAGTCACCGCGTATGTCCTGCACGAAATAGATCTTCGTGGGCGGGCTGGCGCCGACCATGCCGTAAAGCACGGCTGCCACCCGCTGCGGGAAGGTCACCGGTCTGGTCAGGCCGCGGAGCGCTATGTAGGACAGGCCGATGGCCAGGTCGGCGCCGAGTATCCAGACGAAAACTCCGACCGCACGCCACCGGGTACGCGGATCACCGAGCGCGTAAAACTCGCGCCGGTAGTAAAAGCCGAGCCCGACGAGCGCCGCGGTGATGCAGACGCCGGTCAGCATTCCGGTCAGGCCGAACGTGCTTGCCAGGTGCCTCAGCCGCACCAGGTTGAGCGCGGCGGCGAGTATCAGCAGCGCCATGACCGCTTGCCAGGACCGGAGCTTGCGGCGGAACAGCCCGTGGCACAGCATCAACAGCAGCAGGCCGATGACGATCAGGGCGGTCCTGGTGAAAGTCAGGGTCAGCGTCAGCGTGCCTGGGGTGCCTTCGGCCACCCGGTGGAGCCGACTGTGCACGTGATGCAGCGAGTGATAGAGGCCGGAGTTGACGCCGACGACGATGAAGCTGACCCCGAGCACCAGCACGATCCAGCCGGCCAGTCTGGGCACCCAGCGCTTCTGCTGGCGGCGGTCGATCGGGCGATGCTCGTCGGTTAGTTCAGCGGACGGCAAAGGAGCAGTCGGCCTGCTAGGCCGCTGCGTGCCTCCGGATCTGGGCTCTGCCGGTCCTGGCCCGATTAGGTCCGTCATCTCCGACACAATGGTGCGGCCCCGGCTCACGGGGTCAGCGTAGTCATAAATAGGACGGCTGCGTGGGCAAATGCCGTCCAGCCGACTAGTGGCGGGCCATCAGCAGGCTCATGGCCTCCGCCCTTGTGCTATCCGAACTGCGAAAGCAGCCGCGGACCGCTGAGGTTACGGTTTTCGCGCCGGGCTTGCGCACGCCTCGCATCGCCATGCACAGATGCTCGGCCTCGACAACCACGATAACGCCTCTAGGCTCAAGCACCTCCATCAGCGAGTCAGCGATCTGGCTCGTCATCCTCTCCTGTACCTGCGGCCGCTTGGCGTACACATCAACCAGCCTCGCAAGCTTGGACAGGCCAGTTATCTGCCCTTTCTCGTTCGGGATATACCCCACGTGGGCGAATCCGAAGAACGGTGTCAGATGATGCTCACATGTCGAGAACATCTCGATGTCACGGACAAGCACCATCTCGTCATGATCGGCGTCAAATACCGTCGTGAGCACATCGGCCGGTGATTGGTTCAGCCCCGAGAATTGCTCGGCGAGCGCCCTTGCCACCCGCCGGGGTGTATCCCTGATCCCGTCTCGCTCTGGGTCCTCACCAATCGCGAGCAGGATCTCAAGTACAGCGCCCTCGATTCGCTTGAGATCGACTGCTGTCAGCCCGGCGGCGCTGCCCCCCGTGCTCTCGTTCAACTCCGATGGCCGTATGGCCCGTCGCCGCCCTGCCCCTGGTCGCGCTCGTCGTTCCCGTACGGGTCAGCCGGACGCTGGTCGAACCCGAACGGGTCGGACATCGGCCCGCTAGGAATCGCGTCGGCGTAGCCCTGGTGCATGCCAGGTGCCTGGCCGTTGCCACCGCGCGGCAACTCCTTGCCGTCAGTCGCGGCGGTGAGTGCCAGCTCCTTGGGGGTGAGGACGGGCGGCCGGTCAGAGGGCATGCGCTTGCCGTAGCCGGTGTAAGAGCCGCGCGTTGGCCGCTTCTGGATCGGCGCGAAGATCTCCAGCACTTGATCCCTGGACAGTGTCTCGTGTTCCAGGAGCTGTAGCACGAGCGCGTCGAGCACGTCGCGGTACTGCGAGAGGACGGTCCAAGCCTCGTCGTGCGCTGACTCGATGAGCCGCCTGACCTCGTCGTCGATCGCCGAGGCGATCTCCTCGGAGTAGTCCCTGCCGTGCGACATCTCGCGGCCGAGGAACGGCTCTCCGTCGCCGCTGCCGAACTTGCGCGCGCCGAGGCGCTCGCTCATGCCGTACTCGGTGACCATGCCGCGAGCGATCGCGGACGCCTTCTCGATGTCGTTGGCCGCGCCGGTCGTCGGCTCGTGGAACACGAGCTCTTCGGCGGCGCGTCCGCCGAGCAGCATCGCCAGCTGATCCATCATCTCCGCGCGGCTGACCAGGAACTTGTCCTCGGACGGGGCGGCGGCCGTGTAGCCGAGCGCCCGCCCGCGCGGGATGATCGTGATCTTGTGCACGGGGTCGGCGTGCGGCATCGCGTGACCGACGAGCGCGTGGCCGCCCTCGTGGTAGGCGATGACCTTCCGCTCCTTCTCTGACAGCAGCACGCTCTTGCGCTTCGGTCCGGCGGTGACCCGGTCGATGGCCTCTTCGAGATGAGTCATCGAGATCTGGGTCTGGTTGGCCCGCGCGGTCAGCAGCGCACCCTCGTTGATGACGTTCGCCAGGTCAGCGCCGGTGAATCCGGGCGTGCGGCGAGCGATGACGTCGAGATCGGTGTCAGGAGCGAAAGGCTTGCCGCGTGCGTGCACACGCAAGATGCCCTTGCGGCCAGCTAGGTCGGGCTGGGCGACGACGATCTGCCGGTCGAAGCGACCTGGCCGCAGCAGCGCCGGGTCGAGGATGTCAGG
>Ga0126373_10005280_pt1 | contig 10003 bp, 13 predicted proteins | sample PanSoiMetPlot_11_FD_92545 | JGI IMG/M metagenome (GOLD analysis project Ga0126373, IMG submission 92545) | Tropical forest soil microbial communities from Panama - MetaG Plot_11 | ecosystem: Environmental > Terrestrial > Soil > Tropical forest > Bulk soil | place: Panama | collected 2016-02-17 | reverse complement strand
TTGGAGCTCGCACAGGCAAATGGAATTGTCAGCATAGCTTTTCCAAGCATCAGCACCGGCATCTACGGATACCCCATCGAGCTAGCCGCAAGGGTTGCGATCGAGACGGTGCGTCGGTCCATGGCAGAATTCACCAGAGTTTGTGAAGTGATCTTCTGCTGCTTCTCAGCCGGCGACTTAATGGTCTACGAAAGACAGCTTAGTGAGCAATCGCTTTAGGCCGCTGCTGGCAGGGAGTGCGCCCATGAATCCTCACCGACACTGGAACCAGGTGTACGAGACGAAAGGGCCGCTGGGTGTTAAATTGGTATCAGCGCCACCCAGAGGTTTCGCTGGCGCTTATTACCGCAGCCGGAGCGAAAAAAGATGCTGGGCTCATTGGTGTCGGCGGCGTAGCCTCCATGCCTGTTGACTGCTAATTGGACGCCGGCTACACGGGGATTGCTGTGCTTGATCCGTCCGGCATCGCATTGACTCATAGCCGTGCCCGCCTCGGCGCACGAGCCCCTGAGGTCGAGTGGTTCGAGGCCGATGTGATGACGTTTAAGCCACCTCATCGTTTCGGTCTCTGGCATGAATGGGCGGTCTTTCACTTCTTGACTGAAATCGATGAGCGGCGTGGGTACGTTGCAACCTTACGGTAGACGTTACGGCCTGGCGGCACAGTCCTCATCGCCGCCTTCGCGTTGGAGGGTCCATCGAAATGCAGCGGCCTTGATGTGGTGCGCTACGATGTGCACTGCGCTCTCGCAGAGTTGGGGACTGAGTCTTGACTTGAAGGGGTTCGCCGAGAGCTGCACGTGACACCTTGGCAGTCTGAGCAAGGGTTTATTTACTTCCCGTGTCGGTGGCATACCGCCACATGACAGACGAAACGCCCCTTTCACGTTCGTGGTTCCATAGAAGAAGGGATACTTCAAGCTTGGGTTCGTCATTGATTCGGCGCGATGGTAGATGGAGAAACGTTTGTATGGGTAAATCGAAACGGTGCTTCCTTGCGGTTTGTTGTCTTTGCGTGGTGATTATCGGGTGTGTGATGGAGAGCAAGGAGGCCGCGAAGCGGGATGTCATAGGCCCTTACAAGACATGGGACGAGGTCATCAGCCGCTGGATCGGGGGTCGTACGTCCGATCTGTATGTCGAATTGGGGCCGCCCAACCTTCATCCTCACGAACTGGACAATGGAATGACTGAGATGGCGTGGGACTTCGGCATTGATCGCATGCCGGGTCAGGCCGATGCTTATGAGCTGCTTCCTGTTTTCGGACAGGATGTCAACTGTCAGATCCACTTCTTCGCGGATGCGCAAGGGATCATCACGAAGGGGGAGAAGGTCGGCTGTGAATAGGAGTATCCTCGTTATACTCGTCGGCTTTGACCCCCTCAGACCTGATTCTCTAGCCCTTTCGATTCCCGCTGCGTTACAATTGCCTCGATGAAACACCCCATCAAGTCCAAAGAAGATCTGCGCTGGCTGCTCGGTCACACGGGAGCGTTCCGCGGCGGCTATGTGACCGATGTGCAGATGTCCAAGCGGCGGTTGTACGATGAAGGTTCCGGCCGCGAAGTCCTGACCGACACAATTGTTTCAGTCATCATCCGCTATCGGATCCGCCAGTTAGCGCGAGTGGCTAAGCTCACGATGCAGGGCGTGACCGATTTTTCCATCTTCGAGCAGGAAGGCGCGGATTGCTCTACCCTCAGTATCATTCAGGCGGAAGCGACGGCGGGAAAATTCCGGTTTTGGTTTGATCCCCAAGGCGAACTGTATGTCGTGTGCGACGAGGCGGAACTTGAGGAAGTGGCGATGCCGTTGATCGAGGTGCCACCACGCCAGTCGGTGGCGCAATGGTCGTTTCACAGCGAAGAGACGGAATGGCCGACCTCGGACTGGTTACTTGGGGAGCTTGACCGGCTTGGCCTGCCCTGTGCATGGCGCAGTACCAAACCGGCGAGAGGCCGGCATCCTGCGATTCAATGGGAAGGTGATTTCGTCCCCTCGTCAAATCGTGGGTCGACGAAACCAAAGGGCATCCATGTGATGCTCTACGGTCCGCTCGACGGCCCGGGGTTTGGCCTTGTTCTGCAAGTCATCGGGAATCCGACCAAAGTAGCATCTCGCGCGTTATCTCATCTTGCCGATGCGATCGTTCGGCGCTATTCCGGCCAATGTCTGGTGGGGAATACGATTATTCCGGGAGAGGAATGGCTGAATTGGAAATTGCTGGAACAGCAGCGTTGGGTCGATGCCTAGGAGATAAGACAAAGATCCGTCATCGGTTATGCGGTGGCCTGCTCACTTGAGGGTTCCGCTCCGCGGTACCCGGTCATGTGTGAATAAGCGACTGAACCGTTTCCGTTCCTCACCTCATGCATCTGTCTGGTTCCGACTTCGTACCCATTTTTCCCGTTCACACATTCCACGAGGGCCCAGAGTCGAAGTGGGTTGACTTTCTGATTGCGTGCCACGTGGAGGGAAGTACCTTCTAGCACTGTGTTGAGGGAGAGATCCGTCCGCCAGCCGAGGTGTTTCGTGATCGGAGAAATGACTTTTTCGACGGCGGCAATGATTTTGTTACCGTTACTAAAGTGGTTTAACATGATGATCCGCCCGCCCGGACGGCATACGCGAATCATCTCGTTGACGACCTTACGATGGTCGGGAACGGCTGTGACGACATACGCTGCCATAACCGTGTCGAAACTGTCGTCAGCGAATTCCATGGCGCCAGCATCCATTCGGTGAAGTTCCACATGGGTCATCTGATGTTCTCTTGCGCGCTGCCTTGCTTTTTCCAACATCCCTTCTGAAAAGTCGATGCCGACGATCTGGCAATGCGTAGGGTACATCGGAAGCGCCAACCCGGTGCCGATGCCCACTTCGAGGATTCTTTCGTTCGGCTGCACATTCAGGTTCCGGATCGCGGATTCCCGTCCTTCATGGAAGACTTTGCCAAAAATGTGATCGTAGACCCCCGCATAGGTCGTATAGACGCGTTCCACTTTCTTCAGGTCCATGCCACCTCCCGCCCCACACCGAAGCCACCTGCGCTCCCCGATGAGCCAGGGACGAGCCGACAGTGCAAGGCAGTGGGGGAAAACCTGTAACGGCGGAGCACCTGAATGGAGCGAGGGGACCCGCCAACTCCAAACAAACGTGGGTACTCTAGCCAACTCACGGCACTGAGTCAACATCTTTGACAGAGATCCCGCTTGATTCAGTCGCGGCCCCTGTGGGATAGGTACGCCCATGCTGCTTGCGGGGGCTTTTGCCGGCATCTTGTTTCTTGGACTGATTGTGAGCGATTGGCTTTACTTCGTCCGGCTGACGCCGGATTCAGTTCGGTATGGGTGCACGATTGCTCGCCTGCAGGATCACCTCCCACGGCTTGAACGCTCTGCGCTCGTGGGCCGATTTGATGACAACGGTGCGCTGGTCTTGCCCCATGGGATCGCACGGTTTTTCCCGGAGACAAATCTCATCGGGCTGCGTCCTCACTATCGTCTCTTTGCCGTGGGGTTTCGTACGGCTTGGCCGATCAAGGGATCGATCCAGGTCAGAACTGCACCAGGATGTGTGGACCTTCTCTGTATCAAGCGTATTCCGTGGTCCTCGGCGTTGCTGACGTTGGCGTGGTTTGTGGTTGTGATTGGAGGGACCCTAGCGTTCCTGGCGTCGTATGCTGCGCAGGGGGGCTTGTCGTCTTTCAGCGGTGTGGTGATGGGACTTGGCATCACGGCGCTCGGAGTGATGGTCATCGGGTTCGGCGCGCTCGTCGTGATTTTGGCCTATCGATTGGAGAACGGCCGTCTCACGCTCGTCTATTACGAATTGCGTGGTGCGCTCGAGTCGCCGGCTATGCTTTGAACAAGTTAAGGAACTGGTCATATTCCGGGGGAAGATCGAGGCCCACTCGAGCGCGGGCCAGGCCGGCGATGATGCCGCGGTGTTTCTTGTTGAGACCGGACGCTTCGAAGGCCTGGCGGAACAGGTCCCAACGTAAGGCGGAATCGGCGGCGATGCGCGCGTGATCTGGTTGGGGCAGGGCATGAACCACAGTGGTCAGGGCTCGAACCGCTTTCTCCACGCTTTCGTATGGGGGTGCGAGTTTCAACCGCGCGTAGAACGTGTCGAGGTGAGTGCGGAACTCCTCGCGTAGCTCGTGGATCGGATCGGGTGGTGAGGAACTGGCTTTGAGCATCGTGTGGAAACCAATGATACGGTATGTTGATCCTAGGAGACAACGGGGAGATCATCTCCCCACAATCAGCACAAGGGGGGTGGCACGTATGAGAGAGAGGCAGTGGGCGGCACTTTCGCTGGCAGGTTTGTTGGCGTTCAGCGGCTGTTCTTCCTATCACCACCCTGGGATGATGGAAGCCGGCAAGAGCGAGGGCTATTGGCAGAGGGGCCAACAGGACATGGAGGCGTTGGTCGACCGGACCGTGAAGGATCAAGACAAGGCGAACCAAGTCAAAGCCATTGTCGGTGAGATTGTTACGGAGCTGAAGGCCGGCCGCGAACAGGAGCGCTTGTATCATCGCCAACTCTACACGCTGAATGCCAGTTATACGGCGTCTCCAGAAGAGTTCACGAAAATCCTTGATGACACAAACAATCGGCGCATGCGGACCGCGACGAGGGTTCTGGGCTTGCGGTTCAAGATGAAGGAACTGATGACGGCCGACGAGTGGAAGGCATTGTCTGATCGAATGCTCCAGTATAGCAGCCGCTACGAGCGGGACACTACAGGGACGAAGGGTACTTACTAGCGGACTGCTGAAAAAGTCGCTCTTCTAACCCCCAACTCCGGCATGTTGACACGTGCCTCAGTCCGGGCTGCGTTCGCGCATCAATCCCGAATTCGAGAAGCGTGAAGCGTAGGGCGTAAGGTGCGGTGGAAAAACGAGAAGAGGCTGCGCGACGGGGAGCGTCTTGGCGCGCGGGGGGGGGTGGGTGAGCCCAGGAGCCTTTTTAAGCAGCCTGGGATCCATCCTTTCTTAGGCTATCTCCGAGGCGACGCCGGCGTGAGAGGAAGTGGAACCCAAGTCGCGCCTCCATCGGTGGAGCGGTAGAGTCCGCTCCCGTTCGTACCCGCGTATAACGTCTGAGAGTTTTTCTGGGCCATCGCCAGGGCCCGCACATTAAGTGTGGCGAGTCCCTGATTCATCTCCTGCCAGGTCTTGCCGCTATCGGAACTCTTCCAGACTCCCCGTGGGCCGCCGATATAAATAACAGACGGCTCGGTGGGATGGACCATGATGCTGCTGACAAAGGAATCGGGAAGACTCTGCCCGATCCGTTCCCACCGTTCTCCTCTGTTGGCCGTACGAAAGAGGCCTTTTGTTGCTCCAGCATAGACGACGTCGGGATTCACCGGGTTGAGTTCAATGGCGTTGACTCCCAAGGCCAGCGATGCCATGAGTTCCTGCTCGGGAATCAGACCGTTATTGATTTTCTTCCAGGATATTGCCGCGTCGTCGGAACGGTAGATCCCGCCGGTCGTCCCTGCGTAGAGCACGGTCGGGTCTTTGGGGTTGATCGCTATGGAGACGACGATATGCACTTCCTTCATGCCGTTCATCCGCTCTTCCCATTCGCGACCCCCGTCTTTGGTGTAGTAGGCTCCGACGGTCGTCGCCGCGTAGATCACTTCGCTGAGCGCTGGGTGGAAGACGAACTGGTTCACGAATGAGACGTGTTCTTTTAGCCCGACATTGTGGGGCAGCCAATGTTGTCCGCCGTCCGGACTCTTGTAGACGGCATCGCCCATCGTTCCGGCATAGATGGTGGCGGGCAGTTGCGGGTCGATAGCAACGGTCGTCACCCGTCTTGCGCTGAAACTGGGAAACCGTTCCCACGATTTCCCGCCGTCCCGCGATTTATAAACTGCGTCATTCGTGGCGACGTAGAGAATGTTGGGGTTGGTGGGATGGAGCGCGATGGAGACAATCGCCTCGCTTGCTCTTTCACAACCGGTGAGTGGGAGGAGACACAACAGCGCCAGCAGCAAGCAGGGTAGCCACTGGGGTGCGGTGTCTCGTCGATGGCGCTGAAGTGTCATCGCCAACCATCTGGGACGAAAGAATGCCTGGCCGAGGCGCGCCACCTAGCCATAGCGATTGCCATCGGGTCAAGCTCGGTGATTGGTCATAACTTCCGAGTGATTCGTTCCGCGTAGCCGGTCAATTCCATGTATCCCTTCCCTCTGAGCGGCAGGCCACGACTGGCCCCTGTGATCTCGACAGCCCCTTCCCAATAGGTGACCTGTGTACTCCGTGAGGTGACGAGCTCTTGGCCGGCGAGTTGGGGAGCGATGTCGAGTGACAGATCCAAAGAGGGAATCACAAGATGCCAGCGTTGAGGATAGCGCGCGTTCGTTTTTGGGCTCGTCCAGAAGGCGGTGGGCTCCATAGAGAAGTCCTTCAGTGCGAGGTGCTGTGTCCGGCCATCACGATCGACAAGGGTGCCGCTCGAAGCAGGTTCAGTGGATCCGTCAGCACGACGAAGCCGGTACAACATCAACTCGCATCCATTATCGAGTTGTATGCTGAACCAATCCCATCCGACGAGATCTTGTCCCAGGTCCGCTGAGCCGAACTCGTGGTCCATCCAACTGGTTCCAGTGACCTCGAACTGCTGGGCTCCGATCGACAGGGTGCCGATCGTGGCGAGTCTAGTGAACGAGTAGTAGTGGGATGCCTGTCCCAACTCGGACCCTTTCCGACTGACGCCACCGATACCATGCACGACAAGCGACTTCTCCGGCGACAACGTGAGCTGGAGTCCGATGGTGTCGGTCGATGCGCGAAGTTGCTGGGAGAGTGGGACCGCAATCGGTGATTCGGCGCTCCATTGATCGATCCAAACATGGAGCCGATCCCGATCGGAACCGGCTCTCCCCAGACCGGCCCGGCTGATGTGTTCGGCAAAATAGAATTGTTTACCCGCGAGATCACTGATTGCAAAATGCGCGAGGTACAGCTGGGTGATGGACCATCGAGACGGAAGTGTTTTTACTTGGTTGCGAGGGATGCCGCGCCGAAAGAACGTCAGTTGGTAGCCAAACGGGCGTCCGTTTTTGGTCGTGAGGTGTCCCGTGTAGTACCACCATTCGGTCCTAAAGTCGTCGTGGGAACCATGATCGCGCGGGAATACATATTCGTAGCCCGGCATAGCCAGGCGAAATTCCTGGATTGGATCTGCTGCGAAGAGCAGGCTCCCGAAGAATGCGCCAGTGCATAGCGCGACGACGATCACATAAGTGATCTCCCTAGTGCGCAACGGTCTACGACATCCACTAGAGCCTGTGCGGTATTGTTTCACGATGAACCAATGACGCAGCTTATAACATGCGTGTACCGAATGCACAATTCGCCTGCGATCAAGAAGTTTTTCTTTGCCGGAGACCCGCGTCAAATATAGGGTTACGCCGTTGACAATTTTGTCGACCTTCGGCTATCGTGATTCATGCAGACTGATCGGGAACGAGAACCTCAAGGGCCTGGACCTCACGACAAATCGGTTCCGTTTCCCATTCCCGCTCGCATTCCGATTTTCCCCCTGCCGAATACCGTCTTCTTCCCTCTGACATATTTGCCACTCCATATTTTTGAGCCGCGGTATCGTCAGATGGTTAACGATGCGGCGATGGGGAGCAAGTGCATCGGCGTTACTTTGCTTCAAGAAGGTTGGGAATCGGACTACTATGGAAATCCACCCATTTTCCCGATGGGCTGTGTCGGCCGGATCGTGAGTGTACAGCCGCTCGTCGATGGTCGATCGAATATCCTTCTCCAAGGCCTTGAACGATTTGAAATCCAGACCGAGCATTTTGACCGTCCCTATCGCGAAGCCAACATCAAATTGACACCTCGCATGTCGGACGCGCGGCTCGATCCCCTCGTTCGCACCAAGCTGGTGCAAACATTAGAAGATTTTCTCAAGTCACGCGATGACGCGCCCACGTGGCGGGCTTTGTTCCGTGAAGAGATTAGCGACGACATTTTCATTAATTCCGTGTCGACGTATCTGGAATGCACGCCGTTGGAAAAGCAGTTTCTGCTGGAAGCCGATAGCCTCCAGCAACAGGCTCGCCGCCTTGGCGATCTCCTCCAGTTCATGAAGCACGACCCTCATGGGGCGAAGGGTTGGGGTTAATGGATCGGGCGGTTGTGATCGAGGTGTCTCGCCTTTCAAAATCCTATGACGGGCTCAAGGCCGTTGAGGATCTCTCCTTTCAGGTCTACCGAGGCGAAATATTTGGACTGCTAGGGCCGAACGGCGCAGGGAAAAGCACGACCCTTCGCACGTTGATCACCCTGCTCCACCCAACGTCGGGACTCGCCAGAGTCTTGGGACACGACACGGTCAAGGATGCGGACGTGGTTCGACAGCTTATCGGCTACGTTCCGCAAGAGCGGGCAATCGATCGCTTTCTCACCGGTCGTGAACACCTTGAACTCCTCGCGGCGCTCTATCACTTGCGGAAGGACGAAGGTACAAAACGGATCGGAGAGTTGCTCAAGCTCGTTGAGCTTGAAGCTCATGCCGATCGTCCGGCCAAGACCTATTCTGGTGGGATGAAGCGCAAACTTGACATCGCCTGCGGGCTCCTACCGAATCCGCAAATTCTCTTTTTGGACGAGCCGACACTCGGATTGGACGTGCAGAGCCGTCTTCGTATTTGGGACTATGTACGAATGCTGAAAGCGCGGGGGATGACGGTGGTAATGTCCACTAACTATCTGGACGAAGCGGACCAACTGTGCGACCGATTGGCCATCATCGACGCCGGAAAGATCAAAACGCTCGGTTCTCCGACCGAACTCAAGGTTGGGCTCGGAGGTGACATTGTCGCGCTGACGATCCACGACGCCAACCGGCTGCCATCCTTGGCGGAGGCGGTCAAAGGCCTTCCCGCCATTCGCGCGGTCAATATCACTGCCAATGGTTTGGATATTCGGGTGGAGTCGCCGGAGAAGGTGCTGCCCGCCATTCTCGAAACGGCCAGCCGTTTGGATTGTCGCGTAGAATTCATCGAATATCATCGCCCTCGGCTTGACGACGTATTCCTCGCCCATACGGGACGCGCGATTACGGAGTCCGTACCTGAGGCAGAGACGACATAAGGAATTTCTGTGACGCAGTACTGGCAAGAGATCAGTGCGCTGACGATGCGGTGGATGCGGCGACTCAGCCGCGAAAAATTCAGCATGCTTTTCACGCTCGTTCAGCCAATGCTGTTTTGGTTGATCTTCTTTGGCAACCTGTTTCAGCGGGCGGCCGATGCCCAGGTGACCCGGGCTCCGAACTACATTAGCTTTCTGGCAGCGGGTGTCGTGGTCATGACTGTGCTGAACAACGGCTTGGCGGGAGGGGTTGATCTCCTCTTCGACAAGGAAAACGGGTTCTTGGAACGATTAATGTCGACACCCATCCATCGGAGCTCCGTCATTCTGAGCCGTTTCATCTTCGTGATGACCATCACGTCATTGCAAGTGTTGGTCATTCTTGGTGTAGCTTTCCTGTTCGGCGTACAGCCCGCAACCGGACCTTTCGGGGTGGCGATGATATTATTGATAGGGGTGCTCTTCGGGGTAGGCCTCACAGCAATCTCGATGGCGATGGCCTTTTCGGTGAAAAGCCATGGCGATTTCTTTTCGGTGCTGGGGTTTCTGTCGCTCCCTATGATTTTCCTAAGTTCCGCGCTGGTCCCACTGGCGGCCATGCCGGCCTGGATGAGTTTCTTGGCGCGTTTCAATCCGATGACCTGGGCAATTGACGCGGTGCGGCCCCTCATTCTCTCGGGCTGGACTGAAGCCTTGCCACATGTGGGGATGGTGCTGGTCGTTATGGTCATTTTTGATGCGCTATGTTTATATTGTGGGGCGAAGGCCTTCGGGCGGACGATAGGATAGCGCCGATCGGTCCAGCGGAGGCTCTATTATGCTGGTGAATGAAAGCCAAATTCGCGCGTTGATCCGCCTATTGGCGGATGAA
>Ga0126373_10005279_pt1 | contig 10004 bp, 6 predicted proteins | sample PanSoiMetPlot_11_FD_92545 | JGI IMG/M metagenome (GOLD analysis project Ga0126373, IMG submission 92545) | Tropical forest soil microbial communities from Panama - MetaG Plot_11 | ecosystem: Environmental > Terrestrial > Soil > Tropical forest > Bulk soil | place: Panama | collected 2016-02-17 | reverse complement strand
TCTCCCGGCTGCGGAGCGTTCGCCGTCGACGACTGCATGTTCATGATGTAGTAGGTGCCGCTGGCATTGCGGTTGGCCGGGCCGCCGAAGTGCTCCGTGCCCGCGAGATCGGCACTGATGTTGAGGCCGACGTTCGCGCAGCCGACCGCAGAGCTGTTCACCGCCGCGACCGCGTTGATCAGGCCGGCTCCCTGCTGGAAGACGCTGTAGGCGAGCGTGCCGGAGGATGTCACGGCGGGCCGTGCCGAGTTCAACAGGCGGCATTTCACGTTATCGGGCGTCAGCGCCGGGTCCTCCTGCAGCATCAGCGCAACGACCCCCGAGGTCACCGCTGCGGCCTGCGACGTGCCCGACATCGTGAACATCTGCTCCACGATATCCATTGAGTTGGGATCGATGTTCGCGAGATAACTGCCGCTGGCCATCGAGGCCACCATGTGGCCGCCTGGAGCGACCATCTCGGGCTTGACGAAGCCCTCGTAGGTCGGGCCGGTGGATGAGAACGAGGCCAGCCGCCAGTCGCTGGTGTTGTAGGGCTGGTAGTTGTCCGTCAGCGCGCCGACCGTGACGACGTAAGGCACATTGCCGGGCACGTCGATGGTCATGGGGCTCGGTCCATCGTTGCCCGCGGCGGTGACGACGACGATGCCCGCCTTCCAGGCGGCCATCACGGCCTGGTCGAGAGGATCGTTCCAGTAGTACGACTGCGGGCTGGCGCCGAGCGACAGATTGAGCACCCGGATGTTGTACTTGGCGCGATTGGCGACGATCCAGTTGATGCCCGCGATGATGTCGGAATAGCTCCCCGCGCCGTCGCCGTCGAGGGCGCGGACGATGACGAGATTCGCCCCCGGCGCGATGCTCAGATACTGCCCGGCGATGTTCTGCGCGCCGCCCGCCGCTATGGAGCTGACGTGGGTGCCGTGGCCGTAGGGGTCGCCGGTTACCGGCCCCGAGCCGCCGTTGGTAACGTCCCGCGTGGCCAGGATGCGCGAGCCGTAGTTCTGCAGTACGTCCTCCCACAGCCCCGAGTCGAGTACCGCGATGGTGACACCCTTGCCGGTGATGCCCGCCTTCTGCAGCGTGTCCGCGCCGACCAGCGTCGGATAATTCGTCTCATAGGTCAGGGTGAGCGCAGCAACACCCTTGCCGTCCGTTGTGCCCGTCGCGGAGCTGAGCGTCGAGACGACGGGGGCGGTCACAATGCTCGTCACGGGGTTCCCGGTGACGGCCGTGACGACGGGGACCGCGGTGCTCACGACGGTCGACGTCAGCGGGTTTGTGGCGAGCGTCTGACTGACCGAATTCGTCGTGCTGCTCAGGGTTTGCGTGAGCCCACCGAGTAGCCCGCCCGTTGCCCGCGCGTGCACCGACCGATCGGCGAAGACGCGCACGGCGGTAGTGGCCTGCAGCCGCGCCACCTGCTCGGAATCGAGGCGCGCACTGACGGCGTGGATGATCGGGAGCTCCTGCTGGAGCGTGCCGTGCACCCGGAGCACGCTCGCGCGGGCGGCCGCCGCTGTCGGTGCCTGCACGATGTACACCTTCACGGCAGCGCGTACGGGCGACGCCGTAGCGCCAAGCGCGAGGACCAGGATCGAGATCGGTACGAGACGGGGAATGCGCATCGGGGCGTGCTCTGGTTGTTGATTCGTTGTGGCGCGCATTGTCGGTCGATTGCGACGCCCGTCTCGGTCGAGCCGGCCGCATCGGCCCGCGCGGCCAGCGTGACACGCGTCACATAACGGTTCGGTCAAATCAGGGTGATGTTATGTCCAACTCATCATTGCGGTAGAGATCGCCGCTGCCGTAGGTGCAGCCCAGCTGCAACAGCGCGTCCCGGGTGGCCGCATCGTCGACCCCGGTTGCGATGGGGACGAGCCCGAGCGCGGTCGCCATCTCGATGCCGGCCCGGCAGACCTTGCGGGCGATCGGATCGGCGCACAGCGCCGCCACCCAGGCGCGGTCGAGCTGCAGCCCCCAGATTGGCGCGCGGGCGAGCGAGTCGAGCGAGCCCATGCCGCGGCCCACCTCGTCGACGAGCAACCGGACGCCGAGGCGCTTCAGAGCCTCCAAATGGGAATGCTCGCGCGTGATGAAGACCTTCTCGGCGATTCTGAGCTCCAGCCGGCCCGCAGGTACGCCGCCGTCGGCGACGAGCTCCGACACATCGTGCAGGAACTCGTCGTGGAGCACGTGGTGGCGCAGGGCACCGAAAGAGATGCAGACCTCGGAGTCACAGCGGGCCGCGAGCACGGCAAAGTCCCGGCGCAGATGCGCGAGGACAGCCCGGGACAACGACGCGGCGAGCCCCGTCGCCGCGGCGACGCGCAGGAATTCCGCCGGACGGATCTCCCCACGCAGCGGATGTTGCCAGCGCAGATAGCCGGTGTAAGCGGCAAGACGCCCGCTCTTCAGGTCGTGGCGGCCGGCATAGCGCAGGCGGATGTCTCCGTTGGCGATCGCGTTGCGCAGCTCGCGGGTCAGGTCGATGCGCGCGAGCGTGCGCAGTTTCATGGTATCCGTGAAGAATCGGATGCCTTGCGCGGAACCGGTTCGGCGCGCCTCCGTCGCCGCCGCACGCGCCTGCTCCAACAGATGCTTGGGTGTGGAGGCGTCCTGCCCGAGAATCGCGACGCCGGCATGCGGAGTCAGATGGAATTCGGCGTCACCGCTACGGATGGGCTCGCGCAGGCTGGCGCAGACTTGCGCCACACGGGCCTCGATCGCCTCCCGGTCGGCACTTTCGATGACGATGGCGAGCAACCCCTCGCTGAGCTGGCCGAGGTACCACTGCGGACCTGCCCCCGATGAGCCGGAGCCCTGCGGCGGCAGCGGCAGCCTGCGGATCGCGGCGCTCATGACTTGCTCCGACACCTGCGACGCGAGCACCTGCGCGATATCCGTGATGCCGTCGATGAGGATGACCGCGAGCGCGATGGGCGTCTCGCGCAAGGCGGCCCATGACAGCGATTCCTTGAACCGCTGCAGGAAGCCGCGCCGATCGAGCTGCGGCGCCGGGCGCGCGCCGGTGTCCGCGGGATCGTCCAACGCGGGATTCGCAACCGGACGGACGATGCAAACCGCGCGGTCAGGACCGCGGGGCGACACCAGCGCCGTGTACTCGCTGCCGCCGCTCTCGAAGCGGCTTTCGACGGTCGTGCGCTGCGCGATCGCCTTGCGCGTGAGTTGCCGGAGCAACGCCGCAAGGGGCGCGGGCCAGGAGGCCTCGAGCGGTTTGCCGGCCGCTTCGACCGGCGGCTTCAAGCCCGCCGTGTCGCGCCCGCCCCCCTGAGCAATCACGGCACCATCGCGCCCGATGAGCAGCACGAGATCCGGCAACGCCTCGACCAACACATCGGCGGCGTGCGCGGTTTCCCGTCGCGCAGGCGAATCGGCGCCGGGTACCGCGTTTGCGCGCAGAGGTGCGTTGTAACGCTTCGCCGAAATGGGATCGCTCTCCGGATTACGTAAAGGCTCGCCTGGGCGGGCCGCGGGTCTCCAAGCCCCGGAAGCGTAGCCGGTGCGGTCTGATCGAGTCCGGGATGCAGCTCGCGGTTGCCGTCAGCGGCCGCCCGGCTGTTAGGTCAGCGGCATAGCGTCATTCCCGCGGAATGTGAGCGCCGTCACGCAACGCCTCTTGCCCGCGCGCCACCGGCCCTGCGCGCGGGCTGGCGCGATGCGGCGGAAGCGTGAAGTCCGATGGCGCCTGCGAGGAGCCAAGCACGTAACGTTGTGGGCTTCATGCGCAGGTCCGTATTCAGCCCCGGAACACCAGGCGGAGCGGCGGCAGCCCTTGGACGGGCCGCCCTGCTCGCCTTGGCGCTGTGCCTCGCGAGCGCGCCAAGGGCTCGCGCCGACTGCTTCCCCGTCGCCGACGCCGCGTATGTGGCGCTCGATCCCCTTGTTGACCGGGACGCCACCCAGGCCCTGAGCGCGGTAGCAGCGCGCTTCTCCGCGCCGCTCCACCTCGCGGGCGCTGCGGGCGATTCGCGGCAGCTCGCCGCCCTCTATGCCGTCCAGGCGGACGCCTACAGCATCCTGGAGCTCGATCATGAGGCGCGCGCCGCGGCTGTGAAGGGACTTGCGCTCGTGGACTCCCCGACGGATCCCTTGCGGCTCGAGCTGCTCTCGACCGCTGCCCTCAATATCTACACCCAGGATGGAATCCATGATGCGATCGGCACGATCGAGTCCGCCCGCGCCACTCAGCCTCGGGACTCACTGTCCGGCCTGTGCCTCGGGATCACCCTCGGCACGCTCGAGCGCCGCGCCGGCGAGAATGCGCTGGCCACGCGGACGGTGACGCAGGCCTATCACGACAGCGAGACTCCGGCACGAGCGGAAGCTCACGCCGCGGCAGAGATCGAGCTCTCCTCGGCGCTTCGCAGCGTGGGCGATTTCGAGGAGGCGCTCACGCTCGCGCGCGACAAGGTCGACTGGGACGAGGCGCACGACGCGTCGCTCGCGCTCTCCGTCTCCCTCTACCTGAAGGGCGAGATTCTCACCGCCATGCGGCAGTTTCAGGCCGCAATCAACACCTTTCGACATGCGCGCAGGATCAGCGTATCGCTCGGCGACCACCAGGGCGTCGCCTTCGCGGACATGCGCATCTGCCAGTCGCTCGTCGAGGTCGCGCGATATGAGGCGGCGCGCCCGCGTTGCGAGCGCGCCGTGCAGGTGTTCGCCGCCAGCAAATCCACCGACGTGTTGAAGCAGACGCAGGAATACCTGGCCGAAATCGATCTGCATTCCGGGCAGGCGCGGCAGGCTCTCGCCATCCTCGATCAGGTGCTCGATCACCAGGGCGCTGACATGGAGCCCGCGAGCGTCGGCATCGCGTACCGCACGCGCGCCCGTGCCTACGCCGCGGAGCACGAATTCGCGCCGGCCTATTCCGATCTCGAGGAATATCTCCGGCGCTACCGCGAGGTGAACCTTGCGCGCCGGCTGCGGCTGCAGGAGACCGTAAGGGAGCGCTCGCTGGCCGAGCAGGAAATCGCGCGCAACGCGGTCCTGCAGCATCAGCTGGACCTGACACGCGAGCGCGCCACGCGCCAGAGCGAGAAGCTGCGCTGGATCGCGGTGGCCAACACGGCCGGCGTGGTCGTGATCGCGCTCCTCTCCTACATCCTCATCACCTATCTGCGCCATCGGCGCCAGCTCATGCGGCTCGCCACGGAGGACAACCTCACTGGAGCGCCGAACCGCGGGCGCACCGCGCAGCTGGCGACGGCCGCGCTCGAAGCCGCCGCCGCGGAGCGGCGTCCGCTCACCGTGGCGATCATCGATCTCGACCACTTCAAGACCATCAACGACCGTTGCGGTCATGCGGCCGGCGACTACGTGCTCAGGGAATTCGCGCGTGTCAGCCGCAGCTCGCTGCGCGCCGCCGACATTCTCGGGCGGTGGGGCGGCGAGGAGTTCCTGCTCATCCTGCCCGATACGTCGCTCGACGCTGCGCTTGCGAGCGTCGAGCGCTTGCGCGTCCTGGCACTCGCGATTCAAGTACCCTCATCCACCGCCGACGATCCCGTACGCGTCACTTTCAGCGCCGGACTCGCCACGACCGCGGAGGGTCCGGGCTCGCTCGACGAGATCATCGCCCGCGCGGATGCCGCGCTGTACGAGGCAAAGCACGAAGGGCGCGATCTGGTGCGCATCGATCGCGAGAGCTACCAGACCGCCTCGACGGGCGTGCGCCGCGCGTTGCACCTGCGTTAGCGGGCAACAGACCCGGCCGGGCATCGACAAGAATCGGCCTGGCTCGTATCCTCCCGGCAGACCATGAACTTCTGCCCCCAGTGCGGCGCCCCGCTGGACTTTCGTGTGCCGCCGGGCGATCACCTCGCCCGCCATGTCTGCGATGCCTGCGGCACCATTCACTATCAGAACCCGCGGCTCGTGGTCGGCTGCGTCCCCGAGCACGAGGGCCGCATTCTTCTCTGCCGCCGCGCGATCGAGCCGCGGCGCGGCTACTGGACGGTGCCGGCCGGCTTCATGGAGAACGGGGAGACCCTGCAGCAGGCGGCGGCGCGGGAGTCACGCGAGGAAGCCCTGGCCGAGGTGGAGATCGGCTCCCTGCTCACCGTCGTGCACGTGCTGCACGCACAGCAGGTGCACGTGTTCTTCCGCGCGGCCCTGCCGCGAGCGGAATTCGGCGCCGGCCCGGAGAGCCTGGAAGTCCACCTGGTCCATCCGGAAGAGATCCCCTGGCCGCAGCTCGCCTTCCCGAGCACGGAATTCAGCCTGCGGCGCTACCTGGAGGATCGCGCCGCCGGAGTCGAGCCGCATCATTTCACGTCCCTCGATCGGCGCATCAGATAGCCGAGGTCTTACCTCATGCCGGGAGCGCCTTTGCGGCCGGCCGGGCGTGCATGGCACAATATGTCTTTTCGGCGCGCGCTCGCACGCGCGCAGTGCATACACTCATGACCTTTGTCGTTACCGAAAACTGCATCAAGTGCAAGTACATGGACTGTGTGGAAGTCTGCCCGGTGGATTGCTTCCACGAGGGACCGAACTTCCTCGCCATCGACCCGGATGAGTGCATCGACTGCACCCTCTGCGAGCCCGAGTGCCCCGCCGAGGCCATCTTTTCCGAGGAAGAGCTGCCCGCCGGTCAGGAGCAGTTCAAGAAGATCAACGCGGAGCTCGCCAAGCAGTGGCCCGTGATCACGGAGAAGAAGGAAGCCCCGGCGGACGCCAAGGAGTGGGACCGCAAGCCCGACAAGCTGAAACTGTTGGAAAAGTAGGACCCTTACCCGCGCGGATGATGCTGCGAGTGCAGCTCTTTCATCCGCTCGCGCGCGACGTGCGTATAAATCTGCGTGGTGGATAGATCGCTGTGTCCGAGCAGCATCTGCACCACCCGCAGGTCCGCCCCGTGATTGAGCAGGTGAGTCGCGAACGCGTGGCGCAGGGTATGCGGCGAAAGTTCCTTGGAGATCCCCGCCTTGCGGGCGTAGCGCTTGATGATGTGCCAGAACGCCTGGCGCGTCATGCGGTCGCCGCGCCGGGTCGGGAACAGAAAGTCGGTCTGCCGCTCGAGCAGGATCTCGCCACGCGGCCCGTGCTCGAAGTCCGTCAGCCAGCGCACCGCCTCCTCCCCGAGGGGAATCAGCCGTTCGCGATTGCCCTTGCCGAGAATGCGGATGACGCCCTGGTTGAGATTGACCTGGCCGTGCCGCAGGTTCACCAGCTCCGAGACGCGCAGTCCCGTGGCGTAGAGCACCTCGAGCATGGTGCGGTCGCGGTTGCCCAGCGGATCGTTCACCACCGGCGCGCCGAGCAGTGCCTCGACTTCCTCCTCCGTGAGGGACTTCGGCAGCGAGCGCCCGATCTTCGGCATGGCGATCTGCGCGGTGGGGTCCTCGCGTATGCCGCCTTCGCGCACCATGTAGCGGAAGAAGCGGCGAAAGCTGGACAGCTGTCGCGCGGTGGAGCGGGGTCGCGCGCCCTCATGCACCCGCCAGGCGATGAAGTCCTGCAGGTCGGCGCGCGAGGTCTTGATGATCGGCACCTGGCGCTCCGCCAGCCAGCGCGCGAGCGCGGTGAGGTCGGCGCGGTACGCGGCCAGAGTGTTGGCCGACAGCCCACGCTCCAACCAGACCGCATCGAGAAAGCGAGCCACCGCCGGATCCGTGGAGTCGGCGTGAGGGGTCATGGCAATTGCGGCAGAATGGTTCGACAATTCCCGTCTCGGCCCGCAGGTCGCGGTCAAGGTACCGATCGCAGTATGGTGAGCCCGGCCGAGTCACCGACGTGATGACATTCACATCTGAGTCTGAGCATTAACATAAAGAGAACCGGATCACATTTGCGGACGGTCGCCTGGGCGCCCGTGCGCGTCGCGTACGCGCTCTATGCACTGCTCGCCTTCCTCGCCCTGGGACTCACCGCGCTCGCCGCCGCGTTGCTTCTTCCAGGGGTATACCGGCGGCGCGGGGCGGCGCGTGCCATCTCGCGCGCCTTTCTGTGGGTGGCCGGCATGCCGCTCACCGTGCGCGGCATGGAGCGGCTCGCCCCCGGACAGTGCATCGTGGTGGCCAATCACGCGAGCTATCTCGACGGACTGGTGTTCACGGCGGCGCTGCCCGCCCGCTTCAGCTTCGTCATCAAGCGGGAGATGTCGGCAGTGCCGCTGGCGGGCCTCTTCCTGCGGCGTATCGGCTCGGAGTTCGTCGAGCGATTCGACCGCCACCGCGGGGCTGCGGATGCCAGGCGAGTGCTGCGCAATGCCGCGAGCGGCCATTCGCTGGTGTTCTTTCCCGAAGGCACCTTCACCCGCCTCCCCGGCCTGCTGAAGTTCCATACCGGCGCCTTCGTCACCGCCGCGCGCGCCGGCTGTCCGGTCATCCCGGCCGTGGTGCGCGGCACGCGTTCCGCTTTATCCCCGACCGGTGCGCTGCCGCGGCCCGGCCGCATCGAGGTCGATATCCTGCCGCCGATTCATGCGCAGCCGCAGGCGGGAGAAGCTGCGTCCTCTGCGCTCAGGGACCGCGCGCGCCAGGCGATCCTGCTCGCGCTCGGGGAGCCGGACCTCACATGTTCCGGCGATACCGCCCTCCCACCTCATACAGCGCGTGCGAGATCTGCCCGAGCGAGCAGGTCTTGACGGACTCCATGAGCTGCGCGAACACGTTCGCGCCGCCGCACGCGACCTGCTTCAGCCGCTCGAGCGCCGCCGGCGTGCTCGCCTCGTTGCGCGCCTGGAAGGCGCGCACGGCCGCGAGCTGATCCTGCTTCTCCTCCTCCGTGGAGCGGATGAGCGCCGCGCCCGCGTGCTCCTCGGCGCCATCGGACTTGGAGAGGAAGGTGTTGACTCCGATGATGGGCAGGCTGCCATCGTGCTTCTTCGTCTCGTAGTAGAGCGACTCCTCCTGGATCTTGCCCCGCTGGTACATCGTCTCCATGGCGCCGAGCACCCCGCCGCGCTCGGAGATGGCTTCGAACTCCCGGTACACCGCCTCTTCGACGAGATCCGTCAGATACTCGAGCGCGAACGAGCCCTGCCACGGGTTCTGGGTCTTGTTGAGTCCGAGCTCGCGATTGATGATGAGCTGGATCGCGACCGCACGGCGCACGCTCTCCTCCGTGGGCGTCGTCAGCGCCTCGTCATAGGCGTTGGTATGCAAGCTGTTGCAGCTGTCAAAGAGCGCGTAGACGGCCTGCAGCGTGGTGCGGATGTCGTTGAATGAGATCTCGCGCGCGTGCAGGCTGCGCCCGGAAGTCTGCACGTGATACTTCAGCATCTGGCTGCGCGGCCCGGCGCGATAGAGATCGCGCATGGCGCGGGCCCAGATGCGGCGCGCGACTCTGCCGATGACCGCGTACTCCGGATCCATGCCGTTCGAGAAGAAGAACGACAGGTTCGGCGCGAAGTCATCGATCGCCATGCCGCGGGCGAGGTAGTACTCGACGATGGTGAAGCCGTTGGCGAGCGTGAAGGCGAGCTGGGAGATGGGATTCGCGCCGGCCTCGGCGATGTGATAACCCGAAACCGACACGGAATAGAAATTGCGCACGCGCCGGTCGATGAAGTACTGCTGCACGTCGCCCATCATGCGCAGCGCGAACTCCGTCGAGAAGATGCAGGTGTTCTGCGCCTGATCCTCCTTCAGGATGTCGGCCTGCACCGTGCCCCGCACCGCCTGCAGGGTCTCCGACCTGATGCGCTCGTAGACCTCGGGGTCCACGAGCTGATCGCCGCTGACGCCGAGCAGTGCCAGTCCGGTCCCGTCATGGCCCGCCGGCCGCTCGCCCTTGTAGGTGGGCGGCGCGATGCCGCGCGCGCTCGCCGCCCGATGCAGCGCCGCGATGCGCCGCTCTGCCTCGCTCCAGCGCCCTTCGCCCCGCAGGTAGCTCTCCACCCGCTGATCGATGGCGGTGTTCATGAACATCGCGAGGATCATGGGCGCGGGCCCGTTGATGGTCATCGACACCGAAGTTGACGGCAGCGTCAGATCGAAGCCCGAGTAGAGCTTCTTCATGTCATCGAGCGT
>Ga0126373_10005278_pt1 | contig 10004 bp, 13 predicted proteins | sample PanSoiMetPlot_11_FD_92545 | JGI IMG/M metagenome (GOLD analysis project Ga0126373, IMG submission 92545) | Tropical forest soil microbial communities from Panama - MetaG Plot_11 | ecosystem: Environmental > Terrestrial > Soil > Tropical forest > Bulk soil | place: Panama | collected 2016-02-17 | reverse complement strand
TGGGGCGGAGAGTCAGACGAGGTTTGACAACGTGGCAAAACGATAGCCTGCACCTTTCAATGATGGAATTGCACGATTAAGGACAGCAGTCCTGCGTCCCCGGCTCACGCCATCGTGCTACCCACCCAGCGAAGGGTGCTAACCCCGTTCGCCTTGTCAGCTCGTCTTTCGGGCACACCTCACCCTACCCTGTGCTGATATGGCTAAGTACCCTTCCCCCGGGGCCTATCTACTGCGGCTGGGGTCGCATCTAGGGGGTACATACTCGAGGTTACTTTCGTAAGTTGATCGGGCTTTGTGGGTTTTTGTTTTATAGGATTTTTTTTGATACAAGGAAATGAAGAAGTCGCGAACTTTCGATCTTAGTGAAGGATCGCTAGTCGAGCAGCGTCCCTTGCACGGTAGGCGCGAACAGAAACAGTAAGGGCTGACAGCTTCCGACTGTCAGCCCCGAATTACCCGGCGCGTGTTATGGCACGGTGAACTCCCCGCCATAATACCCGCCGGACGCCACCAGGGAGTCAGTTCATAGAACTGCCCCTGATTGGATGGCAGGCACTTGTGGAGGTTAAGATCAACACCGACGGAAATATTGAGTTGGTCCCGGGCGTGCTGCTGCAGGCCCTGCACGGCGTTGAGGCTGCTCGGATTCGCCAGTGCCCGATTTGCCACTGCATTTTCTGGGCGGGACGGAAAGACCAGGCCGCGTGTACGAAGAAATGTAGTCATATCTTGCGGACTCGGCGCTGGCGCAAGGGATACCCAGAAAGGTACAAACTACAGCGATATGTCAGAGCAGAGGAACGGTTTCGTAAGCATTAATGATTCTGCACCATCACTCCGGCCCGGTCCGCTGAATTCACGAGAGGTTCTTGTTCCAACTCGGACCCAAGGGGCACAAGCTTTAGCGGGCGTTCAGCTCTTCGTTTAGTTGGACTGACTCGGATTCCTTCTCAAACCGTTGAAGTTCGATGGTGATGGACTTTTTTCCGCATTGCAGCAGGGCGGTCTTGTGGGAAAACTCTGGCGCCTCATAGTTCTCCGTCTCTATGGTGCAGAGAGAATTGCCTTCCAGTTCCAAGTCGCGCATCGCGAAATACAACTGTCTTCCAAACTCAACTTCGTCTCCATCGTCGGAAAGCAACTGCTTATGGACAGAGTGCAATTTCCCGGCGGCAAAGCCCACGAAGTTCGACATCAAATACTTGCCGTGCTTCTGGTCGGCGATCCACGCGGAGGTGATGCTTTGTCTGCGCAGTTTCTCTGTGGGCTCAAACTTTCTCAAAGTGTAGCCGCACTCGGTCAGCTTCCTGACCAACTGTGTCTTCCGGCATTCCCAGCGTCAGATCCGTACCAAGCCAGATGGTTTCCCGCTGCTTGACCCACTGCGCAATGGCAGCGCTCTGTTGTGGTAATCCACTCGCGGTAAGGTAAGCCAGAAGAAACAGCGTCAGACAAGCGCGTTTCATAAGAGAACCTCTCGTCATTCTCCTTGACCTCTGGACAGCATCGTAACGCAGAGGTCAAAATCGGATTTCCCAAGTCCACCCTCGAAGGGGAATCGTACCCGAAGGCTAGAAAAGTGAGGTGACGCAAAATGGTCCCAGTAAGAAGGCTCGTCAGAAGAACCGCCCCAGCTTTGCTCAGCATTGTTACTCTGACTCTCACGCATGCGCAAAAGCAGTCTACTCAGCCACTGAGCAGAGCGGCTCTTGAGGTGGACGGCACGATGTTGCACTTAGGTATGACGAAAGCCCAAGTAGCCGAAAAATTGGCGAGAGCACGCAAAATAACGAAGCTGGACGAAGACGATTGGTTCTTAGGTTCCATTGACGAAGGGCAGTCCCCCGGCCCAACTCTCCAATTCACGCGCGGTTTACTCAGCTATGTTGACCGCGAATGGCCGACTCATAACAACGATATCGCAGAGTCCCTCTTTGGTGTTGTGACCTCCCTAAATGACGAAGGATTTTCCAGATGCGTGGTGACCACTGACACCCAAGCCTTGCCTCTTGTGACCAAACAGCAGGTCTGGATTAATTGTGGAGAGAAAGGTGTTGTGATCCTTCGGAGTCACATGGGCGAGAAATTCTATAACTCCGTGTACGAAATGTTGGGCCGCAAGAGAAGCGCAAAATAATCGGCAACGAGAACCGCTAAACTGGTATTCGCGTGCATCAGCAAATCAACCCGTCACATTCTTGGCCGGACGTGTCGAGTGTTTCGCCACGAAGCTAACCCTCTCTTAGAAAGAGAGGGTATACCGATGGTGTGCCACGGTCAACTTATCCAGCTTCGAGACTTGTTTCCGTGTTTTGCAGATCGGTGGCGAAAGGCGGTGTTCGTGATTCTGAGGGGCTATATGGACGAGAGTTACGACAATGAGCATCGCATATTTGCACTTCGTGCATGATGAGTACAGGGTCGCAATGGCTATGGCTTTCCCTTGAATGGAAACGCTACATCGCAGCAGTCAATAGGAAGCTCAAATCGCAAGGGCGACCGCCGATTTTCCGCTATCATGCCACGGACTGCGCGAACTATATAAATGACTTCGAGGGGTGGAGCAAACACGAGCAAATAGACCTTGTTAAAGGTCTCTTTGGAATTCTGCGGCGTCATCCGACCAACAGCATTGCATACGTCACCGATCTGAACGATGTGTGTGAAGTGTTTCCAAAACACGAAAAAGATCGTCTGCACGCGGGCTACACCGTTCTGACTACATACGTGATGTATCAAATTCTGATGGACTGCAAAGCGCAGGATGGACACGTGAAGCAGGTTGTTCTGTTCCACGACCGCAATCCTTACGACAACGCCATGCAGGATGCATTCAAACTCATGGTGCAGGACCCTGAATACAATGCATTCTTCCCGTCGCTCACTCCGATGTCGTCGGAACACTGCATTCCACTACAACCCGCCGATCTTGTCGCGTATGAGATGTTCAAAGAAGCGCACCGTAAACTCAGCGGTCGGAATCGCCGTAAGTCTCTAGAGGGTCTTTTGAGTCTAGAATCGTTCGGCATTCGCTCAAAAACACTGACCAAGGACGCTCTGCTAAGCATTCGCAAACGAATGCCTTAGGACCAGACCGCCCGTTGAAGCCCCTCATAAGTCAGCCCCAAGACGCATATCGACGACCTTGCGCTCGTGTGCGCCAATTGCCACCGCATGAGCCACCAGTGCCTTGACATCTGCGACGGAAAGCCATGGCTTACCCCGACCGCCATGTGGCCGAAAAGTGGAAGCGTCCACGGCTAACTAAGAAGTCCACCTTCCAAAATTCGTGAGTGCCCGATGCTTCCGAGAGGAGTCAAGCTTCTCGATTTCCTTTTGCGCGTGGCGACGCTTACGTGTAGCGTTCGCCGCCATGGTCGGCTTTCGCCCTTCAAGCGCGTATTTGCGTTGCACTTCATTCCCGCCGCGCTTTGCCAGCATCGATCGGTCCCACGCACTGCGCTCGTCGGTTGACATCAGGGCGAGCCGCTTAGCCTGACCGATCAAGATTGCCCTGCGCCAGCGGGGCAGGTTCCGACCCCAGCGCTGGCAAAACTTCCCGAGCCAGCGCCAAGCCGCCATCCGGGCCTGAGGTGGCAGGTCATTGAAGTAGCCGTTCGGGTTTCTGCCGTTGAATTTGCGGAGCGATTCGATTCTCATGCGATGATTCTATTTCAGGGAGCCGCCTTCAAATCGCTGACCAGCCGCCCCAGAGCTTCCTGATACGAATCGTGGTTCTTCCAGTTGCTAAAGTCGGGAATGAAATACTCGCGTATCTCCCGCGCCGAATCCTTCCCCCGGTCGGCATCAAACAGTGTCCACTTCTTCACTTCCTCAAACGGAGCGATCGTGATCGGAAACAGCATCTGTTTCTTTTCCCGCGCCTCCCGCTCCCGCGCATTGGCAATTTCTGTCCCTACCCAATCGCTTGCCATGCTGTGATCTGACAGGATTAGCAACAGCTTGTCATGCAACCGAATCGCCTCATCAACCTGCTCATGAATCTTCCGCCCGCCTTTGATGTCGTGCGGTGCAAACCAGCAACGCACACCTTTGGCCTGCAGGTCAGCATACAGCCGGTCTGCAAACTCTTGGTCTTTGGTCGAGTAGCTGATGAAGCTGGAGTAGAACTGAACAGCTCCAGCGATGGATTTGATGTAGCCGATGAGGTCGTCCGGCACGCCACAACCGCGCAGGAAGACTTCGGGAATCTTGCCTTTAGATCTGTAAATGGTGTCGATTCCGACCGTAGATGGTCCATCGTGGCGAACGGTTTCGAGGCCTTTGGCCGTGCTGAGATCGACGTCCGCTACATAAGTCTGATTCATCCGAGCCGAGCCGAACTCAGTCCCATTGAGGTTTGTTCTGGTGAATTTTGTCCAAAGGAGGGTTGCTTTGCTTAGCTTGGCCCCGTCGAGGTTCGCGTCGTTGAGGTCTGAAGCGACGAGATTGGTTGCCTGAAGATCCGCACCGCTGAAGATCGCCATGCCGCATCTCGTGTAGCTAAGATTTGCTCCGCTCAGATCCGCGTGACTGAAGTTAGCGCTGTAGAGGTCCGCACTCGTCAAGTCGGCGTCATGAAGGTCTGCGCCAGCGAAGCTCGCATCGGAGAACTTCGCCCCGCTAAGTTCATCGAATCGAAGCTCAACCCGACTTAGGTCTGGCAATATGTCAGGCTGTTCACTTCGCCATTTGTTCCAATGCTCAACCCCATGCCTGAGGATGTCCAGATGTTCAGGATTCGCCATGGCCGCGTGACCTCGCTTACTTCGGCAATGATTCGGATTATTTCGGAAGCCACACTCTACCCGCCACTTCCCACCGAGTCAACGCTAGAGGGCTAAACGAAGAGCGACAACTCCAGTTCGGTCAGCCCGATTCCGTGCGACTAGTAGCGGGCAAATTCGGCGCAGTAAAATTCAAATCGAGCCGAATCACAAACTGGCGGTGTGCCTTACCACACTTGGTCTCCCCCTTAGGAGGATGAATTGACTTCTGTGGATGCTAGTGATTTCAGTTCATTTGAGAAGTCTGCGGACCTGCGATTTGCTAACGAAGTCCTCGAACTTTACGAGGACGTTGGCGTCACGGTGCACGAACTCGCCGACGAGTACCAGAACAATGGGATCGCTAGCGGTTGCAAGTACGCAAGGAAGGCAGCGGAACAAGTTATCGCGAAGTTTAAGTCAGTAGCCAAGACGATCGAAGACATCTACGTCGCTCCGCTCTTCGCCACAGTTGGCGGCAGTTCTGCAGAGAAGACAGAATGGCTGCGACGCAAGATTGATTTCATCCTTCCCGAACAGTTGCGGCGGGCACAAATAGCCCTGGAAACGGCATGCCGTACTTTCGGGTCTTTTGCACGGACCTCAGACCATGTTGCTCGACTCCAAGGACAAGATGCTGTCCTTAGGAGTCGACTAGACAGCGTAATAGCACTCGCAGCTCTACACTCTACTTCACCGACTGTATCGGTCAGCAAGCAAGACGCAGAGGCGGCAGCCACTATGGTTTTGCGGGAATCAGAAAATCCGTTGAAGATCTTTATCTCCCACAGCAGCAAGGACATGATTCTCGCGACGGCCCTAATTGATCTTCTTAGGTCGGCTCTCGGGATGACAGCCGATCAGATCAGATGCAGCAGCGTGGATGGTTACCGTCTGCCTGCCGGTGTAAACACCGAGCAACAGCTTCGGGACGAAATCAAAGGCTCGCAAGTCATGCTCGGCCTAATTACACCAAACAGTCTAACTTCCCAATACGTGATGTTTGAATTAGGCGCAAGGTGGGGCGCGGGCCTGCCGCTTATCCCGCTATTGGCTGGCGTGGAACCGAAGGACCTCGGACAGCCTCTAAGCCTGCTGAACAACCTTTCAACCAACAGCGACTCGCAAATCTATCAGTTGGTGGACGACATCGCTACACGCCTCCAGATCCCAGCACAGAGCGCCGCGTCCTATACGCAACATGTTGCTAAAGTAAGGCAAATCGCTGGGACCGTGGGCGAAACAAAGCCGACTACCGCGCCACAGCCGCAAACAAAACAAGGCTTCCACAACGTTCAATTCATTGGTGCCAGAACGACGAAGCTAGGGTGGGGCGGTGATACTGGAGGGGTGTTATGGAATGAGAATGTCGGAAAGTCAGGCGACATTCATGCAGTTGTTGCGTGCTTCAGAAACGAAGCTCGATAAGGCAGCGACATACGACCGATAAACGGTGCGCGGGCACACTTGAGATTGTTTGACGACACAGGGCGAGAACTAGGTACTGGGTTTTCCAGCGCCTTATGGCTAGGAAACCGCTCGGACACGTACGATCTTATCCCGGGCGGCCAGGCTGGCTGCGTAATTGTTATCTTCGGAACGTCAAACGAACCGCGGGTTCCCTGGAAGACTCGCCGACCGTCGTGGCCAGGCGACATCATTTCAGACAATGATACAGAACTGGAAGAGTTGCCCAGTATTGCTGAGGTCAGCATCCTCGATTACAACCATCGACCTCTGATTCCCCCGGTAAAGGTTAATATCAAGAAGGACGGCGACGCTTTCGCTGTTGCGCACATCTCTTCCGATACGACACAGAAGTGAGGCGGGTGGCCACATCTGCCTCACTTTGGCAAATACGGAGTTGATGCCAATCGTCCCCAAGGCGATTCTCGATTTGTCGTAAACGGTGTTCAGCTTTACTGTTCTTCAAGCTGCTTATAGAGTCTTCTCCCAGTGGTGTGTGCGGCAACGGGAGCAAAAACAGGCGCACCTTCGCGGAGAGCTGCCGGATCCGGAGATTTGACGGTTCTGTTGTCTCTGAGGTTGCCTGTCATCCAAGTGGCAAGGTTTGCGTCGTTGCTTATCTCGTAAATCGGCATGTGCGAATCCATCGCGTATTCTGTTGGGTCACAGCGCAGAAATGAGCGCATGTGGGTGATTCGCTAGCTCGTTCCCTCGGCACGCTGAAGGGCGGTTTCTCCCGATTCTGGCTAACAAAGAATTGCACAAATGACTTGACTAACACGGGCCTTTATGCACCGCAGGCATCCGAGCGGCACATCAGCTGTTGCTGATAATTTGATCTCTCAGTGCTGAACCGTTATCTGGTTAGCAGACCTCGCAATGATCTCTGGCACCCCACGGTAGGAGCTGACGGTCCCCGTCACGCAAATCGCTTTCCCGTCAAACTTTTGCTCGACATTTCCGAACTGGGCGCGGTCACTGCCCCAGATCAGGACGGTGAAAATCTGTCGGGGATATGGTTCGTCCAAGTTGATGAAAGTGGGCTGTCCCCGGCTCGTGGTTGCCCAGTGTAGGCTGGCCACCTTGCCGCACACGGTTTCCACCTGCCCGATGTGATTGGCCGCATCGGCTGGAGTGATGTGTGTTTGTGCCGTTACCACGACGGCACATAACGCAGGAGCCAACAGAGAGAAAAGAAGCGCACGTGACTGCTTCATACTCGCCTCCAATTAGGAGACCAACCGATCCGCTACGAGTTGGTCTCTATTGACTTAGCGCAGTGCGGGGGATTTTTCAGCACCTTCTTCAGAAGCTTTGCATGATGCTCGCTGCCGTCCTCACCCTTGAGATAGACGCTGTCCTTTTCAACTGCAAATTCGACGGGCCCGTTGACCGTCAACATTGCTGCCTTTGACCATCTCCACTTGTTATTCACACCAAACCTCGCATACGTCGCCCGTTCGAAGGTTTAGCAACTTCGCCGACGCGCACGCGCCGACGGGCGAACCCTCGATGAACACTACTCGGTCTCCCTGCTCGAAGTGAAAACAGTACGTCTTAGCACTAAAAACCTCGCGGTTGATCACGAATGTCTCATCATTTGCAGACGCTTGGATCTCGTACCTCGATCTCGCTGATTGGCTGGAGCCGAGACTGCCCGAACGGCCTGATGAGATTGGTGTCACATCAGCAGACTCATTGTCATCGGTGTTAATAATCTTGCCGTTGCACACCACGACATCAGTCGCAGGGAGCCACAGAGCAGTGTCGACCGTATCGACATCGTTGACCTCCCACAAAGAGCCATCATCGAGCTTTATGATTTTTCCATCGCCCTGGACGGACAAAATTGAAAGTCCCGATCCGCAGTTACCTGTCTGCGGTTGGTAAGATCGGCTGGAACTGGGAACCGTTGGCCTCACGGTAGCCAACCGGGCTTCGGCAGCAGCAACGGTTTTAGATTGCTCGGGCGTCAACAGCGAGTGACTGCATAACGCTGGATATCGTCCCGTCATGCAGGTGCTAAAGTTTTCGCGCAATTCGGCCGCCCGGACCTCTTGGACCTGAGTGGACGTCAGCCAGCCATGATTGCATAGGGCAGGATATTTTCCAGTCATGCAGGTACTGAGATTTTCGCGTAGCTCAGCAGCTCGCACCTCTTGTGCTTGCGTCGGTGTGAGCAGGCCGTGATTGCACAGCGCCGGGTATCTCCCCGTCATGCAAGTGCTGAGATTCGCGCGTAACTCCGCTGCTCGGACTTCCTGAGCTTGCGTCGGTGTGAGCAAGCTGTGGTTACAGAGCGCAGGATATGTTCCCGTCAGGCACGTTCGCAGGTTTTGCGCAGCGTCGGAATAGGTGCCTTGGGCAGAGGCGGAAATTGACATCCATAGGACGAGGGGAGGCAGGAAGCGTCGCATATATGCTTCTTCGGGACTCTAACCTTAACACTGTGGCGTCGCTAATGCAGTAAGCTTCGTCACTTGTCAACGTGACAGCGGTCAGGTGTACTTCGAGTTGGCCGTGTGTTGCAAGATTTCGTCCGCGAGGAAGTCGGAGTACGGCAGGGTTTGAGTCGCGATTAGCACTAGAAATATCAACTGGGAGGAAGCGACGTCTCGTAGGCTTACCCAAGTCGAGGCGTGCTCTCCGTTCCTCCTCCTCCTTCGCCCGCTTCGCCGCGATGCGCTTGCGATTATCTGTGCATGTGCACGGCGCGCTAGGGAGCGACATTCCAGACCTTCGCGGGTGGGAGGCGATTCACGTCAGACTGTCTTCTTGACGTTAGAAGTTGCTCCCCAATCTAACGACGCCACTGAGCCGAAGTCCCAGGCCTCTTGTCCAGCATTTGTTCCACCTTTTCGCGTAACTTCGTTTCAATTTCGGATATATTTCCCCGATTCGCAAGCTCGAGATAAAGGATGCCACCCAAATCGGTTGGGACCTTGGCACCCTTTTCTCTAATAATGAGAGATCTCTGTCGGCCTTTGGCTCCGGCAAAATAGCCAGCTTCGTAAACGACATTGTCTCGTGGAGCAAACTGCTGCTTGGATCCGCTGCCCAATCGGTCGTCAGCCATGAAAAGGAATATTCCGCAGTTTGTGAGGGATTCCGCTCGCTCGATCGAGTCCCAAATTGTGTCGCCGGGCCTAAAGTCGTGCCAATCAAAAACGGTTACACCTACTTTCTCGGCCAGGAACACGCGTATGGTGTTGGCGACGTCTGATGCTTGAGAAGAGTATCCAAGAAACACATGCCGGAAGGAATTCACTTCCCGCTTCCAGTTTTCAAATGTACCTTTAAACTCTTGACTCTTCAGCCATTCCGGGTCAAGAGAGTTGGGAATGTCGATAAGTCGACGAACATAACCTTTCCGCAAAGATCCTCGCTCCGTAACGACCTTCTCACGAAGCACGAGCAATGGACGCCTTGCAGCAACCGCCATACAGACGCCAAGATGGTTGAATTCAGATGGCAACACGACTGTTTTGCTTTGTTTTCGGTGTATCCTTGCGGCGTTCCATTGGCTGAATGCTAGAACAATAACCCCGTGGCACTGCCGAACGCTCTCAAGTCGCTGTTCCACGTCGTCGGTCGTCGCCGAATCCGGTTGAACTTGGAAACCAGCTTCAGTGACGTGATCTCGCACTGCTTTAAGAAATCGCTGCTGAGACTTAGACAAATTCACAACTCTGGGAGATCCCAGGCTAATAATCAAACGCGCATCGAATGCCATATGGCAGGTAAGGATAACGCGATTCCGTAGTATTT
>Ga0126373_10005276_pt1 | contig 10005 bp, 15 predicted proteins | sample PanSoiMetPlot_11_FD_92545 | JGI IMG/M metagenome (GOLD analysis project Ga0126373, IMG submission 92545) | Tropical forest soil microbial communities from Panama - MetaG Plot_11 | ecosystem: Environmental > Terrestrial > Soil > Tropical forest > Bulk soil | place: Panama | collected 2016-02-17 | reverse complement strand
TGTTATTAGCGTGTTCATTTTTGCGGCCGCTGCCCGGCGATCGCCGGCCTCAATCGTGTTGTATCGTTTCCACATCTGCGGAGATTGATGGCCGATGATCGCCATCGCCGTCGTCGTATCGACCCCAGCCCGCCTGAGATTCGTCGCAGCACAATGCCGGAAGTCATGAAACCGAAAGTTCGCAATGCTCGCCCGAGTTAAGGCATTCTGGAATGCCGTTTTGATGGAGACAATCGACTGCCCGTCTCGCACGAAGACCTGATCTTGCCCCAGATACCGGACCGTGTGCAACTCCTTTAACGTGGCTCACACATCGGCCGTCATTGGGATTTGACGTGGGCGCCTGGTTTTCCTGTCCAACGCCCGCAAGCCGATTACCCCCCGTTCACGGTCCACGCGGTCCCAGGTGAGATTGACGATTTCGCTGTTTCGCATGTCGAGCCGGTAGGCCACCAGGATAATTGGCTTGAGGTGGTCGGCTGCCTCGTGATAGAGGCGGGTCCATTCGTCGTCGGCCAGAATACGGTCCCGTTCGTTCCGCGGCGTCGGCAGACTGACCTCACTGGCCGCATTCACCTCCAGGAGATCACGCTGAATGGCTTTGTTGAGCATCGCTTTGAGGACGGCATGGTCCCAATTGACCCTGCTCAGGGCTGCGGGCTTGCCATCCGCCCGCAAGGGATTCGCGCGATAGGCCTTCACATCATGCGCCTGGAGATCGGTTAAAAGTTGATCGCCAAAGAATGGGATCAGCCGATCATTCACGGTGGTCACGTGCTTTTGATACGACCGTAGCGCCTGCACTTCCGGCAGGTCCAGATACCGTTTCCCCCATTCACGGAAGGTCGGAATTGTTTTCCTACCGTCGCTCTGCACCAGGCCTTTCAGGAGATTCGTTTTGATGATAGATTCTTACTGCTTCCCCAGCTCTCGCTTGAGCGTATGACATTTCCTGCGCTTGACTTTGCCGCCTTCATCCGGCGCGGCGAGGCGCAAAGTGTGACCGTCATCTATAACTTTAAATTCAACGTACAAGGAGTCCGAGCGTCGCATAATTCCCATCGCCCTACCCTCCTCTCTTCTGTGAACGCACTTCACATAACAGAGTAGGTACTGTTGTCACCATGAGCGCCTTCGCCAATCGTTCTAGCGTCGAGAGGCGCGGATCGCATGCAGGATTACCACTCTCCAAGCGGACCAACGGGGTAAGCCCAACGCCTGATGCCTTCGCCAGATCTCGCAAGCTCATCCCCCGTCGCTCTCGAATCTCTCTCAACCGTTTCACCATGGGCTAACTGGGCCCATATTCCGGTCCGTACGTCAAAGGGCCTTGCTAGGTTTTTTAGGGCTTACGGTAGGAGAGATGCCAGAACGCTCATACACGTTCACGCGTCTCGTGTATCACCCCCCACCCCCCACGCAACCTGGTTGGTTAAACACTCACATACAAATTTCGTCAATTTGATCGCGTGTGCGAACAGATGCCGCGAAGCTAGGCTCGTAGCTGATCTACCAAGGCTTCGACGGTGAGAGGAGCCTTGCCTTCGGCGCGGTTGTTCACGAGGACATACGCTCGCCGATTCTCGGCGACGACCTTCTTCACGAATTCCACTGTATCCGTTCGGATCTCGGGGTGTTCTCCGACAATCTTGTTATACGGTTCTGCCCGTTTCTTGGCTTGCTCATAGGATATTTTCAGTGGAGTCAGAAGCCGAAGCACCGTGAACGGAGCTGTGAAGGTCTCCATCCGTTTGTGCTGCTCAACCAACGGCGGCATGTAGGACCAGTGGTTGTAGACGTGAGCCACGCCATTCGTCTCAAGAGGCTTGTGATAGTCAGCACCGAGGAGACCGGCGATCCGAATCTCAACCGCATACCGGAAGTCTTTTGGAAGCTCACCGAAGAATCTATCGAGTTGTGAACAGAACTCCTCAATGGACATGCCGTGTCGTTGGAACTCGAAGATGAACGGGCCGGTGTGTGGCCCAAACTTCGCTTCACGGTATGGAGCCAGCACGAAGTCCTTGAACACCTGAGCATCGAGGAACCGTGCATTCGGTTGACCGGCCTTCACGCCGTAACGGGGTTGCTTTGCTTAGACAGGGATAGTGAGTTTTTCCCATACCTTGAAGCACATCTCGAAATCTTCGAGAATCTGTTTGAGATAGTGCCGCAACTGATTCGCAGTTGGAGGCCGGTAGCAGGTCGAATCGTTACCGCGGTGGTGGCTCTTCGTTTCCTGACCAATCAGTGGCCGTGAAACACAGCACTTCCAGGACTTCCTCGTTTTGCCTCACTGGAATGGGGATGTCCTGAATTTCAACAGAACCTCCCCCTCGAGAGTCGTTCGTCCACACGTCGATTGCCTTGACCGAGTCTTTCTTGAGGCCGAAGTAAATGGTCGTCCATTTAAGATCGGTCAGGGGAGTGCCGTCCTTGTTCGTTGTGGGTTCTCTGTAGGAGACAGTGATCGTCGGCTTCGTGGACTTTACGCGAATTTCAGGCGAGGGGGTGCAGGGAGTTGGATATCTGGTCACCTCTCGAATAGTAAACTCTCTCGCCTTTCGAACGATCCTCGCTGGTGAAGCAGGTGAAACAATTGTACAAGCCCACCCTCCAAAGACCATGCCGATCAGGAGAATCTGCTTGATAGCCATGCTGCTGTGGGTCATAGGGCTTCTATGCTAAAAGAGCGTCCGTGAAACCACAACCCCCAAAGAGCAATTGGGGATGCTGTTGCTCCAGGATTTCATGTGCGGCTGCGTTGCGAGATCGATCGGATCGGTGGCCAGTGCCTCACGGGGTCTGGCAAGGACCAAGGTAGTTCCTATTGTTCATAGGAAGAATGGCCACCAGTTCTACAAACGACCGGAATAACGCTCAATCACCTATGCCGCTTCATTCCAATGGGCGGTAGGGCTCTTCCTCTTACTGAGGAACTAGTGCCAATGAAATGAATATCAGCCTAGGAGGCGTGCGAGGGTCCGGAACATATTCAACAATTGGCCTCATGAAGATATGACCCGCAGGTTAATCGGCGCGGGTGGGGTGTTGGGCGGCGGCGGAGCGGTACCCAAGCACCCGACGCGCTGGGTCGCCACGACCACGTTGTCATGCCAGCGGTAGAGGTCGGTGTGCGTACTTTCGGCGTTCGGTGGATTACAAAAGTACCCGGTCGTAAGCGCGCCGCCCCAGCAATTGATGGAGCCCGCGAGGTAGATCGCATTGAAATAGCGAGTGGCCCCAGCCGGTGCATTCACGTCCGTATCGAGGTTGGAGTACGAGCCGACCGGCTGGCCGTTGATCCATCCTTCGATGAGGCCATCGAACGCGGTCGGACTCGAACTATTGCGCGTATGGAACTCGACGCAGTACCACGGACCCGGCACAAAGGTCGTGATGTTCTGCTGTTGGCAGAGCTGGGCCGACTGGACTTGCCCAATATAAGGAACTGAATCGCCACACGCCCCAGGCGGCACGATGCCCAGCGTGTAATAGCCCAAGAGAGCGGGGTTCGGCGGCTGTTGGGGAAACATATTTTGCCCGGACCCGTTGCCATAGCTCGCCCCGCCGTGCTTCTGTCCCCCTTGCGGCCAGTTCACGTATTCTGGCGACCATCTCACGTACCACCGATAGTAGACATCTAGGGCCGACGACACGAAGGAGCCGACGATATAGGGACCACCATTGTTGGCCCCGGCAGGCGAATGGATTTGGACCGCATGAGTCCCATCAACCACTTGCCCCGTATAGACACCCGTGGGACCGACAATGGTAGGGGCCGGGATGATCCCCCCTTGGAGACTCGACACAGCCCAGCCGCCGTTCTTGTAGGTGGGCGGCAGGCCGCCCGGGAAATCGCCATAGGAGCGCGCCTCAAAGTTGTCACAAAAGAGAATATAGGGCTGGTCGCAGACGGCTTCCTGATTGTCCGTGACCGCCCAGGCGATCGTGAACCAGAGCAGTATCATTCCGCATACCATGAGGACTCTGCCAATTCTCGACTGCATCATGCTTCCTCCTTAATTCACGGTAAAGCCCGTTGGTGTCGCTGGCGGAATGGTGTCGCTGCCCGTGTTGATCTGCACATTATCAACATCCACAATCCTCAAGGTCCCGGCCTGATCGATGACATCGAGATAGATGTCCGTATGGTTGTTCTAGTCTTTGGTCGGTTGCCCTGTAATCGTCCCCATCGGGACGCCGTTTTTGAGGGCGGTCACTTGGCCCGTGGCCGCGTCGGTGCTGAGCACTAAGGCGGGGCAGCCACTTGTATAGAGTTAGAATAGCTACAGCTACCAGGCTGACCCGATGACTGCTTCCCGTAATGGACAGAATAGGTATAAACCGTCGAGTCTTGGTCTGGGTCCCACGCCAGGGATACTGCTCCTGAAGGAGGTGTTACAGTAGACACTTCATTAGAGCAGGGCCCGGTCACCCCGTTAGATGCACTCACAGCAAAGTAATAGGGGGTGTTGGGGTCTAATCCTGTGACGGTGGCCGTTACACCTGTTGCAGCTGTAGGAGGTGAACCAGGAGGTGAACCAGGAGGTGAACTAGGAGATGAACTAGGAGGGTCTCCGCTCCCGCCGCTGCAGCCGGTCATCGAGCTGAGAAAGAACGTGCCTATGATGCAGAGGGCTAAGCGGATCTTTCTAATCATTGACCTCCTTCCTTCATCGAAGGTGCTGATGAGTTGTGGCAGAACACCTGGCGCCGGTCACTGTGGTTAACGCCACTAGACGCCGTACTGGAGGGGCATAGAGTAAGTTAGGACCAGTAAATTAAGCAATGCCCCGAACGGAGGTAGTGGGAATACTTACGACAGGGGCATGATTGAGGATAAAGCTTCCAACCGCCCAACTATCGTGTTGTTAACATGGTTCATGGAGTTGCAGCAACCACAGTGCGAGGCACGCACAGGGCGTCTCGTGACGGACCAAGCAAGCCGCGTTCACGTCTGAGCTGGTGTTCGGTAAAGAGGTGACACTTCAAACATTCGGCAAGGACAAATCCGGGCGCCGGATTGCTGATTTGATTCTCCCGGATGGCACTAACGTCAATCACGAGTTGGTCAAAGACGGATGGTGCTGGTGGTACAAGGAAGTACGCCCCAGGTGATACCGTGCTCGAAGGGTTGGAGAGGGAAGCGAGAGAGGCAAAGAAGGGGCTGTGGGCTGATCCTGTCCCCCTTCCACCGTGCCTAGATCGGAAAGCTCGTCAGGGGCAAGGAGTCATCTCCGAACGTCATGAGCTGAGTACAGTCAGAGGAATTTTAGACTCGACAAATGATCCGCGCGAATCGAAGGGCCCTCCGGTATCCGGCAAAGACCGTTGGGGGCTATCCTAGGGGGTGGACGGGGTCAGGTGTTAAACAGGTGTTAGCGAGAGAAGTAATGTGGCCGCAAATGCCATTGAAGGGCATAAGGAGCCATGAATGGTGTGCGACACGAATCGCTAGCGGGGATTGCCCAGCCCATCATGAACTTCAGCAATCCCCACTGAGACAATCCCGGCTTCGGCACCATCTCTCCTACAGTGTAGCGATTTCAGACATTTGGCGGGTCGCAGTCTGACGCCGTGTTATTAACGTGTTCAGGCGAGCCATGGCAGCGTCTAACTTCTCTGCCTTGATCGTCCGGTAGCGGAGAAACATTTCGACCGGGGAATGGCCGACGATCTTCATGATCGTTTCAGTATCCACTCCTGCATCGACCAAATTGGTAACCGCACAGTGCCTGAGCTCGTGGAACACAAAATCCTCGATTTTCTGTTCCCGGCAAACCTCCTGAATAACGCGGTAGATCTGATTGAGCTTCCTCCCGTCCTTCTGGAACACGAGACCACTGATTCGTGTCACCCCCTCCTTTTCCCGTAGCTAGTGAAGTGTCCGCTTCAGCATGGGTGTGAGGGGCACCTCGCGAGCCTGCCCGTTCTTCGTCATGGAACCAGGCAGGAAGATCCGGCCCTTCTCCAGGTCCACACGGTCCCAGGTCATGCCTAGAATCTCTTCCAGTCTCATTCCTGTGTGATAGCCGGTCAGCAGGATAGGCTTAAACCACTCAGGCGCAGCGGTATAGAGCTGGCCCCACTCCTGGGGCTCCAGCACTCGATTCCATGCGTTCTTGGGCTTCGGTGCAGCGCCAAAAAAGGCCATGTTCCGTGTGAGCAAGTCCCGTTTCATGGCTTGCTTGAGCATGTGCTTCAGGATGTTGTGATCCATGTTGACCGTGGCGACGGCGCGCTCTTTGCTTCGCTCTTGCCTGAAGGCTTCCACATCCTTTGCGGTCAGGTCTCCGAGTAGCCGGTTGTCACTGAAAAAAGGAACAATCACCTAGTCAATACTCTGGCACCGTTCCCTGTAGGAGCGGAGCCTTCGTATTTCCTCAATCGCCTTGTACTCCCCTGCCCAATGGCTAAGACTCATGACATTGAGTTTTGCCCGTTCGCTCACCATCGTTCCGGCCAGCAGCTTGCCCTTGATAATCGCCTCTTGCTGATTGGCTGATCCAGCCCACTCCTTGACTCATACTCTCCATTCATGAATACGCACATACACCACTCCTGCTTGCATTTCCGAAGCCTGCTTCCCTAAAATGCCGCTGCCCTGCCGGCTGAAGAAGCCGGGGCTTGAGGCGGAGACCATGCGCATCATTATCCGAAGGCAGCGTCAGGACATGGTGCCGCTGGCGCCAGCACCAGCGATACCCGATCCGGGTTATAGGGCACCACAGACCGCAGCCAGCCACTCGGTCTGCCCTGTGAGAGACAATCCGCCTGTCGAGCCCTTCGCGAATGCATCCCCGGCTTCTCGTCTCCAGGACCCAGCCGCGCTCGCACTGGAGGCGGAACGGCGGATGTTCGCGGCGACGGTCGAGTACCTCTTGGCGTTCTTAGATCCGTCGATCAGACAGCAAGCCGAAGAAGGCCTGGCGACCATGTTGATGACCTGGGAGGACCTGGAGACTGAACGCATCCAACTTGAATCCGAGGGGGCGCGCTGAACAAGCGGTAAGCGATTCGCGGGCTTTCCCCAGGACGTCCTCCACACTTCACCTGCTCGTGAAGGCGCTCGAAGCAATCCAGAAGAGTTAAGTTTGTGCATTTCGTCAGGGTGGGGGATCCCTACCCATGAGAGAAAATATCAGGTTGAACACCCCGCCCTCATTGGACATGGTCCGGCATGGATGAATGCCCACGCCGTCGGAGTCCTCATTCGGCCACCACCCTGCTGCTTGATACTTCCCTCGCTCCCAAATGTTATTTGCGTGTTACTTTTGATGCCAGATTGAGAATGAGACCGACAGAGATCGACAAAGAGGGGGAATGACGAAAGTACGAATCGCCAACCGGGAAGGGGGATGGCCGCTCCTCTCAAGGCTTTCGACAACCCCCCGCATACAATCCCGGCGACGAACCATGTCGTCTCCTGTCGGGGTCTTAGCGGGGAGGACACTATTGCCCAAACGCTAATGCTGTGATCGTCAGATGTCTAGAACCGATCTTGCGGGAGGAGCTGAGTCGCCTCAACCATTCTGAGAGACTGCAGCCATCCTAAACCAAGAGGGCCCAGCACATGCCTGGCGCAACGCCATGAGACACATTACTAGAAAATGGAGTAGATAGCCGGTGCGACCACACTTCCCTCGAGAAAGAATGCGACCGTAGCCAGCAACAAGAACACGAAAATGAGAGGAGCAAGCCAATAAGCTTTTCGCTCTCTCAGATAATCTACAAACTCCCTTACGAGACCAGAATAATCTTGCATTCTTGTGTCAACGTTCATTTTTCCCCCCCCTCAGGACAGTTTGTTCATGGCGCTATATACCCGCTTTTCACCTCACGACCCCGACGCTTACAAAACAGGATCACTGACTGAACGAGTCTCTCTGAGGGGCAGCCACCCATTTTGCCCCTCTTAAGGCGATCGCTCGAAAAAGAATGAACGAGAAGATCGCTCCTGGATAAAACCAGAATCCGCCAAATCGTGATGTGATAGCTCCTCCGATTAACGCCACAATGATCGACAGAAAGTCAGTCACCGGGCCTAGCGGCTCGAAGACCTGCATGTGCTTGGCGTTCGTCAGGAGGCCATCTTTGCGGAGGACCTCCTGCTGCCACGGACGTTTCTCGTAGGGCTTGAGCCTGTCGGTTTGAGGGACTGCCGGAGCAGCTGTATCTTTCAGGACATTGGTATCGCAGGCATCGATGCAGTTGTAGCATTTGATGCACTCGGTGTTAATCACCTTCCCATCAAAGTGGAAGATCTCTCTACTGACATCGATGCCCTGCGGGCAGGCATTACTGCAGTCGCGGCAGCCGTTACATTGGGCAACACGTGTAATCTTGGATTGCACCGGAGAAATGTTCATGAGCGGTGCCATCATCGAGGCATACGGACATAAGATCCGGCAAAATGCACCCTGTCCATAGCGGAGGTTCAGCACGATGCTCATCGTAAATTGAATAAACACGGCCATGCCAAATGCAAGTAAGGCGTCGTTCCACGTCGGCTTAATTTCAAAATTGAAGAAGGCGGTCTCCGCGAAGGCTTTGCCTCCGTAGCCGGGGTTATCAGCGAGTGGCGCCGGCGCCATCACATTAACCTTGGGAGAGAAGCCGACGTTGTGAATCAGAATGATGACCGGCAACAGAAGTATAAAAAAAGCACCTATCCTCAAGAGCCATCGATGACGCGTGTTGACCAAAACATTTTTCTCGCGCAAGTTGAGATATTGACGCACTTTGAGCTTTCGCAAGATCCAGTCGGCGAATTCAATTGCGCCTCGCATGTGGCAGACCCAGCCGCAAAATCCTCGCCCCCAGAGAAATATTGAACCTAAGATTAAGATCACCATAATCGAGGCTGCGTTAATGGTCCCGTTGGCGAGGGAGGGCACCCCCATCATCGCGGTCTTGCCCCAAATCTTGATGTCGAAGACATGCCATAGAATAATATGGAGTGCGATGTAGACATGCACTGCTGCCAACGAGATCATGCGCCATCGGTATCGACCAGTAACTTTCAGATCACGTGGCTTGGAAATAGAACAAGAAGACCCCTGTTCACGGGATTTCACTGTCTCGACACTGATCAGTTGAAGTGGCTGACCTCCTGAGCTAGATATGCGCCCCATGGAACCGGCCTCCTTCCATTGGAACAATCCTAACTTTGGTTCAGGGACAAGGTAAGGAACATTAACATCGACCACGCAGATAATTCCTCTGCGCTTAAGGGTTAATAGCGAGTACTTATGTATCGAGGTGGTTTCCCGTTCGCTCGCCCGGCAAGGAATCTATGTCTGGGGGCCTCAGAGAAATGAGAGTGCGTTCCAAGGCAATAGCATGCCTTGTGACAACTTAACCGTTCGGTTTTCCTGTTTTACCAGGGACAGTGGGGAGGCACTCGTTGATGGCGAATCCGGGGCAGCAATGGGCCCAATCGAAACACAAACGAGGCAAAAGTGGCTTGGTTGTCCGTTCGAACAGATGTCGGCCTTCCATATTACGAATGGTGCCCAGGATCTGTTCGAGGAGTGTCCTGATCCGCTTGGCGGGTTCACCAATGGAAATAGAGATCGGAGGACCGTGACTACTGACCTGTTCCATTAGGCGATACAAGGACTCGGTATTGAATACTTTTTGAAAGATACAGGCTATCGCAGCCAACACTTTTTTGGCAGTTCTGTCTTGGGCCAGGTAGGCACGCATGAACATCGCGGTGGAGACAAGCAGTGAGACCCAGCTCAAGGTGACAAAAACTCGTGGTTCGCGGACGCTCAGCCAAAGAGCATCACTGACAATGTCCTTTATTGGGAGTTGCCCCATCTGAGCCCCCTCTCAGTCGATGGAAGGACGGCTGATACTGAGGAGTAGCAAAGACTGTGCTTACAAGACTTTCTATGAAAACCACCATTCTCGGCGCACAGAATGAGAAAGAAGTCACGTGAGGTCATGAGGTGGATACGTCTGGATACACGTCCTGGATCAGAAGTGATACGTTGT
>Ga0126373_10005275_pt1 | contig 10005 bp, 9 predicted proteins | sample PanSoiMetPlot_11_FD_92545 | JGI IMG/M metagenome (GOLD analysis project Ga0126373, IMG submission 92545) | Tropical forest soil microbial communities from Panama - MetaG Plot_11 | ecosystem: Environmental > Terrestrial > Soil > Tropical forest > Bulk soil | place: Panama | collected 2016-02-17 | reverse complement strand
TGCTCCGACATCCGCCACGCGTAACCGTGCAGGACGTGATGGTTCGCGCTCACGCTGCCCTTGCCCTGATCTCGGTAGATGCGTGCCTGCTGATCGATCTCGCCGGACGATGTCACGACCATGCCGCCCTCGCCGCACGTGACGACTTTCGTCGGGAAGAAAGAGAACCCGGCAGTCACTCCGAACGAGCCCGCGAACTGGCCTTCGAAGCGCGCTCCATGCGCGTGGGCTGCATCCTCAACCAGTGCCACGTCGCGATCGGCGCAGATCCTCGCGAGCTCGGCGACGGCCGGAGTTATAAGACCGCCGATGTGCACGAGCACAACGGCGGCCGTCTGCGGCGTTAACGCGGCCAGCAGCGTTTCGGGACTGAGCGCGAAGGTCGACGCGTCGATATCAGCAAACACCGGCCTGCCACCCGCTCTGAGCGCGGCCTCGGCTGTCGCAAAGAACGTATTGGCCGGAACGACGACATCACGGCCGGTCACGCCGATCGCGCGCAGACTGATCTCGAGCGCGGCGGTCCCGCTCGAGACCGCAATTGCATGCGGCGGCTCTTCATTGGGGAGCGAGTGCGCCGCCGCAAAAGCGGACTCGAATAGCCGTGTGTACGGACCGAGCGTGAGTGTGCCGCTAGTCAGGATCTCTGCGGTTGCTGCCGCGATCTCCTCCCGATCGGCTGCTGGAAAGACGATTCGTGCTGCGTGCACTGACAACCGGATCTCCCTAGGCCCCGGGGGAACGCAACTGTTAATAGCGACGCTGACATGATCCCAGGGTAACCGACGACCACGTCGGTGCCCTTTGCTCCGGCGTGGGAGCGTTTAGATCACTAAGCTCTCGGCAGGCGAGCCCGACTGCGGGCTGACTTGCGGGCAGCCGATGAGGATGGTCGGTGAACTTCTTGCCAGGCTCGACGAAACACATCACGTGGCTTGGGGCGGCGGCGGCCGCACTGGCGGTCGCGCACGCCGGTCCTGGCATCACGGGCCTCAAGCCGGTGCGCACGCTAGGCTTCCGCCGGCTCGCTGGGCAGGGCGACCCTGACCACGTTGCACTGACCTTTGACGACGGCCCCGACCCGGAATCGACGCCAAGCTTCCTGCAGGTTCTCGACGAGCGCGCCATCCGCGCAACGTTCTTCATGCTCGGCTGCATGGTCGGCAAGGCGCCCAGTCTGGCTGCGGAGATCGCGGCCGCAGGCCACGAAGTGGGTGTACACGGATTTGATCACCGCTACCTGACGTTGCGCGGGCCGCGAGCCACTCGCGCAGATCTCACGCGCGCTACCGACCTCATTGCCGACGTGACGGGGAAGCGCCCGACGCTGTTCCGGCCGCCATACGGGGTGCTGAGTGGTGCTGCGCTTCTGACCGCGAGCGAACTCGGGCTCACGCCCGTGTTGTGGCGGTCGTGGGGCCGCGAATGGGCGCCGGGTGCCACGCCGCAGTCGGTATTGCAGACCCTTGTCAGCGGTCTGGACGGCGGCGTGACGGTGCTGCTGCATGACTCGGGCCGCACGGCCCCCGCGGGCGCCTGGCAACGAGGGCTGGCCGCGTTGCCACTTTTGCTCGACGAGTGTGAGCGCCGCGGTCTTCGCGTCGGTCCGCTGGTAGACCACGGCCTGCTCGCCCGGCGGTAACGCGAGCTGACTCAGGTGGCCAGTACCGTTCCGCTCAGCCGCGCAGTTCTCGGCGCGGCCGGACAACGGTCCCGACGACGCCAGTCAGCGCGTAGGCGATCGCGCCGTGCCATACCGCAGTGAAGGCGCTTCCCAGGATGCCGCTCCCGTGGAGCACTGTGAGCGCGAACACGACGATGGCTGCTGCCGCTCCGGGCGCGACGGCGAAACGCCACGGCCTGCTCCGGGCCCAGCGCAGCGCGCGAGTGCGCTTGCTCCGAACCAGCGCCCCCGCTCCGGCGACGGCGAAGAACGCGACCACGCCCATGGACAGGGCGGTCGCCCACTCGAGGCGGAAGCTGAAGAGGTGCAAGGCAAGGTGGGTGACCAGATCCGCGCCTGCCACCACGACACCAGTGGCTCCGGCGAGCTTCCAGGGCGCCTCGGCGAGCGCCGCTCCGGAGACTGCCACCTCTTCGCGGCGGTTCAGGTTGGGTTGATAGGTGCTCGGCGGTGCTGACATTGTCCACTCCTGCGTGCGGGTTCGTGTCGGTCTCAAGATATATCTTTAGCGTGTCGCTGACAAGATATATCGTCTTGTTGAGACCGTCGAGCACGTTCCAGCGCGTTGCGGTAGACGATCCTCAGAGGTCATTCAGCTAACGTCCAGGTCGGTAGTGCTTACTGAGGACTACTACATCCGGGCGAGCGACTGCGACTGAAATGGGCACGACCGACCGGACATAGGCTGGCATGCACGGGGCAGAGGGTGATGGAGATGGACGAGCAGACCGGCGGTGGCCAGCAGCCTGGCTTCTGGGAATCCTGGGCCCGGCCAACGCCGAGTAAAGCCGACGTCCCCGCCCCAGCCCAGCCGATGATCGAAACAGGTCAACCCGGGCCAGTCGACGAGGAGCCAGCCCTGCCATCATCGCCAGAATCCCCACTTCCCGAGTCAGGACTGCCGGGCCAGGTAGGTGCTGCCGGCGGTAGCGCCGCCGATCCGCAGCCTAGTTACGGCCAGCCCAGCTACGGCCACCCGGTCCCCGGCCACGGCAGCGCTTACGGGCCAGGCGGCGGTTATGGCTACCCGCCCGGTGGCGGCTACCCGCCCGGTGGCGGATATGGCATGCCTGGCGGCTACGGCCAGCCGCCACTGCCGCCACGGCCGCCGCGTCGTCGCGGCCTGACGACCGCAATCACCTACGTTGCCGTCGCCGCCATCGCGGCGGCGGCTGGCGGACTTGTGGTTGCGTTCGCCGATAGCGCACGCCAGCAGGCATCTGCGAGCAGTCCGAGCAACGGGCAATTCGGTAACGGAAGCGGCAGCAACCCGTTCATTGGCAACGGCGTCCCCGGCAACGGATTCTCTCCGGGTTCCAGCATCAGCCAGAGCACGCTGCGGCGGGTCGAGCAGGCCGTCAAGCCCGGACTCGTCATCATTACGAGCAATCTGAGGTACCAAGGCGGCGGCGCTGCCGCAGCGGCCACCGGCATGATCATCAGCAAGTCCGGCCTGGTGCTTACGAATAACCACGTCATCAACGGCACAACGGGTCTGTCGGCGACGGTGGTTTCGACTAATCGCCACTATCCGGCTAAATGGCTCGGATACGACAAAGGCTCGGACGTTGCCGTGATCAAGCTCGTCGGCGCTAGTGGCCTGACGACGATCCCAGTTGGCGAGTCTGCGACGGTCAAGGTCGGCGACAGCGTGATTGGCATGGGCAACGCGGGCGGCACTGGCAACATCGCCTCAGTCCCGGGCAGCGTCACGGCCCTGAATCAGACGATCACCGCGAGCGATCAAGGCAGTGGCGCATCGGCCGAGCGGCTTACCGGCATGATCCAGACAAACGCCAACATCATCCCGGGTGACTCTGGCGGTCCGCTAGTCAGCACCGACGGCAAGGTGATCGGCATGGACACGGCGGCAAGCAATAACAGCGTCACCAACAACCAGCAGAACGTCGGTTTCGCCATCCCGATCGACCGGGCGCTGTCCGTCGCAAAGCGCATCATCGCTGGCCAGCAGGGCGCGGGCGTCCAGATCGGGCCGACCGGGTTCGTCGGAGTGCTCGTGCCGAGCGGTCCGAATGGCGGGCAGAGCACCGCCACAAGCCCACGCATCCAGCTCCGGCAGGATGAGGCCAACCAGCAGCAGGGATCCGGTCAGCCTGGCATCGCGCCTAACGCCTGCATAACGCCACAGAATGCTGCGAACCCCGGCATCCCCGCCAGCATCGCACCCGTCAGCTCGGGGACCCTGGTGATCGGCTCATTGTGCGGAGGGCCAGCCGCCATGGCCGGCCTGCTTCCCGGGGACGTGATCACGGCGGTGAACGGCCAGCACGTCACCTCGCCGGTCTCGCTCATGACCGTGCTGGGGACGATGCAGGCTGGCTCGCACGTCACGATCACGTGGGTCACGCCATCCGATCAGACGATGACCCGGACCATCACGCTCGCGCCGGCCCCACCTAAGTAACCAATCAGGCCAACTGGCCGACCGCAAAGAGCGGGGAGTGGCGACTTCCGGGTGTCGCTGTTCCCCGCCTCCTTCGGGCTCTAGGCCACCGTCAGCCAGTCCAGCATCCGCTGCTCACATTCATTGATCTGGGCTACCGGCACGTGCTCATCGCGGGTGTGGGCTAGCTGCGGGTCGCCCGGCCCGTAGTTCACGGCGGGTATGCCCAGCGCGTCGAACCTGGCTACATCAGTCCAGCCCAATTTCGCTCGTGGCTGGCCGTCCATCGCGGCGACAAACGATGCAGCGGCGGGCTTACCGAGGCCTGGCCTGGCGCCACCCGCGACGTCAGTGACACGGACTTCGAACCCGTCGAACACCGAACGGACGTGCTCCGCCGCCTGATCAGGCGTCCGATCGGGGGCGAAGCGATAGTTCACGCTGACCATGCACTCGTCGGGAATCACGTTCCCTGCGACGCCGCCCCGGATGCCGACCGCATTGAGGCCCTCGTGGTAGCTCAGCCCGTCAACTACTGGCTGCCTCGGCTTATAGGAGCGAAGCACGTCCAGGATGCCGCCCGCCGAGTGAATCGCATTACTGCCAAGCCACGAGCGCGCGCTATGCGCGCGCACGCCGCGGGCAATGATGTCGGCGCGCAGCGTGCCCTGGCAGCCGCCTTCCACTAGCGCCCCGGATGGCTCCAACAGGACGGCGAAATCGGCTGCCAGCAGATCCGGGCGATTCCGGCTCAGCCGCAGCAGGCCGTTCCGCTCTGCCTCGACCTCCTCGCAGTCGTAGAACACGTACGTCACGTCCCGGACAGCGCTCACGAGCCGGGCCGCGAGCCGCAGTTGTACCGCCACGCCGGATTTCATGTCGCAGCTTCCGCACCCGAAGAGCAGACCGTTCACCCGGCGCGATGGCAGGTTGTCGCTCACCGGCACGGTGTCGATGTGGCCCGCGAGGACAACACGTTCGGCCCGCCCAAATTCTGTCCAGGCCACGATCGCGTTGCCGTCGCGGTGCGAGCGCAGGTGCGCAAGATCAGCAAGTGCGGCGGCGATGGCGTCGGCCAGCGGCTGCTCGTTACCGCTGACCGACTCGCAGTCGACCAACTGGGCGGTCAGCTCGACCGCGGGACGCGAGAGATCAAATTGCACGCGGGCAGCTTAGCCAGTCGAGCGGCGGCTATCGTGACGCGCCGCCTAGCTCTCCGGTCAGGGCTGCGTAGCTGTGCGGGATTCCGTGGCAAGACGGGCCGCCTGGGTGGCCAGGTAGTGCCTCTCGCGGAGGTTATTAGTGCGCGCCGCAGCCGCGCTGAACTCGGCGGCGGCGGCCCCGATGTCACCGGCCTGCTCCAGCAGGTGCGCCCGGACAGAGTGCAGGCGATGATGGTCGCCGAGGCGCGCGTCAAGGCCGTCGATCAGCGCCAGCCCGGCTTCCGGCCCGTTGACCATCGCAGTCGCCACGGCTCGGTTCAGGGCGACCATCGGGTTGGCGGTCATGGTCTCCAGCAAGTCGTAGATGGCCAGGATCTGCGGCCAGTCGGTCGCCGCATGGGAGGGAGCCTGGTCATGGATGGCGGCGATCGCGGCCTGCAATTGGTATTCACCCGCGTGCCCGCTGCCCAGCACCCCGCTGATGAGGGCGACGCCCTCGGTGATGGGCGCGGCGTCCCACAGCGCTCGGTCTTGCTCAGCGAGGGGGATCAGATCCCCGTCCGGCCCGGTGCGCGCGGGGCGGCGGGCCTCGGTGAGCAGCATCAGCGCGAGCAACCCCGTCACTTCTCGATCGTCGGGCACGGACGCTCGCATGATCCTGGCGAGGCGGATCGCCTCGCCGGACAGGTCGGAACGGGCCAGGTCGGGACCGCTGCTCGTTGTGTAACCCTCGTTGAACAGCAGGTAGAGGACGTGCAGCACGGACCGAAGCCGGTCAGGGAGCTGGTCTGGCGGCGGCAGTGCAAATGGCTCAGCCGAAGCTTTGATTGTTGCCTTGGCGCGGCTGATCCGCTGGGCCATCGTCGGCTCGGCGACCAGGAACGCGGCTGCGATTTCCCGCGTTGTCAGGCCGCCGACCGCTCGAAGCGTGAGCGGAATGGCTGCGGCGGGTGTGAGACTGGGATGACAGCACATGAGCATGAGGATCAGCGTGTCGTCCCGTTCTTGCGTGGGCTCGGCGAGTGAAAGGGACCACGAGGCGGCCAGTTCCTCGCGCCGACGGCGCGCGACGTCGCCGCGGTACAGGTTCGCCAGGCGGCGGGACGCGACACGGATGAGCCACCCGCGCGGGTTGTCTGGCAGGCTCCCGCTTGGCCACTCGGCAGCAGCGGCGATCAGCGCTTCTTGAACGGCGTCTTCGCAGTCGGCGAAGTCGCCATATCGGCGCACGAGCGTGCCGAGAACCTGCGGCGCGAGTTCACGCAGCAGGCCCTCGGTGTCGCCGGTGCGGCCGGTTGCTCGCCCAGTGCTGGTCAAGGAGCGCTGCTCACAGCTCCGGATCGGGTGCGCTGAGCACCTGGCGTACCTCGATCGGCTGGCGGATCGCCACGCCGCCTGGTCCCGGGCTAGCGGATGCCCGGGCTGCGATCTCGATGGCCCGCTCGGTCGTCTCGACGTCGACCAGCCGGTAGCCAGCGAGCAGCTCCTTGGCCTCCGGGAACGGCCCGTCGGTCACGACGGGCGCGCCGATTCCGTCGGAGACAACGAACTTCGCAAGTTCTGGCCCGGCCAGCCCTTGGGCGTCGACCAGTTCGCCCCGCTGGGCAAGCTCGGCGTTCAGCGCTATCTGGAAATCGATGTGGGCCTTAATGTCCGCGGGACTCCACTCCGTCATCGGCGGGCAGTCCGACTCCACGGGGCCGTAGTTCTGCAGGAGCATGAATCGCATAGATCTATCCTTCTCGGTCCGGCGGCACCCCGTGGCGCCGCTCACCTGGAAGTCACACCTGCGGACGGATTCTCGACATCGTCCGGCTAAGCGTCTCCCGTGTTGAGTCGGCTCTCGCTCGCGGCGAGCTCGCTGCTGTCAGACACGCTCTTGGTGGCTCCATGCAGCCCACGCGCAGCCGTGGTGAGCACCCTGATGATGACGGCGACCGCCGGCCTGCGCACCGAGGAGGTTCTCGCCACCGCATACAGGTCCCGCGCTGGGCTCGCGTCGGGCAAGTCGCGGACGACCACCCGCGCGTCGCCGCTTGCGAGCGTCAGACGGGGCAAGATCGCGATACCGATACCGCGCGCGACGAGGCTCAGGATTGTCGCGAGCCCTTCGAACTGTGACGGCGCGTCCGTCACAACGCCGGCTGTGGCCAGCACCTGGTCGACCGCGCGGCGAGACGCCTCGCCGGCCGGCGTGGCCAGCCACGGCTCGTCGCGGAGGTCGTGCAGCGATATCGGCGCGCGAACGTCGCTGGCCCAATGGCCCCGGGGCACGACGAGCACCAGCGGGTCGGTGAGCAACGGGAAGAACCTGAACGCAGGCTGGCCGGCAGCGAATCGGCCGCTCCAGTCATCGACGATCGCGACGTCCACTTGGCCGGCCCTGACCTGTCGCAGTACCTCACGTCCCGCGGTCTGCCGCAGGAGCAGGCTCAGCGCCGGGTGCGCACGCACTGTCCGGGTCAGAGCCGGGGCGAAGGCCACGGCTGCTGTCGGGAACGCGGAGATCGCCACTCGTCCAGAAGGGTCTGGCGCGGCCAGGTCGGCTTCGGCCGCCTCCATCAGCGCGAGGATCTCGGCCGCGTGCGCGGCTAGGCGCTGGCCGGCGTCTGTCAGTTCGGCTGCGCGGGCTGTGCGGTCGAGCAGCGCGGTTCCTGCCTCACGCTCAAGCGCGGCCAGCTGCTGGGAGACCGCCGACGGCGTGTAGCCGAGAGCGCCAGCCGTAGCGGCGATCGTGCCGCGCTCGGCGAACTCGAGAAGCAGCCGGAGCCGGTGAATATCGAGCATGCAACTAGCATAAGTGTTGCTTATGCTCAGCGTCAGACTTGCCGTTCGTTACTGATGCTTTACCTTCCACGGGCTGGTCAAAGCACTACACGCGGGTAGCCTGCCCGCCTAAGAGACGTAACGACCCACCTGCCCCCGCAGCTAGGAGCTTTGCCATGCCCTGGGCTGGCCCAGCAACCGTCACCGAGCCGACCACCCTGCCGCTACCAACCATCAAGACCCCGTTCCGATCCGCGAAACCTTCGAACAAACTCAGGAGTGCGGCGCTGCCGGCGGCACTGTCCGGCGGCAACGCCGGCGTGCCCGTGTCAGCGACGCTCGCGGCCAACGAGGAACTCGCGGCGCGACGGCGTCGCGGTGAACCCGTGCTGCCACTGGCGTTCGGTGAGGCTGGTCTTCCGGTTCACCCGCGGCTTGCCGCCGAACTCGCTTCGACGGCCACACTCGGCGCTTATGGTCCAGTCGCTGGCTCGCAGCGGCTTCGCGCAGCGGCAGCGGGCTACTGGTCGCGACGCGGCCTGCCAACCGACCCGGACGACATCGTGGCCGGCCCTGGCAGCAAGGCCCTGCTGTTCGGTGTCCTGCTCGCGCTTGGCATGGACATAGCAGTGCCGAAGCCGAGCTGGGTGAGTTATGCAGCGCACGCGACGCTGACCGGCGTCACTCCGCACTTCGTAGAAGCCGTTCCCGGCCAGGGCGGCATCTGCGACGCCAGCGCTCTGCACGCGGCCGCTCGCGCCGGCCGTGCAGCGGGACGGCCCATCGGTGCGGTCCTGGTCACGATGCCGGACAACCCGACAGGGCGAGTGGCCAGCCCGGCCGCGGTCCGTGACCTCTGCGCCGCGGCGGAGCGCAATGACCTGATCATCATCAGCGATGAGATCTACCGTGACCTCGTTCACGACCCGGCCACGCCATTCCTCAGCCCCGCGAACGTCGCCCCCCACCGCACCGTCGTGACGACGGCACTGAGCAAGAACTTCGCCGTCGGGGGCTGGCGGATTGGCGTGGCCCGGATGCCCGACGGAGCGTCCGGCCCGGTGCTGCGCCGACGGCTGCTAGGCATTGCGAGCGAGATCTGGTCAGCGCCCGCCGCGCCCGTCCAGCAGGCCGCCGCGCTCGCGCTCGAAGAGCCGGCCGACCTCACGGAGCGCGGTTCCGGGAGCCGGTCGCTGCACGCGGCAACCTGCCGCGCCGTAGCCCGGCTGTGTACAGAGGCCGGGCTTCGCGTCGCGCCGCCGCAGGCGGCCTTCTATCTCTACCCGGACTTCGATCCGTGGCGCGAGCACCTGCGTGGCAGGTTCGGCGTGCGGACCGGCCCGGAGCTCGCCGCGCTGCTGCTCAGTAGGTACGGCGTCGGCACCATTGCCGGCAGCGCATTCGGCGAGCCCACGTCGGCGCTCCGCCTCCGGATGGCGACCGGGCTGCTGTACGGCGAGACCAACGAGCAACGGGAGCAGGCGTTGGCGGCCAGCGATCCACTGCAGCTTCCGTGGATAAGCGCCGCCACGACGAGGTTCGCCGACATCCTGGCCGACATCGCCGCCTGAGCAGGCGGTACGACGCCAGATAGCAGAAGCCGGGCGCAGGGTACTACCGAGAGCGGGGCCGCAGCAGCGGCCCCGCTCTTGGCGTCTAGAGCCGCAAAGCGCTGACGGCCGCATGGGTTCTGTTAGGAATCCCGCTGGGCCTGCATGGGTCCCGTTTGGACCGACTGTTTGCCCTGTTCAGCGCGGTTTGATGAGGCGTCTACCTATGCACCGAGGCGTCCGTTGGAGGACACCCATGAACTGGAACAGCGACTGGTTCTACATCCTGCTGACCATCGTGGTCTTCGCGGTGCTCTGGCTCATAGTCCGGGGAGTTGAGCACTTTGAGCGCTGAGAACTGGATCGGCTTGATCGGCGGCTTCTTGCTGACCGTGTACCTATTCGTAGCACTCGTGCTCCCTGAGAGGTTCTGATGAG
>Ga0126373_10005274_pt1 | contig 10005 bp, 8 predicted proteins | sample PanSoiMetPlot_11_FD_92545 | JGI IMG/M metagenome (GOLD analysis project Ga0126373, IMG submission 92545) | Tropical forest soil microbial communities from Panama - MetaG Plot_11 | ecosystem: Environmental > Terrestrial > Soil > Tropical forest > Bulk soil | place: Panama | collected 2016-02-17 | reverse complement strand
CGCGCTCGCCGGCTTTCTCTACGACCGCCTCGACGAAAACGGCCTGCCGATCACCCTGGCTGGTCCTGGCCTTCGCGATTCGCTGCGCCTGGCGGGCAGCTCCTATGCGACCTGGCGCGACATTGTGCTCACCAATCAAGCCGTGCTCTCCGCCGCGCTCGATCTGTTCGCGCGCCGGCTCGACGATCTTCGCGAGCGGCTGGCCTCCCGCGAACTCGAAGCCGATTTTGACGCCGCCAATGAACTTTACAAGCTCCTCCGCAGCCTCTAACGCCTCCTCCTGTCTTTCGATGTCGCTGGTACGTTGACGTCAGCCCTCGGCCATCGTAGCATCCGCTCGATTCTGCTCCTGTCTTGCAAAGGATGCCTATGAACAAGGGAACTCCGCGCCGCGAATTTCTCGGCGCTCTCGCGGCGTTTTCGCTCTTCCCGCTCGAACAAGAGAAGCCGGACCTGATCCTCTACAACGGAAATATCCTCACCGTGAATGAACGGCAGCCGCACGCCGAAGCCGTGGCCGTTCGGCGAGACCGGTTTCTCGCCGTGGGTAGCAACTCGGACGTCCTGAATCTCTCGAGCGCGGCGTCCAAAAAAATCGACCTCGGCGGAAAAACCGTCACGCCAGGTTTTATCGACGCGCATTCGCATCCGGCGGAGGCCGGCCTGATGCATCTGCGCATGGTGGACTGCGACCTGCGCTCGATTTCGGCGATTCAGGCCGCCTTGCGCGAGCGCGCCACGAAAACTCCCGCGGGAGAATGGGTTCTCGGCTTCAAATACGACGACACGAAAACGGACGAGGGCCGCCCGCTCACGGTTGCCGACCTGGATGCCGCGGTTCCCGATCACCCCGTGCACATCGAGCATCGCGGCGGTCACACCACGTATTCGAATTCTCCCGCCTTTCGAATGGCCGGCATCGACGAGAAGACTCCCGATCCGCCGGGCGGGAAGATTGACCGCGACCCGGCAACCGGAAAGCTCACCGGCCGCGTCGCCGAAAGCGCCAACGATTTTTTTGACAAAGCGATCCCGCTCCAGTTCACGCGCGACGACCACCGCGAGGGCGTAAAACTCATCTCCAAAATGCTCGCCCGCACGGGAATCACTTCCGCCACGGAAGCCCAGGGCACTCCTACGGACCTTCTTGCGTACCAGGACGCGCATGAGTCGGGCGATTTACTCTATCGCGCCTACTGCTTTATCAATTTTCATTTTCTCGACGCCATGATCGCGGCGGGCAACCGCACCGGTCTTGGCGATGAATGGGTGCGCATTGGCGCGGTGAAATTGGTTTGCGATGGGTCGATCTCCGAACGTACCGCGCGCCTCTCGACGCCTTATGAAGGCCGTCCGAATGACTACGGCATCCTGGTGATGACCGAGGAAGAACTCTACACGCTCGGCCGCAAAGCGCATCTGGCCGGCTGGCAGATCGGGACGCACGCGAATGGAGACGTGGCTATCGACACCACACTGCGCGTTTACGAGCGCCTGCAGAAAGAACATCCGCGACGCGATCCAAGGTTCCGCCTCGAACATTGCACGGTGGTCAATGATTCCTTGATTGCTCGTATCAAGGCTCTCGGCGCCATTCCCACGCCGTTTTCGACCTACGTCTATTACCACGGCGAGAAAATGCGCTTCTACGGCGCCGAGCGACTCAATCACATGTTTGCGCTCAGGAGTTTTATCGACGCGGGTATCCGTCCGACCCAAGCCTCCGACTATCCGCCGGGAGAGTTCATTCCCATGATGGCGCTCCAATCGGAAGTCACGCGCACGGACATGAAAGGCAGCGTCTGGGGACCAAAACAGCGCATCACGGTGAAAGAGGCCGTTCGCGTCGGCACGCTGAATGGCGCTTACGCCTCTTACGAAGAAAATCTGAAAGGCTCGATTGAAGTCGGCAAACTCGCAGACCTGGTCGTTCTTGGCCGCGATCCGCTCGAAGAAAATCCTTCGACGCTCGTCACGATTCCCGTCGAGCGCACCATGGCAGGCGGCAGATGGACGTTCGAATCGTGACCGTACGCTGTTTTTTTTGTCCACGTCAGGTTGACCGGCTAATCGCGGACGCCGCTATCCTGCCATTGGCACCCAGATATCAACGCCTGAGGGGACATCGAACGTTGGTGGCATGATCCCAATCACGGTAAAGGCCTGTCGATTCAATCGAATGGTGGTGCCAATTATTCGTGGGTCCCCACGAAATCGCCGCTGCCAGAGACGGTGACTGACCATGACAACCTGCCCGCTGCCCGCGCCGTATTCCTCAGGAAGGAAACCGCGGCCGAGCAGAGTCGGCATTTTCGCACTCTGAAGGAAGACGGGGGTAACTGACCCGCCGCGAAGCTTCTGGGAGCTTCCGCCCTCCTGAAGCTCAAATGAGCAGTCCGGGACGTTGGTGTCTCCCCTAAGTCTTTCGCGCATCCTCATCACCGTTTGTGGCGGTTTTCAAACGCCACGAATTGTCTGTTGTCTTGAAGGTCTGGAGAGGCGCTTCAAGAGCAGACGATTTACTTCGAGCGCGATCCCTCGCGGTGGAAGCTCGCCAGCGAAAGCCATTAGCTTCGCGGCCAGACCCGGAAGAACGACTCTGCGTCCGCGCATCATTCCCCGATATCCGGCAATGGCAACGGCGCGCGCGCTCATTTGCGGGATGACTCTGTAAAGGGCGGTTCCGCTCGCACCAGCCGTTTCTTCGAAAGATGACTTCGTTACGCCGGGGCTTAGAGCCGTCACCGATACCCCGGTGCCTTCAAGTTCTCGAGCTAGACCCTTTGAAAACGACAAGACGTAGGATTTTGTCGCGTAATATACCGACATACGTGGGCCACCGGGCTGATAGCCAACCACCGATGCGAGATTCAGGATCTTTCCGCCCTTTCGGGCGAGCATTCCTGGGAGCGCCAACCTCGTAAGAGTTGTCAATGCCACGATGTTCAGCATCAGCATTCGCTGCAATGCATCAAGTGACTCGTCCTGAAATTCACCATAGACGCCGACGCCGGCGTTATTGATCAGAATGTCGACGGTTTGGTTCGCAACCGATATTTCTGACCACACCTGATCCGCAGCGCCCGGTTTTGACAAATCCATCGCAAACGCGCTGACGGGAATGTCATAGGCCGCCTGGAGTTGTCGAGCCACTCCCTGTAACTTCTCTCGATCCCGTGCGACGATAATCAGAGGATGATGATTTGCCCCCAAGACACGCGCTAGCTCAAGTCCGATCCCAGAGGAAGCGCCAGTAACGAGTGCTGTTTCGCTTCGCCCGTTCCGTCCTGCGGTCATTAACCACCTCCTGGAACATTCCGAACCGCGCACTCGCGAATTCTCTCTTGCTGTTCAGTGCTTCTATAGTAGATGTATATGCATCTACATTCGATACAAAAAAAACGCGTTGAATCAAGCGTCGGCATGGGACTACTAAGGCGTACAGCCATTACGCTGCCGTCCCGCGAGTAACGTTGAGATTGCTTGAGAGACAGCACAATAAGCGACCACAGATTTGCGCAGGGGAACCGAGACTTGAGGCGGTAAGGCGCGCGGGCGCGCAGCGCGTGAATCATCAGAAGCAAGTCTTGGGATCTTGCTTTCAAGTTTCATAGAGGTCCCCAGCGAGATATTTCAGTCCGCTATCCACCGCGACGGTGGCGACCGTCTTCCCACGCCCGATTTCCCGCGCCAGTTGCAAAGCCGCGACGACGTTCAGTCCGGATGATGTCCCGGCGAAAATGCCTTCCTCCCTGGCCAGACGGCGAGCCATGGCCCGCGCCTCTTGCTCATCGACCGTACGCACTTCGTGGTACTGGCCGTCCTTAAGATGCGGAGGACGAAAGCCCGCTGCGATCCCTTCGACCCGATGCGGTCCGCCTTTGCCGGTAGTAAGGACCGGAGACGAGCTTGGTTCGAGAGCCACGATTTTCGTCTGTGCCCCTCGCGCTTTCAGCGCGCGAGACACGCCCATCAGCATACCCGCCGTTCCGACACCACCGCAGAACACCGCGATATCCGGGTCGATCTGGTCGAACAGTTCGTTGCCAATCCCCATATAGCCCTGGATCGCATCCGCGTTATTGAACTGATCCGTATAGTACGAATTTGGCTCCTCGCCAAGCTTTTTTGCCGCATCGATCATCGCGCGAAATAGTTCCGGCGTGAGCTTGCCATTTTCCGCTGGAATGATCCGAAGGTCGGCTCCGAAAACTCTCATGGTCTGCAGTTTTTCACGCGCGAACCCGTCGGAGGACACTGCCACAAACGCATAGCCTTTAATGGCGCACACGAGCGCGAGCGAGCTTCCCGTGCTGCCTCCCGTGTACTCGACAACGCGCATTCCGGGTCTAAGCCTCCCGCTCCCTTCAGCGCCCTCGATCATCGCCAGGGCCATGCGATCTTTGTATGATCCGGTCGGATTGTAGTACTCGAGCTTGACCACTACGTCGGCCATGTCCCGTGTAACAACCTTTCGCAATTTCACCGCGGGCGTATTGCCGATCGCCTCCAACACGGAATTCCGTACAGTCAACGGAGCTGCCAAAGAACTGCTCGTTGCCTTCACGCGGATTCTCCCTTCCGTTCCTATCCTGCCAATCCTTCAGAGCACGGGGTTGAAAGCGCTTGCGTCGATGGACTCCGTTTGAGACGTGCTCGCTCTTGTGGTGATGGTTCGACGCCAGACTTACGATCCTACAGCGAAATTGATCATAAGCGGCGCCGAAGCTATGCCTGCAGAGCTGCTGCGCGAGATAGTCCCGGATGGTCAACACTTCAAGGCTTTAGAATATCCCGCCTTTCCAACTTCGAACCAGCGCGCCGGGAGTTCCAGTCTCTTCGGGCTCACCGCTGTCATTGAGAACCGTCACCTCGAGCCCACGCGAACTGCTACACTCTTACTCTGAATGCGTGTCAATCCGCACGGTAAAGGCCGAGGCGCACTCATCATAGCTCTGTCTCTCGGTTTCCTCTGCCTCTCGTCTCTTCTCGCCGCCGGCGGCGCCTCGGATTGGCAGGTCCTCGCCCCGGGCATGAATCTCAAATATGTGACCCCAAAGCGGCCGAGTTCCGTCGGAGACTCGCGCATTGTCATCCTACGCATGGATCCGGAGCAATGGCAGTTGGAAGCCGTGGGTATCAGTCAGATAGGCAATTCCCCGGGACATACAGCTCGCGCGTGGTCACAGATCCGCAATTTCTCCGCTGCCATCAACGCAGGAATGTTCGCGGCAGACTACAAGACTCACCTCGGCTACATGGGCTCGAGCGCGCATGTCAACAACAGCCGGCCGAACAACTATCAATCCGTTGCTGCCTTCGAACCTCGCGATTCGCAGTCCCTTCCTCGCTTTCATATTTTTGACCTTGACGCTCCCGGGATCCGTTTCCAGGACCTCCTGAAGGACTATTCTTCCATACTCCAGAATTTGCGCCTGGTGAAGCGCCCTGGTTTGAATCAGTGGAGCCAGCAGGACCGCAAGTGGAGTGAAGCCGCTCTGGGCGAGGACGAGGCAGGCCGCATGCTATTTATTTATTCCCGCTCTCCATTTACCATGCACGATCTCAACAACGAACTCTTGGCGGCGGGCATTGGTTTGGTTGCCGCCCAGCATCTCGAAGGCGGACCGGAAGCTCAGCTCTACTTGCATGTAGGAACTCTTGAGCTGGAGATGTATGGCAGTTATGAGACTGCATTCAGAGAGAATGATACGAATTCCGCAGCGTGGCCGGTTCCAAACATCCTCGGCGTGCGGTCGCGAACGTCCGGCCGTCCGGGTACCTCCTGAGTCGCCGGGGATCAGCGTTTCTCCGTGCCAGTCCAGTGCGCAGTGTTCCGCATCCAACTCCCCGCGTCCGCGAGCATCCATCGCTCGCTGAGCGGTCCGGTCGAATCTCTTCCCTAACAACCGTAATCGAGACTTGAATTCGATCTAGGATGCGGCCGCATCGTCGGCGAGGGCCGGAGCCACCTTGGGCTGACGACGCGCCAGCAAATAGAAGGCCAAGACGTGGGTGATCATTAGTACGGGCACCTAAATGATCGGGATGGATTCCGCCGAGCGCGGACCGGTTCCATCGGGACGACAGACGGCATCCTATAAGAGCAATGCATGAAGCGATTGAGTTCCTTGTGGAACTTGCTGGTACTTGGCCGAATTCGCCTAGCTCTTCCGGTTCCTTTCGATCGCATTCAGCAAGCCGTTGAGCGATTCCTTAAACCTGGTGATGTCGCGAAGCCCTGAGCCGATACAGGACGTGGCGACGTAGAGGGTGGCCTTGGGGAAGATTGGGGTGGTCGAAATCGTCCGCTGGATCATGAGTCATACCAAGCTTTTCCATCACTCGGCGGGACCGCGCGTTTGCCGGCACCGTGAACGAAACCACCGCCTCAAGCCCCAGCCCTTCGAAAGCGTACCGAATCACCTCGCGTGCCCCTTCCGTTGCGAGTCCCTTACTCCAATGAATGGGCGATAGTCGCCACCCCACTTCGACACAGGGTGTGAAACGGGTCTGGAACGCAGGTATGGCAAGACCAATGAAGCCGATGAAGGACCGATCTCCGCGCAATTCCGCTGCGAATAGACCGAAACCGTGCGTGTCGATGTGCTTTTCGATCCTGTTGAGAAGCAGATCACTCTCCGGTCTAGAGAGTGTGGCGGGCATGAACTCCATTACCCGCGGGTCCGCGTTCATCTCGGCGAACGGCAGACGATCCGCGGCGAGCCAAAGCCTCAAGACCAGCCTGTCTGTTTCCAGTACGGTCATATTCTTTCTTTGAATGCTAGTACGATTGCGGAAAACTCTCAGCTTATCCAATCAGCCTCTCTCAATCTGAGCACGATGAGCCCATAGAGCGCCAACTGATTTTGCTTCCGTTTTGCACGTCCTTCACACCAATCGGGGCACGCCTCCCACACCGGCTTAACTGAACCGAACAAGAATCTCCGAAACCGGGGGAACAAAGCCCCCCAGGAAGTGCGTATCGCAAGGAATCCAAGTCAGAGAGGCTTTCGTCTCTCTGACTCGGCTAGGTGGAAGTGGCAGCCGGTCCTTCGGCAGCTTCGGGGCCAACACTCTGGAACGAACGGAGCTAGACTATGACTAGACAGTGTAGCCTCGCAATATGAGACGAGTCGTTATCGTTGGCCCTGGAGCCTCAGGCAAGTCGACGCTCGCCCTGCAGCTTGGTGAGATTACGGGGCTGCCAGTCGTAGAGCTGGATCAGGTCTTCTGGCGACCCGGCCTTGTCCACACACCGAGGGATGAATGGGTGGCGGTTCAACAACGACTTGTGGAGAAGAACGAATGGATTCTAGACGGTGACCTGGGACCCGATGATGCCGTCGAAGTCCGACTTCGGGCTGCGGATACCGTTCTTCTCTTGGACTTCTCGCTCGTCCGATGCGCGTGGCGAGCGGCCCGCCGGTCGCGCGAGCGCCTCGATTTCTGGCTGTGGCTGTTGCGGTATGGACGCCACGGCCGCCCGTTCCTCCTGGAAGCGATTGGTAACAACGCAGGTAAGGCGGCGTGCCACGTACTTCGCAACCCCGCAGCAGTCAGGCGATTTGTCGCAAACGTAGCTCGCAACATCGCATAAAGCGCGAGATTAGATGTTCTCAGGGTCCGCCAGATGGGAAGGCGCCGTCACACATGATCCTCACGTTTCTGGGAACCGCAGCCGCGAATGCCTTCCCAGAGGCCTTTTGCAAGTGCGCAAACTGCGCACGGGCGCGATCACTGGGTGGGCCGAGCTTGCGAAAACGGTCCGCGGCGTTAATTAACAACGATTTACTGATCGACCTAGGGCCGGACATCATGGCGGCTTCGCACATGCATGGCTGTTCTTTGGGCGAAGTGCGATATTGTCTGCAAACCCATCCGCACGCCGATCATCTGGACTTGTCCCAGCTCCTGTCTCGGAGTCCGGGCTATGGGGTGGTTGGCGCGCCTGTTCTGAATTTTTACGCGTCACGCGAAACTTTAGAACGAGCCGCAGAGACCTTTGAGAGAGACCTTGCGGGATACAGCTTTTTGTCACCGGAAGCGGAGAAAAATCTCAACTGTAAGATCCACCAGATTCCGCCCTTGGAGCCTTTCCTGGTTGGCCCGTATTCGGTCGTTGCCTTCCCCGCCAATCACGCGCCGGGGATGGGTGCCATGTTGTATGCAATCGAAGCCGACGGACGCGCTGTATTCTATGGCACGGATACGGCAACGTTACCAGAACAGACCTGGCAGGGTTTCCGGGAACACAAGATTTCCTTCGACGTCGTAGTCCTGGATCACACCTACGGCCCCGAACAGTCTGGTGGCGACCATCTCAGCGCTCGTCAAGTAATAGAACACGTAGACCGCATGCGCTCGGAAGGTCTGTTGCGATTCGGCGCTCGCGTCCTGGCCACACATATCGCCCATGAAGGCAATCCCGCACACCCCGACCTCGCCGCCTTTGCGAAGAAGCATGGGTATGACGTCGCCTACGATGGGCTTGTTGTGACAGTCTGAGCAGGCCTCACGATTCCCGGCTAACATCGCCTTTACACGCAGATTTGAGAATCGGGCGGTGACTCGCGTGTTGTCGACTCTGAAATTGAGCCTTTTACGGAGGCTTAGTTTCTCAACTTATGGTTTGCCGTTAATCGTGACCTAGCCGATCATCGGTTCTCTAGCCGATCAGAATTTCCGAGCTGCCGGCCCCAGTTGGTCGCTCTTCCATATTTGTTACGTCAGCTGCGCCGCCTTTCCTTTGAGGATATAATGCCGCGCATCGATGACCCTCAACTCCGGCACCAGACTCGGCCCGTACGAGATCCTTACTTCGCTGGGCGCGGGCGGAATGGGCGAAGTGTATCGCGCAAAGGACACGCGGCTGGGCCGCGATGTGGCAATCAAGATCTTGCCTGCGAGCCTCTCCGCAGACTCCGTAGCAAAGCAGCGATTTGAACGCGAAGCGAAAACCATTTCCGGACTAAATCACCCGCACATTTGCGTGCTGCATGACGTTGGCAGCCAGGACGGCGTCGACTTTATCGTGATGGAGTGTGTAGAAGGCGAGACCCTGTCGAAGCGGCTTGAGAAGGGGCCGCTGCCGCTCGAGCAGGTCTTGAGATATGGAATGGAGATCGCTGCCGCGTTGGATAAAGCCCATCGCAGTGGCGTGGTGCACCGCGATCTCAAGCCCGGCAACGTGATGCTTACCGCGACCGGCGCGAAGCTGCTCGACTTTGGCCTGGCAAAGCCGTCCACGGCAACGGTCAGCGCAATGACCATGACAGCTGCTACTTCGCTATCGCCGGCAACTCAAACGGGGATGGTAGTGGGGACCTTCCAATATATGTCCCCGGAGCAAATCGAGGGAAAAGAACTCGATGCGCGGAGCGACATTTTTTCATTGGGTGCCGTGCTGTATGAAATGGTCACGGGCAAGAAAGCCTTTGAAGGAAAGAGCCAGCTCAGTGTGGCCTCCGCCATCCTGGAAAGTGAGCCTGCGCCCATCAGCAGCATCAAGCCGATGGCACCCCCCGGGCTGGATCACGTAGTAAGGAAATGCATTGCCAAAGCCGTCGAAGAACGATGGCAAAGCGCTGCCGATCTTGCGAGTGAATTGAAATGGATTTCAGAGTCTAGCGCGCAGGTCCGCACCGACCAGCTCGCAACCCGTCCTCCGCAGTCGACTCGTTCCTGGGTAACTAGGGCACTCGCGCTCGTGACGCTGGTAGCCGCGGCACTCGCCGTTGTCCTTGTGAGACTTGCCAGCCGATCCGGAGCCCACGACTCCGAAGTCGCGCGGCTCTCCATACCCTTGCCGCCCAAACAGGAACTTTCCGCGGATGTAACCCAGGCAGTGGCCCTATCGCCCGACGGGAAGCGAGTCGCTTACGTCGCCGCGGAAAGCGGCGTGTCGCACCTCTACGTCCGGCGGCTGGACCAGTTTGAAACCGTGGCGATACCGGAGTCGGAAGGGGCATGGTTCCCCTTTTTCTCGCCGAATGGCGATTGGGT
>Ga0126373_10005271_pt1 | contig 10007 bp, 7 predicted proteins | sample PanSoiMetPlot_11_FD_92545 | JGI IMG/M metagenome (GOLD analysis project Ga0126373, IMG submission 92545) | Tropical forest soil microbial communities from Panama - MetaG Plot_11 | ecosystem: Environmental > Terrestrial > Soil > Tropical forest > Bulk soil | place: Panama | collected 2016-02-17 | reverse complement strand
TTTGCCATGTCGAGCGAGCGATGTTCACTTATGAAGAGGATTTTCGATTTCGGGGAAAGATGTTGAATTCGGCGAGCCGACTCAATTCCATTCAGTGCTGGAAGTCCAATGTCTAGCAAGATTAAATCCGGTTGTAGTTCCTCCGCCTTCTGAACGGCCATCAGTCCGTCCGCTGCTTCACCGATGATTTCTAATTCGGGGTGGCTCTGAAGCGTGGTGGAGACGAAGCGACGCCAAGGCTCGAAGTCGTCCACTACGAGAGTGCGAATCCGTGATGTTTCCAACGCACCTCCTCCCTAGTTCACAACCCACCTTCGTGGCTACTAGTTGCGATAGTTTGAAACAGCGGGGAATTAATCGACGCGTCGCGCTCCGGTTATTGCAGGATTTTTTTCGACAGAGTTTCTCCACCTGCTCGGCCAGAAACAGGCACTACTTGAGAACCCGCAGGTATCAGGGAGAAGGGGAGTACCTGCTGTTTCGGCAAACAATCATGGACCCGTTGATCATTCTCGTCAATTGCAAAAATTAGTTGCAGCGGTCGACTTCGGTGAAGTTTTGTGCAGCTGGCAGCTTGTTCCACAAGTGTGGGAGATCGGCTGCAGAAAAATGAGATCCTATGCCGCGATGTGCACGAGTTCTCTCCGCGAAAACAGAGTTGCCTGTCAATTCAGCTTCGCAGCCACAACAGAAGAGTCGTACAGATTACGCCTGCGATCAAGGCAACGACGCACAGCTTAGCCCAACTGAATTGCCCATCATCGAGAATTACGAATTCACTTTGCGGAAGACAGACGGGCCGGCCCGGCTTCGGCAGGTACTCGCGGTAATCGCTTGCAGAATCCAGATAGCGCACTGCGTTCCACACAGCGGCACTCGTTTGCCAATCTGCCAAGTCGGCTCGCGCATGTTGAGTTCGGTCGGCCATGACTTTTTAAGACAGTTTTGCGCCGCTATTGTCTTTATTAAGCAAACGATTCAAGTCGCACACTGGCAATTTTGACAGCCGCGACTTGATCGTGCCTCATCACCGCGACAAGAGCCGTTGAAATCCAGTGGAAGTTTCCACAAATGGGGCTGATTGCCAGTCAACCATCTTGGAATTTCTGCACCTGCAAAAACTTCTCGGCCGCGCCGGATTAAATGACGAAAAGCTACAGGGAACGCGATTCTCTAAGCGCACATATCGCCTTCGCCAGGAACGGAGAGAGGGGGAGAAAGAAATATGCGGCCTGAGCACGCTGCCTTCACAGCCGGAAGCAGATCGCGATTCATGCGCGACTTGATCACGTACGCCGACGCGCCAGTCTCCAGTGCGGCCTGTACATAGTCGCGACTTTGATGAATCGTCAAGAACAGAATCTTGGCAGTGCAACCGCTTTCTCGCAGCTTACGCGCGACCTCGATCCCATTTGGCTCTCCCATTGAAATGTCGAGAACGATGATGTCTGGGTGAAGAATAGGTACTTCCTTGAGAACTGTAGCCCCGTCGTTTACCGAAGCAGCGATCGTGAATTCTTCGCTCAGTACTCGCCGCGCTAAATGCAGCATGGCGGAATTGTCATCCGCTAGCAGAATGCAAGGGCGATTCATATGCGTCCCCCGCGCTCAGCGGCTTTTAGGCGAAACATATTCGAATGCAATCAATAACGATACTGGCAAGATACGAAGCCCGCATCGATTGTGTCTGCGGCTGCGGAGCTATCGGTTGAATTTCCTGTCACTACTTCCAGTTGTGGCGAGTTACATATTGACAAAGACTGCGGTCGACACTCGATTTGTCAGGTGGAATTATGTCTTCGCCGATCACGTCTCATTCGTCAGCTCTATCGCGCGTGCCACTTCGGCGACCATCTGTTGCGGGTACAGTAAGTATTACTGTCGGTCTGCTTTTCTTTTTCGAAATTGGAGCAGCAGCGCAAGAACCCTGGATGGGGGCTCACAGGGTGCACGGTGCACCCGACATAACTCAAGCTACAGAACAGAGCAGGCTATCTCCGTCTCCGTCAACGCTTCCGATCGAGATTGACGTTCCCTCAGAGGAGAAAGCTGCGCATGCTGCGTCGGTAACGGTGTCGCAGTTGTCCGTGCCAGGCAAAGCTCAGAAGGCTCTTCGGAAAGCATGGGAAGCCGTGCACAAGGGTCGGACAGATGTTGCCCGATCTGAAGTTGCAGAGGCGCTCGAGATTTGGCCTCGCTATTCTGACGCCGTGGCTTTGTCAGCCATTCTCTATCTCGTCGATCAGAAGCCGGATGCTGCATCCACGGCGGCAGAAGAGGCGGTTAGCCTCGATGGCACAAATGGCATGGCGTATATCATTTTGGCCGCCGCTCGCAACTCTAAAGGACAGTACGACGAAGCCCTCCGCGCGCTTGAAAGCGGTCTGCGATTTCGACCTGACGCATGGCAGGCATACTTCGAACGTGCTCGTGCTGAAGTAGGAAGGAGAGACTTTACCTCGGCGTTAGCAGACGCTAATCGAGCCGGCGAGCTCGCCTCGAGTAAGACCTCTGCGATTCACTTCCTGAAGGCTGCGGCTCTTCTCAACCTCAATAGGACATCGGATGCAGTTGTAGAGCTCCAAGCCTATTTGCGAATGAATCCGGTTGGACCGGCGGCGGATAAGGCTCGCGTGATCATCGAGCACTCGCGTTCGACACCTTAAAAGAAGCCAATTAGGTTGTCGCGACGACAAACCAAATTCGTCTCTTAACCGAGTTCTTGGCGCCACAACAGGACTTGTTCACAATCCTGTAATGATTAACAGCCTGAGATTGTTGACAGCATCCAGGCAGCATGTGCTGTGAGATCTTTAAGTCGTTGAGCTGGCCGAAATTTAAATTTCAGTGAGGCACCAGTGATTACCGTCCAAATGATGCGAGCCTCCGAACGGGCAGCGCGGCAGTCCTGCACGGTTTGGCAATGCCCGCTGTGCAATTCATTCATCTCGATCCACTCGGACATTTGTTTCAGCACTGCGGCGTGTCCGGTATGCCGATCGATAAATCTCATTTATTGGGCTTGTTCTGAGAATCTGCCCGAAGAAGCTTTCGATGGCGACTGATTCGTTCCCAAGATGGGCTTAGGACTTGGGCGTTTCCTCAACCAAGCTTGTCTACCACTAGGATTCGCTGTAAGGACTGACAGTTCCGAGATCGCAAGATCACTGTCTTAAATGGAGGCGTGCTCCATTGCTCACAGGCCCTTGTCCACGGTCACTCCCTCAGAAGCAGCACCCATGAATTTCAAATCTAATGCGCACGGCTCGCGCCTCATATAGGACTTCGTCATGAATCCCGTACAGAAAATTCCGCTTAACTACACCGAAACAACCGAACAGAAGCGCCTGAACCAGGCCCGCGAGACCGGGGTTCCCTGGAAGAAATGGGGACCATATTTGAGCGAACGGCAGTGGGGCACGGTGCGTGAGGACTACAGTCGTGACGGAAACGCGTGGGATTACTTCAGCCACGATCAGTCCCGCTCGCGCGCTTATCGATGGGGAGAAGATGGTCTGGCCGGCATCTCCGACGATAAGCAGCAGCTGTGCTTTGCCGTTGCTCTCTGGAACGGATGCGATCCGATTCTCAAAGAGCGTCTTTTTGGTCTGACCAACAGTGAAGGGAATCACGGCGAGGATGTGAAGGAATACTACTTCTACCTCGACAGCACGCCAACGCATTCGTACATGAAGTACCTGTACAAGTATCCCCAGCGTGAGTTTCCGTATCGCGATTTAGTGGAGACCAACCGACGCCGATCGCGCGAAGAATTGGAATACGAGCTACTCGACACTGGAATTTTCGATGACGATCGCTACTTCGACGTTTTCGTCGAGTACGCCAAAGAGAGTCCCGAGGATCTGGCGATCCGGATCTCAGTGCACAACCGCGGGCCGGAAGACGCTGACATCTATGTGCTTCCCACACTTTGGTTTCGCAACACCTGGTCATGGGAGGGCGCGAGCAAACCTGCGCTTCGTCAATTGAATGGCGGAGAAAAGATTTTTGCTTCGCATCCCGACCTTGGGGATCGAACTCTGTACTGCGAAGGCAATCCCGAACTGTTGTTCACGGAGAATGAATCCAATGCCGAACGGTTGTGGGGAGAGTCAAATCCGTCGCGATATGTCAAAGACGCTTTCCATGAATATCTAGTCTCGGGCAAGACGGAAGCAGTGAATCCGTCCAAAATAGGTACGAAGGCGGCGGCGCTGTACGTTCTTCGCGTACCCAAGGGCGGAAGTGAGGTCATCCGCTTGAGGATGACTTCAAAGATAGGACTAGACGCCTTCGGCAAGTTTGATCAGGTCTTCGACGCTCGAATTGCAGATGCGAACGAATTTTACGATCGAATCACCCCACGTTCCTTGACCGAAGACGAACGGCGTGTGCACCGGCAGGCGCTAGCGGGGATGTTGTGGAGCAAGCAGTATTACTACTTCGATCTCGACAGGTGGTTATACGAACACGAAGCCCATCCTCTAATGGGCGAAAACCATCGCGGTATTCGCAACCGCGAGTGGTTCCACATGCTCAACAGCGACATCATCTCGATGCCCGACAAGTGGGAATATCCCTGGTATGCGGCATGGGATCTCGCTTTTCACACGCTTGCACTCTCACTGGTAGATTTCGACTTCGCCAAAGATCAGCTGCTCTTGATGCTACGAACGTTGTACTCCCACCCCAATGGACAGCTTCCGGCCTACGAGTGGAACTTTAGCGACGTGAATCCGCCAGTACATGCCTGGGCGACGCTGTTTCTTTTCAACATCGAAAGGAATTTGGGCCGTGCGGACGTGCGTTTCCTCGAGCGCTCCTTTCAGGGGCTTATGTTGAACTTCAATTGGTGGATCAACCGAAAAGATCCCGCAGGGAAGAACGTCTTTGCCGGTGGATTTTTGGGGTTGGACAATATCGGCGTCTTCGACCGTAGCGCTAAGCTCCCGACCGGCGGCTACCTCGATCAGGCGGATGGAACGGCATGGATGGCGTTTTACTGCCAGAACATGCTCGAGATCGCCCTCATCCTGATGGATTACGACCCCATGTATGAGGATGTCGCCTTCAGGTTCCTGGAGCACTTCCTTTGGATCACGTACGCCATGGATCGAATTGGAGATAACCACGACGAGATGTGGGACACCAAGGATGGGTTCTTTTACGATCTGCTGCATCTCCCGAACGGGCACTCCATGCGACTTAAGGTTCGGTCGATGGTCGGACTGCTACCGCTGTGCGCTTCCACGGTGCTCGAACCATCCGGTGTATTAGCGCGGCATCCACGGTTGGTTGAATTGATCGAGCTGTTCAAGAAGCGTCATCCCGAACTGCTCAAGCATGTTGCTGCAGCTGATTCGAAGTTTATCGGTCATGCAGATCGGCGTCTGCTCTCGGTTTGCAACACGCAGAAGATGGAGCGCGTTTTGGCTTACCTTCTCGACGAGAATGAGTTCTTTGGTCCGTACGGGATACGGTCGTTATCACGCTACCACGTGGACCATCCATTCACGTTTCATCTCGATGGGCAGGAGTTCAAGGTTGAATATCTCCCCGCTGAGTCGAATACCGGGATGTTCGGCGGCAACTCCAATTGGCGTGGTCCGGTCTGGATGCCGGTGAATGGGTTACTGATCCGAGCGCTGCTGAATCTCTACCAGTTCTACGGCGATGACTTTAAGGTCCAATGTCCGACGGGCTCTGGAAACTACATGACGTTATTTGAGGTTGCGAAAGAGATTGGCAATAGATTGTCGAGTATCTTTCTGCGTGATTCGACCGGCAAGCGTCCCGTCTATGGCGGAACAAAGAAGTTTCAGGAAGACCCGCATTGGCGAGACTACATACTCTTCTACGAATACTTCCATGCCGATAATGGCGCAGGTCTTGGCGCCAGTCACCAAACCGGGTGGACGGGCATCGTAGCGCGTACCCTTGACTTGTTTGCCCGCCTGCAGGCTTCCGATGCTCTCCAGATGGGCAAGACGGAAGTTGTGGCTCGTATGACGCGGGAGCAGGTTGCGGGGTAGAAGGTTTTCTTAGCTGCAAACAGTGGTTTGAGAATTGCGGAAGACGTCCCAACTTCGTCATCAACTGCGATGCGAAGTCATGCACTCCGAGCTTGCGCTTGGAACTGTGTTCGTCTGATGAAGTGGGCGACTCCGGAATCCACCCCTGTAAAAAATCGACTCTTTCCCACGGTCTCCAGAAATCCGCTACGGTCAAAGAGATCCCGAACCGGATCAGTTACGCGTGCGAAGTGAAGTTCGATCCCCGCTTCGCGTAGCTCATTATTCAAGTGTGTGAGCATCTCGAGACTGGTAACGTCCGTTTCAGGAGAAGCCTCGAGATTAATAAGAATTTGGCGAACTGGACACTGTGCTTGTTTCACCAGCATCAGCACCCGGTTGTGGATCCGATTCGCGTTTGCGAAGAACAGAATTCCATTGGGCCGAAAGATTAGCAGGCCGGGAATCTCTTCTGCCTCGGGGTGGCGGTGAACATCGACGAAGTTCTCAGTACCGGGCAGCCTGCCGAGAACTGAGTCCTGCGGTGAGCTGAGCTTGTGCATCAATGCGATCAGCGTAAGGCCAATGGCGAAGATGAGTCCTTTCAGGATTCCCATTTGGAGAACACCAACCAATGCAGCGAGGGCAATCCAAAGGCTTCCGGTTCCCAGTTTCGCGTAGTAGCGAAGTGTGCGAACGTCAACCAGGTGCGCGACTGCATGGACGACGATGGCTCCGAGAACCGCTTCCGGCAGATTGCGAATCAGCGGAAGTAGAAATGCGAGGGTCAATCCCACGGATACTGAGGCCGTAATTGTGGAGAGTTGCGTGCGAGCTCCGCTTGCATCATTGGCGGCTGTGCCGGACATCCCGCCGCCAACGATTATCCCGCCGAACAAGCCGGATGCAATGTTTGCCGCACCCATGGCGAACAATTCCTGATTGGAATCGACTTCGTAATTGTGTTTGGCAGCAAACGTACGGCCGGCAGTAAGCGCTTCGGCCATGAGAACCAGCACAATTCCAATGGCCCCTACAAACAAATCGGCGAGGTTATCCTCGCCTACTCGAGGCAATCTGAGAGAGGGCATTCCGGCCTGGATTGTGCCAACTACTTCTACGCCGCGTTGTTCCAGGCCGAACCAGGAGACACTCAAGATTCCCAGTACAAGCACAACCAATGCCGATGGAATCTTCGGCGCAACCGCGCCAAGCAGAAGCATGATCGCGATTGCTGCGGCTCCAACGGCGAACGTCCATAGATGTACCTGATTGAACGTGCTTAATACGTTCCACGCTTGATGAAAGAAGTTTCCGTGTCCAGCAGGAACTCCCAGGAGCTTGTGCGCTTGCTTCACCATAATGGTGAGTCCCAGTCCGAACACAAAACCCTTCAGAACCGGTTTAGAAATGAACTCCGACACAGCCCCCAATCTGAGGAGGCCGGCGGCGAGAAAAATCAAGCCAGCCATCAGAGTTGCAGCGCAGGCAAGCAGCGCATAGGTATCTGAATCACCCAAAGCAATCGGGGTGACTAATGCAGCCAGCATCGCCGCAGAAGAAGAAGTGGAAGTTACTGCCAGTTGGCGAGAAGTACCGAAGAGCGCATAAACGAACATTCCCAGCATCGCGGCATATAGGCCCATCTGTGGCGGAACTCCCGCGATCCCCGCGTATGCCATTCCTTCGGGAATGAGTAATCCGGCTACCGCAATACCCGCAATTAAGTCTGTGCTTGCGAATTGCAAGGGGTATTTAGGAAGCCAGCCGGCAATTGGAAAGAATCGCGACATCGCTTTTTGTGAGGCCATTTACACTTCGCCGAGCTAGTCGAACGGTGGCGTTCGTAAGTAATCAAGCTAGTCCTGCCAGCGTGTCGCTCGCACTGTAACTTCTGCTAGCCGCTAATGGATGCGACGCAAAGAAATGTCTAGTGTGGGCGAAGGGACTCGGCGAGGCCCTCCAGATTTCGCGCATGGATTCGGATGGTCCCGCTGCGTGGACTATCAATTTCTGCTATGAGGAAGAACGAGATGGAAAGGGCAAAAGGGAGGACCAGGAGCAAGATCGATGCTTTGCCGTGCGAGTGGTGGCCGAGCAGAAGATTACAAAAGGCCGCGATGGAAATCATGAGAACCCATGCAGCGACTGGGACCCGATTCCGCCACGCTGCCTCTGTGTATCCTTCCGAATTCAGTACATCATTCATGCCTGAAAGAACGAGCATCGAGATAAGACTTGGCTGAGCGTTGACCGGACCGATCACGGCGGACCAAAGATTGGATTGCAGCTGAGAGGTCTTCGCTCTGGTCTGGCGGAGGAGTTCCACGTCGCGACTTGTGTAATAGATAATGCGCTGATCTAAATAGTCGCGCAGGAGAACGCGCACTTTGGCGGCATCGGCGGTGGGTAGGATGTCTACGCGAACGTATTCAGTGCCGATGGCATTTGCTTCTTCTTCCTCGTAATTCTTACGCTGATCGTAGCGGCTCACAGCCATCGAAAAAGAGAAGCCGATGATCAAACCCAAAAGCGTCAAGGTCGCTCCCAGAATCAGATTGAAATTCCCTTCATCCACCTTCTGTGGCTCAGAGCGGAACTTGCGAAGGTACGCGCCGAACAGGCCAGCGATCCAGAGGAGCGCGAACGTGACAAGAAAGAAGACGATGGGACGATTCAAGAGAAAAGTCATCACGGGGTGGCGGCAGCCCTCATTTTTTATACCGCAACCCGGCTCACCAGCTTGCTTCGCGACAACACGAACCAAAGACCATGGCTACGGCTACGGCTCCGTCGGCTTAGTAGCCTGACAACCAGGTTGACCACAGCCAGACTGCAACCTTGGGTTCCGCGAGCGTCAAAGTCGCCAGGACTATGAGAGCGAGCCCGATCGCAACATTCCACCGGCTCGCTCTTTCAATAGTTCTGGGTTCCGGCAATCCCTCGGCCGCATTCGCTGTCGCCACCACGCGCCTCCAGAGGTTCGGCAAGTTGAATGTGTTAATCGCTATGCAGACAATCGTCCTGGAAAAATTCCCGATTCAATACCGTTCAGGAATCCACCGAAAGTCCCACTCCATCGGCTTATAACCGTTCGGCTTCTGCCGCTTTGGTAGCGTTACTTTGTTGTGCGGAACAGGCTTCCAGGGTACGACGCTTAGGAGGTGAGCGATGCAATTCAATCGAGCGCGCTCTTTGTCGTCGGTTTGAACTACATACCAGGGAGAGTTTGGATTATCTGTAGCGGCAAACATTGCGTCACGTGCACGCGAATAGTCATACCAGCGACGATGCGATTCGAGATCCATCGGGCTCAGTTTCCACCGTCGCATTGGATCCTCGATACGTCTGAGAAAGCGTCTGTGTTGCTCACTCTCGCTCACTTCAAACCAGTACTTGACGAGGATGATGCCGTTATTTCTGAGGAGGGATTCAAACGCTGGACACATCCTTAGAAAGTCATCGTACTGCTTATCGCTGCAAAAACCCATTACACGCTCCACTAATGCGCGGTTGTACCAGCTGCGATCGAAGAGGATCACCTCGCCTGCTGAGGGCATCTCTTTCACGTAGCGCTGAGCGTACAACTGGGACTTCTCGCGTTCGGTAGGAGCTGGTAACGCTACATGTCGGAAGACGCGAGGACTGACGCGCTCGGTGATGCGGTGAATCACTCCGCCTTTTCCCGCTGCATCGCGGCCCTCGAACACCACTACAACTCTTGCTTTCGCTTCCTTCACCCACTCCTGCATCTCGACCAGCTTGGTCTGGAGCTTGCGAAGTTCCTGCTCATACTTTTTTTGCTTGATTGGCGCCTGGGCGCGCTTCTTGCCGTTCTTCCGGTCGTCGATCGGAACAATCTCTGTAGTTTCTGAATATGCGAGTTGCATGCGGCAAGTTTCGCAAGTCCTACTGCTACTTAAGAACTGGCATTTATGTCAGTAATCAATAACTCCGGACAGGTCGAGGAACTTGAACTATCTGTGCAAATGCGAC
>Ga0126373_10005269_pt1 | contig 10008 bp, 5 predicted proteins | sample PanSoiMetPlot_11_FD_92545 | JGI IMG/M metagenome (GOLD analysis project Ga0126373, IMG submission 92545) | Tropical forest soil microbial communities from Panama - MetaG Plot_11 | ecosystem: Environmental > Terrestrial > Soil > Tropical forest > Bulk soil | place: Panama | collected 2016-02-17 | reverse complement strand
GCAAGGACCGACCTGATCCCGTACCGCCAGGCTCCTGCGATTTCGTCGCGTCTCCCGATGTGCGTCGAGCTGAGCTGCCGTGATGCCGCTCTACCTGCCGTCAGATCCGACTGCCAGCTGTGCCAGGCCGTACGGATTATTTCCGATGAACTGGCATGGACGCATCGGCTGACCACTGCACGTAGCTTAGCTCGCCGCGGTAGCGCTGCCGCCACGGCGCGTCAGCAAGACATCTATAGGCCCTGTGAGGGTGCAAATCCCGCTAGCGGGCCCGCAGGAAGTACGGCTAAGGCAGAACTCGTCCTAGCTGCCCTTCACGCTCACGTTGTACACCGCCGCCATGAACCAGTGCCCGCTTCCTCGCTTGGGTGGGAGCTTAGTGAACCAGATCACCAGGAAACGCCCAGCCGCGGGCTTGCTGAGGCGGAAAGTCATCGGCCCGCTGACGTTGTCCGCCGTCGCGACCGTCGTCATGGACGAGAGATTCGACGCACTGCGGGCGGCCGAGTTGCCGACAAGAATCTGGACGTCCGCGCCAGGAATCGACCCGAAGATGACCGTCAGTGAGCGGAAGGTGACGGATTTACCCATGTCGAGTAGCAGGCCGGCGCCCGTCTTGAGGCCGCCGAACTCGGCTGTCTTGTACCACTGCGAGTCCCACGCCGACCGCATGCTCGAGTCGATCGCATAACGCGCGTACTGGGTGTTCTCGTTGCTGCGGTCTTCCTTGACGCTCCTCAGCGGGTCGAACCCAGTCGCGTTGACCGGCACGAGCGTCGTGACCGATGTTGTCGGGACGTTCTTCTTGGTCCGCTGATGACCGCCGGGCTGACGCTGGGCGGCACCGCCTGGCCACAGCGTGACAGTCGCGACGACGGCGACCACGACCAGGGCACCGGCGGCAGCGAAGACTCTGATCGGCAGCTTTGTCACGCCAACGAGCGGTACAGCGCGCTGGCCGCGCCGGCCGCCGGCCCTGTGCCCGCGCCGGTCAACGCCGGCTTGGTCGTTACGATCGCCGAACGGGCCGTCTTCGTAGTGCGCCCAGCCCGGCTCTGGGGCTGGCTGGCCGTCGACTGGCCATCCGCTGGTCTGGCGCTCGTCGAAGTCGCGCCAGCCTCCGGTGTAGTCACCGCCGGCGCGCTCGCGTCCTGGCCAGTACGGGTCATCGGCTGAGTCCCGCCGGGAATCGGCATGCCGATCGCGCCGCGCGGGCGGCGGCGGTGCCGACGGGATAGGCGCCGGAGGCAGCGCGGCCATCAGCGCGCTGGCGAATTCGCCCGGTGACACGACGGGTGGGCTGCCCTCGCGCGACTGCAGGTGCATGGCCCGGCAGGCGAGATCAGAGAAGCTCATCGGGATGCCGGCGACAACCTGGCGCGGGCTGCGCGGCTCGCCATCAGCGACTGGGGCTGGCGGCAGCGCGGGGTAATCGGCGCCAGGCCAGCAGCCGGTCAGCGCCGCATAGAGCAGTCGGCCAAGGCCGCGCGTGTCGGCAAGGATGGGGTCGTCGGCGGCGGTGCCTGACAATGCCGCGTCGATGCCGAGCCCGACGACCTTGACCTCGCCAGTCTGGCTCCATCTGACGGAGCCTGGTGATAGGCACATGTGCGCGACGCCAGCGGCGTGCGCCGACGACAGCGCGGCGGCGGCCTCGGCAATCATGCGCGCACCGCGTGCTGGATCAAGCGGCCCGTCTGAGAGCAGGTCGCCCAGGGTCTCCCCGGCGGCCCACTCCATCACGACGTAAGCGCCGTCCCAGGCGTCTTCGACGTCGAAGACTTGCGCTAGCCGCGGGTCGGTGAGCCTGCTCGCGGCCCTGGCCGCGGTGACCACATCGGTGATGCGAGGGAATCCCTGCGCGAAGGTAAAGACCGTGACCGCGCGAGCTAGCGTCTCGTCGATGGCCTTCCAGGCATCCCACCCAGAGCCAGCGGCGATCCGGTCTTCTAGCCGGTAACGCCCACCGAGTCTGGTACCTGGCTCTGACGTATACGTGGTCATACGGTCGTTGCGCCGAGTCAGGTCAGGCTCTCGACGCTTCCTTCCTGGTGCCGGAAGCTGATCGGCGGGTCTGGACAAGTCAATGATGCGGCACAACATGCCCTGGTGTTCGGGAGCCACCTTACCGCGTCGCAAACCGTTACCAGGCGGAGACCTTTGGGCGCGCGCGCAAATGACCCCGTCGCGAGAGCCTTGACCGCCGTCAACGGCGCAGCCTGGATCGCACCATGCCGATCAAGTCGGTGACTTCTGCCAGGCGCAGCGCCCTGGCGGCACCCAGGTAACACAGCAGCGCGCCGCCGCCGCCAACCACGACGATCAGGAAAGCGCCGCTGCGCGCCGTCGAGAGGGCGAAGGTCACCGCCAACGCGACAGCCAGCGCGAAGATCGCGGCGGGAAGCGCGGCGACATGCATCCGAACCAGGCTCCGGCCGACTTCGCGTCCACCCAGGCCGCCCAGCCTGGTGCTTAGTATTCGCCAGGCGATGGCCGTGCCGACGAGGTTGGATAGCCCGAAGCACGCGCCTAGCGCGGCCACCCTGACGGTTGGCGTGAAGATCGCGGCGGCGAGCAGGTTCGCCCCTGCGTTGGTGACCATGACCGCGACACCTATTAGGGCTGGCGTCTTGCTGTCGTGCAGCGCGTAGAACACGCGGAGCAGCAGCTGGAAGAGCATGTACGGCATCAGCCCGACCGAGAATACGGCGAATACCAGGCCGAGATATCGGGCGTGCGCCACGTTGTTGTTGCCGTAGCTGAGCAGCAACTCGGCAAGCGAAGGGCCAAGGACGGCGAGCACGAGCGCCGCGGGTGCCACGATCACAGACCCAAGCCGCACGCCGCTGGAGAAGTCGGATCGCACCAGGTCGTAGCGGCGGTCGGCGGCGTTGGCGCTCATTCTCGGCAGCAGCGCGGTAATCACCGAGATCGCTATGACCGCGTAAGGAAGCTGGAAAAGCAGCCAGGCGTAGCTGTAGGCCGAGTACCCGGCGCCGACGTGCTGCGCTTGCTTGGACTTCTCCGCGTAGCTGAGCACGATCGCGGTGACCAGGTACGCGACCTGCGTCGTGAGCACGTAGCAGAACATCCACCCCGACATGCGGCCGATCTCTGATACGTCCTCGCGCTTGAAGTCAAATCTCGGTCGCCATCTGAACCCGACGCGGCGGAGCGCCGGGATGAGAGCGACCGTCTGCGCGACTATGCCGAGCGTGGTACCTAGTCCGAGGAACGTCACTTCGGACGGGGTGATCGTGCCGGCCGTCTGATGAGTACCGGCAAACACCATGAACGCGATGGTGACCGCGATCACCACGACGTTGTTGACCACGGGCGTCCACATCGGCGCGGCGAAGTGACCGCGCGCGTTGAGGATCGCCCCTGCCAGCGAGGTCACCCCGTAGAAGAAGATCTGCGGCACGAAGAAGTAGGCGAAGATCACCAGCACGTGGCCGGCCGCGGCGCTGCCGGGCTTCGGGTCATACAGGTGCGCGATCGGCGCGGCCACAAGCGTCGCGACCAGCGTGATCACGAACAGAAAAGCCGTCACGAGCGTGAACAGGCGCTGGTCGTACTTCTCGCCGCCATCGGAGTCGCGCTTGGCGGCGTTTACAAGCAAAGGCACGATGACAGAGGTCAGGATGCCGCCGATCGCCAGGTTATAGACGGTGTTCGGCAGCGTGTTGGCGTAGTTGTAGGAGTTGGCGAGCGCCACCTGGCCGATGGCCGGCACCAGCACGAGTGTTCGGAGCAGCCCGGTCACTCGCGAGGCCAGCGTGCCCAGCGCCATCACGCTGCTCGAGCGCACCAGGCTCGGGGCAGCCCTTCCGGTTCCACCCGCCGGAGGTCCGCCGGCGCCTCGATGCTGATCCTGGTCGGTGGTCTCCTGATGACCGGCGACCGGGCGTGGCTCGGTGGTGCGACCTGCGCCGGCTCTCGCGCGGTGCGCGCCCGGCGCGCGATGCCGGCCGCCGCCGTTAGCTTGGACAGGCGCACGGCGAGGACCGGATTGCGATTCCGCGTCTGTCCACGTCTGCCCGCTATCTGGCGCAGGCGAGCTCATCGACTCTCCTCTGTAGGACTGCGGCCTGCCGAACTGAATTCGGACCGGTCACCGATGACGCTATCGGTTAGATCCGCCCTGGCGCTCGCATCCTGCTCATCTTCGGAGCCCGCGGTCTGCGACACGGTTGCCTCGTCGCCCGGTCCGCCCGGGGATATCGGCTCCACCTCGACCTCCGGCTGCTCGGTTCCTGGGCGGCCTCGCCTGATCGCTTGCGTGGCCGACGCGGCCACGAACAACGCCAGCGCGGCAGCGACGATGACGAGCGCCACAGTGCCGAGGTTGGTCGCCTTGATTCTCAGCACCAATGGCGTGTCAGGCGGGTTGGGCAGCAAGACGCCGCTCGGTGACTTGAGCCTGAGCGTGACCTTGGCCTTCCCAGTCTGGGCGGCGTTTACGCTCAGCTTGAGCCCGCTGGTGGTATGAGAGTTGACGACATAGGACTTGTGCCGCTGTATTACTGTCACGGAGTTGTTGCTGCGCGTCACGGAAAGCCCGACCCGCACCGCGTAGTCGAGAGAGTTGCGAATGGAAACGGGCACCGACCCAACTCGGCCGCCCAGCGTGACGTTGAGCTCCCGCTGGCCGCCGACTGACAGTCCACGGAACTGGTTGATGACGAACTGCCCGATGCGGGTGAGCATCGTGTGCGCCTGTACGGAACCGGCGCCAGCCCACTGCGAGGACTCGATTCCGAATACCGCTCTGTTGAGCCTGTCGTTCTTGCGGACCATGATCGACCGCAGCAGCGCGACGCTGTTGTCGAGCTGCTTAACCTGACGCAGCAGCCTGCCAGGGAGAACGCCGCTCGCGTTGGGCCGCACCAGCGAGGAAGGATATGGCTGCTCATGCTGAGCCGCCATCTGATCGACTGTCATTGACTTGAGCCAAGGGGCGTTGACGGTATCGCGGAGCAGATCGGCGGCTAGCGTGCCCGTCGGATCCCAGCGCTTCGGCGGAGTCACCACGATCGGGCGCTGCATGGCCGGCGCCTCTGCCACGATCATCGCCGTCTGGGCCAGGAACCGCTGGCTGATGTTGAAGATCACGCCTAGGCGTTGCGAACTCGCATTCTTCGAGGCCAGCAGGCTGCTCAGCGAGTTGTCGCCGAGCAGCACCTTGAGCTTGCTACCGACGCCGTCGAGCACGCTTGTGACCGCTCCCGGCGTATAGGGCAGCAGCTGCGAGGATGGCATGGCGAGTATGACGGTGCGGACCTTCATCGCGCCGAGGTTCTCTAGCTCAGGCAGGTTCGGGAGCCCTCCCGACGGCCACGCGATCGCCGACAGTTTCTTCGGCCCGGCCGGCAGCGCGGCGGGCACGCGATCGCGGCCGAGGATGGGCCCGGCGAGCTGCTGCCCGTCAGAAAAGGCCTGCTTGAGGTCGGCGTTGTCGCCGTACTGGGCTAGCCCAGCCACGTCCACGTCCGCGTACGGCGTGACGAAGAGGGGCTGGCCGGCTGTCGCCTTGACTACCGTAGTCAGCCATTGCCGCGCGTTCTTGTTGTACGCGTGCTTGGAGGCGCCGGTGCACCCCGATGACAGCCCGACAGAATATGGCTGAGTCATCGTCTGTACGTTGTCGAGCAGCGCTGGGTCGATGGCCCAAGTGAGCTGCGCCTGGCTGGTGAAGCGCTGGCCTACCGTGAGCAAGCTGTCGAGACGGCCGCCTGGCGCGAGGCTCGCGGCTAGCGAGTCGTCGAGCAGGCCACGACAAGGGCCAAGGTGCGGGCTGTCGATGAGCGGCCAGATCCACGAGACCGGGAACGGAGCCGGGCGTGTCGCGCTAGGGCAGCTAGTTGCCTTATTAGGCCAGAACGGCATCGGCACAGGATCATTTGCGGTCAGTGTCCCGGTCGGATCGCTCACGACCGCGGTCAGCGGGTAAACGCCAAAGCAACTCAGCCCCAACGCGCTAACCGGCAGCTTGATGGTCCAGCTGACGCCGTGCATCGCTTTGAGTCTGGAGATCGTATACGGCGCGGCCAGCCGCTGCTCGCCGGGCGGAATGACGCCCGCGACGTAGGCATCGAGCGCTGTCTGCGACGTGAATCGGCTTGCGGACGAGTACAGCTGCACGGACAGCCCGCTGAGCGGCGCGTGCCCACCGTTCCATACCCGGCCTTTGAGCGTGATCTGGTGGCCGGGCTTCGCGTAGGACGGGCTGACCGACGTGACGCTGAGCCTCAGTTGCGGGCGACTCTGTTGCGCCCGCCAGGATCGCTCGGCGGGCTTGGCAGATGTGGATAGCCTTACTCCTTCACCACGCGCGGCTCGCGCCGAACCCGCGGCCTGGCTCACCGCGGTACCAGCAGACAGGGGCAGCGCGGTAATGGCCAGTACGGCGCCGGCCAGGGCGCCCGCGCGGGTGGGCATGCGCCTACCGCGCCCGGCTCGCCAGGCGACATTACAGCTAGCCATGGCGCTCATGGTATTGCGGCTTTGAGGCTTTGTTAGCCGGTGTTGGCCGTCCTGGCCCGGGGGCGACCCCCCGATAGCCCGGGGACGTCGGCCTCGTCAGAAGATCTAAATTGATTGCATTACTGCTGACCGCCTAATCTCATTGCCCGTGCAGGATCCCACACCGCTGACGCCGGAACAGCGCCGCGCCGCCGCGGCCATGCTGGCCGCTATTCCGCCTGTCGCTGACGAGCTTGGCGGCCTGTTCGCCCACCATGGTCACGAGCTGGCGCTAGTAGGCGGTCCTGTGCGGGACATTTTCCTGCGGCGGCCAGGCGCTGACCTCGATCTGACCACGGACGCGCATCCCGACCGCGTGATCGAGATCACGTCCAAGTGGGCGGACACGACATGGTCGGTCGGGATCGCCTACGGCACCGTCGGGATGCGCAAGGGCGACGTGGTATTCGAGATCACGACCTACCGCAGCGAGCGCTATGACAGAGGGTCACGCAAGCCGGCCGTCAGCTACGGCAAGTCCCTCACAGAGGATCTCGGGCGTCGCGACTTCACGGTCAACGCGATGGCGGCGACGCTGCCGGCGCACGACCTGGTCGATCCCTTCGGCGGCATCGCCGACCTGCGCGACAAGGTGCTGCGAACGCCTGGCGCGGCAGAGGACTCCTTCGACGACGACCCGCTCAGAATCTTGCGCGCCGCCAGGTTTGTCGCCGAACTTGGCTTCACGCCGACCGAGGAGGTCGAGATCGCGATGGCGGGGCTGGCGCCTCGCCTGGACATCGTGTCGGCCGAGCGGATCGCCACCGAGCTGACCAAGCTGATGCTTGCCGCCCGGCGGGGCGGGCCTTCGGCCGGCATCGACCTGCTGGTGCGGACCGGAGCCGCTGATCATTTCCTGCCCGAAGTGCCGATGCTTCGCCTCGAAGTGGACGAGCACCATCGGCATAAGGACGTCTACCGGCACTCGCTGACCGTGCTCGACCAGGCCATCGCGCTCGAGCACCGCTACGACCTTGACCAGGACCTGCGGCTGCGGCTGGCCGCGTTGCTGCACGACATCGGCAAGCCGAAGACCAGGTCGCTGCTGCCTGACGGGCGGGTCGCCTTCCATCATCACGATGTGGTCGGCGCCAAGCTGGCCAAGGCCAGGCTCAAGGCGCTGCGGTTCCCCGCCGATGTCATCGCCGATGTGGCCGACCTGATCAGCTTGCACCTGCGGTTTCACGGATTCGGCGGCGGGGACTGGACCGACTCGGCGGTGCGCAGGTATGTGACCGACGCAGGGCCGCACCTGACCAGGCTGCACGCGCTGACCAGGGCTGACTGCACCACGCGCAACAGGGCGAAGGCGCAGCGGCTGGCCAGGGATTACGACCAGCTCGAGCAGCGGATCGCCGAGCTCGCTGAGCGGGAGGAGCTGGCTGCCATCAGGCCCGACCTGGATGGTCACGAGATCATGCGGCTGCTTGGGATCGAGCCTGGTCCCCTCGTCGGCCAGGCCTGGGCGCACATGCGCGAGCTGCGGCTTGAACATGGTCCGATGGACCACGACAGCGCGGTTCAGGAACTGCTGCGCTGGGCGGCCGAGTCCGGGATCGGCACGGAAGGCTCGGCTCCTGGCGAGTGACCCGTCATCAGCCGGTAGACCGCCGCGGACGCCACGTAACCCGCGCCAGCGACAAGCAGCATTGCGACAGATCGTCCCGAGTCGGGCATGAACGCCACGCTGGCCGCGGCGCCGACCACGAAGCTGGCGTTGTAGAGCATGTCGTTGACCGAGAACACGCGGCCGCGGTAGTCGTCAGCCGTCTCCTGCTGCAGGATCGTGGTGGTCGAGATCGTGATCCCCTGAGCGACGACGCCGAGCACAAAACCGATCGCGATGAACTCCGGCTGCCCGAAGCTGAGCCCGAGCACGCCGGTCACCACGCCGGCGATGGCCAGCAGGGACGTGATCCAGGCCGCGTTGGTTATCCGGTGGGTAGCCAGCGGGGTCAGCCACGCCGCCGCTCCGTAGCCAACGGCCGAGCTGATCACAACCGGCAGGTAGTGGGCCAGCGCGGTGTTGCCGCCGCTGCCGTGGTACAAGTAATTGCGGTACAGCAAGATCGACATCAGCAGCAAGATGCCGTAAAGGAACCGATGCGCGGCGGTGGCCGCGAGTGCGGCTCGCGCTGGCGCCCTGTGCCAGACATGCCGCAGGCCAGAGAGCAGGCCGACGGCGACGGTCTCCAGGTCGGCGCCGACGCTGCCCCGATCCTCATCATCGCCGGGTACCGGCCCGAGTGAGTCTCGCGGCATGCGTGTCGCCGCCAGTCCAGCCGCCACATAGCAAGCCCCGCCGACGAGGATCGTGATCGCGGAGCCGACTGGTCCGCCGCCCGTCCCCAGGTGGACTCCGGTGCCGGCGATCCCTCCGACGAACGCGACGACCGTGCCGGAGGTTGGACCGACTGAGTTCGCCATGACCAGTTCGTCCCCGGCCACAACGTGCGGCAGCGCCGCCGACAGCGCGGCCAGGAAGAACCTGTTGACGCCGAGGACGACGAGAGCGGCCAGCCAGACCGGCGCACCGAGTCTGCCGGTCGATATGAACAACGCCGCCAGCGCCACGAACAGCGCCCTGGCCAGCGCCGACCAGACCAGGATCTGGCGCCGCGACCAGCGGTCGATGAACACCCCGGCGAACGGCCCGACCAGTGAGTAGGGCAGATAGAGCACAGCGAACGAGATCGCCGCGGCGGCCGGATTGGGGAACGACGTCGCGTTGAAGAAGACATAGGTGCCCAGCCCGGCCGTGAAGACTCCGTCGCCGGCCTGGGAGATCAGCCGGGTGGCGAACAGCTTGCGGAACCCTTGGCTGCCAAGCACCGTGCGCAGGTCGCCGACGAACGACCGGGCGGCAGGCTTGCGCATCACACCAGATTACGGCGTCAGCCACCGTCCGGATGATCGTGATCACCACGACGCCGCCACACGAGGAAGGGGGGCGACCAGATATCTGGCCGCCCCCCATGCGCCTGGTTGAGTTACCGCTCGACCTCGCCCTTGATGAACTTCTCCACCTGGTCGCGCGCGACATCGTCGCTGTACTGCTCTGGCGGCGACTTCATGAAGTAGGAGGAGGCCGAGAGGATCGGTCCGCCGATGCCACGGTCCTTGGCGATCTTCGCCGCCCTGACGGCGTCGATGATCACGCCGGCCGAGTTCGGCGAGTCCCAGACCTCGAGCTTGTACTCCAGGTTGAGCGGCACGTCACCGAACGCCCTGCCTTCGAGCCTGACGAACGCCATCTTGCGGTCGTCCAGCCACGGCACGTGGTCGGACGGGCCGATGTGCACATCGGCCTTGGCCATCTCGTGCGGGATCTGCGAAGTCACGGCCTGGGTCTTGGAGATCTTCTTGGACTGCAGGCGCTTGCGCTCCAGCATGTTCATGAAGTCCATGTTCCCGCCGACGTTGAGCTGGTAGGTCCGCAGCAGTTCGACGCCGCGATCCTCGAACAGCCTGGCGAGCACCCGG
>Ga0126373_10005267_pt1 | contig 10009 bp, 10 predicted proteins | sample PanSoiMetPlot_11_FD_92545 | JGI IMG/M metagenome (GOLD analysis project Ga0126373, IMG submission 92545) | Tropical forest soil microbial communities from Panama - MetaG Plot_11 | ecosystem: Environmental > Terrestrial > Soil > Tropical forest > Bulk soil | place: Panama | collected 2016-02-17 | reverse complement strand
TCTTCGTCGATGGCGACGCCGAGCGGGTTGCGAGCGCCCGCCATCTCATTCCCGATGCGCAGTTTTCCAATTGGAGCGAGATCAAGAGCGCGATCCCGATCGCGATTCGGAACGTTCCAGCAAAGCCGGTGGTTCCAGGAACCATGGCGGGATATTCCGGCACGCCTTTGCCGAAGAAGCTGGGCCTGCGGGAAAACTATTCCCTGATTCTCGTCCATGCGCCGGAGTGCTTTGAAAGAAAGCTCGATCCGATGCCGGCGGGAGCAGAGATCACCACCAATTCCGCGCAGGCCAATGTCGCCATACTTTTCATAACTTCGCAAGCAGAGTTGGGGCGGGATTTTCGCCCTCTGGCGAAGGACCTGCCGCTAAAAGTTGCTCTATGGATCGCCTGGCCGAAAAAAGCATCGGGGATTAAGACCGATATCACAGAGAATCTGGTTCGCGAGTTCGGCCTGGGCGCCGGTTGGGTGGATTACAAAGTCTGCGCGATCGATGAAATCTGGTCGGGCCTGTGCTTCGCGCGGAGAAATAACTAGACTTGGCTGGTCCTATGAATGCCCGGAGCCTCGGTTAACCAAGCTGTAGCAAGATTACAAACTGATCACGGTTCCGAATGATTTGAGAGCAGGCGCACTATAGTTATAACCCAGCCGGATTCACTTTTCGGCCACATCAGGAAGTTGATCTCGTTGCAAGCTGGACAGGAAGCCCTGATCTGTTCCTCTTCTGGACCGTCCGTTTCATCGACATCCCCGGACACACCGATTGTGCTGCCGCAGTTCCGGCAAAGGATTTGCTTCACTATATCCACGCTTTCCACCTTTCCCCGCTTTAGCTATTTGCGAGCGTTGCCCAGAAGCTAGCACAGCTCATATCGACCAATGCCCCGTACTGTATAAGTGGCCGCTCCTGTACCAACGAAGATAACGCCGCAACTCATCAACTGGATCAAAGATGCGGGCATTGATAAAGCTCTCCGCCAAGGAAAGCGCCATACGGAAGTGTCATCGGTCCCTTTTCTGTTCAGAAACCTCCTTCCCCTCCGGTTCGGCGATTGGATCGGTTCCGGTTTGTCATTCCTAACGCTCAATCCACATGTTACCTGCCGATTCCCAGACCGTGTGCGATTTCAACACGCACCGCTACGCGACAGGTCGGCAAGAAGACGATTTTCACCAGATTCGCTTCGCGCAAGTCACCATAGAGTTGCGATGGTACCCGAATGCGCAGTCGCTTGATTCGCACGTAGCAAAATCCATTTGCCGTGACTCCTCTCCTGTTTATCCATACCTTCTCTGGGGCTGCCTCGATCGCTTCAACGCGTCCGAGTTCGAGGTCCGAACGGAAAGCCGTGTACTCCCGCGCCCGGAGCAGGACATTCAACAGAGCAAAGATTACGAACAGGAGGAAAAGAAATAGCAACACAGGCTCACGAAACACTACGAACCCCGTACCCAATCCGCAGGCTGTAGCGCTAAAGAGAACCGGAGCAAACCAAAACTGAAATCCAAACATGCGCTTTGCTTCTGCGATGTCATCTACCGTGATGAACGGTGAATCTGTGCCCACGACCCGATCCTCCACAACTAAGGTGATTCCTGCTCTGGTACTCGACTTGGCGGATGCTCGAATTTCGGCATCAATCCGTGGCGGGTTTGCTGCTTTCTGCCCGTTTGAACTTCGTTCTCAATTAGTCTCATGCGATAGGACGGTGTGAATACCGGTGGGTAATACCATTTCGCGGGATCATACGAGTGCCAGGTAATAGCTCCGGCAAACTCCACAGGGCTGGAGGTCATCCCGATCAGTGGCAATTCGAGAAATCGTTCGGGGTCTCCAGTTGCAGCGGGCTTCCATCCTTCGGCCGAGAAAGGGCGAAATTGATCGGTTGAGACTGCTCTCGACTGCTGCCATCGACTCTTTGTGACCACAGAAACCGAATGAGCATGAGCGTGAGTGTTGCAGCTAGAGACGAATAGGCCCAGCCAAAGCAGTTTTGTGAGTACCACGTTGACGAATTTCATAGCGGCCTCATGGTGAGCACGGATCCGGCCTCACAGCCGGCGCCAGCGCGTGATTGATTACTCCGCCTTGCGACATGGCATTCCACAATTCCGGCTGCTCGTCGGTGTCCCAAGTCCAAAGCGACCAGCCTTTGAAGTTGTAGGCACATGACTGAATCTGCCAATCTTGCAATCCCGCAGCTGCATCCGAAAGCAACGGATAAGCCCACACGAACGCGCCCAATTCCCCCATCAAAATTGGCTTCTGTCGCTGATAGCCGACAAAACCGAAATTTTGCACGTACTGGGCCATCGTCAAATTCGCGATGACTGGATATGCGTGGAGATCCACGTAATCCAGCGTTGAATTCACGATCGCCGGGTATACGGAGATGATTCGTGGATCTCCAATGCGAGAGGGATTGGGTCCCTCTGGCTGGAAGAAGCTCATCGTGACCAGGGCAGTAGGATCAAGCGCCAAAATCGCCGAGCGAACTTGCGTCCCAAAATACGCCAGACCGTCGTCCATCATTTGTTGTTGCGATGCTGGATTGCTCATGTCATAGGTCTGCCCGTTGGCTGTGGTTACAGTGCCGCTGGTCTCATTGAGAGGCGCCGCATTGGCGTTGTAATAGTATTCGTCCCAGACCTCATAACCGAAAATCGCATCCATCGGCGCACCGGCGTTGATTAAGGCTTGTACGAAATCCTGGTAAAACTTCTGCACTGTGGCCACGCCACAGGAGGAAAGATTGGAGAGATTGATATCATCGAACTCCGATAGCAGGGCCCCAGCATTTCGTTGAAGCCGCCGAATGCCGGAAGCCAACTGCTCGCAAGCACCACGGCGATCGAATGGGCTTTAGCTCGCTGCAGAAAATCGACAACGTTCGCGATAAATGCCGATGAGAGCCCACCTGCTGGATCGCCAATCGTATTGACACAGCATCCCTGTAGCGTCACGGTAACGATGTTGTATCCGCTGGCTTCGATGGTAGTGAGCGCAGATTCTGCGTGGGCAGAGTCGTACAACCCAACGCTGAACGTAGAATGGGCAAACAATAGGTTGCCATTTGGATCTGTGAGATCAGCGAGCCGAATGTAGTTATTACCACGTGGCGTAAACGCGTTTCCGGTATTCCGATCATAAAACTCGGCAAGGGTGGAAGTGGTCCTCACGCCGAAGGGATGAGCCGCAAGAACAGTAACCTGCGCTTTGCCGGACTGGTTTTGATTGGATTGAAGCACAGCGGAGATCGTGACAGCGGCGGCAGATACCGGCGCGGTGTAGAGGCCGGTTGCCGAAATCGTGCCCGCCGTCCCGCTCCCTCCAGCAACCCCGTTGACCTCCCAGGTCACCGTGGGGTTAAGGTTGCCAGTCATGCTGGCGACAAACTGTAGCGATCCACCAGCAGCTACGTTCGCTGATACGGGTGTGATCAAAATGGATCGCGGAGGTGGCGGTGGCGGCGTCACTGTGTTTCCGCCACTCCCACATCCCATGAGTGCCCCGACCAAGATCGACCCCAACGATATAGCTGAAATTGTTTTCCGCATTTGCCTCTCCCTCCCCAAAGCACGAGTTGTCCTTCTGCGATCCATGACCATTGGTCATTCGCCCTACCAGGTGCTAACCTGACTTTTGGGGGGCCGACTTCTAGGACTGACAGTGCTCTGCGCCATGCCCCACCACAACAACAAAATACCCAGAAGATAAGCGCCGAATCCGTAGAGGGCATCTGGGTCGGCGAATGTCAGAGCGGTAAATACACCCATCGCGCACGTAAGAAGCACAATCGGGAGAACAGCGACCATGATTGCAATGCGCGAGTGATCCCAGTGTTCAGGGTGGTGGGCTCGCCTGATCCACAATGCCACTGGAATGATCCAGGCAGCAGCCCATGCAACCACCTGCAGCGGTTGCACGATGTCGAAAGCGCGCGCCCATCCGAAAATGAAGTCGCATATCGCGTACAGCCCAAGGCATCCGGTGATAACTCCGAGTATTCTGTTTTGTCGCAAATTCTTGCCCCGAGGACCCAATATGCATGCGAATAGAAAGAGGACCGCAAGCGCCAGCGCTAGAATGTAGGACCAACGTCCCAGCTCAGCGACCACGAGTCCAAATATCTGGTAACGGGTTCCCGCCTGCGCCGCAGTAACCCACACCGCTTTGCCGGTGACAATCTCGTGCCCTTTGCGGGGGTCCCCTCCGCACTCGCCCATCAGTGTTATGTTGAGAAGAAGGGTGGCTAGCACGAGAACACTGCCTGACGAAAGAGCGCGAGTTTTTGTCAACCAACGCGCTATACAACTCCCAATCCGCCCCACGAATGCTGTAAATCCGCCATGCGAGTCCGCGCTGGTTTCAGAGTTCTCGGTGGACAAGGTTTGCGCAAGATACTGCTCGCTAGCTCCAACGCAGGCAAACATCAGGAACGGTGGCCATATAAAGACCTGCGCGACAAGGGCCAGGATAACCTTCGGCATCGGATCATTCGATGAACCCCAAAAAGTGTTGTCAAACATTAGAGCGATGAGCCATGCATTCCAAACGGTACTCCCGATAACCGCCGAAATGCGTGCCAAACTCGACCACCGGTGTAGGAGACTTCCTTTTCTTTTGACGGGTGCCCCGAGTACGTCCGGCAGCCAATAAAAATAGCCGAACAGGTAGAACGCAGCGGGACCAAAAGTCACGAAGGCAGCCACAATACGATCCGGCAATTTCGACAACCCTCTTTCGACCGATGCACCTATTGCAGCTAAAGACAGAATGGCGGCCAGGGCGATTGATCTCCGAAGCCGGCTCGCGACGGTGGTTCGCTTCGGTTTCACCGCTGTTTGTGTCGCGGAAACATGCATGCGAAGCTCCTTCCGTTAATACCCAAACAACCTCGGCAACCTTGTCGTTAGCCCCGGAATGTAGGTAATCAACAACAAAACTGCCAGGACGGGCGTCACCTTGGCGACTGAACATGCGAGGCGAAGCTGACCAACGGAACTGCGAACGTTGCGATACGTCTCATGCTGTTCCCTTAGTTTCCTTTTCATCGTGAATTGGCATCTCCATCGCTGATGTGCATATATGTGGTGAATGCGACCACGAGTGTGACGAGTGGAAATATGCGGATGAGACAGGCAATTTGAAGATGCTGACGGTCCGAAAAAAAAAGACAGGCCGAGATGGAGCGACGGCTGCGGCGTTACTGCTTCAGCCCAACACGCTTTAGGAGGGAATCAAATCGCGCAGCTTCCTGCAGGCTCTCTTCCGTCAGTCCGAGCTGTATAACGAAATGCGAGTACCAGTGCGCGCTCGGCGCCGTCAAAATCCCCAGTCATTCCGGTTCACGGCGGCATGCAACCCATGACCGAAGTCGACGAGTGTGTCCCCAGGCCAAATCCTTTTCGGCGATTCTTCGTGAGTAACAATCTGGCCAGGGGTTTCAAGCAGTGCTGCAATATGAAGAAAGGCTGTTCCTGCAGGCGTACCTTGCCGTGCTTGCGCAACTCCCCCCGCCCGTAGGTCAACCTCAGAATGCGTCGAAGCCTATGCATTGCGCCAGTGAAGGCGGCCGGGTGAGGTTTTGTTTTAAGCCATTACATTTCAGGTACTTAGCCCATGGGCAATTGACGGATAAGAGATCAGGAATGCGGCATTGACGTACAAACTTGCGAACCTCAAAATTGCGGACCAAAAAGCGGCAACGGTAGTAAAATGCCGAAACTAAAGTTCAGGGGGGCTGTTGGGGGAGCCAATGCAAGGGGAGCCAGCGATTACGTCCGCAGCCAGCGAACGAACGCTATCCCTCGCTCAGCGAATTTTCGAAGGGGATCCTTCAGCCGAGCAGGAACTGGTCACGACGTACCGTCGTGGCGTACTCGTGATTGCCAGCGCCCGCACCCGGGATCGTGAAGCTGCCCTCGACCTTACTCAAGATGTCCTGGTGGCGGTTCTAAAAGCGCTTCGGGAAGGAAAACTCCGCCAGCCAGACAAGCTCTCCGCATTTGTTAACGGCGTCGCGCGTAACTTGATCAACAATTACCTGGCCTCGCGTGTGCGCCGTGCAGAATGCGAACTCGATGACGAGTGTTACACCACAGATCCAGTCGAGGAGCTGGAAACAAGCGAGCGAAAGCGCCTGGTGCGAAGTGAACTGGCGGCGCTCGATGTGGTAGACCAGCAAATTCTGCTATTGTCGATGGTAGACGGACATTCCCTGGCGGAGGTTGGGCTGCGACTGAACCTGTCTCACCAAGCGGTCCGCGCGAGAAAGTCCAGAGCAATCAAGAAGATAGCAAAAAAATTCAGCCGCACGTCACATCGATGAGGTTCCCCGCCACTAACAATATAGGCGCACTATGGAGTGTCAGGAGCTGGATCGCAGTGGAATCCCTGAGAAGTATCTGAATGGGCAGCTGGACCCGGCGACGCAGGACGAATTCGAATTGCACGTCCTGGAATGTCCGTCGTGTCAGCGGACGCTAGAACTTCTCCAAACTGTACGGGATGACCTTGCCGCGCATGCTCACGAGATTCGGGCATATTCTCCCGCTCCGCGCAGGTATTTTCGATGGGCATGGATAGCAATTACTGGCCTTATCGTGGTCGCAGGCGGAATAGGTTTTCGACAGGTTCTAGTTCACCAGCGGGCACGTGCTCCAGTTGCGCAAAATGTCCCAGTGGTTTCGAGTCCCGCCGTCCAATCCCCAAGCGCGGATCCCGGACTGGCTTCTCGCTCCACAGATGATTTGGGAGTGAAAGTTGCCACTGCAGACCGGGGTGGACTTCCTGCAAGATTGCCTCATGCTTCCGACGAAACTGCTGCTGGGATCAAGACGCAACCGAGAAATACCACTGACGACCGACCCCTTAGCGCCCGAGACTACACCAACTATTCAAACGGCGGTTCGAGTCTGCACGATTCCGCGCAGGACATGCAGCATAATTCTGAGCCGCTCGCACAATCGACGGCGGAAGCAAAGCCAGAAAACGCGACAGTGACACCCAGTGTCTCTTCCTCTGATTCAATTCCTGACCAAATCGCGAAATTAGCCACAGTTCGGCCGTTTCCTTATACGTTTGCCGGGGTAGCAAGTTCGCAGCCTTCTGGTGGGGGTAGCACGAGAGCTCAGCGTCAACCTCAATCTGCGCTTTCTGGAAATCCCGGAAGCGGCGTTAAGCCAGGAACAAACGGTTTCAACACCGCACAGGACTATTTCCGCGAGGGTATGTCGGCCTACGTTGGCCGCGACTACGAGACTGCGGCCAGCCTCTTGACGCAAGCAGTCATGCTTGAGCCCGACTTCTCCGAAGCGAACTTATACCTGGGAATCTGCAAGCTGCTGCGGGGCAGTCCTTCCGAAGCGGCTTCGGCTTTGCAGAACGCTGCCCAAGAGAAGAAGCCACAACTAGCGCAGGCAGCTCACTTTTTCCTCGCAAAAGCTTACCTGCAATTAGGAAAACCGGCTGATGCAGAGAACGAATTCCGCCTTGCGGCGGCGCTTCCTGGCCGACTGGCCGGGGAAAGCAATCAGCTAATACATAGACTCGATGACATTGGTGGCGAATCGGGCAGGAAATAAGCGTCTTACGATCCGCTATTCCTTCTGGGCAGGGTCGGCAGTTTCAATGCTGTCCTCGCCTTCGCCGACTGTGACCTGTTTCAACCCCCAGCCCGATCCTGAATGTTGCAGATGAAAATAGTATTCAGCGCCTCGCTCTACAACAATCTCCTCTGGTGCCTGATTTTCAATTCGGCAGGAATGCTTTCCTGGGACTAGATTTAGATGGATGTACTCGTGTTGTCCAATTGATCGTCCAATCCCATCACAGAGAACCCGCGGCCGATCGCGGCCATGTCCCTTAGTTCGATAGATGGTCACGTCGGCGGTGGTTTCAAACTCCGTGAAAGACACTTGATCCTGCGCACCTTCCACCTTCTCTCTGTCGAGTTCGGACGAGCCGTGGACATATGCAGTGATTCGGGTCCCGGCGGGAATATAGTGTTTATCCCGCCATATTTGGGTGAAATCGACGGCATTGCGACCAATAATGTCGCCGCGAAGAGTCTCCGGGCGGGCAACTGTGCCGGAGGGGGTAGATAGGACCTGGATCATAAACGGGGCCGGATCGCCTCCCGGAAAAATGCGCAGTGGGATATGGGTAGCGGTAATGCTTTCAATCCAGTCCAATTGAAGGCCGAGACCAGTAGCAACGAGTGTGGTCATCGGTTTCTTGATCTTCACGATCGTCGCCTGAGCCATTGCTCCTTCGGCAATCACCACCAATCCATTAATTCTCAGTTCAGAGACAGATACTAGGCGGACGGTATCACCAGCTTTCGACTCGGTTCCAACATCGACAGGGTCGAGCATCTTGCCGCGAACGGGTTGTGCGAAGCGCATCTCTATAGCCGTCCCGTCCGGTATAACAATGACCTTGCGATCAGGCACGGCCGCGACGGGCACGGCTTTGGAATCGGTCACTGGCGGATTCTGGGCTTGCAGCCCCGACATAAGACAGATCGCCGCAGCGCCCCGGATAGCGAAGCTTCTTGTGGAGTCGAGCATAGGCGGCCCCCCGACGCGATGCCGAAGATTATCGCTCAAGTAAGCAAAATCGCGTGGATTTTCTGTCACACCCAGCGGGATATTGGCCACTAGTCAATATCTGTTTTACCAGTAGGAAGACCACCCAGATTGAATGCACGAACCATGTCAAACGGAACAGTTTTGACTTTCAATTTGCAGAAGATTACGCTTTCGCGCAAAAGGCGAGGAAAATCCGTGCGATCCCCTATCCGACTTTGGCCGGTTTACCCATTGCTTCTGTTCCTTGTCGCCCTAACTGCTGTTGCCGAGGATCCGAAACCGACTCCCAGCAATACGATCTCGGTTAAGCTGGAGAACAAAATAAACCCTCAGACGTTTCCGCGGCCGATAAAGTTCTTCATCGACAAAGTCATTGACCGTAGCTCCAATCCTCAGCCCCTTCTTGTGCTGAAAGAGCGGGGAGGGGTTTTTCTTGATAAGCAGCCCACAGAGATCGTCCAACAGGCGCTAGCAGAGACTCTGGAAAAATCTGGCTTGCTCGCAGCGGACCGCGACTCTGCCAACTATCTGCTCACCGTCTATCTGTTTCACTTCGGATTGGCCGAGGGGGCGGGCTTTGAGTTTTACGGCAAAGTGGAACTGAACATTGTGGTGAAGGATGCGGCCAGCGGAAAATCCCAAACGGTCGCTGCCCTGGGAACGTCGATTCAAGGAGGAGCAGTCCGCAAGAAAAGCATTATCAAAAATGTAGAAGCGAATATTGACGATGCCTTGGAAGCCGCGCTGCGCAATTTCTTGCGCGGCACGAAACTGCGCGACGCCGTCGCCGTGCCGCAAACAAAGCCGGATTCAAGCGCGGGCGCCGGTTAGGACGGCCTCATGACAAGAAATGAACAGCGGTACAGATCTGCAACTTCAATGTTGAGCCGACGGTTCTCTCGGCTCGGAGGAAATCCGACCATGCCCAAACCGTGTCTGGTATTCGCGGTGGTTCTTTCACTTGCTTCCCTGGCGAATGCAAAGGACGCGCCCAAGTTCAAATCCATCGAAGTGAAGCATTTCACGCTCAACGAAGGCGTGGAGCTGCCGCCCGAATTCAAAGATTATCTTTACGCGGAACTCAGGGCTGATCTCGAGAAGAAGAAACTTGCGGAACAGCTCGTGGGCGAGGACGAGGTCGTGGACCCGGCTGATGTTGCCCAGTCGCTAATCATCGAGGGTAATGTTGTTGAATATAAGAAGGGGAACGCGGTCAAGGAAACGCTTGTCACCGCAGCGGTCGGGGCGTCCTTCGGAGCCGGCGCACGAAGCCTGACAACGCATGTGAAAGTCGTTCGTCGAAATGACAATCAGGCAATCATTGACAAGGACCTCAAAGTCAAGGTTCCTGCACGAGCCAAACCAGAGTGGCTAGCACGGTTTCTCGCCAAAAAGATCACTGGCGAAGT
>Ga0126373_10005266_pt1 | contig 10010 bp, 12 predicted proteins | sample PanSoiMetPlot_11_FD_92545 | JGI IMG/M metagenome (GOLD analysis project Ga0126373, IMG submission 92545) | Tropical forest soil microbial communities from Panama - MetaG Plot_11 | ecosystem: Environmental > Terrestrial > Soil > Tropical forest > Bulk soil | place: Panama | collected 2016-02-17 | reverse complement strand
GAAGTCCGTCACCACGAAGTGCACCTCGAGACCTCCCGGAGCACGCTGCACGCTTCCATTGGTCACCATGCCGCCCAAGCGAAAGCTCTCGCCGGGGGGCACCTTGCCTTCTGCCACCTGCGAGGGGTCGAAGAAGAAGGTCACGTTCTGGCGAAATGCGCTCAAGGCGAGCGCGCCGGCGATGGCTACGCCGGCGAGAATGCCAACGACGAGTGCCAGGCGCCGCTGCCGGGGTGTCATGCGTCGCGCGCCTCCGTGCCGAGCCGCTGCCGCGCCGCGGCGATGGCGCGGGTCAGTGCCCCACGCGCCCAGGCGATATTGAGCAGCAGCACGATGAGCGTGACCGCATACGCCGGCCAGACGTAGGCGGCGTAGCCACCCATGTCGAGGAATGCCTTCATGCGCGCAGCGCCTCGCGCAGCCAGCTTGCCGTGCGCTCGCGCCGCAGGACTTCGGCGCGCAGCCGCACCAGCAGCAACGCCACGAAGAACAGCGTGAAACCAAGCAGCACCATCAGCAGCGGCGTCAGCATGGCCGCCGGCATGGCCGGCTTCCCCACCCGCATCACCGAGGGTGCCTGGTGCAGCGAATTCCACCAGGTGACCGAGTAATGAATGATCGGCACGTTGACGAGTCCGACGACCGCCAGCAGGGCGCTGGCACGATCGGCGCGCTGTGTGTCGTCGAAGCCGGCGCGCAGGCCGAGGTAGCCCAGGTACAGAAAGAGCAGAATCAGCTCCGAAGTGAGCCGCGGATCCCATTCCCAGAAGGTCCCCCACATGGGCTTGCCCCAGAGCGAGCCCGTCACGAGCGCTGCGACCGTGAACGACGCTCCAACGGGCGCGCAGCTCGCCGCAACCGCATGCGCCACCTTGATGCGCCAGATGAGCCCGATCGCGGCCGAAACACCCATGACCACGTACACCATGATCGAAAGCCAGGCACTGGGCGCATGCACGTAAATGATGCGGAAGCCCTCGCCCTGCTGGTAGTCGGGCGGCGCCAGCACCAAGCCCGCGTAGAGCCCCGCCAGTATGAGGAGTGCTGCCGGCCACGCAAACCATGGCGTGAGCCGCGCAGCGAGCTTATACACGTAGGGAGGAGATGCGAGCTTGTGGAACCAGGTCCAGCTCATGCGCTACTCCAGACTGATGCGTACCGCGGCGGCTGCGGCCAGCGGCGCCAGGGTCACCGCGAGCACCGCGAGCGCGGCCAGCAGCTCGAGCGGCGCGAGATAGGCATTGCCGGAGACGGCGAGCTCCGTCGCGCGCGCACCGCAGATCAGCACCGGCAGCGACAGGGGCAGCGTCAGCAGTGCGAGTAGTACACCGCTGCGCTTCATCCCCAGGGTCAGGGCCGCCGCGATGGCGCCGATCAGGCTCAGCGTCACGGTTCCCACCACCATCGCAGCGAGTATGCCCGGGAGCGCAGCCGGACCCACCCCGAGCGACAGCGCCGCAAACGGTGCCACGATCGACAGCGGCAGCCCGGTCAGCAGCCAGTGCGCGAGCGTCTTGGCAAACATCAACCAGGTGAGCGATTGCCCGGAGAGCGCATACTGCTCGAGCGTACCGTCCTGCGCATCGTCGCGGAACAGGAACTCCAGCGCGAGGAGCGAGGCCAGGAGCGCCGCCACCCACAGCACGCCGGGCGCAATGCTGCGCAGTCGCGCGAGCTCCGGTGATACCGCGAGCGGGAAAAGCAGCGTGACCAGCACAAAAAACGCCAGCGGCTGAACCAGCTGGCCGCGGCGGCGAAACGCCAGCGCCAGATCACGCGACACGGCAAGGCAGGCTGCAGTGAGTGCCGGTGCGCTGGCCGCGGCATCACGGCTGACTGGACCCGCCGCGACTGCAACGGAACTGGCAGGCGCAGACAGCCCGGCGCTTCTCATGCCGCAAGCTCCAGTACCCGTGCCCCGCGCACTGCATCGGGCAGCTCCTGGTGGGCCGCCACCACGATCGCGCCACCCCGGGCGAGTTGCTCGGCCATGAGCTCGCCGGCCACCCGCTGCCCCTCGGTGTCGAGGTTGGTTGTGGGCTCATCGAGCAACCACAGCGGCGTGAACATCAATGCGAGACCCGCCAGGGCGACGCGACGGCGCTGTCCTGCCGACAGCGTACGTACCAGGCGGTCACACCAGGCACCCGCGCCCACCCGTGCAAGCGCGCCATCCAGCGCCTGAGCCGGGAGCGCCCGCCGGACACCGATCCAGTACCGCAGGTTCTCGCGCGCCGTAAGGTCCGCTTTCAAAGGCGCCTCGTGCCCCAGATACATGAGCGAGGCGTGGAAGGCGCGCAAATCGGCGCGCACGTCCTCGCCGTCCGCCAGCACCCGCCCCTCTTCCGGGAAGATGAGCCCGCACAGGGTGCGCAGCAGCGTGGTCTTGCCCGCGCCGTTTGGCCCGCTGACCTTGAGGCACTCCCCGAGCGGCAGGACGAATCCAACCCCCTTCAGCACGTGGCGGTCGGCGCGCCATACGTGCAGGTTCTCCGCTTGTAGCTCCTTGGCGAACACGGCGCGCGAGTCTCGCAAATTCATCGGGTTAGCGCCATAAGTGCTTCCTCGTACCGCGAACTTGGCACACAAATACTTCTGTAGAATCGCGACGCTTCGCCGCCCGGGTGGCGAAACTGGTAGACGCAAGGGACTTAAAATCCCTTGGGGGTGACCCCGTGCCGGTTCGAGTCCGGCCCCGGGCAGAGACTGCGACGATCTGTAGCCTGAAGAGGTAAGCCGATGCAAAGCTCGGGCAAGGCCGCGCTGTTATGTGCGGGGGTTTTTGCCGCACACACGGTGTTGGTATCCGCCGACACGCCCCCGGTTCACGCCGACCTGCTGCGGGCGCACCCGGCGGCGTGGACCGACCCGCGGTCACGCTGCCCCGACCTGCGGCCGGCGGATCCCGCGGACAGCTCGGTAGCCGTGGTCGTGTTTCACGTCGGTTCCACCGGAGTTCCCTCGCAAGCCAGCATCAAAACCTCTTCACACTTGCCCGAGCTGGACGGTGCCGCGGTCGCGTGTGTCATGAAGCTCAAGTTTGTCCCCGCCACTGCCGCCGGCGAAGGAGGAGCGATGGACTCCTGGCAGCAGATGGCGTTCAGGAGCGCGACCCCGGCCGCGCCGCCCGCGGCGGGCGCGGCTGCGGCGGGCGCGGCTCCGGCGAGCGCTGCGGCGCCAGCGCCGGGTGCCGCAGCGGCCACGGGCGCCGCGACACTCGGTGCGGCGGCGGTCGGCGCCAGCGCTGCCGCCGGGGCGAGCGCCGCGGCAGCCACCCACACAGCGCCCGCCGCGACCCACACCGCCAGCACGGACGTTCGGGTTTGTGCGGATGCAGACGGGAAGCTCGCACAGGAGCCGGTTGTCAGCCGTTCCTCGGGCGATGCGGCCTTCGATGCGGCTGCGCTCGAGATCGCCCGATCCGGCTCGGGGCACTATCGGTCGGGCATTACCGCCAACGGCCAGCCGGCGGCAGGCTGCGTGGTGCTGTCGATCCGCTCCTCGGGACCCTGAGCCGGCGGCTGCCCCACACCTGAGCCCGGGGCCTGTCCGGTTGTTAGCCCGGACGCAGGCTCCTATAGTCACGACGGGGTCCGGGAAGACCCAACAAGAAACATGCGCCGCAAGACCCACATCCTGGTCGTGGATGATGAGGGCATTACCCGCGACGGGCTGTGCGCCCTGCTGCAGAGCGAGGCCAGCGTGCATCTCGATGCCGCGTTCGACTGCGCCCGCGGCGCGCTCCGCAGCCGGGGTGATCTCAAACCCAATGTCGTCATCATGGACCTGCCGGTCGCCATGAAGACCGGGCCGCAGACCATCGCGCACGTGAAGCGCCGCTGGCCGGAGGCACGGGTGCTGGTGCTGTCGGCCCGCTCCGAGAGCCGGCTGATCGAGGTGGCGCGCCGCGCCGGCGCTGACGGGTTCGTGTTGCGCAACGATGAGCGTGGCGAGTTGTTCGGAGCGATACGCGCCCTGGCAGCGGGCCGACACTACATCAGCAAGTCAGTCCTCGAGCCCCGCACGCGCCACGCGCGGCGCACGGCGCCGCACGCGCCGCGCCGCGGCGACACCGTGGCGATGCTCACCGCTCGCGAGCAGGAGGTGGTCACGCTCATTGCCGAGGGTTACCGCACGCGCGAGATGGCCCAGCTGCTCTCGGTGAGTCACAAGACGGTAGAGCGCCACCGCACCAACCTGATGCGCAAGCTCGGGGTACGCTCGGCGACCGGGGTCGTGGCGTACGCGCTCACGCACGGCTATGTCGGGTTCTGAGGTCCCCTGCCAGGGTCGCCGCCCAGCACGATCGCGCGGCAGGCACCAAGGAAGTCCCGCCGCTCGGACTCCGAATCGATCTCCGCACCCAGACGCTCGATCAACGCTTCCAGGCCGGCAGTCCCCGCAGCTGCCCGGCTCACCAGATGCCGGGCCACGGGTCCCATATGACTGGCGAGCGCCAGCTCGATGCGCTGCAACTGGACCGGATCCAGGTGCACGGGCTGGCGCGGCGTGGCGGCCGCAGCTGGTGGCGATGGCGCAGCTGGTGGCGGTGGCAGTGCTGGCAGCGCCAGTATTTCCCGCAGACGTACGCACAGGCGCGCGTAGTGCAGGGTCATGGGCGGAGGAAAGGCGTCCAGCCACTGCTGGGTACTCAGAAAGTACTCCAGGCTGCTGGATGGCATGACGTCCGCGAGGCGAAACGGCACGATCGTCACGTTGCGATGCACGGCGCGCTCGACTTCGCGGCGCACCTGCGCCGATGCGTTTGCCGACTCGGAGAACAACAGGACCATGACCCGCGCGGCAGCGATGGCAGCGATGATCTCCGCGGCCCAATCCGCCGCTGGAGTCACATCGCGCGGGGCTACCCAGCAGGGTATGCCCTGCTCTTCCACATGCGCCACGAGCTCCGCGGCCGCCGCGCGGTCGGGCTGCGAATAGCTGACGAAAATCTCACGCCCCGCCACCGCGCTAGCTCTCCAGCAGTTTGAGCGCTTTGTCGAGGCTGCGGCGCATGCGGTTGAAGGCGCGGCCGAGCACCGCGATCTCCGCCCCGCCGCTGACCGGAAACTCCGGCGCATTCGTTTCCCCGACGCTGACCTGGTCGGCTATCTGCGCCATGTGCCGCACCGGGCGCACCACCAGCCAGTAGAGCACGGCGTTGACTACCGCGAGCAGGGCCAGGAAAACCGCACCGAGGGAGGTGGCGAACGCGCGGAACGCCTTATGGGCACTGGCCTCAGCGAGTGCCACCGGCACCGACACCACCTGCGCCGCGACGACTTCGTGCTCCTGCCAGGAGAAGCCATTGTCGCTGCCGTAGCGGGCAAGAACGGTGGCAGGAGCCGCCGCCGGGGTGCTGTGACAGACGAGGCACCCGGCTTCGGCACGGATTGGCCGCGCCAGGTACAGCGAGCGTCCGAGCGGCGTATCCCGTTTGCCGACAATCTCCTTGACGCCGGCATCGCTTCTGAAGCGCTGAATGATGTCCGCCTGCCAGTCCATCGCCCGATCACGCGGGTTGGTGGGGTTGAGGGTGGCTTCCTGGTACGAGTATTCCGGGCGCGCCGCGTGCAGCTTGAGGAAATTCTCGGTGGCGGCGTAGGACGGCACGCTCTGGGGCAGAAAGGTGGTGGCCATCTGCGGCGCCAGCAGCGGCGCAATCTCGCTCGCCGTATAAGCTCGCGCTGCGAGCGCGCTGTCCATCATGAGGCGGGCGTCATTGAGGATCTCGCGCTCGGCGTTCGACTGCAGAACGTTCCGGCAGGCGAGTCCCGTCACGAGCGCGCCCAGCGCAAAGACCGCGACCAGAGCCAGGTTCACTCGAAAAAGCAGACTCATCGATTTATGGGGTTGCCCCTGTTGTTATCCACGCGGAAGGCTAGCATCAAGAGCCCGCGGCCGCACGGCTGCAAAGCTATCGCCCCCGGGGGGGGCCGCAAAGTGGCCCATGTGTATTCGCGCGACGTGGCTCTTCCGCAGTGCGGTGCCGCCACGATAATCGGCGCCCCAGGGTCGAGACAGCGAGGCAGTGAGATGCGCGATAGTCATGCGCCGCGGCGGCGGTTGGTAGGGACGATGCTCGTGCTGGCAGTGGCTGCCGGCGCCCCCCACGGCGGCGACGTGTATGCCGGCGAGGCCACACCTTCTCTGCGCGACGGGCAGCATGACTTCGACTTCGAGATCGGAACCTGGAAGACGCACGTGTCGCGCCTCAGGCATCCCCTGAGCGGCTCGCAGAGCTGGGCCGAGTACGATGGCACCACGGTGGTGAGCAAGGTCTGGGACGGGCGCGCCAATCTGGTGGAGCTGGAGGTCAACGGGCCCGCCGGCCACCTCGAAGCCCTGTCGCTGCGGCTTTACAACCCCGCCGCTCACCAGTGGAGTCTCAACTTCACCAACAGCGCGAGCGGCACTTTGGGACAGCCAACGGTCGGGGAATTCAAGGGCGATCGGGGCGAGTTCTACGACCAGGAGATCTTCGACGGCCGCAGCGTCCTCGTGCGGTTCGTGATCCAGAAGACCAGCGCCGATACCTGCCACTTCGAGCAGGCATTCTCCAGCGATGGCGGCCAGAGCTGGGAAGTGAACTGGATAGCCACCGATACCCGCACCGGACCCTGAGGGCTTACCGCAGCGGCATTATTTCCTGGAGAGCCATGCGAGAAGCGACAGCACTGCGCTGATCAGCAGCATGGTGGTGATCGGCAGAAAGAACTTGAAGCCGGGCCGATCGACGACGATGTCGCCCGGCAGGTGAAACAGCGGCACGCGCCGGATCCAGCGCCAGGTCAGGCCGATGAAGATCACCAGAGCCCCGAGTCCGATGAGCAGGCGATTCATGAGTGCCTCGAAGCCAGGGTCGACAGATCGCGCAGGCCTCGGGGTCGAGAGTACAGCTACCGCGCCAGCCCCGAGAAGTGACCGAGCTTGCTCAGCTTGGCTTCAAGGTACCTGGCATTGTGCGAGGTGCGGAAGGGAGCGAGCGGAACCCGGCTCACCGCTACGCCAAGGTTCGTGAGCGCTGCGACCTTGCGCGGGTTGTTGGTCAGCAGTCGGATGCTCGAGACGCCCAGAAACTTCAGCATGGGCCGGCACATGTCGTAGTTGCGCTCATCTGCGGCAAACCCCAGTGCTTCGTTCGCCGCCACGGTGTCCAGCCCGGCGTCCTGCAAAGCGTATGCCCTGATCTTGTTAGCCAGACCTATGCCACGGCCCTCCTGGCGAAGATAGAGAAGAATGCCACGTCCCTCGTCGGCGATCTCGCGCAGCGCCGCGCGCAGCTGCATGCCGCAGTCGCAGCGTGCGCTGAACAGGGTGTCCCCGGTCAGACATTCCGAATGGACGCGAGTGAGGGGCGGTCCGTCCCCCAGGCGAAGGTCCCCCGTGGTGAGCGCGAGATGTTCCTGCCGGCTGGCGGCATCGGCGAACGCGTGTAGTTGAAACGTTCCCCAAGCCGTGGGCAGCGTGCTGGACCCCACATGCTGCACTCCGTCCTCGGTGCCGGGCAGCGCAGGTTGTGTTCTCGGTGCCGGCATAAAGCTCCACCGCATGCCATCACGCGAGTGTAAGTGGCTTGCGCGCTCGAGTTGGTTCAACTCGAGCGTGCGCCGGCGTTCCCGACGCGGCCACCCTCCCGGCGTTGAACCGTAGCCGATGCTGGCCGTACTCACCTTACGGTGGGCGCACATGACAGCGGGAACGCCTGAAGCAGATGCTCTCAATCCTGGTTGGACACTGCTACTTTCTGCGACTCGACTCCAAGCAGCTCGAGCGCGCGAAGCCATACCCGCCGCTCGCCACACTGCAGGTCGCCTCGACGCTGCGCCGCGCGGGCCATGAGGTGGCCCTCTTCGATGCGATGCTTGCCGAGGGCACCGCCGATTTCCAGCAAACCCTGCAAGCGGTAAAACCGCAGCTCGTACTGCTCTACGAGGACAACTTCAATTTCCTGAGTAAGATGTGTCTCGACCGGATGCGCGGCGCCGCCTGCGACATGATCGCGGAGGCGCGCCGCACCGGCGCTCGGGTCATTGTCGCCGGTGCGGATGCGAGCGATGCACCCGGCTCCTATCTGCAGGCCGGTGCCGACCTGGTGCTGCTCGGCGAGGGCCTCGCGACGCTCGCGGCAGTGCTGGGCCGTCTCGACAGCTCTCCGCAGGCCACCCCCGCGGCGCTCGCCTCTGAGTTGCCGGGCGTCGCCATTCTGTGCGAGGGCGAAGTCAGCTCGACCAGTGGCGCACGGGCGATGGCGGTCGCCGAGCCTGACGAGCCCCCGGCGTGGGATCTCGTCGATATCGAGCGCTACCGCAGCACCTGGGTCGCCGCCCACGGCTATTTCAGTTTGAACATGGCCGCCTCTCGCGGCTGCTCGTTTCGCTGCGCCTGGTGCGCAAAGCCGATCTGGGGGAACCAGTATTTGCAGCGCAGGCCCGCAGCGGTCGCGATGGAGATGGCGCACCTGAAGCGCAGCTTCCGGCCCGACCACATCTGGTTTGCCGATGACATCTTTGGCTTTCGCGTCGACTGGGTCAAAGAGTTCGCGCGCGTGCTGCAGGCGGAAGATGGCGGAATTCCGTTCACGATTCAGGCGCGCGCCGATCTGCTGAGCGAACGCATGGCTGTCGCCCTGTGCGAGGCGGGATGCCGCGAGGTATGGATCGGCGCAGAGAGTGGCAGCCAGCGGGTGCTCGACGCCATGAACAAGGGCACGACGGTCGCCGAGATCACCGCGGCGCGGGCACGCCTCAAGGCCGTGGGAATCCGGGTCGGTTTCTTCATACAGCTCGGTTATCTCGGCGAGGACTTGCCGGACATTCTGGCGACCCGTGAGCTGCTCGACAGCGCGCTGCCCGACGATGTCGGAGTGAGCGTCTCGTACCCTCTTCCGGGCACCCGGTTCTACGAGTTGGTACGGGCACAGCTCGGGCCCAAGACCCATTGGCGGGACAGCGCCGATCTGGCCATGATGTTCCACGGCACGTACACCTCCGACTTCTATCGTGCGATCAGGAATCTCCTGCACGAGCGGGTGTCGCTCGAGGCTCTCAACGCTCCAGCCCACGCCGCCCAATACCGGCGCGGCCGGCGCCTGCTGGAGCGACGCTGGCGGGACCTGCTCTCGAGTGAGCGGGACCACCGCAACGGCGTCTCTCAGGCGACGGCGGGCTGAGGCGCCCGGGTGCGCTGACGCCGATGCGCACCGGTGCAAGACGCGCTACCTGGGCCCAAAGGCTTGCCGCGCGCGCGGACGAATGGGCGGCGGACCAGCCAGGCAGGCGCTCGCTCGGCGCACTGCAGCGGACCTTGCGCGAGACGACCGAGGTGTTGGCCAGCCAGTTGGCCCGGCCGGGCACCGTAGCGCCAGAGTGGTCCGAAGCCGAGTGGGCGGTCGCCCGCGCCGTCGCTTCGATTCATGGCGTATCGCCACTGCTCGCCGTCACGTTGCCCTGGCAGGGGCCGGCCGCGTGGAGCGCGTTCCTTGCGGAGCAAACGGAGCATACGGCCCGGCGCTTCCTGCGCATCCAGCGGCTGCTGCAACTCATCGATGAACGCGCGCGCGAGGCCGCGATTGCCGTACTGCCGCTGAAAGGCGCAGCGCTGCACGCCCTCGGACTCTACGCAGCCGGCGAGCGGCCCATGGCGGACATTGACCTGTTGGTCCGGGAAGAGCAATGGCAGCGCTGCGGCGTACTGCTCGCCGGGATCGGTTTCACCGAGAGCCACCGGAATTGGCGGCACCGCGTGTTCACACGTGGCGATGAAGCCGCGCCTGCCACCCTGGGCGAGCACGCCGGCAACGCCATCAAGATTGAGCTGCACTGCCATATAAGAGAGGCGCTGCCGCTGCGTGCCGTCGACATCTCAGCGATCGTTTTCCCCGAGCGCCCGGACCCGGGACTGAACGCCTATCCGTCGCACGCGGCATTGCTGCTGCATCTTGTGCTGCATGCGGCGGGTTCGTTGACCTTCCGGGGGCTGCGCCTGCTGCAGCTGCATGACATCGCCGG
>Ga0126373_10005264_pt1 | contig 10013 bp, 11 predicted proteins | sample PanSoiMetPlot_11_FD_92545 | JGI IMG/M metagenome (GOLD analysis project Ga0126373, IMG submission 92545) | Tropical forest soil microbial communities from Panama - MetaG Plot_11 | ecosystem: Environmental > Terrestrial > Soil > Tropical forest > Bulk soil | place: Panama | collected 2016-02-17 | reverse complement strand
CGATCTAGAGAGCATATTCGATTTTTCGCGCAAACAGACCAAACCGGCGCTGCTCGTCCCCAGCGGATCGTAAACCCGCGCCCGCGCGCGATCGGCGTCGCTCGAGCAAAAGCAGGCGATCATGGAATAATTTGGGTTTCGGTTTGCGAGTAATCGCGAAATGCCAAAATATTCGGTCAGCATGAGTAACTATCAGCAGCGCATCTGGCTGATACGCCACGGCGAAACCGAATGGAGCCGCTCCGGCCAGCATACCGGCCGCACCGATATTCCCCTTATCGACGCCGGCCGCGAGCGTGCCCGCGCCGTTGGCCGCTCACTTGCGGGAAAGTTATTCGTGCTCGTGCTTTCGAGTCCGCGCACTCGCGCGCAGGAGACCTGCCGCCTCGCCGGCTATGGCGATGCTTACGTCGTCGACGACAATCTCCAGGAGTGGGACTACGGCGCGTACGAGGGCCGCACCTCCAGTGATATTCAGCACGAAGTTCCGGGCTGGTCGATTTGGAAAGGTCTGGTGCCGCGCGGCGAAACGATTGAGCAGGTCGCGGCGCGCGCCGATCGCGTGATCGATCGCGCACTCGGGGCCGAAGGCGACGTCGCCCTCTTCGCCCACGGCCATATCCTCCGCGTGCTCGGCGCGCGCTGGCTTCAGACGCCACCCGACACTGGCCGCTTGCTCGCGCTCGATACCGGTTCGATCAGCACCCTCGGCTACGAGCATGAGACGCGCGTCATCCGGCAGTGGAACCTCGTGCCGCAAACGAAGTGACGCGGCCGCTTGCGTAAAAGGCGAACTTAGAACTGAACACGCCGGCGAACATCCAATCGCGCGGGCGGAGAGTCACCTGGCTCGCGTACTGCGGCATCCTTCTCGAAGGTATCGTCGTCGGCTGGATCGGGCCACTGCTGCCGCAGATCGCGCGTGCGATGACCGTGCCAATCGATCGCGCGGGCCTGATCGTCAGCGCCGTGTCGCTGGGATACTTCGCAGCGCTCACGATCGCGGGCGAAGCCAGCGAAAGAGTCGGTCCGCAGACGACGATGAGTTCCGCGATGCTTCTCGTAACGGCCGGATTCTTTGGTATCGCGGCCGCTGCGATGCTACCGGTGATACTCGCGTCGGCGTTAGTGATGGGACTCGGTTTCGGCGCGGTCGACGTAGCAGGCAACGCGGTCGTCGTCCAGCTGAACCGCGCGCGGCTCGCCTCGGCGCTCAACTATCTTCATCTGATGTTCGGTGTCGGCGCCCTGCTCGGCCCGATCATCGTCGGCTTCGCGCTCGCAGCTCGCGTTTCGTATTCGATTCTGTTTGCTCTGGGAGCGGGCGCTGCCGCCGCGGTTACGATCGCGCTGTTCGCGACGCCCCAGATCGCGCGGGAGGCGCATCTAGCTCATGAAGCCGGCGGATTTCTTCCGATCCTCGCGCATCCGCTCGTGTGGCTTCTCGCAACCGTCCTTTTCCTATATGTCGGCGCTGAAAATGGCATCGGCGCGTGGCTCTTTCTTTTCCTTCACCTACGCACCGCGCTCAGCGAATCGATATCATCATGGGGCGTCTCACTCTATTGGGGCGGGCTGATCGCGGGGCGCTTTGCCGGCGCGCGGCTGGCGCATCGAATTGCGCCGCGTCCGTTCACCCTGGTTGCATCGATTCTAGCCGCAGCAGCGCTTGCGCTTTTGATCGCGATCTCCGAGGTTCACGCGATCGCGGCCGTGGCGATCTTCCTCGTCGGATTCGGCTTCGGCCCGATCTTTCCGAACATGGTGGCGGTCGGCGCCGAGCAGTTCTCCGCAGATATCGGGCGGATGACCTCCATCGTCGTCGCGGGCGGTGCGCTCGGCGGCGCGTTCGTACCGTGGCTAATGGGCCACGAGATCGTCGTTGGGGGACTCGATCGCAGCATGTCGCTCGCGCTCGCGATCACGCTGCTGATGACACTCGTCGCGCTGGGAACTTTTCGAGTGCCCGCAGTTCAACGATGATCGTGCGGCCAACAATATGAGCAGCTGGCGACGGGCGGACGGATGTGCGCATAACGAGAAATGACCGCGTGCATCGTCCCCGCTCTAACGCGGCTTCGCGCGCTGCATCGGAGTCTCGAAGACGAGGAGTTCCACGATGGAAAAGCGAAAACTTGGGCGCCAGGGGCTTGAAGTTTCGGCGCTTGGCCTCGGCTGCATGGGAATGTCGCAGTTCTACGGCCCGCGCGACGATAGCGAATCCACGGCGACTCTAGAGCGCGCGGTCGAGCTCGGCGTCACGTTCTTCGACACCGCGGATATCTACGGCGTCGGCCACAACGAAGAGCTGGTTGGCAAGACGCTTCGCAAATATCGCCATCACGTGGTGATCGCGACCAAGTTCGGCAACCAGGCGCTGGCCGATGGCAAGCGCGCGATCAACGGCCGGCCCGAGTACGTGCGTGCGGCCTGCGACGCGTCGCTGAGGCGCCTCGGCGTCGATTGCATCGACCTCTACTATCAGCATCGGGTCGACAAGAAGGTGCCGATCGAGGAGACGGTCGGTGCGATGGCGGAGCTCGTACGCCAGGGTAAGGTGCGTTATCTCGGGCTGTCGGAGGCGAGCGCCAAAACAATTCGCCGCGCGCACGCCGTGCATCCGATAAGCGCGCTGCAGTCCGAGTACTCGCTCTGGACTCGTGACTACGAAGATGACGTGATCCCGACGCTGCGCGAACTGAAAATCGGGTTCGTGCCGTTTAGCCCGCTGGGGCGCGGTTTCTTGAGCGGCAACCTTCGCGAGCTCGAGGCCGACGACATGCGCCGGCGCATCTCGCCGCGTTTCGAAGATGAGAATCTGGATGCCAACCTCAAGGTCGTCGAGCGCCTCAGGGAAATCGCCGCCGGCAAGAAAATAACTCTTAGTCAATTAGCCTTAGCGTGGGTGTTAGCTCAGGGCGATGACCTAGCGCCGATTCCCGGCACCAAACGGCGCACGTACCTCGAGGAGAACGTCGCCGCGGCCGCCTTCAAGCTCACGCCCGCCGACCTCGCCCGTGTCGAGGAGGCCGCGCCCAAAGGCTTCGCGGTCGGCGGACGATACCGCGACATGAGCGGTGTCAACATCTAGGCCGGTAGATTTTGTAGACTGAACGACACGATTCGAATCGAGGAGAGTGACATGACCGACGCGATGACAGAGTTCAATCGCAAAGTAATCGACGAGTTCCGCGCCAACGCGGGCAAAGTCGGCGGACAATTCGCCGGCGCGCCGATGGTGCTGCTCACGACGACCGGCGCGAAGAGCGGCCGGAGCTTCACGACGCCGCTCGTCTATTCGAAGGATGGCGATCGGATCATCGTGATCGCTTCCAAGGCCGGCGCACCGAACAACCCAGCCTGGTATCACAACCTCAAAGCGCATCCGACCGCCACCCTCGAGATCGGAGCCGAGAAGTTTCAGGCACGCGCCGTGGTCACTTCGGGTGACGAGCGTGAGCGGCTCTTCAAGCAGCAGGCCGCACAGCTGCCGGTGTTCAACGATTATCGCAAGAAGACCGCGCGGGTGATTCCTGTAATCGCGTTCGAACGCCTGAAGTAATCGACTCGACGTCCGCCCGGTTAGCGCGATTCGCTGCCGTCGATCGGGGTCGGCAACTCGCCGAGTTCGATCGCGGCGCGCTCACCCAGTGCGCGGAAGCGCGATCATCAGATGGTGAGCGACTTCAACCTAGCGGCCATGTGCTGCGAGCGTCACGGCTTTCGGCGGCTAGATCGCGCGCCGAGCAGGGCACCGAGCGCATTTCGGGAACGGGCGCCCAATCGCAATTGAGATCGCCCTTGCGACAAGCGCCATCAGCGCCTGCATCACGAGGGCGACCTACCCGATCACCGCCAATTAGCTAACCGGGCTACTGAAGCTCAGGCTGCCTGGTTCGCGAGCCACTCCAAGACTTTCTCGTTAATCGAATCGCGCGCGAACTTAGACTTGGCTTCGGCGTATTCGCGCCGCGCCCAGAGGTGCTGAGTCAGCCCGATAACTGCACCTCGGGTGGCGTGAAGAAGATTGGCACGTGTGCGACCGCCCGGAACAGTGCTCCGCTATAGACATAACCGCGGCGCTGCCCACCCAGTAGTAGGAAGTTTTCGGAACCCGACACGTTCCGTCTGAACTTCGGCGAAGCGCAGCGGTCGAATTGTCATATGCAGCAGTGATTTGTCGTTGGTTGGCGGGCTCGATCGCCACGCCGAGGCAAACGAGCACTACCTGTCAACCAACAGTTAATTCGCGGGCGCGTTGTTAGTCGCTGATTTTCAGCGCCCCCGAAGGACACGCCTTGACGGCGGCGCGCACCTTGTCGTCGTCGGCGGCGGAGGGATCAATCACGAACTTCTTGTTCTCCACTTTGAAGACTTGCGGCAGAGTCTTGACGCAATTGCCGGAGTGGATACAGACCTTTGAATCCCAGGTTACTTGCAAGGCCATCGCGAATCCCTCCTGCGAAGTGGCGGCCAGGCGGCGTCGATTCATCCTTTCGCTCGGCGCGGCCTGAAGCAATCGGTGGGTTACCTGGACCGCGGGTGCTGCGTCACCCGCGGCCCGCCTAGATTCTTATCTATTTCAGCGTGCGCACCTTCTGATTCGCCGGACGGCCGAGGCACTTCTGAAACCAGGCCTGCGCCGTTGGCGTGGCTGACATATCGAGCCGCAGCATCGCCGCCCAACTGAGTACGGCGGCGGCGTTGAGATCGGCGATCGTAAACGTGTCGCCGAGCAGATATTCCCTGCCTGTGAGCGATTCTTCGAGCACCTTGAGCGGCGTCTTCAGCGCCTCGACCGCGGCCTGCGCGGCCTTTTCGTCACGTTGCTCGGGCGGACTCAGCACCCGGTGACGCAGGATCGCAATGAGGTGAGGCTCGACCTCGGTCATCGCCCAGAAGCTCCACTGGTAGGCGCGGCCGTGGCCGGGCAGATCGGCAGGCCAGAGCGAATTCTTGCCGTACTTTTCGGCGAGGTAGAGATTGATCGCCATCGACTCAAAGATGTAGTTGCCGTCGTCCTCGAGCACCGGCACGTGGCCGTTGGGATTGCGCTTCAGATGCTCAGGCGTCTTGACCTCGGTCGTCTGCAGCGGGACGTGTTCGTACTTGACGCCGAGCTCCTCGAGCGCCCACAAGCATCGCGCCGATCGCGATCGCGAGGATCCGTAGAGAGTAGTCATTTACTCGCCTCCAATGTTTCCAGTCGATTTTGATTTCGGCTTCTGACGTCTGCCGGCGCCCTAGACATGGATCAAACCGGGTCCATCGGCAAGCCGACGTAATTCTCCGCGAGCGAGCTAGCGGCCGCTCGCGAGCTGGTGACGTAGTCGAGTTCGGCATGCTGGCGGCGGCGATCGAAGGAGCTGTCGCCGTCGAATCGATGCAACATCGAGGTCATCCACCACGAGAAGCGCTGCACCTTCCACACGCGCCTGAGGCACGCGGCCGAGTATCCATCGAGCAAGCCGCGCGAGCCCGTGCGATAAAATTCCTCGACCGCGCGTGCGAGCACGCGCACGTCGGCGATCGCGAGGTTGAGGCCCTTCGCGCCCGTGGGCGGCACAATATGCGCGGCGTCACCGGCCAGAAAAAGGTTACCGTATTGCATCGGCTCGACCACGAAGCTCCGCATCGGCGTGACGCCCTTCTGTGTGATCGGTCCGCGGTGCAGTTGCCAATTGTCGATCGTCGCGAAGCGGCGGCCCAGCTCGTCCCAGATTTTTTCATCGGACCAGTTCTCAAGCCCCTCGTCGGGCGCGCACTGAATGTAAAGCCGCGTTAGTTCGGGCGATCGCATGCTGTGCAACGCGAAGCCGCGCTCGTGGCTGGTATAGATTAACTCGTCAGACGACGGGGTGACCGCGGCGAGAATTCCGAGCCACGCGAATGGATAGATGCGCTCGTATGCGGTCAGCGCACCCTTTGGAATCGATGGACGACATACGCCGTGAAAGCCGTCGCAGCCGGCGATGAAATCGCAGGCGATCTCGCGCGCATCGCCTCCGGTCGTGAACGTGATGGAGGCCTTCGCCTCGAGGCTCGCGACTTTGACGTCGTCGCACGTAAAGAAGATCTGTCCGTCGGCAGCAAGCCGCGCGTCGGTTAGATCTTTAACCACTTCGTTCTGGCCGTAGATCATAATCGTGCGACCACCCGTCAGTTCACTCAGATCAATTCGGTGGCCGCGGCCGTCGAAGCGAAGTTCGATTCCGTGATGGACAAGGCCCTGGCGTTTCAGGCGTTCTCCAACACCGCTCGCGATCATCAGGTCAACGGTGCCCTGTTCGAGCACTCCAGCGCGCACGCGCTCCTCGACGTGCTGGCGGCTTCGCGCTTCGACAACGACCGATTCAATTCCCGCGAGATGCAGCAGGTGCGCTAGCATGAGTCCGGCCGGACCGCCGCCGACAATTCCAACCTGCGTGCGAATCTTCGTCGTCACTTGAGTTCAGCGATTTTTGCGCAAACTCGATCCACGAACTCGCCCGCCGCGCCGAGGTAATTCACCGGATCGAGCACCCGATCGATATCTACGTTTGAAAGCTGCGCGCGGACCTTTTCGTCGTCGAGCAGCGCCTGGCGAAGCGATTTGCGCTCGCGAACCGCGCAGAGGCTCGCGCGCTCAATCGCCTCGTGCGCGGCGGCGCGACCCACCGCCGCGGTCAGGGCGGAAGCGACGGCCTCCGCCATGATGAGGCCGCCGTCGGCGTCGAGATTGGCGCGCATCCTGGCCGGATCGACGACCAGCCGCTCGGCGAGCGAACGCACGCGCCGGAGCGCGCCGGCGGTGAGTACGAAGCATTCGGGCAGCGCCAGCCGCTCGCTTTGCCACGCGCCCGTCGAGCGTTCATGGTCGCCGATCATCGCGGTGAGCATCAGGGGAGCGAGCGCATGAACGCCACGCGCGGCGGCGATCACGTATTCGGATGAGATGGGGTTGCGCTTCTGCGGCATCGTGCTTGAACTGCCGCGGCCTTCCTCGTGCGGCTCGCTGACCTCGGCAACTTCGGATTGCGTCAGAAGCGAAACGTCGAGCGCGATCTTGCCGAGGCTCCCACAGATTACCGCAAGAATTGAAGCGACCTCGGCGAAACCATCGCGCGCGGAATGCCACGGTCCGAGCGGAACGCCAAGATTCAGTTCAAGCGCGAGAGCTTCCATCACCTTGACGCCGTGGGGTCCGAGCGGAGCGATCGTCCCGGCAGCGCCGCCGAACTGCACCACCAGCACGCGGCGCGCGGCTTGATCGAGGCGTTCCAGATGCGCTAGGAGCGGCGCTGCCCAAATTGCGCACTTGAGTCCGAACGAAATCGGTACCGCCTGCTGCAAGTGCGTGCGGCCCGCGATCGGCGTGTCGCGGTAGCGCGTCGCGAGAGTTCCGAGCGCGCGCGCAGTTGCGACCAGATCGCGGTGCAGAATCGAGAACGCGCGACGAATCTGAAGCACCGCGGAGGTGTCGGTGATGTCCTGGGTGGTCGCGCCCAGGTGGATGTAACGCGCTGCATCGTCGCCGGCGACGCGTCCGAGTTCGTTGACGAGCGCGATGACAGGATAACCAACCGTGCTGGTGCTCGCGGCGACGTAACCGAGGTTCAAATTCGCTACCTTCGCCGCGGCAGAGATCGCGTCGCTAGCGGCGGTGGGAACCAGGCCGAGCCGGGACTCGGCGCGCGCGAGCGCCGCCTCGACATCGAGCATGCCTTGCAGGTACGCGCCATCCGAGAACAACTCGCGCATCTCGAACGTTCCGAAATTCGCGCCCTCTATTTCGGAATCGATCGGAAGTAATGGCATTGTGATTGGCAGAGCGCGCCAGAATCAGAAATCGAAGAAGACCGTTTCGTCCTTGCCTTGTAGCACGATATCGAAGTGAAAAACGCGCGCGCGTGGCGCGTCCTCGAGCTTCGCGATCAGCGTGTGGCGCCGCGATTCCGCGACCGCCTGCAGCCAATCGTCAGTTGCGTTGAGCGCCTCACCCGGAAAGTAGATGCGCGTGTTCAGATGGTTCAGCAGCCCGCGCGCGAACAACGTAACATTGATGTGCGGCGCCTGCAGCTTCGCGCCGCGGCCTGGCACGGCACCGGGTTTGATAGTTGTGAAACGGAAGGCGCCGTTCGCATCGGTAGCCGCGCGTCCGAACCCCTCAAAGTTAGGATCGAGGCGCGCCTCCAAGTTGTCCTCGGGATGACGGTAACGGCCGTCAGCATTGGCCTGCCAAACTTCGATCATCGCGTCGGGCACAGGTGCGGCGTCGCCGTCGAGCACGCGGCCCGCGATCGTGATTCGCTCGCCGCGAGTCTCGAGCGGCACCAGATTGTTCAACGGCTCGCGCAGCAGCGCGGCGCTGAAGAACGGACCGACGGTTTGCGAGCTGGTAGGCCGCGCCATCTAAGCTGCCATCGGCGTCGCGTCGCGTCCGCGCAGCACGAAATCAAATCGGTAGCCCAGCGCATAGTCCGGCTGAGTGACGTCGATATCGAACCTCGCCACGAGGCGATCGCGCGCAGCTTCGTCCGGCACACTTTGAAAGATCGGATCGAACGCGAGCAAAGGGTCGGCCGGAAAGTACATCTGCGTGACCAGACGTGTCGCAAGGCCGGCGCCGAACAGGCTGAAGTGAATATGATTCGGGCGCCACGCGTTTGGATGATTTCCCCACGGATATGCGCCGGGCTTGATCGTCAAGAAGCGGTACTCGCCGCGATCGTCGCTCATTATGCGGCCGATGCCGGTGAAATGGGGATCGAGCGGCGCCCGGTGCTGGTCGCTCGGATGCGCGTACCGGCCACAGGCGTTCGCCTGCCAGATTTCGATCAATGCCCCGCGAATCGGCCGCTCATCTTCGCCCAGTACGCGGCCGGTCACGACGATGCGCTCACCGAGCGCCTCACCGCCATTGGCATGCGTGAGGTCGGCGTCGCCGTCCCAGAGAGTCTCGCGCCAGCGGCTAGGCCCGGTGATTTCAGAGAGCGTCTGCTCGACGCGCACCAGCGCGTGGCGTGGCGCTCGCTTGACGCTGCTCTTGTAATCGGGATAGAGGCGCGGCGGATGACTCTCCGCCGCTGACCGTCGATAAGGAGCCGGTGGCTTCATCGCTCCGCGTTGCTCGCCATTTCGTCGAAGGTCGCTTTGGCGAGCCGAAACGCGGCGTTGGCCGCGGGCACTCCGGCATAGATTGCGACCTGCAGCAGGACTTCTTTCACCTCAGCTTGGGTCGCGCCGGTGTTTGTCGTCGCGCGGATGTGCGCCCGCAATTCATCTTCGCGCCCGAGCGTCGCAAGCATCGCGATCGTGAGCAGGCTTCGCGTGCGCGGCTCGAGGCCCGGCCGCGTCCAGATAGAGCCCCACGCGTAGCGCGTGATGAATTGCTGGAATTCGAGGTCGAAGTCGGTCGCTTCTTCGATCGCGCGCGCGACGTGATTCTCACCGAGCACGCGGCGGCGAATCGCGATCCCCGCCGGGTCGAATTGATCATCTCCCATGCTATGGTCCTAGATCGGTTGCCGCTCAGGCGCAATCTGCGCTGACATCCCGATGTGAAACTGGGCCGGCGCGCTTGCCGGTCTTTAGCTGCGCGAGATACAAGACAAATTGATGCTCACCGAGGCCCAACAGGTTAGCTGGGAGACGCGCGGCTTCTTCATCGTTCCACAATTTGCGGCCCACGAAGTCTGCCCCGCGATGCTCGCGCGCGCGATAGAAATCGCCCGACTTGCGTCCGCTGGCAATCCTCCGGGCCGGGCGCTGGTCACCGCCGAAGCCAAGCCGAATCCGGACGCGCGCAATCCTGAAGACCGCGTCTCGAAGATCTTCCGATTGCATCGCGACGGCGTTTTCAATGAATTCTGCACCTCGCCGCGCGTGCTCGATCTGATCGAAGTAGTTCTTGGGGCTGACATCGATTGCTTTCTGAGCCAGTTCATCTTCAAGAATCGGGGCGCGATGGGCCAGCCGTGGCATCAGGACTCCTTCTATTTTCCGTTCAGCAAAGCACCGCAACTCGGACTCTG
>Ga0126373_10005263_pt1 | contig 10014 bp, 8 predicted proteins | sample PanSoiMetPlot_11_FD_92545 | JGI IMG/M metagenome (GOLD analysis project Ga0126373, IMG submission 92545) | Tropical forest soil microbial communities from Panama - MetaG Plot_11 | ecosystem: Environmental > Terrestrial > Soil > Tropical forest > Bulk soil | place: Panama | collected 2016-02-17 | reverse complement strand
GCCAGCCGGTGCGATCGTGATGGTGTCGGCGGTGAAGGTCATGGTCGGGTAGCGGTCCAGATCGAGGAACTTCGGCTTGCGAAGGTCTTTGTCCCGGCGGGCATTGCCTGTGTCGATGGCACCGAGGTCGAGCGAGCCGGTGATCGCGGAGTGCTGGCCGTCGATGACCACGGTGCCCTCGGTGATCGGCACGGTCCCGGTGACGGTGCGGCCGAGGTTGCCGACCCGGAAGGTCGCGGTGCTGTGCGCGGGATCAACCGCCCAGCGGCCGGTGGACAGCGCCACGGGCGATGTGGTGGTCACAGTGAGCTCCGGGATTCGCTAGGGGGGTTGACGTCGTGGGTGTCGATCACCGGGTACAGCTCGATCCGGTCCGGGCCAGGCAGCAGCGCTGGGTCCTCGCCGGGCAGCAGGCCGGTGCCCATGATCGCTTTCTGCGCGTCGAGCAGAGCCTGCTCGCTGTCGGCGATCGACACGACGACCTCCGATCCGTCGTGGCGCCGCAGCAGGTAGACGCGGAAGCTGTGGCCGAGCTTGCTGACCGCGGGCACGATCCGTTCCCGCGAGGCGAAGTCGGCGGCGGCGAGCTGCTGCGGCGTGCGCGGGCCGTCGAAGTAGGTGAGTTGTGCGTACAACGTGAGCCTCCTGGCAGGTTTGCTGATCGGCTGGTACCGCCGAATCTGCCGTCCGCCGGCCCTGGCCGGATCAGTGCCACCACGTATCGCTGGTACGTAAGCGCGCGGCTGGGTGATACTTCTGGCCATGGGGGTGCCGATCGTCGGGCGGGGCCATGAGCTGGCACAGCTGCGCGCCGCGCTGGTCGCCGCGTCCGGCGGTGCCGGGCGGCTGGTGCTGGTCAGTGGTGAGCCGGGGATCGGCAAGACCCGCCTCACCTCGGCGGTCATGGAGATAGCCGGCGAGTACGACGTGCCGGTGGCGGCCGGCTGCGCGATCGACGACCCGGGCATGCCGCCGCTGTGGCCGTGGCGCGACGTAGGCAGGTCGGTCCCGGCTCTGGCCGGTGTGCTGGACGGTGCGGCCGGCTCCGCTGGCGAGTCCCCCGCCGCGGATTCCGCGTCCGCGCGGTTCGTGATGTTCGCCGAAGCCTGCCAGGCACTCGCCGGTGCCGCGGCGGAGCGGGGGCTGCTCGTCGTCCTGGAAGACCTGCAGTGGGCCGACCGGACCTCGCTGCTCCTACTTCGGCACCTGGTCGGCGACCTCGCGCGGACCAGGCTGCTGGTCGTCGCGACGTTCCGGGAAACCACGGACGCACCGCTGGCCGACCTGCTGCCCGCGCTGCTGCGCGCCGACGGCACCCGGCCGATTCGGCTCACCGGGCTGTCGCGCCCCGACATCGCGCGATGGCTGCAGTGGCTGGAAACCGTGGACGACGTGGACGGGCAGGCCGGCCGGCTGTGGGCGGGCACCGGCGGCAATCCGCTGTTCGTGCGGATGCTCGTGGAGCGTGACGCATCCGCTACAGACGACGGGCTGAGCGGGTTCCCCGAGCTGCGGCACCTGGTTCTGGCCCAGCTGGGCCGGGTGGATGAGCCGGTGCGGGAACTGCTGGGCGCGGCGAGCGTGCTCGGCGAGCGGATCGACCCGCCGGTGCTGACCGAGGTCAGCGGGCTTTCCGCAGCGGAGGCCGGAACCCTGCTCGACCAGGCCGTCGCGCAGGGCATCCTGCGGTCCACTCCAGACATCGCCGTGCTGTCGTTCGGGCACGCCCTCGTCCGGGACGCGGTGTATGACGAACTGGCCCCGTCACGGCGGATGGCACTGCATGAGCAGGCCGCTCGTGCGCTGGAGCGGTCCGGGCGCGGCGCGGCCCTCGCCGGGCAGATCGCCAGCCACTGGCAGCGATCCGGCGGCCAGGGCTGGGCGGCGCACTGCATGCGGTGGGCCCGGGAGGCCGCCCGGTCGGCGACGGCGTTGCTTGCCTACGACGAAGCGGCCCGGTTCAGTGCGCTCGCGCTGCATGCCGCCGAGGCGGATGTTGCGCAGACCGGCGCCGCCAGCACCGGTCTGCGGGCCGAACTGACCCTCGACGCGGCGCGCGCCGAGTTCGTCGCCGGGCACATCGACGCGAGCCTCGCGCACTGCCAGGCGGCGGCCCGGCTCGCCGAGGACGCCGACCGCCCGGACATCCTCGCGGCGGCCGCTCTGGTCATCACCGGAATGGGCGATCCCGCTACGACCGCGGCCGTTGACGCGCTGTGTGCCAAAGCGATCCATGCCGTGCCGGCCGAGGACACCGCCCTGCGCGCGCGGCTGCGTGCCAGGCAGGCGATCGGCGCGGCGGAGGCCGACGCCGGCAACCTGGCGCGGGAGCTTTCCGCGGAAGCCCTCGCGCTCGCCGAGCGGAGCGATGACCCCGACGCGCTGCTCGACGGCATCCACGCCCGGCACCTGGCCCTTTCCGCACCGCAGTTCCTGGCCGAACGGCGTGAGCTCGCGACCAGGGCATGCCAGGTCGCCCATCAGGCCCGCCAGCCGCTTGCCGAACTATGGGGTCACGTCTGGCTGGTCGACGCGGAGTTCCAGGCCGGGGACCTCGCCGCCGTGGACTACGAACTCGGCTGCATCGAGCAGTTCGCGGCCTACCGCAAACACGGCCTCGCGTGGTGGCACCTGTACCGGCTGCGGGCGACCCGGGCCGCGCTGGTTGGCGACCTGGACGCGGCGGTCGCGCACACCGAGGCCGCCCGCGCGGTCGCGGTACGGATCGGCGCGATCAGCACGACCGGCATGTACTACGCGTTTCGCAACCAGCTCGCGCTGCTGCGAGGCACGATCGACCGCGAGGAGGGGGAAACCGCGCTGGCGTTGATGCGCCAGTTGCCCGGGATCCCGCTGGTGCGGATCTTCATCCCGCTCACCTACGCGCTGCTCGGCGAACGCGATCTGGCGCGCGCCACGTTCGAGGAGTTCCGGTACATGCCGGGCACCATGGAGGTCGGGCCGCGCTGGGCCGCGCTGCTCGGCCAGATCGGGACCGCCGCGCTGATGCTCGACGACACCGGCACCGCCGACCGCGTGTACGCCGAACTGTCCGGCCTCGCGCCCACCTACGCAGCCGACGGCTCCGGCGTGGTGTTCTCCATCGGCTCGCTGCAGTGGCTGATCGGTGACCTTGCCCTGGCCACCGGCCGGGTCGACGAGGCGATCCGCCGGTACACCGATGCCATCGAGATGAACGCGCGGATCGGAGCCAGGCCGTTCCTCGCGCTGAGCCGGCTCGGGCTGGCGAAAGCCCTGATGGCCAGGGGCAATCCCGGTGACCTGCCTGCCTCCCGGGCCCTGGCCGCCGAGGCCGCCGCGGAGTTCCGGCGGCTGGACCTGCCCGGCCGGCTGACCGCGGCCGACGCCCTGCTCGCCCGCATCGACTCCGCGGCACGCGCGGCCAATCCGCTGTCGCCCAGAGAATCCGAGGTGGCGTCGCTGATCGGGCTCGCGATGTCCAACCGGCAGATCGCCGAGCAGCTTGTGCTGTCCGAGCGCACCGTGGAAACCCATGTCCGCAGCATCCTGGCCAAGCTCGGCTACTCCACCCGCACCGAAATCGCCACCTGGTCGCTGCGCCACGCCGCCCAGTAACCAGCCCTTCCCCTGCTTATGTCTTGTCGTCATCGGGCTGGACGTCGAGCGTCACGACATCGGTGTCGGGGCGGGTGACCGAACGGCGGCCGCTCGCCGTTTGCCAGTAGGTCTCCTTGCCGAGCAGCGTCTCACCGAACCGGTCGAACTCGGCGATGACCTTCTGCGTTGCCGCGGTCACCGCCTCGCTGGTCCGTTCGCTCAGCTCCTCCAGCTGGCGGGAGACCTCACGCTGGATGTGGGCGGCGACCTCGTCCTTCGCCAGGTCCTGCAGCTCCCGCTTTGCCTCGCGTACCGCGGCACGAAGATCCTTGGTGGCGGCGTGCGCTTCGCGGATCATCTCGCGGCATTCACCGGCCGCCGCTTCCAGTCGGTCGAGTTCGCTCACGGCAGCTCCTCACTCATCGGCTGGGCCAGGTCATCCCCCAGTCTCGGCCGATCACCGATTCGACCGCAACGCGGCGCCAGCGCCGAACGGGCCCCGGGCCCGGCTCTGGCCGCGCTGCTAGGTCAGCTCTTGTTGGCCTCCGTCGTAGACCAGCAGACCATCCGCACGAAGCCGGACTCCTGGCGAGCGGCGGTGTTCTGCCAGCCGGCCGTCGTGCATGAGGTGCCGGACCGGAACGCCGCGGGCAAGCTCGGCGAAGTCAGCGATCAGCCGCCGGTGGCAGCGCCACCAGAGGCTCTCGCTGCACATCACCGCCAGCCGCTGCGCGGCGGCTTGGGCTAGGACCTCGTCGATGGCGGCAAGGAAGTCCGCCCCCCGCATGTACCCGGCATAACCGCGGAACGCCGGCTCCTTCCATGCCACGTCGGGTGAGTCCGGCGCTGGCCGGCGGAAACCGCCCAGCCGTTTCTCCCACCGGTACGAGATGCCGATATCGGGAAGCCAGCGTTCCAGCTCGGCCCGTGCCACATGTGGGTTGCGGCGGCTGCCAGGTGCGATGCGGACGTCAACGAGCGCCGTCACGGTGGCGGACCGCAGCAGCTCAGCCATGCGCTCGGCGCTTGCTGTTCCGTGCCCGAACGTGATCAATGGCATCGGCCCGGATCCCATCGCGTCATTAGCCAGAATGGTATTGGCCGCCCTTCCCTTGCCAGGATGAGTCGGCGTCGTAATGCAGGCACCGTGACCGTCATTGGCTTACCGGTTTCTCACTGAGCAACTGTCGTAACTCTTAGCACGCCAGCCAGTTCAATAACATACGCCACTTGGGCCACTACCGGCTCTTATCGGACGGAGCAGGAACAGACGGCTCAGCGGGACTGTATCCCGGCAGACAGGGCACACAGGTATTGTCATGAGAAGAACTGGGGAAAGTGATCGCCCGCGCCTGTTGCCTCAGGTGGCCTGGAGAATTGCCTGTTCCTCGAAAGCAGTTGCCCCACTACGAGGAGAGCAATGAGCCAGCCTAGCCCGGCTGAGGCCGTCTCTCCTGGCGCCTCGCCTGCTCTGCCCGCCGCAGGCCCGGCGCTGGCGACATCGAACCGGCGGGTGCTCGGCCAGCTGATCGTCCTGGTTGCCATTCCAGCGGTGCTGGGCCTGACTCTCGCCGCGCTGCTGGTCACCGGTGCGACGCGCAGCGCGGAGGCCTACCGCCAGGTCGGGCGGCTCGCGGTGCTCGGCCAGCAGGTCAACGGCCTGGCGCAGGCAATGGAGGACGAGCGGTCCGGCGCGGCCACGTTCGTCGCGGACGGGCGCCCGGCTGCGGGTCTCCCGGCCCTGCACCGGCAGTATGTGATCACCGATGGCTGGGCCACAAGGGTGCGCCGGCTGGTCCGCCAGCTTGGCCAGGGGTACCCGGCCCAGACTCAGGCCAGCGCGGCAACGGTCCGGGCCAGCATCGCCGCTCTGCCTGGTCTGCGCAGGGACGCCGCGCAAAGCCAGGCTTCCGCACTGGCTGTGACGAACGGCTATTCCGCGGCGATATCCGGCCTGTTCCCGATCAACGACGGCATCGCCGACATGAGCGGCAACTCCGCGCTCATCACCAGCGCGCGGGCGCTCGGCTCGCTGTCCCGGATGGCGGACCAGGCCTCGCAACAGCAAGCCATCCTCCGCGTGGCGCTTGCCGAGGGCCGCTTCGGGCCCGGGGCGCTCACCGCGCTGCTCACCGCGCAAGCCCGGCAGGCCGGTGACCTCGTATCGTTCCGTAACTCGGCGACCTCCGAGGAGAGCTGGGCCCTCACCCAGACACTGGCCAGCCCGCCGGCCCGGCAGGCCCAGGCGGTGGAACAGAGCGCGATTGGGGCTGGCGACGGCCCGCTGGCCCTCGGGCCTCAGGCCAGCCAGCAGTGGTCGGCCGGGATGGACTACACGGTCGGCTGGATGCGGCAGGCCCAGCGGCAGCTGACGGGATGGATCACGGCCTACGCCCAGGCCCTGCAGCAGAACGCGACGCGGTCCGCGATGATCACCGGCGGCGCGGCACTGGCCACCCTGGCCCTTCTCGTGCTTGCCGCCATGATCATCGCCAGGTCTCTGCTTCGCCGGCTGCGGCGGCTTGAGACGGCTGCGCTGGACACCGCCTGGGCACGCCCGCCCGCGATCATCCCGCCCACAACGGCCAACAGCGCCGCCGCCGCCAGCGTGATATCCGCCAGCTTCTTCCAGCGCAACCATTCCCTGCTGGAACGGCTGCTGCGGCTGATCGACAGCTCGGAACTCGGTGAGGAAGACCCGGAACGGCTGGCCAGCCTGTTCCAGATGGATCATCTGGCTACCCAGATGTGGCGCAACTCAGACAGCGCCCTTGTCCTCGCCGGCCACGAGACGCCACGCCACTCGACTGCGCGGCTCTCCCTGGTGGACGTGCTTCGGGCGGCGGTGTCCGAGATCGAGCAGTACGACCGGGTCATTCTGAACGTCCAGCAAGGTGTCTCGGTTAGCGGGGGCGCCGCGACCGACACGGTGCATCTGCTCTCCGAGTTGCTGGAGAACGCCACCACGTTTTCGCCCGAGACGGCAGAGATAGCTGTGTCCGGGCACATGGTGCGCGGCGGCGGGGCGCTCATCAACATCACCGACGGCGGAACGGGCATGCCCGAGAAGCAGCTGCGACAGCTCAACCGGCAACTGGCCAACCCGTCCCTCGGTGACGTGGCGGCCGCCAGGCACATGGGTTTGTTCGCGGTCGCGCACCTGGCGGCGCGGCACGGCATCAGGGTGAAGATGAGCGTGCCGCCGGGCGGCGGTACCACTGCCGAGGTGTTCCTTCCCGCCGCGCTGGTTTCGCTGGACACCAAGACCCGCAGCCGGCCGGGACACACCGGCGAAGCCCTGCGGATCCGGGCCGGTGAGGAACGGACCCGGGCCGACGGGGAAGCCGACGCCTGGGTCGCGGCCGCGGATCTGCCGTTCTCCACTCTCCGGTTCGCCGCCGGACCGGAACCTTCCCTGGAGCCGAAGGCCGGCACGCCAGAGCCGGAGATCAGCACGCCAGAGCTGGAGACCGGCACGCCCGAGGCCGTCCCGCTGCTGCTGGGCGCTCCTGTGTCGTCCCCGGAGCCAGAGACCTCCCCCGGCGTGACCGTGGCTGAACCGGCGAGCGCGGAGCCAGACGACGTGCTGCCCATATTCGAGTCCGTCGAATCCGGCTACGGCCAGGGTCTGTGGCCCAGCGATCCACAGGCCGGCCAATCGACGCAGGCATGGCCGCCTACCAATCGGCCGGCGGCCTGGGGAACCGGCGGCGGACGTGCCGCAACCGGGACGCCGGCGGCGGATGGCCAGGACGGGGAGCGCGCCGTAACCGGGACGCCGGCGGTGGGCGGCCCGGCTTCCTCGGGGCTGCCGCAGCGTATGCCGCAGCCCAGCCAGGTTCACGGCGCCACGGTCGACGGGGAGACGCCGCAGGCTACCTCCGAGTCGGCAGAGGTCACGCGGAGCAAGCTCGCCAGCTTCCAGCGAGGGTCCCGCCGAGCCCGGGCAACGGCCCAGGTGAACCGCAGCGCGAAGCAGCCGAGCCGGGATGGCTGAGGAGGGAACCCAGGATCCGGCCGACGACCAGCAGGACCTTGACCGGCTCCTTGCTGGCTTTGCCCAGCGTGTCCCCGACGTCCTGCGCGCTGCGGTGGTTACCTCGGACGGCGTCTTGCTGGCAGTCTCCGACCGGACGAAGCCTGACGATCTGGTGCAGCTGTCCGCAATCACCGCCGGCCTGATCAGCCTGGCCGGTACCGCAGCCCAGGTAGTCGACAACGGCGCCGTCATTCAGGCCCTGGTAACCATGAAACGGGGCACGCTCGTGATCATGGCGATCGATCACGAATCGAGCTTCGCCGTGCTCACCACCGCCACAGCTGACCTCGACATGGTCGCGTACGAGATGACAATGCTGGTGGAGGAGTCTGGCAGCCTCTTCACCCCACCTGCTTCCTTAGGGCCGTCCGCGGGTCAGCGGTTCCGCATGACCTTTCTTCGGTAGGCGATGCTCCCAGCTCCGGCCAGGATCGCCAGCACGCCTAGGCAGAGGAGCAGGACGTCCTGGAATCCGGCCGTCCCACCGCCGCCAGTGGCCGGGGCGACGGCGGGGAAGGAGCTAGCCGGGGCGATCGGCGCTGGCGACGGGCTAGCGCTGGGGCTCGGTGACGGGCTAGGACTGGCGCCCGGCGTAGTCGAGGTAGCCGTTTCGCTGGAAGAGGCAGTCGGCGTCGCCGGAGCGGTTCCTCCAGGGGAGAACGAAGTCGGGGCCGACGAGGGCGGGCCTGAAGTGCAAGCCGAGACTGACACGGGAACGAGTATCGCCAAGATGACACAGCCGAGGGCAGTTCCGAGAAAACGCCGTTGGCCATAAAGGTAAGACCCGCGGGCGATGGAGGCATGCAATAGCTTGCTCATCACTGTGATATCAGGCTACGCGCGTAGATCACTTTAGGGAAACATGGCAGCGGCCGGCTTCCCGCCCTTATAGAGCGGGAGCCGGCCGCCCGGCTGGGCCCATGCCTGCCGGTTTCTTCTGGTGCCGCGGTGCCGGTGCCGCCGGTCACCGTGCCGTGGGTGACCGGTTACGGGACACTTTCAGCGTGCCGTAGAGCAGGCCGTCGGCGGTGTCGAGCGTGACCCAGGCCGAGACCTTGCCGGTCTTGGGATCGACGGTGATGTTGAGCACGTCGTGCCTGGCCCAGCTCGTACAGCAGCACCGCGTGCAGGCTCACATCGGCCGTCTCCGCCAGGGCCCGCCTCAGGTAGGCCACGGCGCTCTCCGGGGCTCCCCGTCCTGCCGCCCGCGCCGCGGCCGCCCGCAACTGCGCTACGACCTCGATCGACCCAGCCGGTTCGCACACCAGCAGATGCGCGCACACGGCGTCGGCATCCGCACCCTCGGCGGCCAGCAGCCGCGCCGCCTCTGCGTGCCCGGCGCGAACACCCCGATCCCGGCCAGCCGGTCCGCAGCCGCCGCAGCGTCCGCAAGATCGGCCCCGGCCAGGGCGGCGGCGTGCCGCAGCGCCGCCCCATCTCCCAAGATCGCCACCGCCCTGGCAAGCCACCGGAAGGCCGGCCAGGCGGTCTGCCAGGTACAGCACGAAACGCAGTGACGCCTGATCGGCCCAGTGCAGGTCGTCGATTGCCACCAGCACTGGCCGAGCCTCGCTCGCATTGACCGCAAGCCAGTACAGCCCGTGCGTCACCGCGAACGGCGGATCGCCCGCGGCTGCCGCCGACGGCGCTGCACCGGCGGCGTCCTCCACGGCGGTCAGCGCCCTGCGCGCCGCGCCGGCCAGCAGCGCGTCTCCCCGCCGGACCGGTGACCACCAGCACTCTCCCGGTGACTGCCCGCGCCCCGTCGAGCAGCCCATCGATCCGGCCTAGCTCGCCCGCACGGTCAAACAGGTCATCCAGCATCAAATCCCCCGCACTGCCGGCGGATGCCGCCTCTTCCCGGCCTCATCCAGCCGTGCGGAGTAAATCCGTGCGGAGTAAATACAGACCCGGGTCAGCGTTCTTGCTCGTATTTGAACGAGAGCTGCAGCTTCGTACGATAGGTGATCCCCCCGCCGTCCTCCACGTGGATGTCCTGCTTAACGACCTCAGCTACCCGCAGGTCACGGATCGTCCCAGCAGCGGTCCTGATTGCCTCCGCCGCCGCGTCCTCCCATGATGTGCTGCTCGTCCCGATGACCTCGGTGACCCGGTACACGCTCATGACACTCTCCTCTCAAGAGCTGCCAACCCGGGCACACCAGGACAGATGGTCCACATCCATCCTGAAAGCCGGCCGGGCCGGGCAGTGCTAGTGCTCTTCTACCCCAGGCCCGAGCCTGGCACTTTGCTCAGACGGCGTCCAGGACCGCTGCGCCGCGGAGAACGCCCGGGATCAACGGGTCCGCGGGACCACCTTCTGGAGGAACTGCAGCGCTACAGACGGGAGGGAATGCCCGGAGACATTGTGCGGCACGTTCAGCCAGTAGCCATTC
>Ga0126373_10005262_pt1 | contig 10015 bp, 11 predicted proteins | sample PanSoiMetPlot_11_FD_92545 | JGI IMG/M metagenome (GOLD analysis project Ga0126373, IMG submission 92545) | Tropical forest soil microbial communities from Panama - MetaG Plot_11 | ecosystem: Environmental > Terrestrial > Soil > Tropical forest > Bulk soil | place: Panama | collected 2016-02-17 | reverse complement strand
GGGGGTAGAGATGAACTCAGGGCTGCAGTCTCGTCCTCTTCCACGGCTTTTTGAAGTGTTGGCACCTAAGTCAGTCGCACGCGTCGTAGCAATTGAGCATTAATCGTCACAGTTACTGTGCTCAGTGACATAAGCACAGCACCGCTTGCTGACGAGAGCGCGACTCCCCCCAGCGGTCATGAACACCCGCAGATTGGCTCAGCGTATCTAAGCGACTTGCGTCGTTTGCTGCACACCTTCGACTTCGATCGTAATCTTTGGTGGATTCAGTAGCGTGTTATGAATCAGGCAATGATGCACGGCTTCTTCGACACCTTTGCGATGGTCGGCTTCGATCAGAACCGGCAGCCGTAATTCGATTTTGAAATTTTCAAGGCGCGCCGGTCCCGTGACTTTGCCTGCCGTAACGCGGACGTGAGTTCCCTCGCTGGCGAGACCTTTCTTGCGCAGATATTGCGCAGCGTAATAACCCACGCAGGAACCTAATGATGCCAGCATGAGTTCCGGCGGCGTCATGCCCTCGTCGAAACCGCCGCTCGCTGCAGGCTGATCGCTGACAATCGTGTGCTGCCGCGCACGAATTTCAAACTGTACTGCTCCCAGGTGTTCTACTGTAACTTCCATTGTCTGTTCCACCTCAACATTCTTTGAAATTTCCTTTTAGCACTTCGTCCAATCGATCGCGCAGCAAGACTCTTGCCCGATGCAGACGCGACTTCATCGCCGCCAGTGAAATCCGTAAGGCCTGTGCGACATCCTCTCCCGGCCGGTTTTCGAGATCGCGCATCTCGTAAACACGGCGATATTTCTCAGGCAGCGTCAAAAGGGCGTTGTCCAATATCTGCTTCATTTGCATTGCGTCCCAGTGCTCGTCGGGACCTGCGCTGGTGCTTGGGATTTCAACGCCTTCATCTTCCATGTGCGATAGCTGGATGATGGGCAACACCGCCTCGCGTCGTTTCAGTCGCCAGCAAACACGGCTGCCGATGCGTGCAAGCCATGCACGAAAGGCCTCAGGATGCTCAAGCTTATTCAAATGCCGATATGCTCGAAAAAGTGCCTCGATCAGAACATCCTCCGCGTCCTCGCGGTTGCCGCAGACGCGCAGCATTTGACGGTAGACTGCATCCTTGTGCTCATTCGCCAGCGCCTCGAAGTCCATCGCAGTACCCATGCCTGTATTGTTCCACCGGAGCAGGAAAGAAGCTGGTGCGATATGCTTCACTCATTGCATGCTGGCTAACCAGTGGTTTTCCTCAACTGGTTCCAGGGCATGCGAGCCAGGACTTCGCCCATCAGGCAAATATCGGTCGCGCCAGCGAAGGTGAGTCCTCCTCCCAGAAATGCGGGCATTAGAATCCAAGTCTTGCTTACAAGCAGAGTGAGCGCAATTCCGATAAGAATGAGCAACCCCGCCCCAAATCTTACCTGTCGCTCGAGCGACCAATTTGTGCGGAGCGCAAATACTAGCGGGAGACCAGCTTCGCGCCATGCGCGCGTGCCTCCTTGTAATACGGCAATCGTTCCGTTGCGCTGCTCAAGATCCTGCCGCGCGATGCAAGCCCGTGTTCCAGCCTCGCAGACAAGGACTATAGTGCCATCACCTAAATCGGCGTGGCGTAACGGGAGTTGCTGCAGCGGTATGCACTTCGCTCCGGGAATATGCCCTGCGGCAAATTCAGTTTCCGAACGCACGTCCACAATCTCGGGCTTCTGGCCTGAACGACATAATCGCGAAAGCTCTTGTACGTTGATGACAGTCAAAGATTTGTCCTCTCATATAGAAAGAGCCCCGCAGAAAACAAAAGGATTCACGCACGATTTTTTTCTTTAAAGAAAAGATCTACGTCCTACTTGGTCGGCTATCAAACGCACCGAGACTGTGGCCAGAGCGACTCCGGCCAATCCAACCGAAATGACCGACCCGATCGCAAGAAAGGTTAGGCCCACCCGAAAGAGGTAGATCCCCGGTACAACGCCGATTAGCCCCACGCTGAACGAGCGCAGAAAACCTGCAGCGTTGATTATCGCCAGATCGCGAGTGGGATGGGAGACCTTCATTTGCCTCGCACGTAAGCGTACAAGGCATCATAGATAGGAAACTGCCGCACCAGCCGCTCTTCACCTGGCGGCTCTTCCCGTGAATCAGCGCTCCCCGATCCGCCTCATCGGAGGCGGAAAGATCGGCCTTGTCGACACCGAGGTGCGGTGGTCCCGTGATTCGAAATCAATCTTCATCCGAGTACCATCAAGCGAGGACGACTGGACACCCGGCAGAACCTATGTCCTCCCTTTATCGCGCAGGAAAATCTGGCCCGACATTCCCGCCAACGGTTTCTTGTCCGAGGACGACGTCGCCAAGGCCGCGGGGGCGGTTTTTGATCGACGAATTTGACTCTGCCGACCGACACCGGAGATGTACGCATTCGCCGGCATGACCGTACAGCGCAACCTGTTCCGGATTCCTATCTACTGAGTATTGTGTGCCGGTGGGGAGCGCTATGAAAAAAATGGCCGCAGGCAATTTAAGCAATTAATCACGTGACGCTGATGGGACAAGGTGAGCATGAGGAGATCCATGGCACCCACGATACCTCTTGGCTTATGGCTGAGCGCTGAAGAAGTAACGGTACAGCCGAATTGTTGATACCAACAGGAGGAGATTCAGTCATGGTGGGCATCGTAGTCGTAACACGGGCAGCCCTGTTGATCGCTCGGCAAGCCTCCACTTGGACCATCGACGAACACTCAGGGGAACGTATTGAGCGCCCGGCATTCGGAGATCTAAGGTTCGAAGCCATCCCACAGGTGGGAAAGCCTCTGAGGATCTGAAATCCACTGGATCGCATCGGGATTGTGCTGCAAATATCGATAAATCGGCAATCCGGCTGAGAGTCCGAGTTCCGGATATGATCTCGACTTCTTCCTGCGCAATTGTGACGCCGCGTAATGCGGATTGGCTTCCCATGTGATTTCGCCATTCCGAACGAGTAGGGGGAACCATGCTAGCCCATGATGCGCACGCATTTGTGTGTAATCGAACCCATATTGCCGGTCACACCACGCGGCGAAAATCAGCAAAGAAGTAGACTCCGCATTGGCGACGAAATGCGCCCACCCAGGCGGCATAACTACTCGCTCGCCCGGTCCGGCTTCTATCGCGATACAGCGTCCAGGATCATCTCCCGATTTTTCCTGGCCGTAAATGATGGCGCGCCCGTGCCAGATCTCGAACAGTTCCGGAGTTGACCATCCGCAATGCGGAGCAACAGCGTGTACATGACCCTGACTGCGGACCGGTTCAGCACCCAGCCGGCCCGCGGCAAACATCACAATTCCGAAGAGCAGCATTCTGCGCCTGAGTTCTTCCAGATGTTCACTGCGGCCGACGTCCATGGCGATCGCATAGGTCGGATCTGGGCCTGTACACTGGGGTTCGTGCAGACTCGGTCGAATCGCATCCAGAGAACGGTATTCCGGCTTTGGTCCAAAAACGCCCGGGCCATAGTGGAAGCCCATTGGATTTTTTAGGAATTCGATAGCGAGGCCGGGATCAAAACTAGGCAAGAACGATTCAGAGTTAGACCTCACGAATTGCTCCGCACCAACATGGCTCCCCGGTCCACGTTCATCAAGCGCGCGCTGAAACCCAACTGGCGAATGGAGTCGTAGTCGTGCCCTGCGTCGCTGGGCCAGCAGGCGACGAAGCAAAGCGGAACCTTGCCTCTATTCGCGACCCGATGCGCAGTGTTGGGTGGGATGAAATGCAGAGTGCCTGGGAACATAGTCTCCATGCGCGTCTCGCGGTCTTCCCCCATTAGGATCAGCGCGCCCTCGCCTGCGACTGTGCCGTAATACTCAGTGCGATTGCGCTTGAGATGAAAGTGACCGTGCGTCATGAAGAATTCGGAACCAACCAGACCCGGCTCGACGACTGTCGTCCCCCAGAATTGCGCGCCCTCGGTTCCCTCCGGGACTGGACACCACGCCTGTACACGATAAACAACCGTGTTCGGATCCATCATGCGACGAGCTTGTTCGTCGGCAAAGATTCCTCGCAATTGGCCAAGTGTTTTGATGCTCTCAACGACTTGAGCGTCGGGAGCGAGTAGACCTTTGCTCCAATCCATCTGCATTAGGGCGCGAACTCCGCAAGCATTTCGCTTTGATGCACCGCCGAAAACAATTAGTCGCGCCCGAAATTAGAAGATCACCTTGAGTGAGAGCTGGATTTGACGGGCGGTACCATTGCTGATCGATCCGCCAGACAAAGTGGCCACCGTTGCCGTGCTACGGCCAAAATTCAAGTTCGGGGTGCAAACGCCCGCATTCACTGCCAGACAAATGCCGCCATCGGGATTAGCAAAGTTCGGATGGTTGAAAAGGTTGAAAAAGTCGCTGCGGAATTGGATGTGTGCCCTTTCCGTTATCGGGAAGTTCTTCATCAGCGAGAAGTCCCATTGGAAGAACCCGGGACCGCGTAAAGCGTTCCGTCCTACTGTTCCGATCGTCGTGGGATCATTCCAAACGCCGGTCCATCCCGGCGGGACCTGGAAGGCAGCCGGATTGTAATTTCCGTTCGGCCAGTCGGCACTCGCGGCCCGAACGGGCTGGCCGGTGTAATCGGGCCGCATTGGGTTCCCAAAGAAGCCGCTCACTAACTGAATGTTGGTGGGCAGACCGCTCCGGGCTTGAATGATGGTGGAAACCTGCCATCCACCAAGCACCCCGCGCTCGAGTCCGTTCGTTTCCCTCATTTCCGGCAGACTATAGACCGCGCTCGCGGTGAGATTGTTGCGAACATCCCAGTCCCCGCTTGCACGATCCAGATTGATATTGAAAGGATCTGACCAGCCACCGAATACATTCACCAGATCGTCGATCTCATGGGACCAAGTGTAGTTGGCCTCCAAATTAAGTTTGCTGCCGATTTTGCTGCGTAATTGGGCCTGCAACGCGTTATAGCTTGAATAGAGTACGTCGGGCTCGTCATTTTCGTTGGCGTATGGGCACCCTGCTGGATGATCGAAGCACGTCCGGCCGGACTGGTTGGGGTTTGACGGATTGAGATTGATCGCGGAGAAGGAGACGCCAGCCTGCATGTGCGTCACCTTGTTCCCCATATAGTTCACCGTCAGAACCGTGTCCTTGAGCACCTCCTGCTGAATACCAAACATCCAGTTCGTGGACATGGGGTCCCGCGGATGCTTGGGAAAGATGGTTACGTTCTGTATGCTCGGAACCAACGGCGGATTGGGTGCTGGATACGCGATGGGAATGGGAGGAGCGTTGAATATCGCTGTAAAGAGATCAATGTTGTAGTTAGAAAACTCCGGAACGTTTGTTGTCAGCCCGAAACCCATCTGCATGGGCATATAGAACAATCCACCGTAACCGTGAATGACGGTCTTGCCCTTTCCAAACGGATCCCATGCCACACCCACGCGGGGAGCGAAGTCATGCGCCGGGGCCGCGTATGCAGGAGCTCCGGTCAGGAATGTCTGCGTAGCGAAGTCAAAGTTCTGCATGCGTCCGTGTCCCTCGCTCCAAACCGTGTTGTAGTCGTAGCGTAAGCCTAGGTTGAGCGTCAGCTTGCGCGTCACCCGCCAATCGTCTTGCACATAAAAATCCCAGTTGGAATTCCGTAAGCCAAGGAAACCGGGAAAGCCGATCTTCTGCAAAACGAAAGGGCAATTGCCGCCGAAAATACCGCAGTCATTGCCTGGGGTACCCTGTAAATCCGCCAGGTTTGCGTAGAGATACTGTTGTTGCGGTCGCAACCACTCATTCAGGCGGTTGATCCGAATCTGGGTGCCGAATTTCAGGGTGTGACTACTGATCGTTTTGGTAACGGTATCGAAGAGCTCCCCTACCGTGAACGGAGTGACCTGGTTAAAAGTGTTCGGTCCAGGCAACGCACCAAGATCGGTGAAGAAGCCACCCCAGCCGACCAATGGTGTCCCGGCTTTAGTGTTCAGTGGAGTGTTGGAATTCGTATCGGAGAAGAAGCGATCGATGCCGATACTGAACTCGTTGAGTAGCGTCGGCGTAAACGTGCGTGTGTAGTCGAACTTCCCTAGTTGCGTGCGCAGCTTCTGAGGAGAGACTTGCCCCTGATTCAGTCCGAAGGTGTAATTCGTTAACGAGTCGTTAATATTGTATCGGAACATGAATCGGTCTTTGTCGGACAGATTGTAATCGAGTCTGACTGATCCGGTGTCCTCGCGTACTGTCGTGGGCAGCTTGGCATCTATCACGGCAAAATTGGGATCATTGTTGTACTCGCAAGAGGCAGGCGTCGGAATGACATCACATCCCGCAGGCAGAGGGGCTAACTGGTTCAGCAAGTCCTGCATGTTGGGGTCGGTGAATCCTGCTCGGGCCGAGGCGCTCAGAACGTGATAAATGGGGTTTATCGTGGTGATCGTGGTGCGGTCGCCCTCGTAGTTAAGGAAGAAGAAGAGCTTGTTCGGAACGATGGGGCCGCTGAGATTGCCGCCGAATTGATTCAGGCGCAGCGGTGCTTGCGGGCCTGTGCGGTCAAAATAGTCGCGGGCATCGAGCTTGTCATTGCGGAGGAACTCGAACAGTGTTCCGTGAAGCGCATTTGCCCCGGACTTGGTGATGATATTCATCTGAGGTCCGAGCGAGTGACCGTATTCGGCGCTGTAACCGTTGTTGGAAAAATCAATTTCTTCAATGCTATCCACGCTAGATCGCGTAACGCGCGCGCCTTCTTGGCCTTCGGTGTTTAGAAAGCCATTTATGTCGCCTCGGGTCGCATTCTGACCATCGACGGTTACGTTTAGGCCCGTGAAAATGTTCTCCAGGCCATTAACACTGCCTTGAAAAAATCCGGTCGAGGCTACTGATCCAGGAGCGATCTCCAGGAAATCACTCACATCTCGTCCGTTGATAGGAAGATTCGCGATCTGCGTGGAATTTAGTGTAGTTCCCGCTATGCTTGACGCACTATCAACTGTGGTTGTGGTTCCCGTGACTTCGACTGCCTGGTTCTCAGCCGCGACATTCATGGTCAAGTTTACGTGCACAGTCGAGCCAACATTTAGTACGAACGGTTGGCTCGTGGCCTCGGCGAAGTTGCTGGCGGTTGCGGAGACCACGTAGTTCCCAAACGGAAGGGCAGACGCGGTGTAATTTCCACCATTGTCGCTCTGTAGGCTCTTGCTGAAAGAGGTGTCCGTGTTCCTCACGGTGACCGCGGCGTGCGGAATCACCGCGCCTGAGGAATCCGTAATGGAGCCGGAGATTGTTCCGGTGTCAAACTGCGCCGCTGCTGGCGAGGCGAGCACGAAGCAAATGATTGCCAGAAAAGCAGCAGAGTAGAAAGGCCGTCGCGACACCCCACCTAACGACAGCAGGTTCGCAGCATGCGTTGAGTTGGACATTTGCCCCTCTTTTCTCCGGTGGCGCAACGATTTTGCCGACCGACCCCTAGAGCTGGCCCGGATGTTAACGCTACTCTTTGAGCTTAGTCAATCTTTTTTTTGTTCTGTTTCGGTCAAAACAATCTTCATTTTATGCAATTTACGTACAAAACGTAATTAACAGTGTTGAAACCGTCCCAGAGTTTTTCAAACCTTAGGGATGCTGCTTCCCGGAAAACGGCTGAAAATGAACGCCCTGACAGAGGTTGGCGCTGGTGAAGGTCGTCCGAAATTCAGCGGCTACGCCCAAAACGCAGTCCATTCGTTCACGTTCGGAGCGATCAAAATCCTGTGATTTTCGCCGCGAAAATTCGCGCCTTCGACGTGATCAAATCTACGCCCGTAGAGGGAATACGGCACCTCCACGCTCGTCGGCCGTCGCGGTCCGGCAGCGATTTGGAAGTCGAGTTTCCACCCGCCTTTCGCAATGGGTTCGAGGTCGACGTCCACGCGGCCAAAGCGTGTCGGTGTGCGTTCCAAATGGAACGGAAAGCGCTCACTCGGATTCGCTGCGATCAAGCCTTCGAGAAGCCGCATCCGGCCGCCGTCTTCGAGCACAAGCATATGGCGGAGATAACGAATGCACTCGGCACTGGCCCAGTTGTGCGGCATATCTCCCCAATCCTGGCTCACCAGCGCGTGCTGCAGCGGCTGCTCTTCGCGCCAACAATAGAGTGGCGAAGCATGATTCAAAAATCCGCGGAAGGTTCGGTGCGCCCAGTCGTACAAGCCGGCCCAAAGATAGACATGTGCGGCAAAAGAGGCGTTGTAATTCCAAACGCTTTCGTGCCACAGCCACCCGGTCTCGGCGGGAACATCTTCTTGCGTGCACGCCTTCATGAGCGCTATATGACCGCAAACGATAGGATCGTGTTTGTCGAATACGATTCCCGGAAAGATGGCATGCGAGAGAGCCCATTGCGCAGTTTGCGGGCGTGGGCGATTCCAGGGATCAGTTTCGCCCCAGGCAGGGTCATCGTGCGGCAGCATCGGTAGATAATCGAAGCCGCGGGGATCATGTACCATCTCCTGCTTCACGGCAGCCATGAATGCGCTGCGGAGTTCGCTGTAAAAATTGCGCGCCAGCTGCAATGAACTTAGGTTGAGACGCTCTGCAGCAGCCGCGACAGCCTTTAACCCGGCAAGCGCCCATACCGTATTGGTGAATTCGGATCGCACTCCGCCGATCCCGCCATCTGCGAAACCTGGGGCGAGAAGACCGTAGCGGCCGTTGACCGTATCTCCCGACCGTGCGTCGTCGCGAAGTTTCTTCAGGAAATCGACGGCGTGTCGAACATTCGGTTCAAAGTCTCGCAGCAGTTGCCAATCTTGCTTGAGCTCGCACTGACGCACCAGCGTGAACATGGCGATCGCCGTGTCCTTCCAGTGCTCGCCGCCACCGCTAGCGACGATTTGACCCGTCGGCAACTGTTGGGCCCATTCTGAAAGAAGCCCCTCATCCGCTTCTTTGTCGTAGCCGAGATATCGTGCTGCCTCGAGCAGAAAATTTCCATCTACAATTCAGAGCCCACGATAAACCGATGGTCCAACCTGAAATACTAACTTTCCGTTCCTTACTTCCCTTGCCTGCTGGACATTTCGCGCGCAAGCCGTGAGAAACTCGCTGTATTTTGATGGATAGCTCCACTCCACGCGGCCAAACGCCTTCCACCCGCGCCAAAATGCGCGGGCTTCCTCCAGTAGGGTGTCAGGTTGTTGAAGCATTTCCTGTAATGCCTGAGCAGGCTGCCCCTCCTGGGGAAACCGCACAAGATACTGCAATGGTGCATCCTGTGAGGCGACGCCGTATGGCAGGTACAGCGTGTATCCCGCTTCTTCCCAAAATGTGGCGTAGTCGTGTGCCGGCCCAACCTTCGAGGCGACGAGAAATGGCGCGTTGGTCTTGACCTCGCCGATTACAATCACAGGCGGCCCGGTGAGTTGCTTCAACTCTGCCCCGGTGCGGACCTGTATTCGCGCGGTTGCTGCGACTGGCGCCTGTTTTGGAAGGATCTTCATCAGCACATTGTCAACGCGTTCTTCGTTCTGATGACGCGTGGCGAATGCTGTCAATTCGACCGTCGCGCGTGGCCGATCAATCAGGGTGTGTACGATCGGAATGTTAGGCGCTTCGACCCACTGCCGGATCACGCGATCTTCCTGCATCCCCGCGAGCGAAAACCTACAAACGGTGGCGAAATCCTCCATACCAACCATAAGTGGTTTGGCAAATCCATAGCGGAGATCACCCGCCTGCCCAACCAGAGTCTTCTTCGGATCATCGGGGAAACAGATGGTTGCTTGCGATAACCGGGGAGCGTAACGAAAATCTAGTTCTGCTAGATGCTCGCCACCGCGCGATGGCTGACCCTGGCTTTCCGATCCGGCAAGTTTCGCTTGATTCGCAGCCGCCGCAGCTCCGGATGCAGCTAATCCGCCGAGAAAGGCTCGACGACTGAAACGCGCCACCTACTTGCCCCACTCTTCCTGGATCTGCTCGAGTGTGCGGCCTTTCGTCTCAGGGACCATCTTCCACACGTAAGCAAAGCAGACGAAGGAGAGTGCGC
>Ga0126373_10005259_pt1 | contig 10016 bp, 8 predicted proteins | sample PanSoiMetPlot_11_FD_92545 | JGI IMG/M metagenome (GOLD analysis project Ga0126373, IMG submission 92545) | Tropical forest soil microbial communities from Panama - MetaG Plot_11 | ecosystem: Environmental > Terrestrial > Soil > Tropical forest > Bulk soil | place: Panama | collected 2016-02-17 | reverse complement strand
TCTGGTGCCGTTGAGGTTGACGAAGTCCTCGAACTGGGCGAGCACGAGCCGCTCATCGCTCGTTGCGGTCCGTGCCATCGTCTCCCTCTCTGCCGGTTCTCCATCAAGACGTACGTTGACGGCTCTAAGGTTGCTTGCCATTCCTCCGGCCGAGCTAGCGCATGATGACGCCCCCGAGCTCTGGGCTCGGGCTTTGATCTTCGTCAAGTTAGCGCGGATCCGTCATGGCTCGATATCCACGTCGTGATCGACGGCGCGTGCCGGGTCAGGGTCGGACAGCTCGCAGGAGCAGATAGTCGATGATCTGCCGTCGCCACAGTAGTTCCACTTGCCACAGCAGGGCGCGGGCGGCCGTCCGGTGTCCCGCGGGCGCGGTCGGTGCATGCGACAACCGCGCCGCCGTGAGCCGAAGCGCAGGGGCGATCACGCGGTCGCCGCATGTTTTTGCTTCGACGTCGACCAGGCCGGCCGCGCGAGCAGCCTCAATGATCTCTTGGGCGGTCATTGCTGTGTCCCGACGCATGCCGAACACGCGCAGCTGAGTCAGACCGGCAATCAGTTCGGCGGGAGAGCGCGGCCATCGTTGAACAGCGATGTCGGAGATGCTCACGACGCCGCCGGGGCGAAGTACGCGGTAGCACTCCTCGAAGAAGGCCCTGCGGGACCGGAAATGGAACGCCGCTTCGACGCTGATAATCCCGTCGGCCGTGCCAGCGGCGAGTGGCAATCGGACTGCGTCACCTACTAGTGGTGCAACGCCGGCCGCCGCAAGCTGAGCCCGGCCGGCGGCAAGCTGCCACTCGGCGATGTTGAGCGCGACAAGTCGAGCGGGGCGGACCACGTCGGCGATTACAGGATCCTGGGTGCCCAGCCCGTTACCAATGTCAACGACCACACCCCCCGCGGGCAGCGCCGCTGCCATCGTTTCGACAAGCCGGCGGCAGGCAGGCTCAGCCTCATCCTCTGTACCTGGACCGTCCCATAGCCCCAGGTTCAGCCAGCCCGGCGCGACGGCCAGGAAGCAGTCCGATCCGATGCTCTCGTATACCCGCGCGGCAGGATTGCGCCCCTGCTTGAAGATCTCGCCGACATGGCGCACATGCTGGCTTGTCCATCCGGTCGTGGACCGCGCTCGCGCTGCCAACTGCTGCGTTATGGTCCCGATGATCATCTCTGCACACCTCGACGTAGGCTGCGCCGATGGTGATGCTCCTCGCGGTCGGCGTGCTATAGCCAGCGTGGCTTCAAACGGCTGTCGTCGCCAACCCGTCACCAACTGGCATGACCGGGCAAGCCTCCGCCAGGCCATCCCATCACAACATCCCGGTCAGGACAGGTCCTCGCCCTGCGCGTCAGTGCTCAACGCTATGCGGTGCGGGAAGCGGTGCACCTCCTGCGGCCAGCCGACCGCGACCGCGATCCTGCCGGCCCAATACCGTGCCTGGGCATCGTCGGGCACATCGACGACCGCGAAGCCGCCGAGGTGCTCCTTGGTCTCGACGAACGGCCCGTCGGTGAATACAGGGGAGCCGCTGCTCGGGTCGACGCTGCACACGACGGTCGACGCGTCCAGACCGCCGTCGCTGAAGACGAAGACACCGGCGTCGGTCATCTCGTCGATCACGGCCCGCCCGGACCTGGCCTTCTCGCGCAGCTGCTCCAACGTGTGCTCGGGCACCCACTCGTCGTTGAAGGCGATCAGGTACAGCGCCATCTCAAGCTCCTCTGCTCACGCGCAGCCGGGACGGCTGCCACTCACCTTCTCCACGAACGCACTCGCGTTGATACGACACCCCGGCTAAGACTCTTTCCAAGCTTTCCGCATCGAAGTCGGTGCGCCGGCTCAGGCCAGCCATAGGGCGCTGGCCGGTCGAGTCCCTACGGATCGCGCGTGAGCCGGTCACCTTCGCCGGCCGGGTCTGGTGCTCGTCCGGGGGACGAGTCCGAGGAGCCCGCCACGCATACCCGCGAGCCACCACAACCTCCTCAAGGCGAGGAAGTGTTGCGCTGACCCGTCGAGGCCGCCCCGATGAGTGTGAGAGCTGGATGATCTTGACCGCCCTCGCGCGTTCGGGGCGTTGCCGTTGGTGCACACGCTTGCACCGCGGTGTGGCTTAGCCGGCTCGTTGCTGCCGCGCACGCCCGACGGCCGAAGTGATGATCAATCCTAACCATGCGAGGACCCAGCCGCCCAAGGCGGCGAGGATGCCGTTTTGAACGCGATTCCCACCGCCGTGCTGGTCAGTCAGCACGAACCCGAGGGCGAAGCCGATCCCGCCGCAGCTGAGATACACCAGGGTCGGGATCGCGCCCATACGTCGTGTGCGACGGAACTCTTCCGGCGGCTCGACCGGCGGTCCTATGAACTGCTCGCGACGGCCATCGGCGCGTACTAGATCGAGGTGCACCAGCCCGTCGCTGGTCAAGGCGTAGGTCGCGCGGCCGGGCTCGTTGGGTGTGTCGTTGCCGCGGCCGAGCGGGCGAGCCGGATTCCAAAGAACACCCCGAGGAAAGCGGCTGCGGCCGTGCTCGCCGACACGGGCTGAGCGTTCTCCCGTCAGGTGAACGGCGGGTGACGCGGCTGCTCAGAAACGATGCGTCCGCGGTCCGCCGGCACCCATGGTGGCGGCCACGAACAGCGCGCGAAGTTCACGATGTCGCTGGCGAGGGGTACTGACCGATCTGCAGGCGCGTCGTGCGCCCGGGCTGCGCATGATCCGATTGATAGAGCACGAACCATGTTCCGCTGCCCATCTCGTAGCGCACGGCTGAGCCACGGTCTTCGTAAGGAACGAGCCCGAGCACGTCCGAGAAGAACGCCTTCGCCCGCCACAGGTCCGCCGCTATCCCTCCTCTGCTGCCACTGCGCCGACGGCGATCTTTGTCCTCGGGGCGACCCGCACGAGCCGCTGCCCTTCGATGTCGGGGTCCGGCACGTACCTGGCGAACCAGCGCGGGTGGTACCAGATCTTCGAGCCAACGATCGCCATGACGGCGGGCACCAGCGTGAGCCGTACTACGAACGCGTCGAGGAAGACACCGGCCGCGAAGCTGAAGCCGATCGCCTTGATCGTCGGGTCGTCGGTGAACATAAACGCCACGAAGATGGAGAACATGATGAGCGCGGCGGCCGTCACCACGCGGGCTGAGAGCCCGGTGCCGCGTTGCACGGCACGGCGGGCTTCGCCGTGACTGGTGTATTCCTCCTTGATCCGCGAGACCACGAAGACCTCGTAGTCGCTGGACAGGCCGAAGATGATCGCAAGCATGATGATCGGCAGGAAGCTGATCGTCTCGGCCGGCGTGATGCCGAAGAGCCGCTGGCCCCAGCCCCACTGGAACAGTGCGACCGTCGCGCCGAGCGCGGCGGCCATCGAGAGCAGGAAGCCCAGAATCGACTTGAGCGGGACCAGGATTGTTCGAAACGCGAACGTCAACAGGACGAACGCCAAGCCGACGACGACGACCAGGAATATCGGCAGCGCGGCGGACAGCTTGGCCGAGACGTCGATATTGGACGCGGTCGTGCCACCGACGAGTATGTGCGTGCCGGTCGTGCCCTCGATCGCGGACCGGTCGCGGCGCAGCTTGTGCACCAGATCGGCGGTGGCCTGGTCGTTCGGACCGGACTTCGGGATCAGCCGGATCAGCGAGACGCCGTTGTGTGCGGACAGTGGCGTCACCTGCGCGACGTCCGGTTCCGTCCGCAGTTTCGCCGCGACCTGCTGCGTGTCGGCGGGGCTATCGACATCCTGCACAGTGATCAGCAAAGCGCCGTTGCGGCCGGCGCCGAAGCCTTCGGTCGTCAGGTCATAGGCTTTCCGCTGGGTGCTGTCCTTGGCCTGGGACGCCCCGCTGGGCAGCCCGAGGTGCATCTTGGTCGCTGGGATCGCGAGCACGCCGAGCAACGCGATCCCGCCAATGACCACCGGGACTCGGGCCCGCACGACGAACCTGGCCCAGCGGGCGCCGGCGGTGCTGTCCGGGTCGGCGGCGGCGCGGCTGGCGGCCCGCCGGGCGCGGCCGCCGAGCAGCGGCAGCCCGGCGAACTTCGCGACCTTGGTACCTGCGAAACCGAGCAGCGCCGGCAGCAACGTCAGCGCGATCAACAGCGCGACGGCGACCGATGCCGCGGCCGACAGGCCCATGACGGTCAGGAACGGGATGCCTACCACGGTCAGGCCGCACAGGGCGATGATCACCGTCAGGGCAGCGAAGACCACCGAGCTGCCGGCCGTTCCCATTGCCAGCGGCACCGATTCCTCCGGTGTCATGCCTCGGAGCAGGTTCGTCCGATGCCGGGACAGGATGAACAGGCCGTAGTCGATGCCGCAGGACAGGCCGAGCATCAGCGCCACGGTCGTCGACGCCGAGGCGATCGACATCAGTGACGCCACAGCGGTGATACCCATCAACGTGATGACCACGCCGATAATCGCGCCGAGAATCGGCATGCCTGCGGCGACGAACGCGCCGAACGTGATCATCAGGATTACGAACGCGACGATCAGGCCGACCAGCTCGGGTGCCTCGGAGACTTGCCGATTCCAGCCCGGGTAGACGCTGCCGTTGTACTCGACCTGCACGCCTGCGGCTTGTGCCGGTTGCACCGCCTTCTTGACAGCGTCGAGGTTGACATCTTTGACGTCGGTCGCCTTGGCCGACCATTGCACCTGCTCGAGCGCAACCTTCCCGCTCTGCGACACCAGCCTGCCCTGATATGGATCCACGACCGTGGAGACCTGCGGCACTGTCTTGAGCTTGGCCGCGGTCGTCTCGATCGCCGCCTTCTTGTCGGGATCGGTGACCTTCCCGCTGCCGTTCGTGGTGGCGAACACAATCGTGGTCTGCCCGCCGCTGAACGCGGGCAGCTTGGCGGACAGCACATCCGACGCGTGCTGCGCCTCGGTGCCGGGAATGGTGAAGTTGTCGTTCGTCTTCCCGCCGGACAGCTGAGCGATGGCGATGGCCGCAATCGCCGCTGCCAGCCAGGCCGCGAGCACGAGTCGTCGGCGCCGGAACGCGAAAAGGGCAAGGCGATGCAGAAAATGGGACATGACGCGGTCTCCACGGCTGGGTTCGGCGAGCGATCTCGGTTGCCCGACACTACGACGTTCACTAGCCGGACGTCAAGCGAATCACTAGCCATCTGTAAGGCGAACCACTATCCGGGTGGCCGGTGAGTCACTAGCCGCTGAGCATGTATCATGCGATGGGCCGAGGAGCATCGATGACATCCGTCAAGGGCATGTCCAGCCGCGCGCTGCAGGCTGAACACACCAGGCAGCAGATCCTGCAGACCGCGCAGCGGCTGTTTGTCGAGCGCGGCTATGACGCAACTTCGCTTCAGCTGATCGCCGACGAGATGGGGCTGACCAAAGCCGCGGTCTACTACCACTTCCGGGTCAAGAGCGAGTTGCTGCACGCCACCATGAAGCCCGGCATCGAGCGCATCAATGCCGTGGCAGACGAGGCGGCCGCGCTCCGCGGGCGGCGAGCCCGGATCGAGCACGTGGTGAGCGGCGTGGCCGACTTCCTCGTCGAGAACCGCCATTACGCGGTGATGGCGGCGACCGATCCGGCCGCGAAGCGACACGACATGGATAAGGAGACGAGCGACCTACGCGAGCGCATCCTGACCCTGTTCTACGGCGATAACCCGACAGCAACGCAGCGCCTCGCGTACGCCGCGGTTGCCGGCATCCCGGACAGCCTGCCCGAACTGGTCGAGCTGAGCGACGACGAGCTGCGCGAGGCGCTGCGGGAGACGATGCTGCGAATCCTGCGCGTCTAGGTGGTCCGCGCGACCGAGCGTCCACGTCCGGGAACTAAGCTTCGCCTCGTGCTGGGAGACGTCCGCAAGTACATCGATCGGCTGCAGATCGAGGGCTATTCGGTGGGTGAGGACCACGACGACGATCCAGAGTTGATCGACCCTGCCGGGCGTGCCGTCGATACCTGGCGGGAGAACTATCCGTATGCCGAGCGGATGGACCGCGCCGAATACGACGAGCAGAAATACCTACTCCAGGTTGAGTTACTCAAGTTGCAGAACCACATCTTCGAGTCCGACGAGAAGCACGTGATCATCTTCGAAGGCCGCGACGCAGCCGGCAAGGGTGGCACGATCAAGCGGTTCATGGAGCATCTCAACCCCCGCTACGCCCGGGTCGTCGCGCTGATCAAACCGTCGGACCGCGAACAGCGCCAGTGGTACTTCCAACGCTATGTCGAGCAGTTGCCCACCGGCGGCGAACTCGTCATGTTCGATCGCAGCTGGTACAACCGGGCGGTCGTCGAACGGGTCATGGGCTTCGCGAGCAACGACGAGTACGAGCAGTTCATGCAGCAGGTGCCACTGTTCGAGATGATGCTCGTCGAGAGCGGCATCCACCTGACGAAGTTCTGGTTCTCTGTCACCCAGTCCGAACAACGCACCCGGTTCATCATCCGCCAGGTCGACCCGGTCAGACAGTGGAAACTGTCCCCGATCGACGTGCTGTCGCTGGACAAGTGGGATGCCTACACCGAAGCGAAGGAAGAGGTCTTCCGTCGTACCGACACCGATATCGCACCGTGGACAACGGTGAAGTCCAACGACAAAAAGCGAGCCAGAATTAACGCGATGCGCTATTTCCTGTCCCGGTTCGAATACGAGGACAAGAATCCCGAGATCGTCGGCACACCTGACCCGCTGCTCGTGCAGCGCGGCGTCGACGCCGTCGGCGACTGACCCGACAGCGTCGACAAACGTGAATTCGTCGGAACATGACCTGGGCCGAGACGATTTGCCCAGGTCAGCGGCCGACGCTGCCCCGGTACCACTCGGGCAGCGTGCCTGCCTTGGCCCGCGCCGCGAGCTGCTGGCTTGTTGCGCTCGTTGCCGATGGCGGAAGGATGGCCTTGTTGATCTGCAGGGCCGTCTTACCCGGGATCGGCGCGGAACACCTGCACGAGCACCCGCATCGTGAGGATCGCGGCGATCACCAGCAGGCAGTAGCCGAAGAAGGAATACAAGCTGACGGTCTTGGTCAGTGCCGGCCCGCCGCGTAGCCCGATCATCAGCACCGCGATGATCCCGGCGGCTGCGCCCAGGAACGCCAGCAGTATCCGGTGCACCAGGCCGGTCAGGTACCGCCGATCGGAAGGGTCGGCGAGTACCCGGACGCTGACGGACAGCCGGCCGTGTTCCAGCGCGTCGCCGATCCGGTCGATCCGCCGGGGGAGCCGCCGCAGCATCGGCATCAGCGTGGCCAGCTCGTCGGCTGCGGACTTCTTGATCACATCGGGGCTGAGTTGCGCCGCTAGCTGATTTTCGCCGAAGCGCCTGGCCTCGGACACGATGTCGAAGCCGGGAGCGAGCTGCGCCAGCGTCCCCTCCATCGTGGCCAGCGCGCGGAACACCGCTGCGATCTCGGGCGATACCGCAAGCCCGTAGTCGGCGGCGATGCGGAACAGGTCGGTGAACATCCGCACGTCGGGCGTGATGCCTGCAGCGACGTAGCGCGCCAGGAACCGGCCCAGCGCCCGTTCCAGCCGCGGCTCGTCGAGCTGCTCCGGCCGGTACACCACGTCCAGCAGCGCGTCTTTGAGCATGACCGCATCGCCGCTGTCGAGCGCCAGCAGCAGCCGCTGCAACGCGCCGCGCAGCCCGGCGTCGATACGGCCGACCGAGCCCCAGTCCAGCAGGCCGAGGCGACCGTCGCTGAGCAGCAGGATGTTGCCCGGGTGCAGGTCGGCGTGGAAGACCCCGCCCAGCATGACCTGGCCGAGCAGGTTGTCGAGCAGGTCACGGGCCAGTGCGGCCCGCGATTCGGCCGGCAGGCCCGCCGCAGCGCTCAGCAGCGGGCGGCCGTCGAGGTACTGCATCACCAGCACCTGCTCGCTGCAATACGGCTGGTAGGCCGCAGGCACCCGCAGGCCTCCGTATCGCGGCGCAGCCGCGACCGCGGTCATGTTCCGCGCCTCGATGCGCAGGTCGAGTTCCTCACGCAGCGCGGCGGCGAAGCCCTGGGCCAGGTCGACGGCGCCGACCGAGCGGCCCCACCGGGTACGGCGCTGGAGCCGGACCGCCAGCCGCTGGACGATGTCCAAGTCGGAGCCGATTACGCCCATCACATCCGGCCGGCGCACCTTGACGACCACCTGGTCTCCGGACGGCAGCATCGCGGTGTGCACCTGGGCGATCGAGGCAGCCGCAGTCGGCTCCTGGTCGAAGCGGGCGAACTTCTCGGTCACCGGCCCGCCGAGCGACTCTTCGAGCACTTGGCTGACGTCCGCCCACGGCACCCGGGGCGCGTCGTCCTGCAGTCGGCTCAGCTCGCTGATGAACTCTAGCGGCAGCAGGTCGCGCCGAGTGGACAGGACCTGCCCGAGCTTGACGAACATGACCCCGCCATCCTCCAGGGCCAGCCGAAGCTTGTGAGCCAGCCGGGCCCGTCCCTCCGCGGTAGCGAGCTCCGACCGCCGGCCGCCGCGCAGGTAGGCGATCAGCCCATGACGGGCGAGGATCCGGCCGATCTGCCAATATCGGCGCGCCCGGGTGGCCAGCCGCGTGCCGCGCATCGCGTGCAACGGACCCGGCAATGACCCGCTCGGCACGAGTGCCTCCGAAACGACCAGAAAGAGCATGCCCACCAGCAGCGCGATGACGACGCCGAGGAAGACGAACCACAGGCCCGGCAGGATGCCCGGATGCTTCGACGAAACGGAGGCGCCTGCCATCGCCGCGATGATCGGCGAGGCAGCGAAGAACGCGATCAGAGCGGCGATCACCGTGCGCAGCGGCGACAGCGTCATCCCTATCAGCCGGCGCAGGCCCGCCGCGAGGAGAAGCACGGTGAGCACGGTGAAGAACGCGGACAGCGGAATGCTCAGGACGGTCACGGCAAACCGCTTCGCGATCGGCATAGTGATGGGTGCATCGGCGGCATGAATCGGCGTTCCTGCCTGGTACCTGCCGTAGGACTGCACGAGGTGCGCGATCATCGCGTGTTCCCTCCGTCGGTGGCGCCGGCCATCCCGCCGTCACCAACGCTAGGAACCAGCCGCCTGGTGGGGTATCGGCCGACCGGCCACAACCCGGGTTGCCTGGTATACCGCAAGGCCTACCCGCCACGGCCCTCGCGGTGTACGAGCCCCGGGCCAACGCCGGAGGCAAAGGGCGTCGAAGTCAGTGCGTCACTGGCTGCCGGGCTTGATGAGCCCGGACTCGTAGGCCAGCACGACGGCTTGGACGCGGTCGCGGAGGTCGAGCTTGGCCAGTATCCGCCCGACATGGATCTTGACGGTTCCCTGGGACAGGTGCATCTCGCCGGCGATCTCGCCGTTGGATCGACCTGCGGCGAGCCGGGCGAAGACGGCCCGTTCCCGGTCGGTGAGCCTGCTGAGCAGAGCATCCCGCTCGGGCTGCTGGCCGAGGTCGGGGAGCAGGGGGACGAACTGGTCGATGAGCCGCCGGGTCGCGGTGGGGGCGAGAACCGCCTCACCCCCGGCCACGGTGTGGATGGCGCTCAGCAGTTCGGCAGGCGGGGCATCCTTGAGGAGGAATCCACTGGCGCCGGCCTTGAGCCCGGCGAAGACGTACTCGTCCATGTCGAAGGTCGTGAGGATCAGGACCCTGCTGGCCGGGGCGGCGGCCGTGATCGCGGCGGTCGCCTCGATTCCGTTCATGCCGGGCATCCGGACGTCCATCAGCACCACGTCGGGGTGCAGGGCCGACGTCATGCTGACCCCGGTTGCCCCGTCGGCGGCCTCGCCGACCACCTCGATGTCCGGCTCGGCATCGAGGATCATCCGGAAGCCCATACGGAGCAGGGACTGGTCATCAACGAGCAGGACCCGGATCATTCGGCCTCGCCGCCATCCAGGCGCAGCCGCGCGGCGACGTTCCAGCCGCCGGGCTGACGGGGGCCGGCCCGCACGTCGCCACCGTAGGCGTGGAGTCGCTCCTGCATCCCGATCAGGCCGCCGCCCACGCCGGCCGGTGCGGGGGCAGTGGCGCCCGCGCCGTCATC
>Ga0126373_10005258_pt1 | contig 10017 bp, 12 predicted proteins | sample PanSoiMetPlot_11_FD_92545 | JGI IMG/M metagenome (GOLD analysis project Ga0126373, IMG submission 92545) | Tropical forest soil microbial communities from Panama - MetaG Plot_11 | ecosystem: Environmental > Terrestrial > Soil > Tropical forest > Bulk soil | place: Panama | collected 2016-02-17 | reverse complement strand
GTTCAAAAGGCAGGCGAGCTTCTGGGGCCGCAGAAATATCTCCTAGGACGCACAAATCGATTGACATCCGCTTGCGGGGCGGGTAGTGTGGGTTTTGGGGCGTTCTTCTAATCAGTATTATGTCGCCTTCACCGGATGTTCGCTTCCTGTAGAATTGCCGCAAGGGTCTAGGCGGCCTCTCGTTTTTCTTTGCCGAGTTCTCTGTCCGCTTCTGCGTGCAGCATCAGGCGGATGAGTTCGCTCAGGTTCGTGTGCTTCGCTTTAGCGAGCTTCGCGAATCGGAGCTTCTCTTCCGCGGTGACGCGGACAGGGAGATGGATATCTCGCTCCCTCAAGTCAAGCAGTCCTTGTTTGGGTTTACGTCTCACGGCGGGCCTATGTATATACGCAGGCCTCACCGTGTGTCAAGCACATTCTTCGAACGTGCCTAAGAGTAAACAATGGGCATGGAACGCAGGTTGCTTACCACTGACGGCCGCGCGCGAGCGCGTGTGCCGAATCCGTCACCAAAAGGAGACTTCCCTTCCATGCAACCGTCACTTCACTGCACCGGCTGTGGGGCTGAACTCAGCGCTAGCGCGGCTTTCTGCGCAGCATGTGGCAAACGGATCGGAATGCCCGCGCCCTCAGTGTCGCGTAAAAAGGGCGGAATGCCGACGTGGGCGATCCTACTTCTCGCTTTAGCGATAATAGGCGCTATTGGCGCCATCGCGCAGAACGACTTGACGCCAAACACGGCGTCTTCCGACGAGGATTCCCGAGCGGTGACTCTGAAGCAGTGGGAGGCGGGTACCGACGTGAGCCTGCAGGGCGCTGCGAGGATCTGCGAGAAGCATCCAGACTGGAGCACTGATGCGTGTAAGGCAGTCGAGCAGAAGAAAATCTTCATCGGGATGACGGCTGACGAAGCGCGTGCCTCATGGGGCAAGCCGTCTCGCGTAAATCGGACCATCTACTCGACAGGCGTGCATGAGCAATGGGTCTACGATTACGGAGAGGGCGTTGAGGCTTTCGTGTACGTGAAGGAAGGAAGGGTCACTGCTATTCAGGACTGAAGGTATAAAAGGCGCGTCAAAAAGGTTCGATTGTGACGCAGCGGTTTTTCGGGGCGGAGGGCTTATCTGGAGATACGTTTTTGACGCAGTAGACGGCGCACGGTCGCTTCGCTCAATCCCATGTCGCGCGCGATCGCGCGGCCGGAAAGGCCGCTCGCGCGCAACGCGGCTGCTCTGGCTGCATCGACCGTGAGCCGCGGCCTTCCGAGAGTTTTTCCCGCGGCGCGGACGCGCGCGAGGCCTGCCTTGGTTCTCTCGGCCCGTTTAATGCGCTCTTGTTTGGCCAGCGTCGCCATGATGGCGATGATGGCGTCTTTGAAGATCCCGCACGAGTCGAAGAATTGTTCCGTGTAGCTCCGGAAGCCGACGCCGCAGCTCGTCAGCCGGTTCAGGTACTGAAGAGTTTCGAGCACACCTTCGCGCGAGAGCCGGTCGAGCGCCCAGAAAAGCAGCAGTTCGAATTTTTTCGCCGCAGCGTCTTCGAACATTTTCCGGAACTCGATGCGGCTCGCTTTCGCGCCACTCTCGTAGTCCGCATATTCGCGGACGATCTCCCAGTCCTGCTTCGCGGCGAAGTCGCGGAGTTGTGCGGCCTGGTTCTCGGTTTCCTGTTTGTCGGTCGAGACCCGAAGGTAGAGAGCGACTTTCACGGGGTTGGGTCGGAAAAGATGCGGTCTGAGGGGCCCCAGCGGGAGCTGGGGACTATAGGGGTATTAGTGTTTATCTCTAAATCTCAACAGAATAATGTACAGAAGGCCCCAGGGGGTTCGCCCGCGCACGGAGGGGGGATCGCACGCAATCCCCCCTTCAGAGGGTTCGCCCGCGAACCCCGGAGCGGCGCGCGCGCCAACGTCACTGAGCGGCTAGAAGTTACCGTGCCGTTTGCCAGTCAAGAGGTTATCGACGATCACTGGGTCGGAATTCGGCCAGTGAATCAACAACGCATCTTTGACCGACTGGCCTGAGTCCCGAAGCTTCTTGACGAACTCGCGCGCAATACAGTCCGGGCATCCTGGACTTCCGCACGGCGTTACCGTCGCTCCATCTTTCAGTTCGCGCTGGCATCCGTGGCCTCCAGTCGCGTTCACTTCGACTCTAAAATCTCCCATCGCTTCCTCCTCGCATTTTATTTACAGTGGCCCGAGCCGCAGAGCGCGGCGGCGCCGAACCCCACGCCGATCGAGAGCCATTTCGCGCGCGTCTTCAACCGCGTCCAAAAAGTTCCCTTCGCCGCTTTCTTCCACGCGGCGCTTTCGCGCTGCGCGGCGGAGAGCTGCTCGCCTGCAAGTTTCAATTGCGATTGGCACGAGCTGAGGTTTTGCTGTGCGGCCGGCAATTCCGCGGCGCACGTTTGCGCCTGGACGGCGAGATTCTTGAGCGGAGCGAGATCTTCTTCAGGGATGCGCGCGATGGCGGATGGTGTGGGAGACTGAGCCGTCGGTGCCGGAATCGAGATTGCGATCGGCTGAGGAAGCGCGGGAGCTGCCGCACTTCCCTTCCCTGACAATTCTTCACCCAAGCTCCCCTTACCGGGGACTTGGGATGCCCTTTGCGCAGCGGCAGGCGCTTCGCGCTCTGGCGCTGCGGAGAGAACGCTCGTTAAATACGCCGCGATCTGCTGCGGCGTTTGCGCCGCGGCCGCGGATTTTTCGAGCGCCGAGATCCGCGCCTCGACGGCCGTCTCTCGCACTTTGTCGCCGGCGGCGAGCTGGTCGCGCTGCTTCTGTAAATCTACAATTTGCGCCTGCTGCGTTTTTTGCACTGCTTGGGCCGCGTCGCGCGCTTTGCGCTCGGCGCGCAGCCCGAATCCCGCGCACAACAGAAACGCGATCGCCGCTCCCGCTTCAATCTTCGTTCGTGTGTTCATGGCGATATCTCCGGAACAATCGTCAGGTCCACGTCGCCCTCGAGCGTGCGCCCAGCCGACGTGGTCACTTCCACGGAAATCACATAGTTCTTGCCGACGTCGCCGTTCTGATACCAGAACGTGACTTGCGTGCCGCTGATGGCCGGCGCGGGATTTGCGGCGACGATCTTCGCGGTCGCGTCCGCGCCGAGCGTTTTATCGAACGCGGTCACTTGCGCGTGGCTGAGCGTCTCGCCCTGCGCGAGTTCATTGACGAAATCGACGTAATAGCTGTCGACGATTGCCGGCGTTTTCGTGATGGTCGCCATGTTTTTATTTTTCCGCGTCAGAGCCCTTCGGTCTGGGCGACAGCATCTCGCCGCGGCTCCTTTCTTCCGTCGAAGTGGAACTCTTTCGAGCGCCGAGCGTTGATCCGTGCAGTGGAGCAACGTAGGAAACTCCGCGTGCATTTCCGAAAACGGCGGCGTGTCCGGCCGCGGCTGCCACGAGCGCGCCGACCGCTGTGGCCTGCGCAGAGCATGAAGACTTCCCCGCTGCGGACGACGCCAGCGCGCCCGACGCTTCGGCCACGGCGTCCGCGAATGACTTTCCCGCCGCTGCGCCGCGCAGCTCGCCTTCCGCTTCAATATCGCCGGCTCCGTTCACACGCAAAACGACCGCGCCGATGAGCGCGCCGTTGCCTTCGAGCGTCGCCGAGACGATAACGCGAACGGAGGCGGCTCCGCTCAGAACGCCCGTGCCGCCCTGCGTGGTCAGCGTTCCGGCGAGAGTTGCATGCCCTGCGCACACCGCGGCGAGCTTCCCCGTCGCGGAGATTTGCGCTGACTCGCTGGACTTGCCTGCAGCGGATCCGGAGAGCCGCGTCGCTCCGGAGAGCGTCGCAGCATCCGAAGATTTTCCTGCCGCTGCGCCCTCAAGTTTTCCCGTCGCGGAGATCGCCGCCGCGTCCGTCGAATGGCACGCAGCGGCGCCGGAAAGTTTTCCCGTGGCGATGACCGCGCCGGTGAGCAAAGCCTTGCCTGCGACGGCGCCGATGACAAAACTGACGCCTTTCGCCGATCCCGTGAGCGTCGCGCTGCCCGCTCCGGACCCCGCGAGTTTTCCGATCGCTGATGCTGTGGCCGCGTCCGTTGATTTGCCGGTCGCGCCGCCGGCCAGCTTGCCGGTCGCTTCGATCGTCGCTGTGCCGGATCCTTTCCCGTTCCCCGCGCCGGAGATCGGCGCGACGCTGCGCAATTCAATCGCGCACGCGCACCACGCTCCGGATGAACTGATGGTCGCGCCCGCCGCGACGCTTCCAGGAGAGGCGGCGGTATTGTCAGCGATGCCCACGCCGGGCGTGGTGCTGCCGCCGCCGGCGATGCTCTCGCGCAACGTGCCCGCTCCAGAGCGCGTCGACCAGGTCGAAGTGCCTTCGCGCGACATTCCGCAGACGACGAAGTTGTTCGCGTCCTGGGTCGTGACGCTTGCTCCGGGCGAAGCGGTCGAGCCCGTAGCGGAATTGTCGGCGTTGCCGTAAGCATTGACGCCGGTGTATTCGGCACACGCGGCGTTGGAGCGCGTCGAAGACACAAAGGTGATAGTGATCGTGGTGACGCCGGCTTTCACGCCGCCTGGTCCCGTGCCCCAGATCGAACCTTCTACTGTATTCGTCGAAGGGCCGGCCTTGCGCGTATATGTGCTGCTGCCGCCGGTCGCGTTGTCGCTGACGCTCTGGATGTCCACGCCAACGCCGGCCGCAAAGACGACTAGCGTATTTCCCGCGGTCGGGCTGTACGTGATCGTCTTCGTCGTCGAAGCGCTCGTCGAGCTTGCGCTCGTGGCGCCGCCCTTGAAAGCGACAGCCATTTCTTATCCCTCGGTGACGGTGAGCGCGCCGGCCGCGAACTCCGGCGTGATTCCGTTTGACACAGCGAGCGAAGCGCTGAGCGGCGCCGCGTAGAGCAGGTTGCCCGCGCCGCTCGATGCAGTGCCGATGCCAAAATATGTTTCCGTCTCGGAGCCGCCGGTGCAAGCCGGAAAGACGATCGCTGCGACGTTGGAAACGGTTTCGCCCGAGATGGACCATCCGCCCGAGGTGCGCGCAACGGCCACGCGCGCGTAGCCGGTGTACGCGGCTTCGCTCGACGTTTGGCTCCCGCCTGCCGTCGGATCCGCCGTGTGCAAGCTCACGTAGAGAGTCGTGTCCGGCGACGCCGCGTTCGCCAGCAATCCGGAGATCGCCGTGAACACGGCCTGGAAGATCGCTTCGAGGACGAGCTGACTGTAAGTGTTGCCTTTTTCGCCTGCCATGGTGGTTCCTCCTAAGAAGTTTTAATCGGAGCCGATGCCGCGCCCTGCGCGGGGACGTTGAGCTGCCTGCACAGATTGCTGACGCACAGCAAAAACAACTGGAAGTTGCCGAGGCCACCGTTGACGCGGCGCCGCACGATGTCCCAGCGCCGCTCGTTGGCGAATTGGGGAATACTGCGCTCGTGGAAGAAGAGCGCGAAGATCTGCGCTGCGATTTCGGGATCCCGCGCCAGGTCAGGATTTGCAATTAGATCTTTTCCGACTTCTTGTCCGAAATGCTGGTAGTCCCACCGCCCGGTGATTTGAATGAAGCCGCGGCCGCGGAAACGCGCGCCGTCTCCGGGCTCTGTGTTGCCCAGGTCCTTGCGGCCTTCGTATAAGCGCTCGAGGTAAGTGGGCCCTCCGGCCTCTATGCCTGGCGCGAACGATGGGGACTCCACGCGCACCGTCGAGATAGCCGCCACGGCCGTCAGGTCGGAATAAATCCCGCGCGCGACGAGCGCTGCTTCGATGAGCGGCCAGTTGTTCGCCACATTCGCGAGCGGCGGCCCGAACGGCTCGAGCTGCTGTTGAATCACTTCCGTGGACAGAGGGAATCTCACGGCTCTCTCATCATTCGCGCGAGCAGCTCGCGGTCCTCGCGCTTCTCGAGCGTCACCATATCGGCGAGCATTCGGTTCCAGCGGTCGCGGCGCTGGATCTTGCCGATGCCGTTCACGTCTTTGCGCACGCGCTTAAAAATTGCCCAGGCTCCGCCGGCGCCGAAGATCAGGCCTGCGGCCAGGTAGGCGAGATAAATCGTCTGAGAGTTCACGCGTCTTCCGGTGAGTGAGCGTTGCGGTCCGCTTCGATAAGCTCCGCGGCGCGGCGTTCGTTCTCCTGCGCTTCCCAGAGCTGGCGCTCTTTCGCGACGATGGCGACGAGCCTGGCTTCTCCGCGGTACTGCTCGATCCAGTCCGCGTAATAGCAGCGCGCCTTGCGCGCATGGCGCGTGACGAGCCAGGTGATCGCGGCGCCGAGCGCCAGTCCGAGCAGGATCCCGCCGGCGCTGCGATCGAGCCAGCGCGCGGCTGCTTCGAAGAAGTTCACTTTTCCGCTTTGTCCTGGACGTCGCGCGGCTCGCCATTTGGCAGCAGCTTGCGGCCGCACGTTCTGCAGAATTTCTCGGGCACGCGCGGCGCCCCGACGCGCACGCCACACTGCGGACAATAGTTCGCATCTTCGGAGATCGGACCGAGCCCGCAGTTCGTGCATTTTTTCACGGCTGTTAGTTGGCTTGAATCGCGGGCACGCGCGGAATTGTGACGACGGCCATGTACGCATTGATGGCCGAGGACGCTGTGCCGGAAAGAGCGACCTTTATGATTACGCGCGAGTAGGGTTTACAGCCGTTCGCGCTGGTGATCTTCGTGAATTCCCCGCCGATGTACCACAGCTTGCTGGCCGCGGCCATTGTCTGGGTGCTGAATGCCGACTCCGCCTGAAACGAAGGATCGTCGGAAGCGCCGCCGGGCGTGGAGACATCGACGCACGCGCTCGATACCGTCCAGATAACGGTGCCGGACGTGTTTGACCCGCTGCCGAAATAAATATTGATGTAGGGCTGTTCGCTCGTCACCCAATCGCCGGGAAGCTCGATTGCGAATTGCGCATTTGCTCCGGTGCTGGGCGTGGCCTGCAGCGCTCCGCCGAGATTGTTGGTTCCAGCGCGGCAAGCCGCTGTGAATGTTGAAGTGGGATAGTCCCAATCGCCGCTGGCAGTACCGTTGATGCAATGCGCCGCCTTGATGGTGTGAACATCGGCGTTCACGATGCCGAAGGTTGAAGGAGGCGCGTATTCCGGCACAGTGCTCGTAATATTCACTTTGACCGCCACGATTGCGCCATCCCAGCCGGGAGCTGTGGTGCTGAGCGTCGCCGTGCCTGTCTGCACACCGGAATTCTGAATCGTATTTAGATAATAGGAATTCGAGGTCAGCCCAAAGCTACCAACCACGTTCTCGATTAGCGTCTGACTCGCTCCGGGCGTGAACGTCTCACCCCCGCCGGTAAGCCCGGCGGCCCAGAAAACGAAATCGTTTGTGGAAAGAGACCCTGAAGTGCTGATGGAGACGGAACTTGAGCTCCCAGCAGAAGCTGTTCCCGAAGCGTCCAGGCAGCTCGATGCGAGATTTCCTTGAATCTCGACAATGTGGAGCGCGTACCAATTCCCTCCGCCGCCAGAGATTCCGATTGTGGTAGACCCGCCATGCGCGCTGCACTCATACCATATCCCAGCCGGGCCGGTGCTGGTCGCGAGCGTCGGCGTTCCCCCGGAAGAATCCGTGACCGTGGCGGACGAAGCCGTGCCGACGTTCACCCATCCGAATATCAGTATTGCGTGGCCTGCCGTGACGGACGAGACGAACGCCAGCGAATCACTGCTCGAAAAGTTGAAACTTGAAGTGTGCTGAACAAGGTAAGCACTCGCATTGGTTCCACCGCCGCTGCCCGGCGGCCGTCCCCAAATGTCCCCTGCTGTGGGCTGGCAAAGACTCATTGCCACCGCGCCCGTAGAGCCAGAGTTGCAGGACATTGATCCGTCACCGGACCAACTCGTTACGCCGCCTGACGAACCTAGTGCGGTAGCAAATCCGAGCGTCCTGTCGTCGGTGATCGAAGTGATGGTGCTTCCACCGGTGACAACTGTGGCGATGGGAATGGTGGTTGAGGAATAGCCCGTAGTGTTTGACGCTGGAGCGCAGGACGAGGCCGTGTTCAGATACACGTAATTAGTGGCGCTGGCAGTCATCGTTAGCGTGCCGCCAGTGTAATTCGTCATTGTGCTAGAGCAGTTCACGCGGCCGGCAGAGATATTAAGCGTCAGACCTGAGCCGGCCGTCGGCGCATAGCCAGCGCTCGTGCCGTTCACGTATTTCGCGTTGGCGGCGAAGAGCGGCGCGGTCTGCGTCTGCAGCTGCTGCGCCTTCGCAGCGGTGGCAATCCACAGCAGAGCGAACATCAAGAGAAATATTTTTTTCATCCGAGCACCTTTGCGCTGGCAGTAATTCCTGCATCCGAGGCGACGAGGTACAAATTCGTCGAGTCGTATTCCGTGCTTTGAAACCAGATTGCTCCCCCGGACTTCATTTCGATCACGACGGAAGACGGCGTTACGGCGAGTCCGTGCGCTACGGTGAAGTTTCCCGGCGACGACGGAGAGAGCGCCACTACCGCGAGCACGCGAAGTCCGCCGGCCATGCCGCGGCAGCTCCACCAGTTCGTTCCATCAAAAAACAGAATTGCGCCCTGCCCGGCGCTGAGCGTGATGCTCGCGGCGCCGTCAATCGTTCCGCTGCCCGGCGTGAATGTCGCAGATCCCGCTCCCTCCACTTCCACGAAACAGAAAAATCCTGCCGCGACGGCCGAAGAATTGAGCGTGACGGCGATCGCGCCGGAATTCGTCAGCGTGACCAGCTTGCCCTGCGAGGCGAGCGAGATCGTCTCGGCCGTCGTGGTGCGCGCATCCACGCTGCCGATGTTCGGAAAGTTGAACGAGTCCTTCCGGCGCGTCGTCCCGTCCGCGGCGACGAACGTGCTCGTGTCGTGTTGGCACTGAACGTTTTGCCGCCCAATGGGCGCCGCGGGGAGGCTGTCCTCGAAATCCGGCAGTACGATTCCGCTGAGAACTGTTCCCATATTCTATGACCCGTTGATGGTGACGAGCTGGATCTGCCCGGGCTGGCCTGTGAATTTGTACGGATATGCTGTGAGCGTCGAGATGTCCTGCTGGCCGCCGCCGAAAATATTGAACGTCATAAATTTGAAGTACAGCGTGGTGCCGATGAGCTTCGGATCCGGATTGAATTTGAGGATGCCTGGACCGCTCAGCGAGCTGCCGAGAAACGCGAAACGCGAGCCGTTCGCGTGGAGCACTCCCGCGCCGGCGGAAGGCGCGCCGAAGACGCCGCGGCGCAGCTCGTTCCCGGATCCGGTCGCCTTTAACGTGTACTTGTTCGCGCTGGTGAGATTCGCGACCGCATAGCACATCAGCTCGTACGGGACATTTGCAGTGCTGTCGATCGTCGGGGGCGCCGCGCCAGTCGACGTGAGTCCCGTCGTCGGTTCCGTCCATGCGGTGCCGATCGCGATCGGCGAGCCATTCTGCAGCGTCTCCGCGCCTGGCGCCGTTCCGGCATACACGTTGTATCCAGTCATTCCTGCGGCGCTTGCCGGCGATGCAACCTTCAGAAGATTGCTCGCGGGAACGGCGAGATTCGCTTCGTCCGAAGGCAGCGATTCACCGGATGAATTCGTGTATGTGATTTTGACGTAGCAGTTCTGCGCGGCCAGCGATCCGCCCGCGACCTGCGAGAGCGACGGCGCAGCAGGAGGCGCATTGCCGCCGGCGATGTAGCAGGGATAAACGAAATTGTTCTCATCGGCCGTTTGGTAGGACGCGAGCGAGCCAAGACTCTCGGTCAGGTCGACGGCGAGATCATTCGTCGTGTCGGGATCTGACGCGGCCGGCCAGTCGGCCGTCAGGTCTCCAGTGATGCCGTTGCTCGTGACGCCGCCAAGCGGATTGTAGCTATTGCCTCCATCGGTCGACATGAAGACAACGCATCCGCCGTAGAGGCTGCTCGGGCTGCTCGTCACAATCCAGATCGCCGCGGAGAGTTCCTTCGAAAGTCCTGGCGTCGGTTCGAAAATGATCGGCGCGTTGATGTTTCCCGCGCTCACAGTGGGATCGTTGATGTTCGGCGCCGTGGGCGTCACGGCCAGCGGCGTCGGCGCGTTCATGCCGTAGATGAACGGCTCGGC
>Ga0126373_10005256_pt1 | contig 10019 bp, 8 predicted proteins | sample PanSoiMetPlot_11_FD_92545 | JGI IMG/M metagenome (GOLD analysis project Ga0126373, IMG submission 92545) | Tropical forest soil microbial communities from Panama - MetaG Plot_11 | ecosystem: Environmental > Terrestrial > Soil > Tropical forest > Bulk soil | place: Panama | collected 2016-02-17 | reverse complement strand
GGTACCGAGGCTCGCCAATCCTCGGTCATGGGCACATCACGCTGTCGGCGTATAGGGAAGGCCTAACCTATCATTATGTCCTCTCAGCTGAACAGGGTAAGTCCGTATCGCTCCCCTTCGGGGGCACAAAAGCCCCTTTTTTTGCAAAATCACTCTTTTTTGCCGTACGAGCTGGCGTGGTAAAACCACGCCAGCCTCTATGCGACCTCAACCCTTTCGACAGCATCTTCTTGATCCTCCGGCGGGTCGTGTCGGCGCCAGGGCCGTTCCGGCCCGCTTCCTGAGCTCCCCCGAGGGTAGAATCTTAGCGACGTACCTGGCCTTTGCCTTACGCGACCTTTGCGTGAAAGCCTATTCCTGCTCCGTTAAAGTGCCACAGCGCTGGCAGAGGAACGAGCGTTCCCACTGGGAATACCGACGCTTGTGGGTGGACCGATTGTGCCTCCAGAACAGAACCAACAACAGTAGGAACGCGACGGCGGACAACCCCGAGAAGAGAATCAACGGAGGCGACAAAACAGCGGAAGAATTTCTAGTACCGGCGTTTATATAGAAGATGATCCAGCCGAATCGGGGCGCATCTTGCACTGCAACGTCACTAGGCATCCGACAACCTTGTGGATTGTTCAGCAGTCGCGGGAGGCGCTTCCGTCTGATTGCCAGGAAGGTTGGAGCCTGATCACAGGCCGAACGGATAACCAATCGTCGCAGCTTGACATCCACTGGCTCTCTAGTTCAGATTCGCAGGACGGTCGCTGCTCCGAAATATCTGAAACTCACGTATGTGCGCTTCTCGCGTCGATTCCAAGATCTTCAATCGAATCCGTGACGTCGTTGTGGGCCGAATACTGTCGATCTTTTTGTGCCCGATAGCATCTCCGCTGACCACAACGCTCCATGCTTTTCCGTTCCATGCCTCGATTTGGTAGCGCTCGATATGCTGACCATCGTTCAGCCATTCCATTGTTAGCGCCCGGTCAAACGTGATTGGCTTCGGAAAGTCTACCTCGATCGATGCGTGGTGAGAGCCCGTCGGCGCGGACCAGAATGTATTCGGATCGTCGTCGAGGGCCGCTGCCGACCCAGCTGCACCGCGTCCATGTTCTCTCGTCACTAGGTTCCGACCATAGCGCTCCCGTAGCGCAGCCCCCAGCTCCTTCAACCTTTCTACGTCAACCTCAGGAAGAAGACCCCGCGTGTCCGGCGCCACCCCGAGCACCAGCTGCCCTCCTCGCCCTACCGTTTCATCGTAGGTCCCTAGCAGTTCCGTTATGGACTTCAGGGTGTCTTCTGCATGGGGGCTCCAGAACCAATGTCCTTTACGAAGAGGCGTATCGGCTTCGACGGGCCGCCAACGAAGGAAACCATGACGATCAATCACATTCCAGTTCTCGTAGGGGATTATTCCGTCCTCGTTGCCGACCCAGCGAATGTCGCCGAACTCAAAAAGAGCCATATCAGCGAACACGAGGGCATTGGGTTGGTAGGTGCGGAGTTCTTCGATGTAACGAGCAAAATTATAAACGTGGCCCGCAATGCCCGCGCCATCGAGCCACCACTCTACAAGGTCGCCATAGCGCTGAATCAGTTCGTCCATCTCCGCCATGTAGTAGATGTCGTACTGCGCAGAATTGCTATATCTGGGTTCGTGCCGGTCCCAGGGCGAAAGGTACATTCCAACCTTTAGTCCGTTCTTTCGGGCGGCCGCGACAACCTCCCCAACGACGTCACCGCCTCCATTCTTCCAAGGGCTGCTTTTGACGCTGTAATCGGTTTGGTTCGTGGGCCAGAGGCAAAACCCATCGTGGTGTTTAGCGACCATCACAACGTACCTAGCCCCAGCGGATTTGATAGCCTTCATCCACTGCTCAGGATCGAACTGTGTTGGATTAAAAGTCGAAGGGCTGGCTGTTCCGTCTCCCCATTCCTTACCGAGAAATGTGTTCGGTCCGAAATGGATGAGCACACCGAACTCGAGATCTTGCCACTCAAGGGCTTGCGGGGATGGCTTCAGATCTGTGAAATTTTGCGCCCTCGAAATGACGACTGCTGCTAAGAATCCCGCCACAACGGCCGATACGGTCGTGCTTCTGACCCTTGATGAAAGCATTTGTCTAGGACCTCTCAGTGAGAAGGGGGGAAAGAGTAAATTAAATCCCAGGCATGCGCAAATTGACATGCCGTGAACCGTGAGAGTGTCGCCAGACCCTGTAGAGCCGTCCTCCCAGCGTCGCTGCGCTCCGATCTCTGATCGGACTCCGCAGGAATGCTGATCGCCCTCCCTCAGGAACCCTGGTCGACTTCACAGGAACTCGCAATCGATCAGTGCCGACCCCAGTCTATTGGGTCGGACGGCGGATCTTTGTCGAGGTGCTTTCTACCTGGTTCGGCGGCCGCTTCCGACCGCGGCTCAGGCACGTCAAAATTGGTAACGGGAACTGCCCTGGCCGTCCTCTCTTTCCCTTCCCCTCATTCTTCAGGACACCGAATGGTGCAGTTCGAGTTTGGGCAAGACCGGTTGAACTAGCCGCATCCGCTGAACGCGTTCGAGTTGGCTCAGGGTGCGATTCAAAGGCGCTTTCGTCCTATTTTCAAAGACCCTGCCCGGGCTCGTTGGGTCGTTTTGCAAAATCACTCTTCTTTTGCCGCGCGTTACGAACGCCTCTGTGAAATCGCACTTCGTTTGATTGCTTGTTTTTGCCGTACTCTCCGCTATATTACGCGGATGATTCCGTTCTACGTCGAGCTCCGCCCCGGCGGCACCATTTACGAGCAGATCGTTTATGCTGCCACCAAGGCCATGATCTCGGGCCAACTCCGCCCGGGCGACACGTTCCCCTCCGTCCGGACCCTCAGCAAGGAACTAAAAATCAATCCCAACACCGCCCACAAAGTTATTTCCTATCTCATCTCCGCCGGTCTTCTCGTAGTTTCCCCACGTACCGGCACCGTTGTCGCCAAGCGTCCCGGAGCGACTCGCGCGGAGAAAACCAACCTCCTCGAAGATGAGTTGGAAAAGCTAGTCGTGGAAGGAAAGCGCCTCGGCATTGACTTGCCCGATATGTTGGAAGCGGTCGAAAAACACTGGAAGCGTGTGCATCGGAAAGGAGGCCAGCCAGAATGACCGCTGTGATTCGCACCGATCAACTATCCAAACACTTTTTTCGCCTGCAGGCGCTCGACCGTCTCACCCTCGAAGTTCCCGAAGGCGCTGTCTACTCGCTGGTCGGCCCGAACGGCGCCGGCAAAACCACCGCGATCAAAATCTTCATGAATCTTCTCGCCGCCTCTTCCGGGCAGGCCGAAGTCCTCGGCCGAGATTCCCGCCACATGCGTGGCAAAGCCTACACCCAGATCGGCTACGTTTCCGAAAATCAGGAAATCCCCGAATCGATGAAGGTCGGCGGGCTCCTTAATTACCTTCGCGACTTCTACCCTACGTGGGATCGCGACCTCGAAAACTCTTTGATCAAGCAGTTTGACCTGCCGCGCGACCGTAAGATCAGAGCCCTTTCCCGCGGCATGAAAATGAAGCTGGCCCTGGCTAGCGCTCTCGCCTTTCATCCTAAACTTATCGTTCTCGATGAGCCCTTCGGCGGCCTTGATCCTCTCGTTCGCGATCAACTCATCGAAGGCTTGCTCGAGCGCGCCCAGGAGTTCACCATCTTTCTTTCCTCGCACGACCTCGCCGAAATCGAATCCTTCGCCAGCCATGTCGGCTATCTCGAGCAAGGCCGCCTCCGCTTCTCCGAGGAAATGACCTCCCTCACCGCGCGCTTCCGCGAAGTCGAACTCACCTTCGATGTCGAGCGGCCTCTTCCTTCGCCTCTTCCATCCACCTGGCTACAGACGAAGTCAGCCGGTGCTGTCGTGCGCTTCGTCGAAACTCGTTTCGAGCAAGCGCAGACCGAGGCCGAAATCCTCCGCGTCCTTGGCCCGAGCAAAGACGCCTCCTTCCGTCCGATGACTCTTCGCGCGATCTTCCTGGCCATGGCCAGAAAGTCCGGCGAGGCCTAGGAGACTGCGATGCACCAGACCCTCCGCATCTTTCGCAAGGATGCTCGCCGCCACTGGCCGGAAATCCTGCTGTCACTTGTTTTGCTGATTCTTTATTGCTGGAAAGAAGTTCGAGACGAATACTTGGGGCGAATCTATTCTTACGTTTCCATAATTCCTTGGCTGGAATTTGTCCCCATTCTCCTGCCCGTCGCCTGGTTTCTTCTGATCGTCCGTCTCGTTCAGGACGAGTCTCTCGTCGGAGACCGCCAATGGTGGGTCACGAAACCTTATCAGTGGCCTAGCCTTCTCACCGCCAAACTTCTCTCCTTCTTCGTCTGGTTTTATGTCCCGGTGTTCTTTGCACAGTGCTTTCTCCTACGCGCCGCTGGTTTTGCGGTGACCCCACACCTCGCGGGTTTGCTCTACAACCAGTTCGGATCTATTAGCGTCGTGCTCGCCGCGTGTTTTCTTATTGCCTGCCTGACCCGGAACCTGGGCCATGCCATCATCGCCCTGATCGGCCTGTTCCTCCTCATGACCGGTTTCGGCAGCTTCGAACGCTTCCAGCCAAATCGTGCACTCGAGCCGCTTCAAAGTGTCAGCGACACGCTGTCCGGGATTGTCGCGGTCACCGCCAGCCTCGCCGTCGTTCTATGGCAATTCGCTCGGCGAAAAACCGTCCACACCCGTTCAGTCTTCCTTGCCGCCATTGCGGCCACCTGGATTATTGAGCTTGCGACTCCCTACCGCGCGCTTATGGAGAAGAAGTATCCCGTCGCTTCTGTTCAGGATCAGCCCTTCCGCATGGCTCTTCGATCTGAGCCGTTAGGAAAGCCGGCCAACCCTCCCGAGAAAGAAGCGAAGGATATTTTTCTTCGCATTCCTGTCGAGGTTTCTGGCATTTCTCCGGGCAATTTCGTCACTGTGGATGCGCAACAACTGACCGTCGAAGACTCAGCCGGGGCTAAATGGCAGGAGGAATGGACCTTCAGCGGCGGTCAGTGGTGGCCCGATGATCGTGCGATCTGGTCTATGCTTTCTGTAAAGAGCAGTGTCTACCAGAAGCTCAAATCCCAGTCCGTCAAGCTGCGCCTGGAAATGGCCGTCAGGGAATATCACCTCGAGGATCCTCGCGAATTCCGCGTCCAGGAAGGAGAGTTTCGCGTTCCCACGCTCGGCATTTGCGGGACCCGTATTCCTCTTCGCACGAATTTGATTTGTCGTTCGCCCTTCGTTATACCGCAGTTTGTCGCCACCTTCGATCCTGCTTCCGCAAAATGCCCCATGGAACCGGATAAGACTCCTCAAGAGTCATCTCCGCTCCGTTCCGTTAATCCACACAGTCTTGGGGAACGCTCGTTGATCAGTCCCGTCGCCACCTCCAACATCTCCTTCTTTTCTTACCTGCCTTCGCGCTCGCCCTTGAACCCACCGAAGTCTCAAAATATTTGCCCGGGCGACACCATCGGGCTCAGCACTCCCGTGGTCAGCCGTCATGTCCGTGTCGAAGTCCTCCTGGAGCCCGTGCAGATGGAAAACTTCCGCGTCGTCCAGGGCCAGTCCGTCGGGGTCGTCGCGCTGGGAATCTTTTGAAGCAGTCTCGGGACACAGGGTCTCATTTTCGTTCCAGCCTCTCCGTAGGGTTACCTAGCTGCCCACTCTTTCCCTTCCCATCATTCTTCAGGACACAGAATGGTGCACTTCGAGTTTGGGCAAGACCGGTTGACCCAGCCGCATCCGCTGAAGGCGTTCGAGTTGCCCTGGGTGTGATCAAAGGTGCTTTCGACCTATTCTCAACGATCCTGCTCGGGCTCGTTGGGTTCGTTTTGCAAAATCACTTTTTGTTGCCGCCCTGGGTGGCGTGGTGTAACCACGCCAGCCGCTATGCGGCTTCGTCCTTTCCGACGCCATCTTCCGGATCTTCGAAAGCACGATTGTCGCTGGAAGCGGGGTTCTCACCCTGCTTTTCAGGTTGCCCCTCGTTAACTTTAGCAGGCGACTCGGCTAGTTCGACATCCGTTGAAGCGGCAGCCTCTTCGCGAGCTTTCCGGGCAGCCTGGAGTCGGTCAAGCTCTTCGATCGCCCCATAAAGTGCTCGACTCGTGGCCGTCGAATATGATTAATCGGGCCCAGGAGCTCTAACTAACGGCGGAGGCCTCGCGCCTCATGTCATCCCCTGCACCAGTTCACCTTCCGTCCACCCACAGTTCATCTGCCGTGCATTGTGCATCCGCCGCTTTTGCCCGAAAGTGCGCATCTTACATCGCACCGACCGTTCCTTAGGAGGCTGGCTATGACGACAAAGAGCATGAGCGACGCAAGCGGCGCGACCGGCCGAAGCATCGGTCAAACCAACGACGCCTACCGCGCCTGGCTCTGGTGGTTGTTGGCGCTCGTCGCTGTGTCGCAACTCTACTTCGTTCGCGAACTCGTCGCGGCTTTTGCCCTGTTCGCCTTCGTCTTTGCGGCGATCGCCTTCGTCGTCGCCAGCCTGTATATGCTCATGAAAGTTTCGGGACTGGCCCTCAGCCGGTTGGCTGCGCTTCGCAAGCCCGCCATTAGCATCTCCGCCTTCCCGTCCGGACACCGCAATGCAGCCTAAGCTGACTACTGCCCTCTTTCTGTGTGGGTGCAAATAAAGCTCACTAAACACCGGAATCATGAATCGCCAATGCGAAATGTTAGTGGGAAACTACTGCAATTTCGCGTACTCGGCCTTGGCTTGCGTCAAAATGGGTATATCAGGGTCGGCGTCTTTCCAGAGCGTGAGAAAGTCCTGATACGCCATCTTGGCCTTGAGACTGTCACCCAGCACGGCATAGGCCCGAGCAAGACCGACGCGCCCGCGAATGCCGATGGGTCCGTTTAGTGTAATTCCGGGATGAGCAAGAATTTTGCGAAACTCACCCGCGGCTTCCTTGCCTTGATGCGCAGCGAGAAAGGCCTCCCCTCGAACGAGGACAGGATAGAGAGCGGTCTTGCCTAGATCCCCCAGTTCGTACGGTAAAGCCGGCACTAGAGCCTCGATCGCCTTGAAGGCGTCATTACGGCAAAGCGCGAGCTGCGCGATGAGCGTCGGCAGATAGTTGTAGCGGACGACGGTTTCTTCAGCAAGCCTCGTGTCGAAGTCTTCGATCAGCGACTCTGCATTCGCTTCATCACCAGCAAGGGCTAGCGCCAATGCAACTCGATACTTGATGTGGCCATCGTCCCAAAGACCAAGCGCGGACTCTGTTAGCGGTCGCGTTTCAATCGTATTGCCAAAGAGTGCCGCCCTGAGCGCCACATCCACTTGATAACGTGCCGCTAATTCACTTTCCCCCAGTTGTTCAGCTGAATTGACTGCGCGTCGAGAAAAATCTCGAGCTGCACTTAACCGCCCGAAGAAAGCCTGTGTGCTAGCCTCCAATGAAAACATCGCGTCCTCGACTCCCGGCTTGTCCATTCCCCAGGCGACCTGTTTCTCCATTCCAGCTAGGTCACGATTGAGAAATGCAAGTAGGTAAGAACAGAGGTGCAGGCTACCTGAATCGATATCCTTTAGATCGGCTTCTTCGATGAGCGCCTGCGCTTCCCTCAATCGATTCAAATAGATGTAGCAGTGGATTAGAAAGGCATAACACCGGGAGCTGGTTGGATTCTGTTTGAGGGCCGTGAGGCCTTCAACGAGAGCTTTGTCATACTGACCGAGAACCACATGCAGGTAACCCGACCTGTTGAGTTTTACCTGTTCAACTTGCGCGAACGCGCGCTCCATCAGCTCATCGGCGAGCGATTCGCCCAAATTCCTGCTAGTTTTCTCGTGGACAAGCGCCAAGATTTTATTCGTCCCTTCGTGGCCCACAATAATTTCTAAGGCGCAACAGAATCCCCGAAGCTGACTACGCCAACTTGTGGATTCGAAGCCGTGTTTCGCGATTTTTTCCGACTCGTGAAGTCCCTTCAGCATAAATACTACTCGCTCCACGAGTAGTCGGCTGACATCGGAATCGAGAGTAAGTCCTGCCATGGAACGGCCTGGACGAGGAAGCTAGCACCAGATGGGAGGTGGGTCAACCGGACGTGTCGCGTCAAACGCTTACACCGGCCGGTCTGAGCGATCGGTCAACGCCCCGGTAAACCCAAAGAGAGTAGCTCCGTTTGTTTCGATTTCCATACGTCTCCGCCAAAAATTTGTCCCCCCGAGCGATTGGGCGTGTTCGAGGCTGACTTGCGGCCGGGCGAATTGCGCGGGCCAGGAATGGAACGTCAGGAGAAACCATTTCAGGTCCTCTGCATTCTGCTTGAGCTTGAACGCAGCGATCCAGACGTATGGGAGGCACTCGGCGACTCCGCTGACAATCCCAGTTTCATCGAAACTTTACTGTGGCGCGTCTATCGCTTCATGGCGTGAGTGGAGATCCTGGTAGCATTACCTCCCGTCGGTTCTATTGGTGGTCCGACTACGCTCGGAGTGATCCAGCAGAGTAGTTCAATTCCTCAGCACTTATCTGGCTACCTTCAATTGCCTTCGAGTTGATCCGCAGTGCATTTCTAACGCGGCTGGCCCGAGTAAAGATCGAGACATGCAGGCAATACGAGGTAGGTGGAAGGCATGACATCGAATCGGCCAGACGTGCTGAAAGCCCTAGCGGACGTAGAGGTTGAGACGTCGCAGCACGCTTCAGGCTTGCAGGTTTTCGGGCTCAAGTGGCTCTCTCCGAAGAGTGTCGATTACATGACACTGGACGAAGCTGTGACGGCGAGAATTCTCGACGTTGCAGAGATCGATGAACGTGGGCGAGTGTCAACCATCAAAGTCGTCAACAAATCGGATCGATTGGTTTTCCTAATGGCTGGTGAACTCTTGGTCGGTTGTAAGCAGGATCGAGTGATTAATGCCAGCATAATGGCGCCAACCATGAGCGAGCTGCACATACCAGCGACCTGCGTGGAAGCCGGCCGGTGGACTTACCGGTCGCGCAAATTTTCCAGCGGGGGTAGCTCTTCCCATGGGCTTCTGCGAATGATGATGTCTAGGCAGGCAGCTGACCATTACAGGGCGCGCGGGATGCCTGGATCCGACCAAGGCGCGGTCTGGTCAGAAGTCGCCAGAAAGATGGCTAAAACGAGATCCAGTTCGCCTTCAGGAGCACTGCAGGAAATGTATAGAGACTACGCCATCAGGTTAGAGGAAGTCTTGGCGAAAATCTCCGCGCCCACAAGTTGTCACGGTGCAGCATTTGTGATTCACGGCCAGATCGTTGCTGCCGATTTGTTTGACAAGCAAAGCACGCTGAACAAGTTATGGTCAAAGTTGATTAAAAGCTACGCGACGGATGCCTTGGACGACTCGAAAGATAAACCGACGGTAGTTCAGCCAGAGCAAATCTCAGAATGGGTAAAAGCTGCTGGTGCTGCTAAGCAGCTATGGTTTGACTCGCCTGGAGTCGGCTACGATGTGCGAATCGAAGACGAACGATTGATTGGCGCAGCCTTGGTTGTTGAAGAACATCCCGTCCATCTCGAGCTCTTCCAAGAACAGGCAGGGGCGGCGCCCAACCGAGACTGAGATCGTGGCGGTTATCGCCTTCATATGAGGGTGCTTGCATCAGCTGATTTGCACGGCAAATGGCCAGTCTACCAATGGCTCGTGATGGTTGCGCGAGAACAGCACGTCCAAGCCATGTTGCTCGCCGGTGATCTTTTAGGTTGTCCAGACGGGTTCGATACTCCTCAGCTGGCCCAGCAGCAGGAGGCAAGGATCTTGGTTGAATTTCTGGAAGGCGCTCAGGTTCCGGTCTTCTACATCATGGGTAACGACGATCTCGTAGAACTGAATTCTCGTTCCAGCCGCGTTCAATCGCTGCACGGCCGACGAGTTCAGGTCGGTCACTTTGCATTCGTTGGCTACCAGTACTCGCTGCCATTCATGGGTGGCACGTTCGAAAAGCCGGAAGCTGAGATTGAGTTGGACCTACGTGACCTGACCGAGCTTCTTGACACCCAGACAATCGTGGTGACCCACAGTCCTGCTCTTG
>Ga0126373_10005253_pt1 | contig 10019 bp, 8 predicted proteins | sample PanSoiMetPlot_11_FD_92545 | JGI IMG/M metagenome (GOLD analysis project Ga0126373, IMG submission 92545) | Tropical forest soil microbial communities from Panama - MetaG Plot_11 | ecosystem: Environmental > Terrestrial > Soil > Tropical forest > Bulk soil | place: Panama | collected 2016-02-17 | reverse complement strand
GACTCCGAGGCGGATTGTACAGGTCCGCATCGACTACCGGTGTTTTGAGATCCCGGACCGGTTTGTGGTCGGGTTCGGGTTGGATTACAAGCAGCTTTATCGGAACTTGAAGTATGTAGCGGCCTTGAATTTGGACGCGCCGGGCCCGAACTCGCAGATTTAGGATGACGTTGACGCATGACCGGAAAACTTCTACTAAGTGTCATAGCGATTCTTCTGTCTCGTTTGCTTGTGAGCGCGTGCAGTAGCGTTGGCATTGGAACATCCTGTAACCGGACGTGGAGCAATGGCGACGTCATCTTTCTCTTTCTTGCCAAGGTTCTGTCCATAGAGAACGCTTCCAGCCCCCGCCGGGCGATGGCCGCCCAGTCTTCTTAACATCTAAGGCGGTGCACGTCCAGGTTGCCGAAAGCTTTCGTCGGGGCGGCCATGGCGGGTCACGAAGCAATTGTCTTTACCGGCAGCGGAGGGGGGCGACTGCGGCTATCCTTTTTGCGGTCGGAACGAGCTATCTGATTTTTGCCAATTCCTCGGGTGGCCGGATGACTACCGGTATTTGCTCGGAGACGGTGTCCGAAGTCAGGGCTGGGCGGAACGCTAAGAGCCCTAAGGTTCTTCCGCGACCGGGGACGGAGCGATGATTTGTTCGGAACAGTCGGGATTGCACCGAAAGGCGCCGGCTGGGACAGCTTAGTAGAGACGCAGCTTCTGGCACACATCCCGGTGCGGGTCACTCGGGAGCAACGGCGAGCGCTTCTTGACGACGACCGACGATCGCGGCGCTTACGGATTTACAAATCTCCCTTTTTGGCCAATTTCAGATCGAAGAGGAGCTGCCCCAGGGCTTGAAGAGACAGTCGTTCTCGATCGAGATTAGCCCTGGTCAGACCGGAATCGGGTGTCGATTCGATGTATTCGGCGTCCCGATGGAAGAATCTCGGGCGTAGTTATCGAGGCACAGACGCGAAAGCCGCATGCAGGATTCGTGACGCTCGAACCGTCGGACCCGTCGAAGCGCAGGCAGCTCGTCCGCGGGGTGGATTGCCGGGGGGATGATGTGGAAAACGGGACTTTTAGCTTGGAGCATCTGCCGCCTGTCCGCTACCGACTGGTGTTCGGTCCAAAGATCGGCGGTGGCCTGAGATTCGATAGACTAATGGCCACCGGTGTCGACCGGCAGCGATGACGGGATCGACGTCGCGCTTGGCAAGCACGTAAGACAACGTAACCTTTGAAGTTTCCCTCGGTGGCCGCGCTCAGTGAGCATCCGCTAGGCTGCGGCGAAGACGCGTTGGCCGCTGAGGTAAGTCTCGAGGACTCGAATCTCGCGGGTGGTTTCGTCGTAGTGGAACCGAACCAAATCTGCGCGCTCTCCTGGGACGAGGCCGCGCTGTCGCGACTGGATTCGGCCCACGCGGGCGGGATTACGCGTGGCGAGCGTCACGGCATCGCGAAGACTCAAGCCCGCTTCGCGCATCACGATTGCAATGGCGCGATGCATTTCGAGAGCCGACCCTGCCAAGCGCGTGCCGCCGAGAAGACGCACACTGCCATCGGGATGCAGCTCGACGTCGACTTCGCCGAGCCGGTATGGACCCGGAGCACAGCCGGCCGGCATCACAGCGTCAGTGACCAGGATGGAACGCTCCAGGCCCTTGGCGCGAAGGGCGACGTTGAGAAACGATCGGCTCAGGTGGATGCTATCAACAATGAAGCTGGCGGCGAGTCGGTCGTCAGCCAGTTGATCCCAGATGTAGTTGCGGCGCGGAAGCACGGGGTGCGCGCCATTGCCCAAGTGTGTCGACAGCGTCGCGCCGGCGCTGACGGCGTCCGAGATCTGCTCGGCGGTCGCTTTCGTGTGTCCGATGCTGGCCACCACTCCCTGGCTCACGATGGCTTCGATGAATCGCGGCGCTTCGGCCCATTCGGGCGAGAGCGTGACCAGGCGGATATTTCCCCGCGCGGCATCTTGAAAACGGCGGAACTCGTTGAGGTCAGGGGGGCGGGCCCAGCGCGCCGGATGCGCGCCGCGCGGCCCATCTTCGGGAGAGATGTACGGACCCTCTAAGTGGAACGCTTCCATGGCTGGGCCTTCGGAGATTTCTTCCTTGACCTTAGCGAGGTTGGCGAGCGCGCCCAGCATGTCTTCGGGCGATCCCGTGATGACCGTCGGGAAAAAGCGAGTCACGCCGGTTCGAAACATTTCACGGATCGAATGTCCGATCTGTTCGCGAGAGCTCGAGGGCGAGTTGTAGTCGACCCCGGCAAAGCCGTTTACTTGCAAGTCGATCCAGCCGGGCGACAGGAAGATGCCTGAATCCGAGGGCGCAAGCAGAGGGTCGACGTTCTGAATCGCGGCCTCGAACAAGACTTCAATCTGTTCGCCGCTTGCAAGATGAATGCCGTTACATTTCATTCGAGCGCAGATTTATACACAAGTTTCCCACAGGCTGTGGAAGCTAAGTACAAGACAGAAAACCTAGAAAAAATTTGAGGAAAAGGCTGTGAGTAAGTATAGAATTCGCTTCCACTTATCGGGAACCCCTGATAAAACAGAATGCATGATCCCCTGCGAGTGCGGTTCTGGCGGTTAATCTCGGGGGAGGTGATCGTCGGAATCGCACTTGCGGATCGTCCTTCCGCAATGTCCAATTGTCTAGTTTGGGTTCGCTGAAACCCGTGGCCCGTGACCTCAAACGGTCACGGGTTCATTTTTTCCAACAGGCGTGAGCCAGCCGAAGCGATCTGGAGTTTTCCCATCGACTAGATCGAAGAAGGCCTTCTGGAGTTTCTCTGAGATCGGCCCGCGCGCGCCTTTGCCGACCGGAATGCGGTCGATGGAGGCGATGGGTGTGACTTCGGCCGCGGTGCCGGAGAAGAAAACCTCATCGGCGATGTAGAGCATCTCGCGCGGGATAAGCGTTTCCACTACCGGGATGCCGAAAGATTCGGCGAGCTGGATGATGGTGTCACGCGTGATGCCGGGGAGAACCGAAGCGCCGAGCGGTGGCGTGAGGATCTTGCCGTCGCGTATGACGAAAATGTTTTCGCCTGAGCCTTCGCTGACGTAGCCGGATGAATCGAGCGCGATCCCCTCGGCATAGCCGTTCAGATGCGCTTCCATACGGATGAGCTGCGAGTTCATGTAATTTGCGCCGGCCTTCGCGAGTGCGGGCAGAGTATTGGGCGCGATCCGAGTCCAGCTGGACACGCACACGTCAACGCCTTTAGCGAGAGCTTCTTCGCCGAGGTATTTTCCCCACTCCCAACACGCGATGTAGGTTTCGGTAGGATTCTGCGCCGGAAGCACTCCTACGTCGCCGTAGCCGCGCAGGACCAGCGGGCGAAAATAGCACGAGTCCATCCGATTCACGCGGACCAACTCGGCCATGGCGTCGGCGAGTTGATCGATCGAGTACTTCAGTTCGATACGATAGATCTTGGCGGAGTCATGCAGGCGGCGAAGATGTTCGCGCACACGGAAAATCGCCGGCCCAGCGGGCGTGGAATAACAGCGGACTCCCTCGAAAACCGAGCTGCCGTAACTGGTGACATGAGATAGGACGTGAATCTTGGCGTCGTCCCAGGCGATGAACCGGCCGTTGTGCCAGATTTTTTCCGTGGGCTTTAACATACCGCAATTATAACGTTGCGATGCATCAGAACGACAGAGGACAGAACCACGTTGGCGCCGCGAGTACAGCGGCGATCCTGGCGTTCGCTGTTTCCGCTGGAATTTGTTTCGCGGGAATAAAGCAGCTCCAACCCGGGTTCAACCTATTTACGCCGCAGCAAGATGTGCAGCTTGGAAAAGAGGCTGCGGCTGAGATGGAAAGCCAGTTGCCGCTGCTTGGAACTGCCGAAGTAGACCGGTATCTGAATATGTTATTGCGCAAGTTGGAGCAATCCCGGTACGCACGCTCGCTCGAGCCGGGCGGATCGCGCGCCGAGATGTTTCCGTTTCAGATACATGCAGTCGCGAGCAAGAAAGTGAATGCATTTTCTCTGCCTGGCGGTCCGATTTTCGTGAATAGTGCGACCATCGCGGCGGCGGAGAATGAGGCCCAGCTTGCCGGAGTGATCGCGCACGAGATGTCGCACATCGTTTTGCGCCATCCGACAAATCAGGCATCGAAACGGAACCTGGTAGCGCTTCCGGCGCTGCTGGCGGGCGCGCTGGCCGGGCATTCGTTACTGGGACAACTGGCGCAAATCGGTGTGGCGTTCACAGCCAATTCCGCGTTGCTGAAATTTTCGCGCACCGATGAAGCGGAAGCCGACTATAACGGCGTGCTAATCATGGCGGACGCCGGATACAACCCGCGCGAGATGGCTCGGTTCTTCGAGATCCTCGAGGCGAAGACCGGACGAGGCGATGGTCTTTCGGAATTTTTGTCGGATCATCCGAATCCGGGTAACCGGGTGGCGGCGATCGAGGAGGAAATCAGGGACCTACCGAGGCGCTCCTACGCAACGGATGAAACCGGGCAGTTCACAAAAACCCGGGCCCTCGCGGCGCGAGTGCAACCTCCCTCACATGCGGCCGGACGGGAATCGGCTCCCGCCGTGCCGGACATCCAAGTAAGCGCGCACCTGCGCTCTTATGCGGGAAAATCATTTTCACTCAGCTACCCGGGTGGCTGGGAGGTGCACTCCGGCTCGAATGGCGACTCGGTGACGATTGCACCGCGTGGAGGACTCGTCAAGACGCCCAGCGGCCGAAACGAAGTCGGCTACGGGATCGAAGTGAGTTACTTTGCTTCCGATCATGGGCCAGGGGAGCTTGAGCGAGATACGGACTCGCTGATCCGCCAGTTCGAGCGCGCCAACGCGGAAATGCGGACCGGGCGCTCCGCGCGGCGAATTCAAGTCGTCGGCGAACCCGCGCTGTTGTCGACTCTTTACTCACGCTCGCCGTACCGCAACGAGCGCGAGGTGGATGTGTTGGTGACTGTTGCACGGCCACGGGGGCTGTTTTATGCAGTGTTCATTGCACCCGAAAGCCAGTTCGATGCGGTTCAGCAGATCTTCGAAAAGATTGTCGAGTCGATTCGGTTTGACTAGCCAGCAACCCAACTTCTTCATCGCAGGCGCGCCAAAGGCCGGCACGACTTCGCTGTATCACTACCTCGATCAGCATCCCGAGATCTACATGAGTCCGGTAAAGGAGGCGAACTACTTTGCTTCGGAAATCCGGTTGGAGAATTTTGCCGAGGAGCATCAGGGTTCAGTGAGCCGGGACATGGAGGCGATGCAGAGCTATCTTGCCGGACCAATGTCGTCGAAACGTTTCGGCGCTGTAGGACTCGCATGGGACGACTATTTGCGGTTGTTTCGAAACGCGCGCGAGCAGAAAGCGATTGGTGAGGGTAGCGTCTCTTATCTGTGGTCGGCTAGCGCGGCACGGAACATTCTTGAACGGATTCCCAATGCTAAACTCATCTTCATTCTTCGCGATCCCGCCGAGCGGGCCTTTTCGCAATACGGACAATCGGTGGACAAAGGGAGCACGAACGTGAGCCATCTGGAGACTTGCCGAGAATCGACGAAGGAAAGTGACGGCAAGTTCCGGGTATTCCGTCCGTTTCTGGAGATGGGCCTGTATGCCGATGCCTTGAAGCGCTATCTGGATTTGTTCCCGCGGGAGAACCTATATATCTCGTTCTACGAGGACTATCAGCGCGACGCGGTGGGGATGATCGCTAACATTCTGCGTTTTTTGGAAGTGAATGACGATTTTAAACCGGACATGTCGAAACGATACCTGGTTCGAGCGGGAGGGTCGACGATGGCTCCCGAGGACAGGGCCTTCCTGACCGCATTTTATAAAGAGGACGTTCGCAAGCTAGCTCAATTGCTGAATCGCGATCTGTCGCATTGGATGCGATAGTGGCAAGCGGCTATTGCGTGTGGTTTACAGGGCTGCCATGTGCCGGAAAGAGCACACTCGCAGAGCAGCTTGCCCGCCTGCTCGGAGAAAGTGAGCAGGATATTGTCATTTTCGACGGAGATGCGCTACGCCAGACAGTGTCCGCGGATCTTGGGTTTTCGCGGCAACATCGGGACGCGAACGCAAAGCGCGTCGCCGGGCTAGCCGCCGCGGTTGTGGGACGCGGAGGCATCGCTATATGCGCTCTTGTGAGTCCTTACAGAGAATCGAGGGCCAGCGCGAGGGAGATCGTCGGTTCGGCGAATTTCATAGAGGTCTTGGTGGATACGCCGATCGAGGTTTGCGAGCGCCGGGACGTGAAGGGACTGTATCGCATGGCGCGTGCCGGAACGATCGAGTATTTCACCGGCGTGAGCGATCCCTACGAGCCGCCCGAGCACCCAGAGGTTCGTGTTGTCGGAGAAGGCGATCTTGATAACGCGCTTGAGCCGATTCTGGCGGCAATCGAGCGCCGAACCAAAAGGCGGGCCGAGGCATGAGAAGATAGTAGTAGCGTGGCTGTAAAGGTTCAGGTCCCCAAGAAAGCCTCCGCGGTCCGATTTTTCCTACATCCTGGTGGAAAATTCCTGATCGCCTTGTTCGCAATCGGTCTTACCGCCGGTTTGGGCGTCTTTACCTACTACTACTCCTACTATTCGCATCGGATCGAAGCGAAACTCGCGGCAGGGCCATACGCGAACACTTCGATGCTGTTCGCTGCGCCGCGGACGATCGCGGTCGGCGACGGCGCGACCCCCGAGGAGATTGCCAGCGAGCTCCGGCATAGCGGCTACAGTGAATCGCACAACAACCGGATGGGCTACTTCGCGCTGAAGCCCGAAGAGATCGATATTTATCCGGGGCCCGACTCGTACTTCAAGCGCGATGAAGGCGTGATCAAGTTTCGCACGGGGAAGGTGGCGCGCATCGTTTCGCTCGCCGACAACACCGAGCGCACCGAGTACACGCTGGAGCCGGAGCTGATCTCGAACCTGTTCGACAAGAACCGGGAGAAGCGGCGGCTGGTGAAGTACGAAGACATTCCGCCGGTTCTGGTTCACGCGGTGGTTTCGGCCGAGGACAAGCGATTTTTTCAACACTCGGGATTCGACCCAGTTCGCATCATCAAGTCGGCCTATGTCGACGTGAAGAAGGGCCAGAACGCGCAGGGCGCGTCGACACTGAGCATGCAGCTTGCGGGCATGCTGCTCCTGAATCGCAGCGACCGTTCGTGGAAACGCAAGATCCCGGAGATGCTCATCACGCTGCACCTCGAGCAGAAGCTGACCAAGGAACAGATCTTCGAGTATTACGCGAATCAGGTTCCCCTCGGCAATCGCGGGAGTTTTGGGATTCGCGGCTTCGGCGAGGCTGCAGAGGTTTATTTCGGCAAGGACATTTCGCAGTTGACGCTTCCGGAAGCGGCGACGCTCGCGGGATTGATCCAGCAGCCAAGCTACATCAACCCGTATCGATGGCCCGACCGCGCGCGTCAGCGGCGCAACGTCGTCCTGAAACTGATGTTCGACAACAGGTACATCAGTGAAGTGGAACTGGAGCGGGCGATAACATCGCCCCTGACGCTGGCGCGTGGGTCGAGCGATTCCGTTGAGGCGCCGTTCTTCGTGGACTTAGTGAACGACACGCTGCTGGAAAAATTTCCAGACTACAATTTCCAATCCAACACGTACCGCGTCTACACGACGCTCGATATGAATCTGCAGCGCGACGCGGCCGACGCGGTACGTATCGGCATGGAAGAAGTCGATAGCCACATCAAGAATCGCAAGAAGAGGGACCCCAAGTATCCCGATCCCCAGTGCGCGCTGATCGCGCTGGATCCGATGACGGGGGAAGTCCGAGCGCTGATCGGCGGGCGAAACTACGGGACCAGCCAGCTCAACCGGATTTTGGCGAAGCGTCAGCCCGGGTCGTCGTTTAAACCGTTCGTGTATACGGCGGCGTTGAACACCGCCTTGTCCGGCGGCGGCCAAGTACTCACGCCAGCGAGCATCATCGACGATGAGCAGACCACCTTTTGGTTCGACGGCAAGCCCTACGAACCGAGTAATTTCGAGCACAAATTTTACGGCAACGTCACGCTGCGCGACGCGCTGGCGCACTCGCTCAACGTCGCGACAGTGAAGGTGGCCGAGGAGACCGGCTACGCAGCCGTAGTGGATCTGGCGCGGCGGGCTGGATTGAATCTAGACATCCAGCCGACACCTGCGGTCGCGCTGGGCGCGTATGAAGTAACTCCGCTCGAAATCGCCGGCGGGTACACGATGTTCGTCAATCACGGGACTTATTCGAAGCCGTACTTCATCAACACGATTGCGAACGACCGCGGATCGCAAATTTTCGCGGACGAACCCGAGCATCGCAATGTGCTGGATCCGCGCATCGCATTTCTGATGGATCAGCTCATGGAAGAAGTAGTGCGGAGCGGAACCGGCGCGAGTATCTGGGGACGCGGCATCAATTTCCCAGTGGCAGGAAAGACGGGCACATCGCACGATGGCTGGTTCGCCGGGTTCACGAACAAACTGCTGTGCGTGGTGTGGGTCGGCTTCGACGACAATCGTCAGTTGGATCTAGAGGGCGCAAAATCGGCGCTGCCCGTATGGGCCGAGTTCATGAAGCGAGCGCACGAACATCGCGAATATCGCAATGTGAGCGAGTTTGAGCCTCCGGCCGGCGTGGTGAGCGTGCCCATCGATCCTTTATCCGGCCAGATCGCCACTGCAGCGTGTCCCAAAGTGCGTACTGAGTATTTCATCGAAGGCACGCAACCCGTGGAACAATGCCGACTGCACGGCGGCGGTGCGACCCAAGTCGCAAGCTGGGAAACATCGCCTGGGACGCGTGCAACTGACAATGCCGCGAGTGTTCCGGCGGCGGCGCGCGATCGCGCTGTAGCGGCCTCGCCTTCCTCGCAGCCCGATCCAGCATCGCGCCCCGACGATGAGCCGAAAAAGAGGAAGAAGGGCTTTTTCGAGAAGCTGCGCGGGCTGTTTCACTAATTCCAGGTGTCAGGTTTCAGGTGCCCAGGTGTCAGCCCCTTAACGCGCCGGGAAAAACGCGTGCACCAGCACTCCTCAGAACTGATAGGCTAAGAGCTAAGCACGACTACGGGGTGGGATGTAATCGTCCTGTCCGATGCAGCCGATGTTGGTTCGAGGAGGTGGCTGTGTATTCAAGAGTCTGTTTGGTTGCAATCAGCGTCGCGGGGATGGCGGCTGCGGCCAGGGCACAAACCACAGAGTCCCCGAGCACCGCTTTTCGCGATGGTTCACTTTCACCGCAAACGGCTCAGGCACCCAAGCCGTCTGCAATCGTAACCGCCGAGATGCGCGGCGACATTTTCATGGCGCGGAAAATGTACCGGGAGGCCGCAGAGGCATATAAAGAAGGCCCGAAGGATTCGGCGATTGTGTTGAATAAAACAGGCATCGCTTACCACCAGACGCTCGATCTGGTGACGGCAGAAAAATATTATCGTTTGGCGATTCGGGCGAACCCGCGTTATGCCGAAGCGATCAATAATCTGGGGACCGTTTACTATGCGCGCAAGAGTTATCGGCGCGCAGTGAACGAGTATAAGCGGGCTCTGCGAATTAATCCAAAGTCAGCGTCGGTATTGAGTAACCTGGGCACAGGTTACTTCGCGCGCAAGGATTACAAGCGGGCGGCGGAGTCCTGGGAAGCAGCGCTGGCGATCGATCCTGAAGTCTTTGAGACGCGCGGGACCCAGGGAGTGCTGCTTCAGGAGCGAAGCGTGGAAGAGCGCGGGAAGTTCCACTTCATGATGGCCGAGCAGTACGCCCGCAAAGGGATGAACGATCGGGCGCTGCAGTATATACGCAAGGCGCTCGAGGAGGGCTATAAAGAACGGAAGAAGATCGCCGAGGATCCGGCGTTCGTCGCGATCAAAGACTTGCCGGAGTTCAAAGAATTGCTCGCCTCCGAGCCGCGAGTTCTTTGAGTCAGACAGTAGCTTGACGAGCAAACGTTTCGCCTATCTCGCTTTTGCATTTCTGGTTGGCTTGACCGGCTGCGCGCGCGAGAAGAGCAGAGCGGTTGATCGGCT